>Ga0182021_10009885_pt1 | contig 11314 bp, 5 predicted proteins | sample 612E3MmetaG_FD_120493 | JGI IMG/M metagenome (GOLD analysis project Ga0182021, IMG submission 120493) | Permafrost microbial communities from Stordalen Mire, Sweden - 612E3M metaG (Illumina Assembly) | ecosystem: Environmental > Terrestrial > Soil > Wetlands > Permafrost | place: Sweden...
ATCCCCCCAGCCTTCCATCAGGTGATCCCCCCGATCCGAAGGCTGACGGCCGGTCCACTTTTCGACCGCCACGGTCGATCCACCCGGCCGCCTCAGGGGTACAGTTTTCCACCGCCGCTTTCAAATACCGTACCGAAGGGACGAGCACCCATGGACAAGAAGAGAATCGTCCTCATAGTTGGTGGCTTTCTGGGGCTACTCGCCGCGATGTGTCCTCGCATACCTCTGCGAATCGCGTGCGATGGTCTCGTCGAGCTCGACGGTATGTGCGACCAACTGTCCGTCCGGTGACAGATCGAACGACGACCTGGAGTTGTGGGAGTGCAGCGACGCGGCCACTTCAAGTGGGAGGGGTTCGCGCATCGTGCGGGGCGCCTGGGCAAAGACCGGTGCGGCGGCAAATCCAAGAACGAGGGTGATCGTCGCGGCCAAACCACATGTACCGAATCCGAGCGCCTCCTTTCTCATTGACCCTCCCTTCAGCAGACTTCGCTCAATCAACAAGGCGGCGCGTCCCGTCCAGCCCTTGGTCGATTTCGAGCCTCGGACTTACGGTGTCTTTCCCCGCTGAGCCTTCCATTCATCGTATCGGTGCTGCTTCTCGGCGTCGGGATACGGGTGGCCGAGCAACCAGTAGTCGAACCACGCGATATGTCGGCGATACGCGTCCTGCATCAGCTTCGGCTCGTCCCATCCGTGGCCCGATCGCGGATACACCCAAAACTCCGCCGGCACGCCGAAGTGCCGCAGCCCACGGTAGAGCTGGCGATCCGTCTTCCAAGCACTCTTTTCACCCGATTCGATCAGCACTGGCGTCCGCGCGCGATCCAGCTGGTAGATCGCTGACTGCGCGATCATGTTTTGAATGTCCTGAGGTTCAAACGGATTCCCGATCCCCCACATGTCACGGTAAATCGTGCAGAGGAACTTGGTGGAGTATTCCGCCACGGTTCCGAGAATCGTCGGCGATCCTTCGCCGTAGATCGCCGCAACAAACCGGTTGGTGTGGGTTATTGAGTATGCTGTCAGCGACCCACCGTAGCTGAAGCCGAGGATGCCAAGCCTCGCCGGGTCCGCAAGGCCGCGAGCGATCATCGCGTCGACACCGGCCATCACGTCGGTGAACGGGTTCGCGAGATAGCTGTGCTCGTCGCGGATCGCATGGGTGAACGCCATCCCGTTGCCGGGACGCCCGCGGCTGTTCGGCATGAGGATCACGTACCCCTCCTCGGCAAGCGTCAGTAACGGGTAGTTCCAGACGGGGCTCGTTTCCTGCAACACGCCACTCGGGCCGCCGAGAATCGCAGTGAGCATCGGGTAACGCTTTCCGGCGCTGTACGTGGAGGGCTTGATGAGCAATGCCGGAATCTCCCACTTCCCATCCGTGCTCCTCCAATGAACGCTCTCGACGATCGGCACCGTGAGCGTATCCCAGCTCGGGTTGAGGTGCGTGAGTCGCTTCGGTTTGAAACCATCGGTCGGCGAGACGTACACGTCCGGCGGCATGGCGACACCCTGGACCGTAAACGCCATCAGCCGTCCGTCCTGCGAGTACGAGATGTCCTGGTAGAGCCGATCATCCCGATCGCTCAGCCGCTCGAGGGCTCCATTGGCCACCGCGACCCGGAACAGGTGCCTGCTCATCCCGCTTCTAGTGATGAGATCCAGCGCCCGACCGTCGGACGTCCAGTGCAGGTTGGTCATCGAGGCGCCGGCGATCTCGTCGATTCGATCGCCGATGAACCTGATCGGTCCCCGCCCATCGGCGTCGATCACCGCGGGCGACTCCGTGTACATCCAGTCCGCTTTCCCTCGTTGAGTGCCGAAAGCGATGAACCGGCCGTCTGGCGACCACGTCGGTTTCTGATCCCATCCGTCGAGCTGCACGAGCGGGCGAGACGCACCGCCAGTGACGTCCACCACGTAGATGTCGTCGCTCATGTAGTTGGCTGGGCCGAGATACGTGGTGCCCTCAAACGCGATGCGCCGGCTGTCAGGCGACCAATCGAACGTTGCCACGTTCATTGCCGCCTCCGTGAGCGGACGCAGCTTACGGGTCGCGAGGTCGATCACAAACAGCTGCCGTATCGGCTCTTTCGAACGCTCGGAGTCGGGCACCCAGTCCTCGTGAGCTTCGATGGCGTGCAGGAGGTTCGCGGCCGGCGGCGCAGCCGGCTTGACCGAAGCAATAAACGCGAGGGTGCGCCCATCCGGCGAGAATGCGAGTGAGTTGCCGCTCCACGCCGGAGTGAGATCGATGTCCTTGCCCAGATCTGAAGCGCTGAGGAGCGGTTGCTCCTGTCCCGTGTGAGAATCCAGCGAGACGACCTGCGTCTCGCCGTTGCGCCGCGCAACGTAGACCAGCCGATCGGAGGTCGGAGCCCACACCGACGCCAGACCAGAAAAGGAAGCGAGGTACGCATCGCTTGACGCGTTGTGCGTCAGCTGCCTTGGCGGCGCCGACCCGTCGGTTGGCACGACATAGACATCCTTCACGTAGCTGTTCTGCTCGAGCAACGGCGTCGTGAGCACATACGCTACCCAGTGCCCGTCTGGAGAAATCTGCACTTCGCCGGGTTTCCTCATCGTGATCAGATCGTCCACGCCAATCGCGTGTTTCTGCGGCGTCTGCGCTATGGCCACCGCGCCTAGCAGCCAAAGTGCAACAACCCCAGCCGTTGCTATCCTCGCCTTCTGTCGTCGAACGTTGCACCGTCCCATACAGAGCCTCCTTCGCCCTCGCAAAACCCTCCCACCGCACCAGCCCAAGATGAGCGTCTTACCTCACCTGAGGTGATCGTCAACCCATGCCACGACGCGCGCGGTCAGATCACGAACGTTCACCGGCCGGCTCACGACGTGGCCCTCCGTCTTGTAGAGGAGCATTCCGCTGTCCACACCCTGCTGCTTGAGCGCGGTGTACATGAACTCGTACTCGGCCGGGTACGACCCGCCGTACGTCGTGCCATCGCCGACGATGAAGAGCGTGGGTGTCTTGACGCCCTTCATCTGGTACAGCGACGAGCTCCTGAAGTAGTTCTCGGGTACCTCCCACGGTCTCCCCTTGAGCTGCCACTCCACGCTAGTGTTCCCACCAACGCCGTACTCGCTCCCGTACGTTACGTACCAGTCACTGTCGCCCTCGTACGACACTGCACCTCTGAATCGGTTGGTGTGCGTGATGACCCAATTGGTGAGGACCCCGCCATAGCTGTGACCGCCGACCACCATCCGGTTGGGATCCGCAATCCCGAGTTGGATGAGGTGGTCAACGCCAGACATGATGTCGTCGAGATCTCGGTCCATGAAATCCTGTTTCTCCCGACCCGTCACGATGTGCTGCCAGCCATATGCCCCACTGCTTCGGTAATCAGGGGCGAAGACCGCATAGCCCTTCGCAGCCCATACCTGCCGCTCGAGCGGCCCGATGCACATCATCTGTCCATCGACGGAAAGCCCCTGAATCGGTCCACCGTGCAGCTCGACGACGAGCGGATACGCCTTACCGGGCACGTAGCCGACGGGTTCAACCAGGATGCCGGCGATCTCCACGCCGTCGGAGCTGTTCCACCGAACTTCGCGCCCGTTGCTCAGCGCCAAGCCATCGAATGCCGGAGTGAAATCGATGAGCGTGCGCTCCTCACGCCCGTCGGCGCGGGCCACCACGAGCCGGCGCCGCCCCTGAACGTCCTGTTCCTGCCAGCAAAGCAGATGACCGGCAGGCGAGACAGAGAGGTTGCGGTGTTCTGCCGCAGACGACGTCAGCTGCCTCACCTCCCCGGCGATCGTCACAAAGAAAATCTGGTTGAACGCTCCTCCCTGCGTGACGTAGTAGACCCCGCTCCCATCCGGCGCCCACTGGGGGCCGCTCCGTCCTTGAGCAAAGAGCTTCGACGTCAGTCGCCGAATCGGTCCTCCCATCGCCGGCACGAGCGAGATCTCGTACATGTCTGGATAGCGCACGTCGTCGGCGTCGTAGTAGAACGCCACCTGCTTCCCGTCGGGTGAGGTCGATCCGTGCATCTCCTCGCCGCCTCCTCTGGCAAGCGTGCGGGCCAGTCCGTCCGCCACCGAAATGACTCGCAGCTCGCTGATGTCCCCGCGCTCCCTGTAAGAAGTCCCCTGACGAAACGCATACACGAGCAGATGCTCACCGTTCGGGAACCAGGTGAGCGCGGAAAGGTAGCCGGCAAACGTCGTCAGTTTCCGTTCAGCTCCGGTCGTTACGTTGAGCAGCATGACCTCAGACGGAGGCGGTGCGTCTTTCTGGGAGCCATACACGACAACTGAGGAACCTGCTGTGTCCTGAAGCTCGTGCGGCTCGAACGCATTGGGTGTGTAGCAATAGGCAATCTGCCGCGAATCGGGGGACCACGCAAAAAACAGGCCCCACCCACCCAGGCCGTCCGAGTGGTGCGTAAGCTGGCGCCGACTTCGGTCGTCGCTGGACATCACCCAGATCTGGCTGTCCTTACCGCGACCAGACAGAAACGCGATCAAGCGCCCGTCGGGGCTGCACTGCGGATCAGAACCTTCCGCAACGTGTTGCCGTCGACCCGTTGACACATCCACCGATTCCACCCAGGTGGTCTCCGGGTGATCAGGATCGGGGGTCGAGAAAACGACCGTGCGGGAGTCGATCATCCAGGACGGCGCGACGTAAGCAGACACCCTCCCATTCAACGTGCCAAGGTAATAGGAAAGAGCTACATCTGGAGTGACCGGTTTTCTTGAGGTAGCGGACGCGTCGTAATGAGGAGTTTCCACCTCTGCCGTGAAGAAACTCTCGATACCACTTGAGTGCCTCTGCGGGATCTGGGCTGTCGCCGCCGGGAAGGCGAAGAGCACCGCGACGAGAGCCGCTCTTCCGATGGTGGCAGTTCCTGGTCGCCAATTACCCCTCCCGGCAGCAGAAAAGCCCGGTATTGTTGCAGCAGAGGAGCGCGTACGTCCACGATCGCCGCGCGTCACGGGAACGCTGGTCTTGGTGTAGGTTAGTTGCGCCTCCCGGTGCATGGTCCCTCCCGTTCTCGATGGCATACTTGCCGTGTTGCTCATCACGCAAATGCTCCGTGTGCACCGCTGGATCGGCAGGCAGTCTCTGATGTCTTCGGCTACCGTGGCGTGCCCCCGATCGTGATCGGGCTCATAAAAACTCGGCCAATGCCGTTCCCCTGATCCGCGTTTCAGGGTTTCCTCACCGCGGCCGCGGTGGCCGGCGCCATATACTTCGCCAGCCACTCGACCATGCGCTGCGTCGCGTCCACCGCGTTCACCAGCGACCAGTCGCCCGGCACGTGCCCCTCGCCATCGTAGATAGCAAGCTGGACCGTTCTCCCCAATCTCTTCAGAGCATTGAACATCTTCCCCGCCCCCTCGACCGAACAGGTCTCGTCCTTCTTGCCGTGGATGAGCAGAAGCGGGGTGTGGATCTTGTCGGCTTGGTAGTAGGGCGAGTTTGCCAGGTACCGCCTCAAGTCGCCCCATGGGTGCGTCCCCATGCGCCCCTGACCAGTCTCCGACCACATGAAGTTCGACTCTCCACCGCCGGGCGCCATACGGCCGTAGTCGCCCGCGAGGTCGTAGTCCCCGTCGAGGGCGATGGCCGCCCGGAACAGGTTGGTCTGTGTGACCATCGCCGCCGTGCTGTAGCCCCCGTAAGACTGACCCATGATGGCCACACGCGAGCCGTCCACGTATCCGCGTTCCACCGCGCGATACACCTGCGCCAGGATCACATCCGCCATCTCCTGGATCGGGTTACCCCCTTTTCCCTCCGGGCCGAGCGGGACGTCCACCATGAGAACCGCGTACCCGCGCGTCGCGAAGACCTGGACAGGGATGGAGTTCGGCGCACCGCCGCCGTACTCCTGTGCAATCGTCGACATCTTCGATCCAGAGTAGAAGTACACCAAGCCAGGCAGACGATCACCCACCTTGCCGCCCGGAGGAAGGAACACCGCGGTCTGCACTGGGATCAGGCGGCCGTCGAACCCGGGGACCAGGGAGGAAAAGCTATCCATCGGGCCCACCGCGATGCCGTCCAGCCTCGGCTCGATGTGGGTCAATTGCTGCTTCGACACGAACGTCCTGTCGAAGCGGTAGAAGTTCGGGGAAGTGTCGATCGCCTCGAACCGCGCGAAGACGTCTCCGCCCTGTGCAGCTCCCACAGGGTCGAACCTGCCACGGCCCTTCCACAGCGTCGTCGTCGCACCGGTGTGCGAGTCAACGGCGAGGATTGTGCGGTCGCCGGCCTCCTCGTCGTTGGCGACGATCGCGAACCTTCCCGGGTCGGGCTGCCAGAGCGTGTCCCGGTCCGCCATGATCGGGGTCCCGACGGCGGGCAGCGTCGCCGGGGCGGAGCCGTCAACCGGGACGATCGCCAGAGCCTTGGGCGGCACGGAGTAGTAGGTCTTCTCCCCTTCCGCCTCGATCCCGACGAGGATTGCCCTCCCGTCTGCCGTCAAGGCGAGAGGAACCTCCTCCAGGTTGCCGAGCGGGGCACCGAGCTGCCGCGGCGCCGTTGCGGGCGACGCGACGTCCGCGAGCCAGAGCTTCTTGTCCTTCAGGAAGACGATCCGCGTCGACCCCGGCAGCCACCGGTAGGCTGCCTCGAAGTACGCGCCCTCCGGAACCTGCACATCCGCTGCGACCACGGCGGGCTTGCCGCCGGATGCGGAGGCAACCGCGAGGTCGTAGTAAGTCTGGGACGCCGCCTCGCCCTTGGTTCTGAAGACGGACAAGTACGAGACCCATCTGCCGTCAGGGGAGAGACGCATGCAACTCGGCCGCGGCTTCTCACCAGCCGGCACCACGGTCCTCACCTTGCCCGTGGCCACGTCGATCGCGGCGAGTGTCGCGTTGTTCTCGCGAATGAAGTGGGCCATCAGGTGTTCGGGCGTCGCGGTGCTGCCGGCGGACGAACCGGCCGCCTCGACACTGCTCGAGTAGACCGTCACGGCCGGCTTCTCGAGGGGCGCGGTCGGGGACCCGGCCCGCATGCCGGACGGCGGGACGAGAGGCGCGCCGGGTGACGGCTGATCGGCGGGCCGCAGAGGAACAAAGAGCTCACGGCCATCCGCGCTCCACTCCGCCTCATCACCGGGCCAGTGCTTCGCCTTAACAAGGGCGTCCGAGACGCGGCGCGAGGTGCCTTTGGCCACGTCGTAAACCCAGAGCTGCGGAGCTCCGCCGGCATCCGAGAAGAAGGCCACGCGGCGCCCGTCAGGCGAAGGCGAGGATCGCCAACAGTTGGTGTTCTCCGGGCAGACCGCGTGCGCTTCCCCGCCGCGAGTGGGGACAACGAACACCCGCAGTCCGACCATCTCGGACGGGGTGCCATTCGGGAGAAAGCGAACGCCCTCGGCGACCTGGCTTTCCTGACTCCGCGCAGGGGGCGCATAGACATCGTACGTAAGGAGCCTCCCGTCCCGGCTTACGGCCGGGCGATCCTCCCACAGGCGAATTGTCTTCTTGGAGAACGCGAGGTCGAGCGGCAGGGCGAGGGACCCCTTCACTGGCTCCGCTGCGGCCACCACTCCGAGGCATGTTCCGAGAATTGTAGATGCTGCCGCGGTCAACACTCGTGTCGAGATCATTGGCAACTCCTTTTGTCCCACCTCTTGCGCCGAGACGCGCGAAGGCTCTCATCCCAGGGCAGTTGCGACCCTCCGCGCTTCGGCGCCTCAAGACCGTACTGGCCGCACTCCTATTTGATCCCTTTCTTGGCGACGAAGCCGGTGATCTCCGTTCCGATGTGGAAGCTGGTCTTCACAGGTGAGGCGGCCTTGAGCCGCCAGACGATTGCGTCCGTGACTGTCTCGGGCTCGAGCGCCTCGAGGTCGTGCAACGCCTTCGAGTAGTCAAAGGTCGCGCCGATGCCGGTCTGCCCGTTAGAGGCGTTGAGGATCGCTGGGGTGTCCGTCTCCTCATGGGATTTGATGCTATATGGATGTGCCAGCTCCTTGACCTCGACCTTGAACGGCGGGTAAAGCGTCTCCTTTGAGACGTTCTTCAGCCGCACGGGGAGCAGCACCTCGCGGGTCTCGCGGTCGTACTGGATGGGGTCGAACACCAGGGTCACCCTGTCCGAGAGCGTGGCCACCACCCTCTCGAGAGCTGGCGCCGGCGTCGGAACCGAGGTGTGAACGCGGATCGCGGTCGTGTAGAGCTGGTAGGTCCCGCTGCGAGCGTCGGTCCAGAACGGGTGGAACGCCCCCTCCGCGTCGGCGGTCATCCCGATGTAGTCGCCGCCATCGGGCCAGCGTGACATCCCGGAGACGAAGCTCGCGGTGACTAGGCCCCGTTCCGCCGTCACGAACGGACCCGGCCGCAGGTTGCCGGATCCGAACGGGTACGATGACGCGCTGGAGACCCGCACCTTGGGAAGGATGGTCTCTCCGCCGTCGAGCGAGGCCGTGAAAGAGATGTGGAACCGGTCCCGGCTCGGAAAACCGTCGGTGTCGTAGAAGTAGATACCGAGCACGCCGTCGGGGTTGACGGCGATCATGGGCTGAAACTGGGAGGCATACATCGGAGCGCCGGGATCCACGGGTTTCGGCTTGCTCCACGTTCCGCCCCGGTCTCCGGACCACGACAGCATGAGGCGGAAGCGGTCGTTCTCGAGCTCGGTCCACGCGGCGTAGATCCGGTCCCGGAACTTGCCCCGGGTGTCCGCGGCGAACACCGGCGACCCTATCTGGTCGACACGTCCGCTGCGCTGGATGCGGCGCAACTCCTTGTCTCCCCCGAACGGGATTTCCGTGATCATGCGGCGCGGCGAGAACGTCACGCCCCCGTCCGAGGAGATCGAGTAGACAGCCTTCCAGATCGAGGCCTCCTTGTCGATGGAGTAGTTGGGGTACTCCAGCATGGGGATGAACAGCGCGCCGTCGGAGAGAACCAGGAGGTTCTCCGCGGCGAGGCCGGTGTTGTTGCCGCGCCCCACCTCGATCGGGCCGATGAACGAGCGCCCGTCGTCTGCGGAACGGAAGAGGACCACCCTCCGCTGCATCTGCAAGTCTTCCATCTCCCGCGAGCCGGGAACGTCGGCTTCCGCGGTGAGGTAGACCCGCCCCGCGAACGGGCCGAACGTGTAGTCGATCACGAGACACTCGTGGTCGCCGTCCCCGAGGATGAGCGCCCTGCTCCAGCTCTTGCCCCCGTCCTCCGAGCGGTAGAACTTGATCTCGGGCGAGAGGCCCACGAAGAACGCGCTCCCGGTGATCCCGAACCCGACTTGTGGATCGGCCCCACCCTTCTCGAGCTCGTCCGGAAACGCCACGTCGGCCCAACTCGAGCCGCCGTCGAACGAGACGTAGGCCTTGTTGGCCGCGCTGCCGTCGGGGCGGATCATCACGATCGACGCGCCCACTAGGTTCTTCGGGCTTCTCGGGTTCGCGGCGATCATCGTCTCGCAGTGGGCGACGTCGCCGTCCCGGCTCACGAGGATGTTGGGCCCCACCACGATTGGGGGATTTGGAGTCTCGCCCCCGGCTGCGGCCGCCAGCCACGCCAGTCCAAACACCACGGCGAGAGATTGCCTGGTTGCACCGACGAGACAACGCAGCGCAAGCGGAAAGTGTCCGAGCACCTGAGCCCTCCTTCTAGGCAAACCTCTACTTGCCTTCCTCCACCATTCCCTCTACCTTCAGGCGGATCGGCTGCGGCAGTGTTGGGTCCTCGAAGCGGAACTTCAGGACGACTGGCCCGGTCAGTGCACCGGGTTCGAGGGACTCGAGGTTCCCAAGGGCCCCCGAGAAATCAAAGATCGCGCCTTCGCCGTTCTTACCGTTGGCCGCGTTGACTACCCACATTGGGGGGTAGGGGTACTTGGGGAGTTCTGGATCGTTGAGGTCGAACCCCAGTATTTCCAGTGTGATCGGTGGATAGATCGGCTGCTGCGAGATGTTCCGCAGCCGGACCGGAATCTCTGATTCCTTCGTGGCTCCGTCGTAACGTGTGGGGTCGAAGACGAATTCGAGGCGCGTGTCCAGGATCACCTTGGTCCGAGCCGGCGCTGGAGGCTTGGTCGGAACTGCAACAGGCGGAGTGGCGGCGCCTGTCGCTTCGGGCGCCTCCTTGGGCGGGACAATGACCGAGACGCTCGCCGTGTAGATCTGGAACGTCCCCGTCCGCGCGTCGGCCCAGAACGGATGGAAGACCCCTTCCTTGTCCGGTGTCAGCCCCATGTAGTCGCCTCCTCCTGGCCAGCGACTCCCGGCAGAGACCAGCGAAAGCGCAGTGGTTTCTTTGTGCCGGAAGATCAGCGCCCCCATGTTCATGTTGCCGGCCCCAAGTGGGGTCGAGGGTGCTGAAGAAACGCGAATGGCCGGTAGGAAGGACTTGCCACCGTCAAGCGATGCCGTGAAGTACTCGTTGAACTGAGAACCGTCCTTCGAGTCCCGCGTGTCGTACCATGTCACCCCGACGACGCCGTCCTTGTTCACCGCCACAACGGGTTGACCCTGCATCGCGTCTTTTGGAGTGCCAGGGTCCAGCAGCATCGGCTCGGACCAGTGCAGACCGCGGTCCTCGGAGTGGGAGAAGAGAAGCCGAATGGGGCCGTACCGAAAGTCTGTCCAAACCACGTAGATCCGATCCCGGTACTCCTTCGTGTGGTTGTCCACGGCAAACGCCGGGAACATTGAGAGCCTCTCCCCCACCTTGTCATCGAGGTTGTACTGGATCGTCTGAATCTTGCGGGGCTTCCCGAACGAGACGCCGCCGTCTTCCGAGAGAACCATCCAAGCGGAGCTCGAGCCCTTGCCAGTCATTTTGGCCTTGCCGGGCAGGAAATCGAAGTCCGCATAGGGAACGACCAGCGTCCCGTCGGAGAGGACCATGGGTTGGATGTCGTTGATCCCGATCGTCCCGCCGCCGTTGGCTGCCTCGACCGGTCCGGTCCAGCTCCGGCCGTCGTCCTCCGAGCGGAAGACGCCGACCGTGTAGACCGGATAGCCGTAGAGGGCTCCGATGTAGATTCGCCCAGCGTACTTCCCGGTCGTCTGGTCCACAGTCATCTGCTCGTGGTCGTAGGAGTAGCCAAGGTTCATGGTCTTGCCCCAGCTCCTCCCGCCATCCTCGGACCTCCACACCTGCAGGTACCCGTGCTCCTGCCCCTTCTCGTCATGCTGGAACGCCAGCGCCGAGAAGATACCCGTGCCCTGCGGCGTGAAGGCGACGTACGGGTCCCCCCCCCCCCCCCCCCCCTGCTCGGGGACCCGGGCCGCCACCCAGGGGGGCCCTCGGCGGTCCTGGCGTAGGGCCGGCAGGCCGGGCCCCCGGTCGGGGGGCGCTAGGGGACCCCACCCCC
>Ga0182021_10009886_pt1 | contig 11314 bp, 8 predicted proteins | sample 612E3MmetaG_FD_120493 | JGI IMG/M metagenome (GOLD analysis project Ga0182021, IMG submission 120493) | Permafrost microbial communities from Stordalen Mire, Sweden - 612E3M metaG (Illumina Assembly) | ecosystem: Environmental > Terrestrial > Soil > Wetlands > Permafrost | place: Sweden...
ACGAATATGGGAAAGAAGGGATCAAATAATAGTTAAAGGAACTTTAGCTGCATATATTGCAACCTCAATAAAAAACCAGTGCTTAAATTATCTTAAACATCAGTCGATTGTTGAACATTTTGAAAAAACAGAAGTACTCAAAAATACTATAGACCCTACTGAAACTGAAGAAGAAATGGGCGACTTTGAACTTGAAACTGCAATTATTAATGCCATTGCTGAATTACCAACTCAAAGGCAAAAGATATTCAGGTTGAGCAGGGTAGATGGTTTAAAATATTATGAAATTGCAGAAAGATTGGGCCTTTCCGTTAAAACTGTCGAAGCCCAGATGGGTAAGGCATTAAAACAACTTCGAATAAAATTAAAAGATTATATGGTTATATTTATTTATGTTGCTTTTTCACTATTTGAATTTTTCCCTAAATAATAATTTTCCTGATTTATGATTGAAAAAAATAATTTAATCAACAAATTTGTGGTAGAATCGATGTTCAAAAATAAATATTCTGGTTTTCATTAATAATAAACTAATAAGGGTAAAAAATAGTTGAGTTGTTAACTTATTGTAATTTGATATGAAAGTGAAAGAAAATTATAATGTTGATTGGACTTTGCTTGCTTCTTATGTTACTGACAATATTTCTAAAGAAGATAAAGCAAGGTTTGAAAACTGGATTGAAGGGTCCGATAAAAATAAGCAGATCGTTGAGGAGGCTGAAAGAGCCTGGAATTTGAGCAAAAATATCGATTTGGTAAACCTGAACACAGGCAAAGCCTGGAATAAAGTTAACGAAAAAGCACAAATATTAACTGAAGTGCAAGATCGATCGTTATTTAGAATTCCGGGTAATTTTTTCCTTAAAATCGCAGCTATTTTAATTGTGGCGATTTTTTCCTGGTACCTGATAAACAAAATCAATTCAGAGATCAACATCAAAGCAGGAAATTCATTAGTACAACTCACACTATACGATGGTTCAAAAGTCGACCTGAATAAAAATACCCAGTTAAAATATCCAAAAAAGTTTAAAAGTACCTCACGCGAAGTTTATTTAAAAGGAGAAGGGTTTTTTAACATTTATCGTAATCCTCAAAAACCATTTATTATTCATACTTCAAACACTATTATAAAAGTTCTTGGAACTTCTTTTGATGTGAATGCCAATTCCGATGGCAATGTTGAAGTAATTGTAAATTCTGGTGTCGTTTCATTAAAGTCAAAATATTCAAAACAGGAGGTAATTTTAAATAAAGATGAAAAGGGTACATATTTGGCTAAAAATTCTCAAATCATAAAAAGTATAAATTCCGACCAAAATTATCTTTCATGGAAAACGAAGAAATTTATTTTTCGTGAATGCAACCTGGGAGAAGTATTCGATAAACTTGAAAAAGTGTATGATATTCAAATTATATTGAAGGATTCTGGTATTAGAAATTATAAGCTTACTGCCACTTATGAAAAACACGAAGCCCTCGATATTATGAAAATGATTTGCCTGACATTTGGGTTTAAGATTTGTGAAAATGAAAATGTTTTTACTATTGAAAATAAAATAAGCTCAAAAAACCAGGCACACCATTAATTTTAAACCTGTTCCTTCAATTCAAATAACAGGTTTATTAAAAAAATTCAATATAAATGGTAATTCATCCTAAAATAAGGCAACTTAAATGGATTTCCTGGTGTATCATAATTTTATTTCTTTTTTTCCATGAACAATTATTTTCCCAACAATCCGATATAAAAATTACATTAAATATTAATAACCGGAAACTCTCCGATATTCTTGACAGTTTAAGTACCAGGTTTAATGTAAATTTTTCTTACAATGCCGAGATTCCTGCAATGAGAGAAATCAGGACAATTTCAATTACTGCCGGTTTAGATGAAATTCTTTCTAAATTATTGCAATCTGAAAGATTGGAATTTTCCAAAGATGGAAACCATATAATCATATACAAAACGCTAAGTCTCCCTCCTGATGAACCAATTCAAAAAAAAATTGAGAAATTCATTGTTTTTAAGGGGAAAATATTTGAAAAAAAAACATCAACCCCGCTCCCGTTTGCATCGGTCTCAATTTCCAGATCAAGTATTGGAACTGTTGCAAACGATAATGGAGAATTTACTATCAGGGTTCCTGATTCTTTAATTCATGATACTCTTATAATTTCCTTTATTGGATTTCAAACTGAAAAAAGATATTTAAATAGCCTGGTTGGAAATTTCATAAACATATCACTCAATGAGAATCCGGTAAATATCGATAAAGTAATTATTAAACCTTTATCAGGACTTGAGATTGTTAAAGAAATGATTGAAAATATAGGTAAGAATTATAGCAGGCAAAATGCAATGTATACTGCATTTTACCGTGAAGCTACCCGAAAAGATGATGACTATATTTCCATTTGCGAGGCGGTGCTCGATATTTCTAAAGCTTCATACTCAAGTCGGTTATACAATGATCAGGCACGGATTTTTAAAGGCCGTAAAACTGAAGATACCAAGCAAATGCAAAAGCTTTCATACAAACTTGAAGGAGGTGTGTACAATTGCCTAAGCCTCGATGTTATAAAAGAAAAGGCATCATTCCTATCTTATGAATCATTCGACCAATATGATTATACCGTTATAAGGAAAGTGCCTTATAATAATCAAATACTTATTGTCGTTGAGTTTAAACAAAAAGAAAATGTCGAAATGCCATTCTATGACGGCATAATGTATATTGATGCAAAAACTAAAGCTTTGGTAGCAACAAAATTTTGTCTTAGTCCAAGTGGGTTAAAATATGCCAGGAGCCTTTTAGTGAAAAAAGAGCCAAGCAAATACCAACTTAAGCCTATAGGGGCAGAATACCAGGTATATTATAGAAACATAAACGGTAAGTGGTATCTCGATTATCTGAGGGGAGAAATAAAGATCAAAGCCAAAAGTAATAAATGGTTTTTTAATTCAACATTCACTTCATTTTCTGAAATTGCAGTTACAGAAATCGATACTAACAATACTGCAAGATTCAAATGGAACGAAATTACCAAGTCGAGTGATATTATGGTTGATTTTTTAAAAGACAATGATGAAAATTTTTGGAGTAATTATAATTTAATTCAACCCAATCAGCCGTTGCAGGAAGCAATAAAAAAAATAAATATTAAAAAAAGCTTATACACTGATAAGTCGGAAAAAGATAAATTGTTTTGATTTCTAAACGTTAAATCTAAAATGCATGATATCTCCATCGTCAACTAAATACTCTTTACCTTCGATGGCTATTTTGCCGGCTTCCCTACAAGCCGCCTCAGAGCCGTACCTGATATAATCATTGTACTTTATTACTTCGGCACGAATAAATCCTTTTTCAAAATCGGTATGAATAATGCCTGCTGCCTGGGGAGCCTTGGTCCCTCTAATATAAGTCCATGCCCTCGATTCATCAGGGCCCGTGGTGAAAAATGTTTCCAATTCCAATAATTTATAAGCAGCTTTTATTAAACGCGTAACTCCTGATTCATGAAGCCCGACTTCTTCCAGGAACATTTGTCGTTCTTCATAAGTTTCCAATTCTGCAATCTCCGATTCTGTTTTTGCAGCAATAATAAGCACTTCTGCATTTTCATTCCTTATAGATTCCATGAACCTTTCAACATATCGGTTTCCTTTAACAGCGCTTCCTTCATCGACATTACAAACATAAAGGATAGGCTTATCGGTTAATAAAAAGAGGTCGTGTTCAATCTTTTTATCTTCCTTATTATCGAGCTTAACTGAACGTGCAGATTTGCCCTGAATAAGAGCATTTTTATATTGCATCAACATATCGAGAAAATGCTTAGCCAGTCTGTCGCCACCGGTTTGAGCCTGTTTTTGTACCTTTGCTATTCTGTTCTCTATAGTCTCAAGATCTTTTATCTGTAATTCTGTATCAACAATTTCTTTATCTCTCACCGGGTCTATTATACTATCGATATGAGTTACATTACTATCATCGAAACAACGCAACACATGTATAATGGCATCCGTTTCCCTAATGTTGGCAAGAAATTTGTTCCCCAACCCTTCTCCTTTGCTGGCACCTTTCACTAACCCTGCAATATCAACTATTTCAACTGTGGTTGGTATTACTTTTTTAGGTTTATCTAATTCAGCCAACTTAATAAGCCTTTCATCAGGCACAGTAATCACACTCATGTTGGGTTCAATAGTGCAAAACGGAAAATTCGCTGCCTGAGCCTTAGTATTCGAAAGGCAATTAAAGAGAGTCGATTTCCCAACATTTGGTAAACCAACAATACCGCATTGTAGTCCCATATTTTATTCTAAAATAAACTATACAAAGTTAAAGGATAATTAATGATATCAAATTTTTTGAGGATATAAACAAAATTCAAATGCCTTTGGAAACATGGATTAGTGAAGGAAGTATCATTTTATTATTGGAAATGATTAGTTTTTATTACTAAATACTCAATGGTCATAAATAATGGATTTAGAAAAAGTGTAATTTTATGCCCTTATTTTTTAATCGGGTTCAATTTTAACTTTCATTTCAATGGATAATAAAATAATGAACAGGGCAGCGGACAATATCCGTATTCTTTCAGCAGCAATGGTAGAAAAGGCAAAATCTGGGCATCCGGGCGGAGCAATGGGTGGAGCTGATTTTATAAATATTCTTTACACCGAATTCCTTCGTTACGATCCCTCGGATTTGTCATGGTTTATGCGCGACAGGTTTTTTCTCGACCCGGGTCACATGTCACCTATGCTTTATTCGGTTTTAACCCTTTCAGGAATTTTTAATACCGATGAACTAAGAAATTTCCGTCAATGGGGAAGTTCTACTCCCGGCCATCCCGAAAAGGATATAAATAAAGGCATAGAAAACACATCCGGGCCATTGGGACAGGGCCATACAATGGCAGTAGGTGCAGCAATTGCCGAACGCTTTTTATGCGCCCGTTTCGGTGAATGGATGTCGCATAAAACATATACATATATTTCCGACGGGGGTATACAGGAAGAAATTTCACAGGCAGCCGGAAGAATTGCCGGATTTCTCGGCCTAAGCAATCTTATCATGTTTTACGATTCGAACGATATTCAACTTTCTACAGAGACTAAAGTAGTTACTTCTGAAGATACTGCCAAAAAATATGAAGCATGGGGATGGCATGTGTTGTATATCGATGGAAATAATACTGACCAAATCAGGGAAGCATTGAAAAATGCCAATTATGAAAAAAACAGACCAACGATAATCATTGGTAAAACCATTATGGGTAAAGGCGCCTTGAAAGATGACGGAACAAATTTTGAGCGGAAAACTTCCACCCATGGAATGCCTCTTTCCGAAGCAGGCGCTTCATTTGACAAAACGATTGCAAACCTTGGAGGCAACACGAATGAACCTTTTACAATTTTTCCGGAAGTTGCCGAATTCTATAAAAACATAAAAGATCAAAAAATTAAGGAGGCGGCAGATCGCGAAGCCAATAAGAAAGAATGGGAGAATAAAAATCCTTTTCTTGCAAAAAAACTTGAATTATTCTTATCCGGCAATCTTCCTTATCTCAATTTTGAAGATATAATTCATAAAGAAAATATTGCTACACGTGCTGCATCTGCGAATATATTGGGATATCTGGCACAGAAAGTTGAAAACATGATTGTGGCATCGGCAGACCTTGCCAACAGCGATAAAACCGACGGGTTTCTTAAATATACCAAACCGTTTATCAAGGGTGATTTCTCAGGTGCTTTTCTTCAGGTTGGAGTCAGTGAGCTGACCATGGCAGCCATTTGTAATGGAATAGCTTTGCATGGTGGGGTTTTAGTGGCATGTGGTACTTTCTTTGTATTTTCCGATTATATGAAGCCGGCTGTTCGTCTTGCAGCCCTTATGGAACTTCCTGTAAAGTATATCTGGACACACGACGCATTCCGTGTAGGCGAGGATGGCCCGACACATCAGCCTGTTGAACAGGAAGCACAAATCCGGCTTCTCGAACATCTGAAAAATCATCATGGCAGAAACAGCCTGCTGGTTCTTCGTCCCGCTGATTCCTATGAAACTTCAGCAGCCTGGAAGATGGCTTTGGAGAATACATATACTCCCACTGCATTAGTTTTGTCGAGACAAAATATCAAAGATATTCCGGCAAAAACCGGATCGACAAGGTACTATGATGCATATCAGGCTGAACTGGGCGCTTATATTGCAGTCGATTGTGCAGGAATTCCCGATATAATTCTAATTGCCAGCGGTTCCGAGGTTTCAACATTAGTGGCCGGAGCTGAATTATTAAAAAATCAGAAAAACCTGAATGTAAGAATCGTTTCAGTAATTTCAGAAGGATTGTTCAGGAATCAATCTAAAGAGTACCAATTAGATATTATTCCTGACAATATACCTTTATTTGGTTTGACTGCCGGATTACCTATTACTTTAGCCGGACTTGTTGGTAATAAAGGTAAAATCTGGGGTTTGGACCACTTCGGTTTTTCAGCCCCTGCAAAAGTGCTCGATGAAAAATTCGGGTTCACACCCGAAAATATATTTCAACAGGTCATGGAGTTTCTTAAAGAATTTGGGAAATAGAATCTCTTATAATTTAATAAAAAACAATTGTTCCGGCATCTGTTATCTTGCCAACCTCAACAGAAATATTCTCCTTTATTTTTGATTCCAATCCATTTTGCGGAACGAATTTAAGTAAATAAGTTCCGGCAGGCAATCCTCTTATTAAAAATTTACCCTCATTATTGGTAACCGTGCCAAAAGTATCCGGAGCCGAAATGGCATAAATAAATGGTCTGGCTTGGAAAAGGGAAATAACTCCTTTTATTCCACCTGTGTTCGTTGATGAAAATATTCTAAATACAGGTTTCAAATTAAATAAACCATTATTGGTAGGAACAATAGATTTTGGTACATCAAAATCTATAATAAAATTATATTCCTGTCCATCCAAAATTTTTTGATTAAAATTTAAAACATATCCCGATTCAAATCCTTTCGGCAATAACAGTGAAAATGTTTGCCCGTTTATTTTAATGTTATTCGTATCACCTATAATTATATGTACCTGGGAAAGATTACCGACAGGAGTCAGGTAACTTGCCAGCAGCGTATCGGTACCATTCGTAAAATTGAGAATATTATAAATTCCAGTTCTCGTAAGTGTAAAAGGAATTTCATTCTTGTTTGCATTTGTTTTAATTGAAACAGATCGAAAATCGATATTCACTTCATCGTAAGGAAATGGAGAATCGGCAAGATAAAAGTTTACCTGGGTTTTACTGACCTTATCCTTATGGCATGAGAAAAAAATCGTAATACTCAGGATCAATAAAAAAAAATGAACATGTAAATTTTTAAAAGGCCACATGCTTATATTAGATTAATCTAAAATAAAGATTAAAGTAACAAACAATTGCAAAATTCAACAAACTAATTTTATTAATGAGTTTTACGAATTAATACAGACATTTGTTTTTTAAATATCGATTTATTATTTCTGAGAAAAATAATCCTAACTTTGGTGAAACCTTTACAATCAATGACATTAGTCAAATTCAGGAAAATATATTTTTTTATAATTGCTGTTTTTGCAATATGTCTGTCCTTCATTGATACCATTCACTGTCAGCAGAAACCGGAAATCAAAGCAACTACCACACGCATATTATTTGTATTCGATGCTTCATACAGCATGTATGGTTTGTGGGAAAGTGACATTAAAATAAATATTGCACGGCGTATCCTAATCAGCATGGTGGACAGCCTGCAACATATCGACAATGTGCAGATGGCACTTCGTGTTTATGGCCATCAGAGCCCTGTCCCTCCGCAAGATTGTACCGATACCCGTTTGGAAGTCCCATTTGGTAAAAACAATGCTTCAGTTATCAGGCAAAGATTAAGATTTATAGAGCCTAAAGGCACCACTCCTATCGCAGGTTCTCTTGCACAATGCCCGAACGATTTTCCTCCATGCAGCGATTGCCGTAATATTATTATTCTTATCACCGATGGAATGGAAGAATGCAAAGGAGATCCTTGTGCGGTATCGGAGGATTTACAAAAACGAGGAATTATTTTGAAACCATTTATTATAGGTATTGGTATTGACGAAGGATTTCATGAAACATTCGATTGTGTCGGGCGATTTTATAATGCAAATCATGAAGAGACATTTAAAGAATTATTGGGAATTGTAATTACCCAGGCGCTCAATTCAACGACTGCCCAGGTAAACCTTCTTGACGAAAAAGGTCTTCCAACGGAAACCAATGTCAACATGACGTTTTACAACAGGTACTCCGGAAAAATGCTTCACAACTATGTTCATACCATTAACAATCGGGGAAACCCCGATACACTCATCCTCGATCCACTCGTAACATACCGGTTGGTTGTGAACACAATTCCTCCCGTTTCAGTAGATAGTTTTAAAGTTATCCCTGGAAAACATACAATAATCGCAGTTGATGCTCCCCAGGGTACATTAGTTGTTAATTCTCCCGGATTAGGAAATCAGTATCGCGAGGTCTCGTTTCTCATTAGAAAATCAGGTAACACTCAAACATTAAACAACCAGAAGCTTGGAGAATCTATTAAATATATTACAGGTAAATACGACCTGGAAATCCCAATTCTTCCAAGGCTTTTAATCAATGAAGTTGATATTAAACAAAGCAGTACAACTACAGTAGAAATTCCACGTCCGGGCCTTTTAACTATACTCAGTTCAACACCGGGTTATGGTAGTCTTTATGTTCACAGGGAAAAAGGCTTGGAATGGATTTATAATTTTAATCCCAACATAAAAAACGAATCAGTGGTTTTACAACCTGGAAAATATACTGTCGTATTCCGTGCCTTAAATTCCAAAGAAAGTATTTATTCCATTTCAAAATCATTTGAAATTAAATCCGGAAGTTCTTTGGCACTGGAATTGAATTAAAATAAAATACTGTTATAGCTTTCATATTTGATGTTATTGACTGCATTTAAAGGGCCTAAAAGGCCTAAGAATGAATAATAAAATATTTTCCTTCTATTTTTTTTAGAAGTTGTTTCACCTAAAAATTCCCGTAAGGTCAATATTCTAAAATCGAATTGAATGAGCATATATTGACTTTTAATAAACCTTTAAAATGCCTTATTTTCCTTACATTTGTGAAATAATAAGGATTATATATTATAAATATAAAGCTCCTAATGATATTCTCAAATATTAAATTAAAGCTTCTTCAGGAAATTAAAAACAAAGATCACAAACCTGTATTTGGCGGTCTCGAAATAATAAAATATATTGGTCCGGGTTTATTGGTCACCATGGGTTTTATTGATCCCGGCAATTGGGCTTCCGACCTTGCAGCAGGCTCAACCTATGGTTATACTTTACTCTGGACAATAACCTTATCTACCATTATACTTATTATCCTTCAGCATAATGTTGCTCACCTGGGAATTGCAACTGGTCTCTGCTTGAGCGAAGCCGCATATAAATACTTAAAACCTGTTTATAACAAACCATTGCTTTTCTCCGCTATTTTAGTTTCAATATCTACTTCATTGGCAGAAATATTAGGAGGGGCACTGGCATTACAAATGCTTGTTAATATTCCTATTAAAATAGGATCGATAATGATGGTTGGCCTGGTCCTATATTTATTGCTTTCGAATTCATATCGTAAACTTGAGCGATGGATAATAGGTTTTGTTTCCCTAATTGGATTATCATTTATTTATGAACTCGTTATCTCACATATCGACTGGGGAAAAGCTGTTACAGGATGGGTAACCCCGATAATACCGCACAACTCTATATTAATTGTTATAAGTGTTATTGGAGCAGTTGTAATGCCACATAATCTTTTTTTACATTCCGAAATAATCCAAAGCCGGCAGTGGAATCTCAAAGATGAGAAAGTCATTCAAAAACAACTCAAATATGAGTATAGCGATACCATTTTTTCCATGATTGTGGGATGGGCAATAAATAGTGCAATGATTTTAATGGCAGCAGCTACTTTTTATAAATCCCATATCCATGTTACAGAACTTCAACAGGCAAAAGAGCTGCTGGTTCCTTTACTGGGAAAATCTGCTTCTTTAATCTTCGCTCTGGCTTTGCTCTTTGCAGGTATTGCATCAACAATTACTTCCGGTATGGCAGGAGGTTCAATAAGTGCCGGTTTGTATGGTGAACCTCTCGATTTAAAAGATAGTCACAGCCGAATAGGAATTTACATCTCATTATTTGCTGCATTAATAATTATTTTCTTTATCACAAATCCTTTTAAAGGCCTTATTATTTCACAAATGATACTGTGCATGCAACTTCCATTTACGATTTTTCTCCAGATTTATTTGACATCTTCAAAAAAAGTTATGGGATCTTATGCCAATAAAAAAAGGACTGTTCTTTTATTAGTTATCATTGGCCTTGTTATAATTTTCTTAAATATAAAACTCTTATTCAGTCTTTTCTAAATTTTCATTATGCGAATTGCAGTCATAGATTTAGGAACAAATACTTTTAATCTGCTCATAGCAGAAACAAATGGCTATCGGATTAATGTTTTAATTAACAATAAGATATCTGTTAAGTTGGGAAAAGGTGGCATAGGTCGCAATATAATTCAGACCGATGCATTCAGAAGAGGGTTAAGTGCTCTTAAGAAACACTTTAAAACAATTTCCGGTTTCAATACAGATAAAATAATTGCATTCGGAACTTCAGCTTTAAGAACTGCCGAAAATGCAAATATTTTTATAAATGAAGCTGAAAAAGTAATTAAGGCAACAATAAAAATTATTTCAGGACAGCGAGAAGCCGAACTTATTTATTTCGGCGTTCGGCAAACATTGGAGAATATTCATGGCAATTATTTGATCCTCGATATTGGCGGAGGCAGCAATGAGTTTATTTTAGCAAACAATAAAAAAATCTTATGGAAAAAAAGTTTTAAACATGGAATGGCAAGACTACTTGAAAAATTCTATATATCTGATCCGATTATACCAAATGAAATTGATGAGATGGAAAAGTTTTTTACTAATGAATTGCGGCCATTATTTATCTCAATAAATGATTATAGGGTACATTCGCTTATTGGGGCTGAAGGAGGGTTTGAATCGTTTTATAATATGATACAATTTTATAAAAATCCAAATTATTTAATTGAGCAAAGCAACAAATGCAAAAGAATAAATTTATCAGATTATAAACAGCTTCACAAGAAGCTTCTTAATTCCACACTTTCGGAAAGAAAAAAAATTAAAGGGTTAGA
>Ga0182021_10009887_pt1 | contig 11313 bp, 8 predicted proteins | sample 612E3MmetaG_FD_120493 | JGI IMG/M metagenome (GOLD analysis project Ga0182021, IMG submission 120493) | Permafrost microbial communities from Stordalen Mire, Sweden - 612E3M metaG (Illumina Assembly) | ecosystem: Environmental > Terrestrial > Soil > Wetlands > Permafrost | place: Sweden...
ACACCCGTCCGCCCCACCCCGCGCCGGATTCGGCAGCCAAGACTCTCGGCGATTTCAGCAACGCGACCAGATGTTCGTATTTCCTGAAAACCAAGTTCCGGGTGCATATGGAAGTCTCGTCGCCAGGATACAAGTTTGTCTTCGATATTATGGGCTTTAGCTAACATGGTTCACCTTTCTGGGAGAATGATCGGCTTGCTCAATCATTTTACCAGTTCGCGTTCCGCAGCGGCCATAATGGCGTCCAATTCGTGCTCCTGAGCGGGTTCCAACGGCGGGACCTGGTGCGCGCGCAAAATTCGGCCGGCCTCTGCCTGTGCCCGTTCGGTCAGGCTGTGCCGCCCGCCAGTTTCCCAAGTATCCCAGGAAGAGCGTTCGGCCAGGCGGGTAAGGAATACTTCACCAGACTTCAGATATTTCATTGTGTGTTTCTGGCCAAGGAAATTGCGGGTCGAGACCATGGCCGGCGCAATTACATCCACTGCCAGCGCATCCGGGTCTGCCTTGAAACCCTTCCTGGCCCGCAGGATGCTGCCAGCAAACTCATTATCCACTACCATCTGGGAGAATGACCCCATCACACCCGCTTCCATCTCACCGATCCCGGAGAGTTCGTCAGCGCCGGCCAGGGCAGGCAGGATGGCATTGAGCGCTCGCTCGAAGCCATTCTGCACGTCCAGTATGTGTGAATTGGTGGAGAACCCATATACATTTACCGGTAACCCGTAATAGTGGCCTATCTGAACTGTCCCGGCAGAGGCCATGCCCATTTCCACCCCGCCCCAGACAGACAAGCCTGTGCGCGGTTCCATCATTGCCAGCCGCCCACAATAAATGATAGGCAGGCCCGGGTGGACAAGCTGTGCAAGTACCAGCGCGGCCAGTATTTCAGCATTCTGCTGGGCAATCGCTCCGGCTAAAGAGAAAGGCGCGGTGGTTCCGGCAGTAGGACATGGCAAAGGTCCAAACGCGATGCCTGCCTTTGCGATTGCGAGGATGGCTTCCGCTTCATGTTCCGGAATCGCCAGAGGGCTGACCGGGGATACGCTGAGAGTCAACATTTCCGCCGGAGAGCCAACCACTTCTGTCATTCGCACTGCATAACGCACTTCTGCAGCGGTCTGTATTCCCGGTCCTTGCAATGGCTTGATGGTATATGGCAGTGCATGCCGGTACATCGCCAGTGACATTACTGGTCCAGGCACATCCGTAGGTGTAAAAAAAGGTGTGATGGTGTGACAATTCTCCAGGGCATCCAACAGGCGGGTGGCATCCCGCACATCCTGGACAATCGCCAGGCGACGCTTCCCGGTGCCAGAATCATAGAAATTAGGCGCACCTCCCAGATTATGGAAATATAGTGAACCATCCCCAAGACTCTTAATCGCTCCGCCGCGCCCGCGGATGGTTGTGGTTTTGCCAGCAAGAGAAATGCACTTCTCCACCAGATCAGGCGGGAAAAGGACGCGTCGATCCTGAATACTTGCCCCTGCATCCACCAGGAGTGTGCGGCTGTTCCGATCGGTTAAGACCACCCCAGTCTCACTCAGAATGCGCAGACTGGCCTGGTGGATGGATTTGATTTCGGCTTCGTTCAAAACAGATAACTGAAACATTTATTCCTGCTCCAATCACGCCTCGAGATACTTCGCCAGGAAAGTCATCCGGCGCAATTCAGAATCCAGTATATTCTCCAATTTCAGGAAGATATGGCCTTCATCTTCATAAATTATAAGGTCCACAGCTTTCCCCATCTGCAAGAGGATTTTTTGGGCTTCGATCGAATCGCTGATTGGGCAGCGTGCGTCGTGCCTGCCGCAGATCAACTGCAATGGTGCAAGGATACAATCGAGAAAAAAACTGGGGGAACGTTCCTGCCAGAGGGCATGGTTTTCCACTGGATCGCCAAAATTTTCGATATCCCACTGCTGCAGGTCGGGACGGATCTCATTATGATTGGTGAACCAGTTCAGGAATGGTACGAATGCCGATCCCGCCGACCAAAGATCCGGGTAGCGGGTCAGGCAGGAGGCAGTCAGATAGCCACCATGGCTGCGGCCGGTAACCGCAATCCTGTGCGGATCAGCCAGTCCTTTCCTGACCAGGTAATATGCACCGGCCGCGACATCATCGGTATCCACTCCGCCGAAGTCAAACCGGCTGGCTTCCTGCCATGAACGGCCATAACCAATGGATCCCCGATAATTCGGAACCAGAACCACCCAGCCACGGCTGGCCATATGCGCCATGAGCGGGTACCAAGTCATTTCGAAGAACCAGTCCGGGCCGCCGTGAACCAGCACAACTGCCGGGCCGGGTTTCTGCCGCTTGGAGGGTTTAAATATAAGCGCAGGAATGGGAGTTCCGTCCATGCCGGGATAGGAAATCTCTTTCGGAATCACGAACTCGGCATTTGCTACTGCAGCCGGCAGGGAATGGGTCAATTGAGTGAATTTGCCGGTTTTCAGCTCTACCGACCACAAGTCAGTTGGCTGGCATGGATTATCGAAACCAAATATCAGATGGTTCCCATCCGGAGTGAAGCGCGGCAGGTAATGTACACCCGGCTCCATCTGAACCATCCGGGCTGGCTTACCCGGCTTTTGAACAACCAGCCACGAGACCGTGCCACGGTTTAAAATGTACGCCAGCTTCTTCCCATCCGGAGACCAGGTTGGGAATTGCTTTTCTCCTTCCCCGTCTGCCAACCATGTAACCCTGTGCGATGAAATTTCAAAAATACCGATATTATTGAAACCATGCGTATCCGAGGAAAAAGCCAGACTCCGGCTATCCGGTGACCAACTGGCCTGCCCGGCGTCAATCGGACCTTCCTGTTCAGAAATCCGCCTGGCTGGCCCACCCTGGGTCGGGACAACGAATGTTCCATAATCAATTCCGCTTGCTTCCACTGTTACCGCCAGCCAGGTTCCATCTGGCGACCAGGACACCTTCCAGGCTGGAAACCCGGCGTCCAACCCAAGATGTACTTCTCCATCGGAGATGGTTACCACATATACATTGAATCGGCCGGAATGATCTGATATAAACGCGATCCGTTTACCATCTGGAGACCAGGCGAAAAATGCCTGGATGGCACCGAGGAAGCCCGAGGTCAGATCGGTCGATTTCCCTGAATTAATATCTTGAAGAATGATATGGAAATTTTCACTTCCATCATAATCCACCACATACGCCAGACTGCATCCATCCGGTGCATAACGCGGGTGGAACTTGCCGCCCGGGCCAGACGACACAAGACGGGGCAAGGAATCGGTCACTTTCGAAGATACCGGTTCTCCAGGAAGAAGAACCTCGTATATCTCCCACCGACCATCCGGATTCCAGGAGAAAGCGACGCGCTGGCCATCGGGCGAGATATCAAACCCCATCTCCATTTCCACGCAAGGGACGCGTAATAAAGTCTCCAGATCAATCATAGTCCCCTTATTCAGACCAAATGACAGGCCACCCAGTGCCCTGAAGCGACCTGGCGCCATTCGGGAACATCCAGATGACACTTTTCGGCTGCAATTGGACAGCGTGGATGGAAGCGACAACCGGCGGGCGGGTTCAGTGGGCTGGGTACATCCCCTGCCAATATGGTGCGATGGCGAATGCGATCCTTCTTCGGATCCGGTATCGGAACGGCAGAAAGGAGTGCCCTGGTATAGGGGTGAAGTGGATGCTCGTAGAGCTCGTTACGTTCAGCCATTTCAGCCATTACACCCAAGTACATGACTGCCACTCTATCGCAGATATGCCGGACCATACTCAAATCGTGAGCGATGAATAAGTAGGTCAAGCCAAATTTATCCTGCAAATCCTCGAGCAGGTTGACCACCTGCGCCTGGATGGATACATCCAGCGCTGAAATTGGTTCGTCACAAACAATGAACTTCGGATCCGAGGCCAGTGCCCGGGCGATTCCGATGCGTTGGCGCTGTCCACCGGAAAATTCATGCGGGAATCGATTAACCAACCGGCCGCTCAGGCCAACCAATCCCATCAGCTCTTTAACCCGCTCAATCCGCTCGGATTCAGTAGCCAACAGGTGGTGGACACGCAACGGCTCACTGACAATGGAATTGACCGTCCAGCGCGGATTAAGCGATGCGTAGGGGTCCTGAAAGATCATCTGGGAATTGCGACGAATGGTGAGCAATTCGGAGCCACGCGCTTTCTGGACATTGTGACCATCAATGGAGACTGTTCCGCCAGTTGCCGGATACAGACCAAGCAATGTGCGTCCGGCAGTGGTCTTTCCACAACCGCTCTCTCCGACCAGCCCGAGTGTTTCGCCACGCGCAATGCTGAATGAAATATCATCAACGGCCCGAACTGCGCCGACCTTATGCTGGATGATAATCCCGCGCAACACCGGAAAATGTTTGGTTAGATTTTCAACAATGACCAATGGCTGGATGGTATTCATCGAGCACCCCCGATGTGGATGTCCACCCAGCAGGCGATGGTATGGTTTGGACCGACCAGGGTCAGGGGCGGGTTTTCGCCTTTGCAACGTTGGATGGCATACTCGCAGCGAGAGACAAAGGGACAGCCGTCGGGTGCCACCAACAAGCTGGGAGGCGCTCCGGTTATTGATTTAAGCCGCTGACCTCGCCGCTGGTCCACGCGCGGCAATGCTCCCAATAGTGCAGTCGTATAAGGGTGGCATGGGTTCTCATACAAAGCATCCACACTGGCTTCTTCAACGATAAATCCGGCATACATGACAATCACACGATCGGCGATCCCGGCCACTACTCCCAGGTCATGCGTGATCCAAATAACAGCCATACCAACTTGTTGGCGAATTTTAGTAACCAGTTCCACAATTTGAGCCTGAATGGTGACATCCAAAGCCGTGGTCGGTTCATCGGCAATCAATAAACTGGGGTTACAGGCCAACGCCATGGCGATCATGACCCGTTGACGCATCCCACCGGAAAATTGGTGGGGATAATCGCCGAGATGACGCAACCCATCCGAGATACCAACCATATCCAGAAGTTCCACGGCACGCAGCTCGGCCGCCTTCTGATCCATTCCAATATGATTACACAGCGATTCGGTTATTTGCCTGCCAATGGTCAGGACCGGGTTAAGGGAAGTCATTGGATCCTGAAAAACCATGGAAATCTCTTTACCACGGATGGCTTCCATTTCCTTCTCGGATTTTTTTAACAAATCCTGGCCGCGAAATAGAGCTGTACCGCCGGAGATCTCTCCAGGAGGTATTGTTATGAGCTGCAATACCGAAAGCATGCTTACCGATTTCCCGCAACCACTTTCACCGACAACGGCCAGTGTTTCTCCTTCCTTAACGTGGAAGGAAATTCCATTAACAGCATAAACAGTGCCTTCAGGGGTGTGAAAACGGGTGCATAAGTCATTGACTTCCAGTAAGACAGTCATAATTACATTAACTCCACTAGCTCGCCCGGCTGCGCGGGTCGAGCGCGTCCCGCAGGCCATCGCCCAGGAAATTTATGCTCAACACCGTCAACAGAATCAGAAGCCCCGGGAAGAACCATAGCCAGGGAGCGGTATCCAGGTAATTATTGGCGCCATCCAACATATTTCCCCAGGTGGCCGTGGGAGGCTGCACGCCCAGACCTAGAAAACTAATATAAGCTTCGGCCAGGATGGCGTTGGCAACACCCAAAGTGGCAGTCACTACGATCGGAGCAATACTGTTCGGTAATATATGCCGGAAAATAATCTCCGTATTGGATGTCCCCGTGGCACGCGCTGCCAGCACGAAATCATTCTCCTTCAGGGAAAGGAACTCTGCCCGGACAATACGTGCGAGGTACATCCAGGAGGTGGCGCCTATGATAACTACGATGACAACCACGCTGCCGCTGAATGTCCGCCCCATTATTTCCAGATCGGGAATTCGACCGGAAAAGAATTTTGCCATCACGATTAACAAAAAGATTTCCGGGATGTTGAGCATAGCTTCAGTAATGCGCATCAGGATGTTATCGAGTACTCCACCATAATAACCCGCCAATGCGCCGACCAGGATCCCAAAAAAAGTTTCGATCATGACGGCAAATAAGCCAATAATCAGAGAGATTTGCCCACCGTAGATGGTCCGGGCCATGATATCCCGGCCAATCGCGTCAGTTCCAAATGGGTGTGCAAATGAAGGCGGCTGCATACTGATGGATGTATCGTTATAATTGGCGTATTTTTCAGAGGCAAGCAACGAACCACCGAAGGCATATAGAAAAAGGAAAATCAATACAATCGCCCCAATCAAGGCCATCCTGTGGCGTCGAAATCTTCTCCAGGTCAATTGGCCAAGAGAAAGTGGAGGGGTATCCAATTCATCTTGTACCAGAGTTGCCACTCCGGGATGCACAATTTCAGCAGCCATGGAATTTCTCATTTCAGTCATAGCGAATCCGTGGATCAAGCCATGCGTAAACTATATCCGTGAGTATCTGGAAAACCACAACCGCAACAGCGATGATCATCAGAATACCCATGACTACCGGTACATCTCCACGCCCCAGGTAATCGAGGAAAAGGCGGCCGGTGCCCGGCCAGGCGAAAATGCGCTCGGTAACCACCGCCCCACCCAACAGGAAAGGTAAATCCAGACCGATTACCGTGACGATGGGTAGAGAGGCGTTTTTCAGGGCATGGACATAAACAATTACCGGCCGGGGCAATCCTTTCGCCCGGGCGGTACGGATATAATCCTGGCTCATCACTTCCAGCATGGTGCTGCGAATATAACGACTATAAGAAGCAAAACTTACCAGCGACATGGTCAATACCGGCAGGATCATATGCAGTAACACCTGCCCAATGGTCTCTCCAACCTGTGGGTCAAACATACCCACGGTTGGCAAATAGGGCAGCCCCCAGCGTTTGAATAGCACTGAAAAGATATACATGGAAAGAAGCGCCACGAAAAAAATCGGCATCGAATATCCCACAAACAAGCCGGCCGTCAGTATATTATCCATGACGGAATACTGGCGCAAAGCAGAATAGATCCCTACCAGCAAGGCTCCCAGCAAGACCACTATTTCGGATGCCAGCATCAATAAAAGCGTATTGGGCAGGCGGTCTCCGATAACCTGCACAACCGGCTCCCCGCGGTTGACCAGCGATGTGCCAAAATCGCCATGCAGGATGCCTTTCCGTGTGCCGGGAGTTTCAGCAATCCCGTCCCCATTTAAATCTACCTTGGTCCAGTCATTCCCAATCAACCAATATAGATATTGAACATAAATGGGTTTGTCCAAACCGAGTTGGCGGGTCAAGCGCGCCCGTTCTTCCGGCCGAATGATCGAATGTCCGCCCATGGTGGCAATCGGATCACCCATGTTCATCATAAGGATGAACAGGATGATACTGATAATCAAGAGCAGTGGGATGCCCTGCAGGAAACGGCGAAGAATATAACGGCTCATTGGAAATCCTCAGCACGGACCGAAGAGTTGAATTTATTCAACCCTTCGATCCGGAGGCAGGAGAAATTACTTGGCTTTCAGATCCCAATCCGTGACATTGAAGAAAGGCGTTACTCCCGAGAATTTAACACCGGCCAAGCGCGAGCTGACCGCCCAACGATCCGGCTCCTGCCATAAACCGAGCCAGTACACTTTGTCGTAAAAGATCTGGTTGATTTGGGAAATGGTTTTCTGGCGTTCATTGGGATCAACCTGGGTGGTTTGCTTCAAGAGCAACGCATCCAAGTCTTTATCACAAACGTACTGCCAGTTTGAACCAGACGGATTATCTGCAGTAGGAATCTCATTACAGTACCAGTAATAGACGTCCGGGTCCGGTACTGAAGGGCCGTCGGTCCATTGCATGATATCCACTTTGCCTTTGGCTGCCGGGCCATCCTGGGCAAAGAAAGTATCACTTTCATAGGATTGCAACTCGACCTTGATGCCAATGGCAGCCAGCTGCTGCTGAGCCACTGCCTGCACATTTTGACGGATCTCACTAATGGTGGTTCCATAGGTCAGATCCAGCTTGACGCCATCCTTTTCACGCACTCCGTCTGCATTGACCACCCAGCCAGCCTGATCCAGTAATTTCTTGGCGCTAGCCGGGTCGTAAGGATAATTCTTCAAAGCAGGGTTGTTATAGAACGGCAGGGAATCCCAATAACTGGCAGGTGTTTTGGTCAGCCCCAGCATCAGATCCTTGTTGATCGCATCCCGGTTAATGGCCATGGCAATTGCCTTGCGAACATTTACATCAGCCAGGCCAGGATTACCTACCTTGGGGTTGATCACAAAGAACATGCCTTCATTCTGACCATTCGGTTCTGTTGTAATGGTCAATCCGGCCTTCTTCAACACCGGAACATCGCTGTAAGGGAAAAAGGTTGACAGAACCCCGTCGCCATTCTTCATGGCCGCGGTTTGGGCAGCAGTATCAGGTACGATTCTAAAGAAGATCTCGCCAATTTTCGGCTTAGGCCCCCAAAAATTATTATTTATCGTAAACCGGGCATAACTGGCCTTCTGCCACTCGGCAAATACGTACGGCCCACAGCCAACCGTCGGGCTTAAATTCCAATCCGCCTTGTCCAGAGTACCTTGCGAATCGAAAACAGGTTGAAGAACATGCGCCGGGATGATGCCATGCCAAAGGGAGACCCAGGGAGCAAATGGCGAATCGAAGTGGAGGACGACTGTCTTGAGGTCGGGTGTATCGACACTGGCAACCTTATTATAAGGATAAGCAGATGCAACCGTGTTATGCGAATCCACGTGCATGGCCCAGGTGAAACGAAAATCAGCCGAAGTAAGCGGTTGGTTATCCGACCATTTCAAGCCATCCCGCAAATGTATAGTTATCGTCTTGCCATCCGACGAGAGACCGCCGTTTTGGATACTCGGGATCTCCGTAACCAAATAAGGGACCGGCTCATTCATCTCGTCGAAATTCCATGCCCAACAATCCCATAACTGCTGGGTTACCGTGGAAAACCACATGTTCGAGTACATCGGGTTGAGTGAGTCAAAATCCTGTCCCCATATTATTGTGGCTACTTTTCCAGTTGGTGAACTGGATTTACCGCCGCCACAGCCTGCCAGCACCAGACTGGCCATGATCAATACTGCAAGAATTGTGTATATAGAAGATTTTCTTAACATTTTCTTCCTCCTTTGGCGAAAACTTAACCTTGTGAAATTAGCAAAACACCGACAGAACATCCATTTCTTGTTCGGTCGGCGCTTCAAATCATTCGGTTTGTGGCAGTGCGTCCATCCCGGCCTTACGGGCCAGATTCTCCACTATCGTCCGCAACTCGCGATCCTGCTCCGGGGAATAGCGGGGGCGCTCATAAGCAGCCAACAGCTCGTTGGTGCGTTCCTTGGCCCGGGCAAATGTGTCGAGACTACCGGAGGCCTGCCAACCTCGGTTGGAGTCTCGATCAATGACAGACGAAGGAAGATGCTGTTCTTTTGAAAACAATTCGCGTGTGACTTTTTGTTTCAGGAAATCGCCTTTGAAGTTTATCCCTTCGAATAGCGCTGTTGCCAGTGTTTCGGTACGGAGTTCGATCCCCGCCAGCATTCGCTGCGCCATGGCGATCCCCTCGGCATCCACCACCAATTTCTCCGGGCTCTGGCAAGCCAGGAAATCCAGCATGCCCGCACCCGAGATCATGTTTATGCCGGCCAATGCGCCGATCATCGCCGTGACGCCACTTTCCAGTCCGGCCTGAGCATCCACCAGCTTGGAATCAGATGCACCCAGATAGGTGTGCGTAGGCAAATTCAGGGACTTCCCCACCTGGGCATACGCCGCGTCGATCATGGCAGTCTCTATCGCCCCCATTGGCGTGGTACCATGCCGCATGTCGAAAATGGCCGGCGCCCCGCCCCAGACAATGGGCGCGCCCGGGTTGCTAAGTTGATGAATGGCAATCCCGCTCAAGCTCTCGGCAGCATGCTGGACAACCGAGCCAAGCAAAGTGACTGGCGCGGCCACCCCGGCGAGTGGCATTGAAATTAGTTGGGCCGGCATGGATGCACGCGCCAATTCAATCAAGTTGTCCGCTCCAAATTCGCTCCAGATGAGCGGAGGAGATGGACAGACATCAAAAACCGCCTGAGGCTTATCGGCCAATGCCTGACGATTGCCAGCAAAAATAGCCAACATATCAAACATTACCGGGAGGTTCTGTACCGAAAATGAACCGGTCACAATCGGCTTTTTGGAGAACAACAACACAATGTAAAGCCGATATAGATCCCCGATTGCCTTCGGCGCTTCGTTGCAAACGATGGCGGTGGATTGGGCAGCATACTGCGGCAGCATCTCTGCCACTTTAACCACCCGCACCAAATCCTGTGTATAGGAAGGTTTGTGCTCAAGAGTATCCGGATCAAGAATATGCACTCCGGAAGAACCCGGATCAAATTGGACCGCGTCGCCCCCATAGAATACCCGGGGTTGACCGTCCCGATCAAATAGCTGGAACTTCTCTGGAGCAGTGTCCAGCGCTTTGATGACTATTTTTTCAGGGATATTGACCACATCCCCGGCAGCAGTGGCTCCGGCTGCGACCAGCAAATCCCGGGCTGCAGCAGATTGAACTTTTATCCCCGGATGCTGCATCAATTGGAATGCTTCATCCAGAATACGGGCAATCAAATCAGGTGTAAGTAATTCAAGTTTAGGTTGCATCGAAGAATATTACGCCTCTGCAGACGAAATGATCTTCGCCATTTCAGTGGCAACTTTTCCATCCAAGGGATCGGGTTGGTGAGTCTCCAATGCTTTGCGAGCCTTGGCCAACGCCCAATCCCGTGCATCGTCTTTTTTGGTTTCCCATTCGGTGTATGGGCGCCGGTCCATGAATTGAGGCAGGAACAGGTCACGCATGTGTTTGAGAGTATGTTTCTGGGAGAGAAAATTCCCGCCCGGGCCAACTGCTGCAATGACATCCAACGCCAAGGTTTCGTCGTTCACCAGAATACCTTGCATGGTCTTATGAATGATGGAAAATATCTCACAATCCATCATCATTTCGGCAAAGGACCAGATTCGGCTGCCATGCAAAAAGCCCACCCCCAAGAGCATGTCCGACATGGCAATGCAAGCCATGAAGGTGGACAGACTGTTTTCAATGCCTGCCTGCCAGTTTGGCTCCTTGGCACCGGTGGCAAAAGAACCCATTGAAAGGGGAATATTATAGAAATCCGATAACCCATTCGTCGCTGCGCCGTAGAGGAAATCCTCTGGTCCACCACCCGTATACGCACCTGTCCGCAAATCAGAAGCGGTTTGCGCGGCCGCATAAAAGACCGGAGACCCGGG
>Ga0182021_10009888_pt1 | contig 11312 bp, 10 predicted proteins | sample 612E3MmetaG_FD_120493 | JGI IMG/M metagenome (GOLD analysis project Ga0182021, IMG submission 120493) | Permafrost microbial communities from Stordalen Mire, Sweden - 612E3M metaG (Illumina Assembly) | ecosystem: Environmental > Terrestrial > Soil > Wetlands > Permafrost | place: Sweden...
GAAGGATTGGTTTTGTCCCGCAAACACGGCACAGAATCTGGAGCAACATTTACAATCAGAAAAGTTGCCTCAGGTGTCGGAGTTGAACGTATTTTTCCTCTCTACTCCCCGAATGTCGACAGAATCGAAATTATTAGAAAATCAAAAACCCGCAGAAGCAAATTATATTATATAAGAACCAAAGCGGTGAAAGAAGTCAAAAAGAGATTAAAGAGTGTGACTCTTTCTCAAGAGGAAGAAGAGGTCAAACCGGAAGAATAAAAAATCCATTTCACAAAAGTGGATTTTTTTGATAAATTAATTAGTAGACGCTACTACCTTGAGGTGATATAATATGGATATGGGAAGAAGGGGACCAAAACCAAAAAGAATTATAAATGAAACATGGAATGCAAATTTAGCCTATGCTATTGGTTTAATAGCTACAGATGGCTGTTTATCAAAAGATGGGATATTAATTGATCTAACTTCAAAAGATAAAGAACAATTATCGAATTTTTCTAAATGTGTCGGAGTTAGTTTTAATATAGGCAACAAATGGAGTCATAAAGGAGAGAAATACTTAAGGATTCAATTTAAAAATAGAATTTTTTATAATTTTCTTTTATCCATTGGTCTAACTCCCAGAAAATCTTTAACAATGGGAAAATTAGCAATACCTAGTAAATATTTCTTTGATTTTTTAAGAGGTTGTTTTGATGGCGATGGATGCTTTTATTCATATTGGGACCCAAGGTGGCGCTCAAGTCATATGTTTTATGTTGAATTTGTCTCAGCAAGTAAAAAACACATTGATTGGTTGAGAGAAGAATTAAAAAATAAAATTTATGTTTTAGGACATATTACTAAAAATAAAAGAAACTCTGCTTTTCAGTTGAAATATGCGAAAAAAGAAGCTCTAGCAATTATTAAAAAAATGTATTACAATCCGAATGTTGTTTGTTTATCTAGAAAAAAGTTAAAAATTCAAAAAGCCTTAAAAATAGAAAAGAAACAACAAAAGAGGTATTTAAAATAATATATATGCACGAGTGGCGGAACTTGGTATACGCGTACGATTGAGGTTCGTATGGAGCAATCCTTGGAGGTTCAAATCCTCTCTCGTGCACAAATAGAAAATACATGATATTGTCATGCTGTTTATAATTTACCCACTAGGTCTGACCTTGCAGGTATTGAAACTTATCCCCACTATTGTTTTGCTTATATATATATATATTACAATACACTTATTGGTATTAATTTTTTAAACCTTAAATAACCGTAATGAAACCCGGATTTGTAAAAATACAAAACACATTTAATGCAAGTGGACACTGGACTCCCTCAACATTAACCGTTGAAGATGCAGCTCCGACTCATGTTTTGATGACAGGACTTGTAGCGAATACAACAGCCGTTGCAGGTGATTTCACAGTAACAGGAATTACAGCGACAGTAAATTCTATTTCACGAAATGGGACGAATAAAATTATAACTGCTACTTTGAATGTTAATGCCAATTATGGTGATGTTTTTTCAATTGTTTATAAAGGGAAATCTTACCCAGTTACGAATAATGTTACTTATTCAACTACAATTAAAACTTTATTTTTAGGTAATATTATTGGGTTTTGGACACTACAGGAAACAACTGGTACTACCGTTACTGATGTTGTTAATGGTAATAACGGATCGTATGCTGGAACATTTACTTTAAATCAGGCAGGTGTTTTTGGAGAACGATCTGTTGATTTTAATGAGTCGGGTTATATTAGTTTATATTCAGCAGGACTTGCAGCAGCGTTTAATTCACAGGAAGGATATTTATCTTTATGGATAAAAGCAAAGGATAATTCTAATGGATGGGGGAGTAGTTTAAAAAGTGTATTTAACTTAGGAGTTGATGCTAATAATTACATTAGGGCTTCAACTTATACAACTAATGGTTTTAATTTTAAATATACGGCTGGTGGTACAGCAAACACTACATCAACAGGTGAACCGTACGGTACAAGAATGGTTAATATAGGTTTGAGATGGAGCAAGACAACTAATTTATTAGAATTGTTTATAAACGGAGTAAAGAATGGAAAAAATACTACCGTAACTGGCACATGGGCAGGAGCATTGACTAATAATTATTCTAAAGTGATGGCGAATCAGTCAGGGACATACATGTGTTTTCCAGCACTTGCTTCAGATGTATTATTACTGAATTATGCTCCCACTGATGCTAAAATTTTATTGTCAGTTAATCCTAACGGGATTGTATGTTTTGAGGGAGACAGTAGAACTCAGGCAAGACCGTGGACAGGCCAAGCATTGGAAAACGCCTGTTTTGCATTACAGCCAACTAACGGGTTTGCTTTTAATAAAAGAGGTTATGATATAAGTGCTATTGGAGGATCAGTAGTATCAGCAATGGCAGCAAGGGCAGCAGTAGTTAATGCAAAAATTATAAGTGGATATACAAATTATCTATGTGTTTGGATCGGGTATAATAATGCTGCAGTTAGTACTACACAACAAATATTCGACGCTATTAAAGCATATTGTATTGCAGCAAAAGCAGCAGGATGGAGTAAAATTGTTCTTTGTACAGAGATAGATGCTGTTACTACCGGATGGACTGCAAAATATCAGGCATTAAATGTACTTATAAAAGCTGATAATTCTTTTTATGATGTGCTTGCAGATTTGGGGGCACGTGCAGAACTTCAGGATAATACGAATTTAACATATTATAGTGCGGATCATATACATCCGAACGATGTTGGTTTTGATATTGTAAGAGGAGTTGTACAAGCGGCTTTACAAACACTTAGTTTATAGTTGCTACGGAAGTAATATAACTAATTTAACACTTTTTTGGACTCGCAAGTGGACTCGCAAGGACAGTCCTTGCGAAAGAGGGGTCGCAAGATTTTTCAACAGAAAAATACTTGTGGTCAACTCTTCTCCCGTGCACAAAAGTGAGAATCTAAAAGAGCAACCTACGTTGCGCTTTTCGCTTTTGTGAGGCGGAATGATGTTTTGCCACCAGGCAAAACCATGAGCCGGGTCGCGAAAATTTTGAGCGAAGGCGAGAAATTATTCGTGACCAATAAAAAACGTGATATAATATACTCATGCAATTCATAATATATTTTATCGCTGGAGTGGTTCAGGATTTTCTTCTGACTCTCAACTGGCGTTATATGGCTAAAGAGAAAGTTTTTTTGGCTTCTCTCTACTCTTTTCTGACGACAATAATTTCCTTTGTGGTTTTATATAACATTTTAACAAAACTCGACCAAGAGCGTAGTTTGGTTGCGATTGTTATTTATTCTGTCGGTATTGCAACCGGGACATTTCTAGGAATGAAAACCAAAATTGGGGTGAAAGACTCAAAATAAAAGACGAACAAATCTAATGTGTAGTATAATAATATTATGATTCATATCTTATTTTTTATTGTACAGATTTTTTTGATGATTGTTTTTTCCATGATGATAGTACTGCTTGCATTCTGGTCAATAGGAAATTTTAAAAATAGAGTGCCGTTTGTTACCGCTTCGAATGCAGTTTTGAAAGACATAAGTAAAGCGTTGGAAGTCAAGGATAATAGTATTGTTTATGACTTGGGTTGCGGAGACGGAAGAATTTTGATGTATCTATCTCGTCTTTATCCGAAGGCAAAGTATATCGGAGTTGAGAATAATATCTTTCCACTTCTTTTGGCTAGAGCCGAATCTTTCTTGAATTATAAAAAAATCGGGAATAAAATAGAAATAATCAATAACGACTTTTTTAAACAAGATTTATCGAATGCAACTCATATTTTCACTTATTTATATCCTAATATCATGGATAAGTTGCTTCCAAAGTTTGAAAAAGAATTTAAACCGGGAACACGGCTTGTCTCATTGTCGTTTAAATTTGCAAGTAAAAATCCAATCGAAGAAATTGACCTTAAAAGGAGCAAATATAAGCTTGGGCGCAAATTATACGTTTACCAATTTTAGTTTGAAGTGGTATACTACAGATATATGACAACTTCTGAATTGATTTCTTATATAAAAAAACAAATCAATAATGATATATCGAAAGATATAATCATATCTAAATTAACACAAGCCGGTTGGCGAAAGGAAGACATTGAAGAAGGTTTTTCAAATGTCGAATTAGAATCAAAACCGATAGCTTCTTCGTTAGACGCAAAAAAGGGAATAGACAGTATTAATCCCATAAAAAAATTACAGATAACTGCCGACCAATATCGCGAACCGATTGGAAGGATGGATAATACTGCCCAAACAGAAAAAAAAGAGTTGCCCAAAATAGAAGTTCCAAATATTGAAAAACAAAAAGTAGAAACTAAAGAAATAAAAGCTCCTGTAGCAGAAGCCCCCATAGTAATAACTCCAATAGTAGAAGGACCAAAAGCATGGACTCCAATCCGTGTACCGATAAAAGAAAATATTCCGGTAGAAAATGTAAACCCTGATATAAAAATACCGGAAACCGAAATAATAGTTCAAAACAAAGAACTACAAACCGAAGAACCTATTCCCAATGCTGAAAAAAAAGCTTCCCCAAGCGGAGGTGAGCTAATACCGACTCTCATTCCCAAAGTGGTGGTAAATTCTTTCGGCTCTATCAATAAAGGAAAAAAGGAAAATTTGCCCAAAAAGGAAGATATTCCTATCGTGCCCGATGAAAAGCTCAAATATTCTTTAATAAAAAATTTGCCCAAAATAGCGATGCTTTCCACGTATCAGAATGACCTATCATCTCTTAACAAAACAGAGGAAGAGCATATCAAAAAAAGAAGTCATAAAATAATGAAGTGGATAGTTTTTGCATTGATGATTGTTATATTGGCGTTGGGGATATTGGTATTCGCAAGTGGTCATATCAATATCGGGAATCTGAATATCCCTTTCGTCAGAAAAGACCCGAAAGTTTTATTGTTAAATAATTCGAAAGTTTTATCTTCTTTAAAGTCATACAAGACAGAAACAAACGTGGAAATTTCTTCGCCTTCATTCGCCAATATCGCTTCCGGGCTAGTGAGTGGCGAAGCCGTAATTTCTTCCGATAAAGATTCTATTTCAATTAATACCTTGGGTATAATCAATCAGAATGGGAATGGTCTGCTGTCCGATAATTTTGTGACGATTAAAAGTTCCTTATTGCAGGATTATATTACGACAGATATAAAGAATGATGATTCGGAATTATTTGTTTCAGTTCCTGACCTCAAAGAAATTTTCGATGAAAATGCACCGGAACCTTCAATGGTTAAAATAAACGAGCAACAATTTAATCTTATTCCACCTTTATTCTCACTTCCAGCCGAGACAACTCTTACAAAAATAAATCTTTATAAAATTCTATCAAGTGGAATGTCGTCTTATATCGATAATGGGACTCTTGATGTTTATGATGAATTTATAAATAATACAGAGATAACAGAAAAAGGCGAGGAAACCATTAAAGGAACAGATACTTACCACTATTCTGTAAATACCAACAGACAACTTGCCAAAAAACTTTTGAGTAAAATCTCCAAAAACTTTGTTTCTAATCTTTCGGAGAGTGATATGAATGGGTTGGACCAAATTCTCGGCTCGGTTACAGTGGAATCGCTTGATGTCTGGATTGGAAAGGGAGATAATAATATTTATCAATATGATGTAGTCCTCGATGTCCCGTTATCGAAAATAATAGGTTTTGAAGATAAAAGCATCGGAGATAATCTGGTAAGTGTTAATTGGAAAACGACTTATTATGATTTTAATGTTTCCAATAATATAGTTATGCCGGATGTATCGGTTGATGCAACAGATTTTGTTAATAATATTAAAGAAACAAAGATTAAAAATGATGTTTCCTCTTTTAAGCAACTATCGACGAATTTATTCAATATTGAAAAATCTTACGGAAATAAATCAAACGGAAGCGGCAGTTGTATGAAGCCAATTTCGGGGTCGCTATTTTCACCAATCGGTCACGTCAAAAGTGCCACATCTGCCATAGGTTCTATTTCCCTCTTTTTGGACGATATTTTAAAAACGACAAATAATGTCGGTTACTGTTACTCGACGACAAAAGCCTGGTCCTTCACAGTCCCAATCTCCGATAATTATGATTCGACAACATCTCTACCAGGATATAAATCTTATTTTTGTATAGATAATACTGGTTTTACTGCCGACCTAACAACTCCGCCTACAAGTGTTGTTTGTGCTCCCAAAACCGTACCAGAAGAACAGTAAGTTAATACAGTAACAAGCTATTTTAAGTCAGCCCTGGATTTATGGGCTTTTTTCTGGTATAAATGTGTAATCACTCTAAAATTTCAAGTAGAGTAATTATGGTGCCTATGGTGTAATGGTTAGCACTAGAGTTTGTGGAACTTTCAGTCTGGGTTCGAATCCCAGTAGGCACCCAAACGAAAAAATCCCTAAAAAGGGATTTTTGTTTGGGTGCCAAGCAAGAATTTTTACAAAATTTTTATTTCACCTGCGGGGTTGCCGGCGACGATGTAGTCGGCAACTTTATTTTCAACAATTTCTTCGATGGCGCGATTTATCGGTCTTGCGCCAAACTCGGGGTCAAATCCGGCTTGAGCAATTTTGTCGATAAGAGCATCGGTAATTACCAGTTTGATTTGTTTTTCTGCGAGTAACCTATCGGCGACTTCCTGAAGCATAAGAGATGTGACTTTCTTAATACTATCCTTATCAAGCGGCTTGAAAAGAATGACAGCACTCCATCTGTTTAAAAATTCTGGAGCAAATAACCCAGCACTAATTAATTTATCTACAAAAACTTTTTTATCAATTGTTGGATTGGCCATAATGTCGGCGCTACCGGCATTTGAAGTGGCGATGATGATGGAATTTTTGAAATTGGCTTCGCGTCCGCTCTCTCGCGTTAACCGTCCTTCATCGAGAACTTGAAGAAGAAGATGGTGAATCGCTACGTTTGATTTTTCTAACTCATCCAAAAAGACAAGAGATAGGGGATTTTCTTCAATAACACTGGCCAGCCGGTCCGAAAACGTAGTGACCGAGTCGGATAATGAGAATTCACTCATATCGAAGCGAATCATTGCGTTCTTGTGGCCGAAATAACTCTCGGCCAAAATCTTGGCGGTATAGGTTTTACCGACTCCGGTTGGACCCAAGAAGAGAAATGAACCGGCTGGTTTTGACGGGTCGGCAATTCCGGTTCGGAGACGACGCAATGCTTCGGACACATCCCGAACGGCTTCTTCTTGTCCGATGATTTTGCTTTTCATCTTGTCTTCAAGTCCCATAAGGACATTTCTTTCATCGACACCAAGAGCGCCCATCGGTATATTTGTTTTATCCGAAATAATCTGGCGGACATCGTCAATGGTAAGAATTTTTCTTTTTAACGCTCTTAATTCTTCAAGAATAAGAATAGATTTGAGCGGTTGGGGCTGGTTGCCGATATATCGGTCTGAAAGATTGACTATTTCAATAACAGCGTCTTCTTTGATTGATATTCCTTCGAGCCCAATGGTGTTTTTTAAAACGGAGAGTGTATCATCGGGATTAGTCGGGTCAACATCAACTTTTTCAAACATTGAGAGAAATTGCGGATGAGCCTTAAGAACTTGGTCGTAATTTGAAAAATCCGTTGTAACGATTATTCCCAAATGAGACATTGAAAGATACGACGTTATTCTTTCATAAATAGACTCATATTCATGGATGTTCTCAATAACAACAATAACGTTACCTGCTTGAGCGGCTTCATTCATTGATTTATCAAAATCGTCGAGAGCAATGCCTTCAACCGTAAGTTCCACAACTCGGTGATTACGAATTCCTGAGAAAGAAAGTCCAGATCGGCCAAGTCTGCCCAAGTGGGCGACAATGACCGATTTACCAACCCCCGTATCACCAACCAGAAGAACATTTCTGACTTTATCTTTTGAAAGACCTCTTTCTATCATGCGTAGTGCCTTGTCCTTACCGTAAAGTTTGAGAGAAGATGAGGAATATAAATCGTGGCTATGTTTATTCAGAGAATAAGTATTGCCGTAAGATAAATAAGCTCCGAAACTGTCAAGATTTTCCAGATACTCACGATTAATTTTTATTGGTATAAGAAAGAAAATTGGGAAAGTTGCGATGACAATAAGTGTAAATATCAAACCAATAGCGATAAAAATAATTCTTGCGATAAAACCGAGAAATCGAGAAAAAATTCCGAAGGCAAGTTTTTCCACAAAACTATATGCAGGTCCCTCGGCCTTATCGTTTTCCCACGGAGAGAGAAGTGTCCTTAAAAGCAATGGAACAGAAAAAGCATTGTAAGCATATATTACGAGATTTTTCCAAGATTGTATACCGGGATGCATAAAGTCATTTTAACACAAAAAACGATAATATTACTAATTGTCTATACAAATCCGTCTATATTCTATATAATCTAACTATTAGTATCTAAAGACAAAGAGGAAATAATAAAAAAATGAAAGCAAAAAAGAAGGGAAAAATAGTTATGGTTAGTGGGGGTTTCGACCCAATTCATATTGGACATATAAGGTATATGCAGGAAGCGAAAAAATTGGGTGGCAGACTGATTGTCGTTATTAATAATGATAATTGGCTTCGAAAGAAGAAAGGAAAAGAGTTTATGCCGGAAATTGAAAGAAAAGAAATTATTGAAGCAATCTCGGGGGTTGATGAAGTTATTATTTCAAGTCATATTATAAATACAAATGACATGAGTGTCTGTAATGAATTAATGAAAATAAAACCGGATATTTTTGCAAATGGCGGAGATAGAGACGAAAAAAACGCGGAAGACCCGAATTCTTCTCTGTATAAAGACATAAATATGTGTAAAAAATTGGGAGTTAAAATGGTCTTTAATGTTGGTCATGGTGGTAAAGTCAGAAGCTCATCGGATTTGCTAAAAGAATATTCAAAACACGTTAAAATAAAATGAATAATTATAGAATTAATATTCCAAAGTCTATCATTCCTCTCATTATTATTGCGGTAGTGCTTAGTATTCTGCGCGTAATTATTTGGGGGAAATTTTCTTTTGTTTATATTTTATGGAATATACTTTTGGCTTTTATCCCATTTATTATAAGTTCTCTCCTTTTATCTTTTTCCAAAGCGGAAAAATTCAACAAAATAATATTCGTTATCGGTATTTTTATTTGGATTTTATTTATCCCAAATGCCCCATATATAATCACTGATTTTATTCATCTTGGCGAAGTACGCGCCGTCCCTTTGATTTTCGACGTTTTTCTTCTTTTTAGTTCTGCCACAGCCGGTTTAATCCTCGGATTTTATTCATTATTCAATATTGAACAAATTATCAGAGCAAAAAATTCTCCGAGAATAACTTCCATAATAATGAGTTTAATTTTACTTATGATAAGTTTTGGTATGTATCTCGGAAGATTTTTACGCTTCAATAGTTGGGATATTTTTATTAATCACCTTTCTGTGATTAAGAATATCTGGAAAATTTTCTCGGAACCTTCTGGTCGTATAGAAGCGTACCTCTATACTCTGCTTTTCTTTCTCTTTTTGGTTTTATCTTATAAGTCCTGGAAGTATTCAAATATAAGGCAAAATCAATAAAAGTGGCTTGCAAAATTTATTGTGATATAATAATAAAATATGACCAAGTCTGATGTTTTCCAGGTTGAGCGTCCGTGGGGGAATTTTAGGCAGTTCACACACAACGAATCTTCGACTGTAAAAATTGTTACGGTTAAACCGAACGAAATTCTTAGTCTGCAGAGTCACAAACATCGCTCGGAGTTTTGGCATATAATTTCCGGTAGTGGAACAGTTCAAATCGGGGAAATAAAAAAGGATACTGTCGCAGGAGACGAACACGAAATCAAAGTTGGAGAAAAACATCGTCTTGAGGCTGGTTCGGAAGGCATACAGGTTTTGGAAATTGCATATGGTGATTTTGACGAAAGTGATATAATCCATTATGAGGATAAATATGGAAGGGTTTAATTTTTATGGTGATAACAAAGAAAACAAAAAAGAAAACAATACTTGTCCACAGAGGTGGGAAAAAAGTAAGTCTTAAAAAGAATATTAAAGTTCTTCGTGTGAATAAAAAAATAATAAGAAAAAAGATAGTAAAGAAGAAAGAAAAAAAAGTAAAACTCGTCAGGTCAATACGTAATCCGATTATTGAACCGAGAGCATATTCTTGGGAATCTCAAGCAGTTTTCAACCCCGCAGTTGTTTCTTCCGGCGGAAGAGTTCATCTTTTTTATCGAGCGTTAGGAGAAGATGGAATTTCTCGTCTTGGATATGCTTCAAGTGAGGATGGTATTAATTTTGACGACAGACTATATTATCCGGTATATTCTTTGGAAAATGCCGAAGAAACAAAAAGACACTGGCCATTTACTTCTCCGGCACGTTACGATACGGTATTGTATGCTTCAGGTGGAGGGTGGGGTGGATGCGAAGACCCACGGGCTGTCCTTATAGATGGTTATATATATGTGACTTTAAATATTTTTAATGGCTGGGAATCCATGCGCGTGGCCGTAGTTTCGATTAAAGAGGAGAATTTGTTGAATAAAAAATGGTTTTGGCAGAATTTCTCTTATCTTTCACATCCCGGAGACAGACAAAAAAACTGGGTTTTGTTTCCAGAAAAGATTAACGGTAAATTTGTAATTTTTCATAATCTAGATAAAGGTGATCCGACAAGAGTTTTCGTCTCATATGTAAATAAACTTGATACATCGGAGACGCCATCAATAAAAGATGCTCCAGACCCACAGACACTGCCAGACCATATTGTGGCTTGGCATAAACGAACACGTAGTGCCGCTTCGCCCCCTATCAAAACCAAAGATGGCTGGCTTCTTCTTTATCATGCTATGGACAAGGACGATGGAAATCGTTATAAATTAGGAGCAATGTTACTTGATTTGAAAGACCCAAGTCGCGTTCTTTATCGGTCGCAACATCCAATTTTGGAACCCGATGAATGGTATGAAAACAATTGGAAACCGGGGATTATCTATGCCAGCGGAGCGGTGGTTAAAGACGGCAAACTTTTTGTCTACTATGGCGGGGGAGATAAATATATCGGAGTTGCCTCGGTCATACTTTCCGATTTAATAAACAGCATGAAGACGGACGGCAAAGTAAAATTAGAAAAAAATAAAAAATTAAAATTGGAGTAAAACTCTATGTATGTCTTAAAAAGATCAGAAGATAATCCAATCCTTATTCCGAATAAAGACCATTACTGGGAAGAGTTTGCGACTTTTAATATGTGCCCGGTAAAAAAAGGCAAGATTA
>Ga0182021_10009889_pt1 | contig 11311 bp, 8 predicted proteins | sample 612E3MmetaG_FD_120493 | JGI IMG/M metagenome (GOLD analysis project Ga0182021, IMG submission 120493) | Permafrost microbial communities from Stordalen Mire, Sweden - 612E3M metaG (Illumina Assembly) | ecosystem: Environmental > Terrestrial > Soil > Wetlands > Permafrost | place: Sweden...
GACGTCTACCTGATCCAGGAATCCATGGCTGCCGCGATCGGCGCCAACATTCCGATCCTGGAGCCGGCCGGTCACATGATCTGCGACATCGGCGGGGGGACCACCGAGATCTCGGTGATCTCCCTCGGCGGCATGGTCGTGACGAACGCGATCCGCGTCGGCGGAGACGAGTTCGACGAGGCGATCATCAAGCACGTACGCAACGTGCACAACCTGATCATCGGGGAGGCGACGGCGGAGAACGTGAAGATCACGATCGGCAACGCCTCGCCCGATAAAAAGATCGAAAAGATCGAGATCAAGGGCACCGATGCCATCACCGGCCTCCCGCGCAAGCTCGAGATGGACTCCGTCGAGGTGCGCGAAGCCCTGCAGGAGCCGACGAACACGGTCATCGAGGAGATAAAGAAGACCCTGGGCCAGACACCGCCCGAGCTGGCCGCCGACATCGTCGAGAGGGGAATCGTCATGACGGGCGGCGGATCGCTCCTCAAGGGCTTCCCGAAGCTCATCGCCAAGGAGACGGGGGTCCCGGTCATCCTTGCAGAGAACCCGCTGTTGTGCGTCGCGTTGGGCGCCGGCAAGTTCCTGGAAAGCCTGGTGAAGGAAAAGAACTCCAAGTACTTCAACGTGAAGACCTGATTCGATGCCGGGGTTGTTCGAGGGCTTCTTCGCGCGGCACAGGAAAGGCGCCACCCTCGCGGCGCTGGTGCTGGTGTCCCTGATCTGCCTGCTGCTTTCCAACCGCACCGTGGTCATCAAGCCCAAGGAGATAGGCCTGTCCGCGGCAGGGTTCTTCCAGAAGGGCTTCACCGGATTCTTCCGGTGGTTCGGGGACACGGCAGGATCCATCGGCCAGCTCCGGGCCGCGCGCGAAGAGCTGGCGGCGGCCCGTGCACGCCTGGAGGAGATGGACCAGGCGACACGGGAGGTTCTCGAGCTGCGTCGGCAGAACGCCGAGCTCAAGGACCAGCTTGATTTCTCCCAGGCCCTTTCCCCCGAGCGCATCGCCGCGGAAGTCATCGCCCGGGACACCGACAACCTCTTCTCCACGATCACGATCAACAAGGGCTCCCGGCAGGGCGTGAAGAAAGGAATGCCGGTGGTTGCATGGCAGGGAGACATCGAAGGCCTCGTCGGCAAGGTGGTGCTCGTGGGCCCGGGCTCGTCCCAGGTGCTCCCGCTGTACGATCCCCAGTGCATCGTTTCCGCTCGCGTCGACACGACGCGCGACGAGGGACTTGTCGCCGGGCAGGGAAAAGATCGGGGCACCATCGTCATGAACTACGTGAAGAAGATCGCCAAGGACAAGATCAGCTATGGGGACCTGGTCGTGAGCTCGGGGCTGGGCGGCGTGTATCCGAAGGGCATCAATATCGGCCGCATCCGCGACATCACCGCGCCCGCCTATGAGACCTCGCTCGTCCTGCAGGTCCAGCCCATCATCGACTTCGACCGCCTGGAGTACCTTTTCCTGATCGGCCCGATGGTCGAGGGGCCGCCGTCCGCGGCATCGCCGCCCGTCGTCCCGGCGCCCGCTCCGCAGGTGAAGCCATGAACCGCGATTTCCGGACCACGTTTTTCACGGTCATTGCGCTGGCGATCTGCATTCTCCTCCAGTCGACGATTCTCGGGCGCGTCGCCATCCGCGGCGTCCGCCCCGATCTTGCCATGCTCGTCCTGGTCTTCGTGTCCCTCCGGCGTGGACCGATGGTCGGCCAGGTATCGGGGTTTGCCTCGGGATTCCTCGAGGACCTGATGAACGTCTCTCCCCTCGGATTCCACTCGCTCCTGCGCACCGTGATCGGTTACCTGTTCGGCCTGCTCTCGGGCAATGTGTTCATCGACCCGTTCCTGATGCCCATCATCCTCGCCGTGGTGGCGACGATCCTCAAGGGGATCCTCTCGGGAATCGTCTCTGCCCTTTTCGGGATCGAATCATCCGGATTCATCACGTTCACGGGCAGGGTGTGGATCGAGGTCGGGTACAACGGGATCGTTGCCCCATTCTTCTTCGCTCTGCTCAACCTGTTCAGGGTGTTCAAGCAGACCGACAAAGAAGGAGCCTGATGGAATACGGCGAACGCCAGCAGAAGAGGCGGTTCGTTGTCATCACCGCGATCTTCTCGGGAACCATTGGGGTGCTCACCCTCTACCTCTTCTGGCTGCAGATCGTGAAGGGCGGGGAGTTCACGCAGCGGGCCCGCGACGTTTCGGAGCGCGAGACGCCCCTGACCGCGCAGCGGGGCGAGATCTTCGACCGACAGGGCGACGATCCTCTCGTGTTCAATGTCGACTCGTTCTCCGTGGACGTGTCCCCGGGGGAAGTCCCTCCCTCACAGCTTCCGGCGCTCTTCGCCCGGCTCTCCCGCGCCCTGGCGATGCCCGTCGCGGACATCGAGCAGAAGGTGCCGCCGAAAACGTGGCGCCAGTTCCAGCCGATCGAGGTGAAGGGCGGCGTCACCCTGCAGTCCATCGCCGCCATTGCCGAGCGGCTGGAAGAGTTTCGCGGCGTGAGCTGGCATAACAAGCCGATCCGCAGCTACGTCGAATCCGGGACCCTCGCCCACGTCATCGGCTACGTGGGGGACATCACCCGCGACGAGCTGCAGGTTCTGTACAACAAGAACTACACCCCGGGAACGTCGCTGGGAAAATCCGGAATCGAGAAGCAATACGACGACATCCTGCGGGGACGCGACGGAAAGCGTTTCCGCATCGTGGACGTGAAGGAAAAAGGCGTGACCGGGGCCGAGGAGAAGATCGAGCCGCCGACGGCCGGTCAGAACGTCGTTCTGACGATCGATCGCCAGATCCAGAGGCTCGCCGAGCAGGCCCTTGGGCCGCGCAACGGTTCCGTCGTCGTCCTCAAGCCTTCAACGGGCGAGGTCCTCGCGCTGGTGAGCTACCCCAGCTTCGATCCCAACCGCTTCTTCGGCTCCGATGCGTCGACGTATTTCACGAAGCTCACCCTGGATCCCTCGTCCCCGTTCATCGACCGGGCAATCCAGTCCGCCTATCCGCCGGGGTCCACGTTCAAGGTGATCATGAGCACGGCAATCGTGGACGACGGCACTATCCCCATTACGCAGGCCGTCCTGTGCACGGGGAAGCTCGAGTTCGGGGACAGGGTATTCAACGACTGGCTGAAGACCGGCCACGGGTACGAGGACCTTTTCGGCGGTCTGGCGCAGTCGTGCGACGTGTACTTCTGGACGATGGGAAACAGGCTGGGTCCGGACAAAATCCTTGCCTACGCGCGCGATTTCGGCGTCGGCTCCCTGACGGGGATCGACCTTCCGGGCGAAGCTTCCGGGCTCCTGCCGACGCCGGAGTGGAAGGACAAGATCAAGCACCGGCAGTGGGTGGGCGGAGATACCTTGAACATCTCCATCGGCCAGGGCGACGTGACGATGACGCCTCTCCAGCTGGCCGACGCGCTGGCGATGGTCGTGAACGAGGGAGTCGTGTTCCGGCCGCACCTGCTCCTGCGGACGACCGACCCGAGGACCGGCCAGGTCCTCTCCGAGCCGAAGCCCGAAGTCCTGCACGAATCTCCCGTCAGCCGACTGAGCTTCCAGACGGTGCAGCAGGCACTGCGCGGGGTCATCACGAAAGGAACCGCGGGTCCCGTCATCACGACCAAAGCGGTGGACATCGCCGGCAAGACCGGCACCGCCCAGGTGGTGGCAGGCGTGGAGACGAAGTCCTGGCATTCGTGGTTCGTCGCCTACGGCCCGTACGAAACGACGAATCCCGATGACCGCGTGGTCGTCGCCGTCATGGTGGAAGCCTCCGACAACTGGGAATGGTGGGCGCCCAAGGCGGCAAACACTATCTTCCAGGGAATCTTCGCCCACCAGAGTTACGAGGAGGCGATTGCCACGATGAAGCCCTGGTACGCCCCCGTGGTCGGGAGGGTGGATTGAGACGGCTCACCTTCGCGTCATTCGACATGGTGCTTTTCGGGGCGACAGTCGTGCTCCTGGGAATTGGCGTCCTCTTCATCTATTCCAGCGGCATCAATGCGAACGGCGTGCAGGTGTCGGCGGAGTTCATCCGCCAGATCGTCTGGTCCCTTTCCGGCCTGGCCCTGCTGGTTTTCTTCGCGCTCCTCAGCTACACGACGCTGCGGATGTTCTCCCTGTACATCTATGGCGGGGTGCTCTTCCTCCTCCTGGTGACGCTCGTCATCGGTCGGCAGGTCAACGGCGCTCGATCCTGGCTGGGATTCGCCGAGATCGGCATCCAGCCCGCCGAGTTCATGAAGATCGCGACCATCCTGTTCCTGTCCGCGTATTTCGCCGGCATCGGCAATGGCATCCGCGAGCTTCCCCGGTTCCTCCTCGGCCTCGTGATCGTGCTCGTGCCGATCGCGCTGATCCTGGCGCAGCCCGACATGGGAGAGGCCCTGGCTTTCTTCCCCATGTTCCTCCTGATGGGATTCGTCGCCGGCGCCCAGGTACGCCACCTGCTGTTCATGCTGTTCGCGGGAGTATTCGCGTTCATTCTCGCCGCGATCCCGACGCTGCACGCACGGGCCAGCCTGACGGGTGCGTCGTTCTTCGGGCTCCTCTCGGCCCCGGACATCATGAAGTATCTCCTCCTGGCCGCCGCGGTCGTCTCGGGGCTCGCCTTCCTGGGCTGGCGGTCGTTCCAGCAGCGGTATTTCTTCTGGATCGCCTGGTCTGCTGCGCTGGTCGTCACCTCAGGGCTGCTGTCCACGGCCCTCCGTCTCGTGCTGAAGGACTACCAGATCATGCGCCTGGTGATCTTCGTGAACCCCCAGATCGATCCCCAGGGCGCGGGCTGGAACATCATCCAATCGGTGACTGCCATCGGCTCCGGAGGCCTGCACGGGAAGGGCTGGCTGCACGGGACACAGAGCCATTATCAGTTCCTGCCCCAGCAGAGCACGGATTTCATTTTCTCGATCCTCGCCGAAGAGTGGGGATTCCTCGGCGCCCTGCTGGTCTTCGCGCTTTTCCTCGCAATCCTCCTGCGCGGAATCAGCATCGTGTGGGCCTCACGGGAAGACTACGCAATGCTCGCGGGCACGGGGATCCTCTCAATGATCTTTTTCCACGTGCTGGTGAACGTGGGTATGGCAGTAGGAATCATGCCCGTGACCGGAATCCCGCTCATGTTCCTTTCGTACGGCGGGTCGTCGCTCTGGGCGGGGCTCATCGGCGTCGGAATCCTCATGAACATCAGCAGGCGAAGGCTCCGGTACTGACGTGACAGCCGGAATGCCAGCTGCGGTGGCGGCCGCGATTCCGAGGGACCTCGCCCAGCTGCTCCGGAAGGTGGAGAAGCCCGGCCGGTACGTGGGCGGGGAGTTCGGCACCGTCCTCAAGACCGATGCGGTCCTGAAGGTTGCACTCTCGTATCCCGACCTCTACGAGATCGGGATGTCCAACTCCGCAATCCGCATCCTGTACAACCTCCTCAACGGGATTCCCGATGTCGCCTGCGAGCGGGTATTTGCCCCGGCGCCTGACTTCGAGGCTGCCTTGAAGGCGGCGGGGATGCCCCTTTGCTCCCTCGAATCCGGCACACCGCTCTCGCGGTTCGACCTCCTCGGGTTCTCGTTCGGCTACGAGCTGACCTTGACCAACCTGCTCGCCATACTGGAGACCGGCGGCATCAGCCTGGAGACGACGCGGCGCGGGCCGGGGGAACCGATCGTCATCGTCGGAGGCCCGGCAGCGACCAACCCGTCCCCCCTGGGACCGTTCGTGGACGCCGTGTTCATCGGCGAGGCCGAAGGCTGGATCCGCGACACGTTCCCGACGCTTGCCGCCCTGAAGCGCCGGGGCGCGAAGCGGTTTGACCTGCTTGCGCACCTGCACTCTCAGCCCAGCATCTGGCACCCCGGGAAGACCGATACGATCCGAAGGGCGTTCTGGCGCGGCTTTTCGTCGAGCACCGCAGAGACCGCGCTGCCTGTTCCGAGCATGCGCGTGGTCCAGGACCACGGGACCGTCGAGATCATGCGGGGATGTCCGAATGCCTGCAGGTTCTGCCACGCGACGGTGCTGTACCGGCCCGGCCGGCTGAAGGAGCTCGAATCCATCGGCGATGAGGTGCAGGCGCTGGTCGAGCGTGCCGGCTACCGGCAGGTCACCCTTTCATCGCTCTCGTCGGGAGACTTCCGCGGAATACACGGCCTCGTGAGGGAATTGAATGCGCGATACTCGGCGCGCAAAGTCTCTTTTTCTCTCCCTTCACTCCGCGTGGACTCGCTCTCCCTGGGGCTCCTGAAGGATATCTCGGAAGTACGGAAGAGCGGGCTGACGTTCGCCGTGGAGACGGCGACCCCCGAGTGGCAGCGCGAAGTGCGCAAGGTCGTGGAGCTGGACAAGGTGATCGGGCTTCTGCGCGAGGCGAAGGCCCAGGGATGGAAAGCCGCGAAGTTCTATTTCATGGTCGGGCTGCCCCCTTCGTTCGACCAGGACGAGGCGGCACCGATCGTCGCGTTCCTCCGCGCGGTCCGTGCTGCGACCGGGATGAGCCTGAACGTGAACGTGGCTCCCTTCATCCCGAAGCCGCACACCCCCTGGCAGCGCGCCGCCCAGATCGGCGAGGCGGATGCCATGGACAGGATCATGGCTGTCCGTCGAAGTCTTGCGGGGGACGGCTTCAAGATCGGGTACCATGCCCCGATCCTCTCCCTCCTGGAGGGGATCGTTTCACGCGGAGACGAGAGGGCAGGGCTGCTGGTGCTGGAGGCCTACCGTCGCGGGGCCCGGCTGGACGCCTGGGAAGAGCACGTCAAGCTGGATCTCTGGCGTCAGGTCATCGCGGACGCAAAATGGGACGTTCTCGGGGAGACCTGCAGGATGCGCCAGGCGGACGAGGCGCTGCCCTGGGACGGCATCGCCCTTGCCCTTTCGACGAGCGTGATAACCGACATTTCCCCGGCTCCGCCGACAACGCGGCGTCCCGAGGCGAGCGTGCCTCCCGCGGTCCTCGTCTCCTCGGCTGTTCCCGGTCCCTGGCGGAGGCTGGTTTTCACATTCTCCAAGAAAGGCCCTGCGGCGTTCATCGCGCATCTCGATCTCATGACCGTGTTCGAGCGCGCACTCGCGCGCGCCGGCTACTCGCCCCGGTTCACTGAAGGGTTCAATCCGAAGCCGAGGCTGGAGTTCGCCAACCCGCTGAGCCTCGGGCTTTCCTCTGAAGAAGAGGTTGCAGGGATAGATCTCCACGATTTCGACTCGGAGGGAGAGTTCATTTTCCGCATGAACGCCTGCCTGCCCGAGGGCTTGTCGGTGCTCCATGCTGCACCTGTGCCAGACCAGGGATCGGCACGACGGAGGTCGCTCATGTCCTTGTACTGGGGGGCAGATTTCCATGTGATCGAGGGCGAGGGCGAGGGTCGCCTGATGCGGCTTCCCGCGACGGGCCCTTCCATCCGGAAGACCCTGGTGGCGGCGGGCACATGGGAGTCGAGCATCGCGACGCGGGTCACGACCTGGGCCAGCGGTGTTGACCAGCAGCCTGCCGACTACTTCGCGGTCCTCTGCGTCCCGCCCGGGAACTTTGCTCCCGCGACACAAGGTCCGGCTCCCAGGGGTTCGACTCCGGCGTCACCCGCTCAGGCGCCCGCTGGGCCTGCCTCCGCAGCGGGGGATTCCTCAGACTTGACCTGATTCCAGAGCGCGTCCATGCGATCCAGCCCGGCTTCGGCCGGGCCTGTCCCCTCGGCTTCCAGCCTTCGCTCCACCTCGCGGAAGCGGCGCTCGAACTTGTTGTTCGTCCGATGCAGCGCAAGGGCGGGATCCACGTGGAGGAGCCGGGCCAGGTTGACCACGGAGAACAGGATGTCCCCCAGCTCTGCCTCGACCTGGTCGCCACTCCCGACGCTCACCGCGGAGCGCAGCTCGCCCAGCTCCTCGTCGATCTTGTCCCATACCGGCTGCGGGCCGGGCCAGTCGAACCCGACCTTTGCGGCCTTCTTTTGGAGCTTGGCTGCCTTTTCGAGCGGCGGGAAGGACGAGGGCACGCCGTCGAGGGACGACGGGCGGGGAGATGCGCCGGAAGGTCCGGAGCCGCCCGATGAGGCGCGTTCGGCTTTCTCCTGGGCCTTGATCGCATCCCACTGCACGAGGACCTGCTCTGCGTTTCCGCGCGCCGCACCGGCAAAGACGTGCGGGTGCCGCCGGACCAGCTTGTCGGCGATATGGGTGAGCGCCGATTCGACGGTGAAAGTACCGTCCTGCTCCTTCATCCAGGCCATCATCGTCACGAGCAGATACAGGTCGCCCAGCTCCTCCTCCATGTTCGGATCATCCGAATTGTCGATCGCGCTGATGCATTCCCACGCTTCTTCGATCAGGGCGGCCCGGAGCGACAGAGGGCTTTGCTCGCGGTCCCAGGGACAGCCGTCGGGTCCGCGAAGCCGCTGGATGATGCTGAGGAGGCGCGCGAAGGCGCCGGGTGCGTCTGGCATGGGGGTGAGTGAACCCGAGCCGGGAGGCGGTGTCAAGCGTAGTCCTGCCGCGCGAGCGCGGTGTTGGATGCGGAGCCCGCCGAAGGTGCGCTGACGAGCCTGCTCTACTTCTCGTCGGCCAGGCGCCGCAGGTGGGCGGCCAGGTCTTCCGGGTTATGAACCGCCAGCATCTTGTCGTTTACGCTCACGTTCGGTGCCTCGGCGCACATGCCGCGGCAGGGAACCATCTCCAGGCTGAACCTGCCATCCGGGGTGGTCTCACCGTCGGCGATGTGCAGCTCGCGCTCGATGACCTCCCGAAGGTCCTCCGAGCCCTTCCGCGAGCAGGTCTCGCCGCGGCACAGCGCGATGCGGAACCGCGCCGGCGGCTCGGTGCGAAAGAGCGGATAGAAGGCTGCGGATTCGACGACCTGCTCCCGGGAAATGTTCAGATAGTCCGCGACGTAGCCGATCGACTCCCGCGAGATGTATCCGAATGCCTTCTGGGTTTCCTCGAGGATCTGCACGAGGAACTCGCGTTTCTGCTGGAAGCGCGCAAAGATATCGATGAGCTTCTGCGGAGGGTTCTCACGGACCTCGGCCGTCGACGCGGAGGCATCCTCCTTCTTCCGTCGCTTGAGGTAGTGCGAGAGGATTGCCAGGCCCAGCGCGATATTCTCGTGCCGGATGATGACGTCGGCGGGAACGGTGAGCTGCGTGGGGGAGAAGTTCCAGATCGCCTTGATCCCGAGGGCGACCACCCTGCCGGCAACGCTCTGGGCGGCGTCCTTCGGGACGCAGAGGATGGCGATTCCCACGTCGAAGCTGCGGACAACCCTCTGCAGGGACTCCATGGGAAGGATCGTGAACGTGCCGAGGACCGTGCCTGTCCGGGCGGGATCATTGTCGAAGATCGCCACCAGCCGCAGGCCGTATTCAGCCAGCCCGGGATACTGGCTGAGGGCGGAGCCGAGCCGGCCCGCCCCGATGAGGATGGCCGTATTTTCGTAGTTGATGCCGAGGAACTCTTCGATGGCCTTCTTCAGACCCAGGATCGAATAGCCTGCCTTCGGCTTGCCCTTGTAGCCGATGAGTGATACGTCCTTGCGCACCTGGGTGTCGTCGATGCGGAAGAACTGGGCCATGTGCCGGGAGGACACGTATGCCTCGCCGCGCGCCTGCATTTCCGCCAGGATCTGGTGATAGAGCGGAATCCGGCGCAGCGTCTGCTCGGGTATCGGATGCTCGGCCGCATCGAGGGGGTCTTTCCCGGTCACGTGCAGGCTACTTCGGTTTCACCGTCTGGGTCTGTTCCTGGAGGGCGATCGTCTGCTGCACAATGCGGATATTGTCTATTGCGGGCGTGTACTTGGGGTCGAGCTTCAGCGTTTCCTGCCAGGTTGCCAGCGCTTTCTCGTAGTTGCCATTCGCGAACTCTTCGACGCCCTGCAGGAACAGGGTCTCCGCTTCCTGGGCCCGCGCTGCACGGCCCGCGTCGCCGAGGTCGAATCTCGCCTGGACGCTGAACTTGTCGATGGGATTGAGCGATCCGCTGAGATCGAGGTTGTAGTTCATGTTCAGGGCCAGGCCGCCCAGGGTGAGGGCCGCCCCCACGCTGATGCGCGGGTTGTCCGCTTTCATCAGGACACCGCCCTGGACGGAGAGGAAGCTCGTCATGGCTACCGTGGTGCCGACGGCGATGTTCCAGACCTCCGCGGGCGGCTGGCCGGGGAAGCTGAACGGGTAATTGAAGTCGCAGGCCACGGTCCACGGCCGCAGCGGGCTCCACGCGATGCCCGCCGTTGCCATCTGCGGGAGGGTTTCGTCGGCCAGAGTCGAGATGCCGAGGTTCTTGACGACGAGACCCACGGAGAAGTTCTTTGTCCGGGCATTGTAGAATTTGAGCAAATCGAAGCTCGTCTGCGCGCCGACATCGGTCATGACGGCGAGAGCGGACTGGTTGTAGACGGAGAGGGACGCGATGTCGGGGATGTTCCGGTAGGCGACCTTCACATTCGTTCCCACCGCTATCCCGGAGAAGTTGTAGTTCGAGAGGAAGTTGTACGAGACATTCAGCGTTCCCACTGTCTCGCTGATGTAGTTATTGGCGACCGAGGCACCATAGTCGTTGTAGGCAGTGAATGGCACGTAGAGGAACTTGCCCCCGACGCCGATGCCCAGGTCGTTGAACCGCATCGTGTACACCGCCCCTTCGAGGTTCGAGTCCGCGATCCAGCTGTGGTGATACAGGGCGAGCTCGGAATGAGGCAGAAGGGAGCTGCCCGCAGGGTTGTACTCGATGTAGCTCGCATCACGCGACATGGCCGTGTAGGCTGTTCCCATGCCCTCGGCAATACCGCCCATCGGGATGAGGAGGGTGGGGAAGGAACGCAGCCCCGTGTTGCTGTCCGCGAAGGATTGGAGCAGGTCCGTCCAGCCCGCATACAGGTTCTCCCCGACAGCCCACGAAGCGAGCTGATTCACTGCGAGGAGGACCAGAATGACAGCAGGCCGCCGGACGTTCATATCTTCCTAGATTATACATCGGTGCACTAGCAGAATCCAGAGAGGGCCTGGGGGTACGTCCAGCCTCCGCACCGCGTCCTGTGCTATGCTTTTAGGGGTGACCAGCCATGCCATTTCGTCGATAATATGAAATGTGGGGTTCTGTGCCGACGCATAGCCTGAAAGCCCGCGCGCTTTTGCTCTGTCTCACTCTCTGGCTTCCTGCCGCGACGGCGGTCTATGCGGGAGGACAGCCCGAAGCGAGCCTGTCGGAGGCGCAGAAGCTCGTCAATCAGCAGGACTACGCCGGCGCCCTGAGGCTCCTGACCGCAATACAGCGCAAGGACCCGAACCTCCGCGACGAGACGAACC
>Ga0182021_10009890_pt1 | contig 11310 bp, 13 predicted proteins | sample 612E3MmetaG_FD_120493 | JGI IMG/M metagenome (GOLD analysis project Ga0182021, IMG submission 120493) | Permafrost microbial communities from Stordalen Mire, Sweden - 612E3M metaG (Illumina Assembly) | ecosystem: Environmental > Terrestrial > Soil > Wetlands > Permafrost | place: Sweden...
CGCCGTTCTCATCGGCATCCCGCTCTACTCCAACGCGGCCGGGATCCTGCCCCTGATCGACGCTCTGTACTCCAAAGGGCTGCCCATGGGCACGCTGCTCGCGTTCATGATGGCGACCGTCGCTTTGAGCCTGCCCGAGATGATCCTGCTGCGCCGCGTTCTCAAGCCGAAGCTGATCGCCACGTTCATCGGAGTCACCACAGTCGGCATCATCGGCGTCGGATACCTGTTCAACGCCATCCTCTAGACCCCTCACGAAGGAGAGCTCCAAGCATGAACATCAAGATCCTCGGCTCCGGCTGCGCCAACTGTGTCAACCTCGAGAAGGCTGCCAAGCAGGCCGCTTCTGAGCTCGGCATCGACGCCACGTTCGAGAAGGTCACCGACTATGCCGACATCGCCTCCTACGGCATCATGCGCACCCCCGGCCTGGTCGTCGACGAGGAGGTCGTGCTCTCAGGCCGCGTGCCGACTGCCGCGCAGGTGAAGGAGCTCCTCGCTCCTCGGATGAGCTGACCAGCCCGACAGTCGCGGCCCGCATGCGATGCATCACCCCTCGACCGCACCGTGGCTCTGCCCTCCGAGTTGACGACCCGTATACCCCTGGGGGTATTATTCGCTCAACGACGACGCAAGGAGATCGCTCATGTGTAGCCCCACCACGTGCAGGGTTTGCGGCAAGACGACATGGTCCGGCTGCGGCCAGCACATCGCACAGGTCAAGGCTCGCGTGCCCGCTGGCCAGTGGTGCGACGGTCATGCGCAGTCCGAGCAGCCGGTGATCACGTCCAGCTCCGGGCTGTTCAAGATCTTCGGCCGCTGATGCGCACCGGGGTGGCCGCGGCACTCCTGGCCGCGGCCCTGCTGATGGGTGGATGCGCTGACGGCACCGTGAGCACAACATCGGGCCCGACGGCGGCCACCGCACCCACCTCCGGCGGCAGCCTGTCGCCCGCCGAGTTCGCCGCCGCGGCGAAGGTGTCCGGCACCACGATCATCGACGTCCGAACGTCGGCCGAGTTCGCAGCCGGCCACCTGGCAGGAGCTGTGAACATCGACGTACAGGCTGCGACGTTCGCCCAGAAGATCGCCGCGCTCGACCACTCGAAGAACTACGCGGTGTACTGCCACAGCGGGAATCGCTCCCAAGCCGCCAAGGCGTCCATGCAGCGAGCAGGCTTCGCTCACGTCTTCGACCTGGCGGGCGGGATCCAAGCATGGCAGTCCGCGGGTGGCGACGTCGTCACCGGCTGAAGCAACCAATCCACGTCCACATCCTCAATTCCACGCATACCCTACCGGGTACGGGTAATCTCAGAGACGGACCGTCGGTGAGAGCCGACGACACAACGACAAGGAGTGGCACAAGTGGCTACCCAGAACCTCACGGCAGCGGACTTCGAAGGCACAGTCGCGGACAACCCGTCGTCCAGAGCGCCGGTGTCTGATGCCCGTTGACGCCCGACGGGCCGACCAGCCGCCGCTGTTCGGCCCTGGTGGTCGCATCCCCGCCGTGCAGGCCGTCACGCTCACTCGCCCGTCGATCATCGGCACGCTCCGCGCGGGGTGGCTCCCCCGCCACTGGGTGGCACTCGTGGTCCTCAGCCCCCTGGTGTTCCTGGGGTACTCCGCGGCGTCGGGAACCGCACTGGCGAACCCGCTGGGGGACGTGCTCGTCGGCGCCATGGCGGTCATCGCTGCCCTGATCCTGACCACCTATCTGCCGCTGCGAGGAGCCACGAAGGGCGCGATGGCGTCGTGCGCGCTCATGCCCGCGCTTCTCGTACCGGGCGCGGGCATCCTGCTTCACCAGGCAACCGGGCCCCTCAGCGGAGGTCTCGGACTGGCCATTCTCAGCCTCGCCCTGTGGCAAAGGCTGTCCGGCGCGTCCGCCTGCGCATGACCCTCACGGTCGACCCTGGCGACAAGGCCGGCCGAACCAAAGATCCGCGTCACTCAGAGAAGAGAGAAACACCATGAAGCTCAACATGGGCAACACCGACCGCATCATCCGGCTTGTCGTCGCCGCACTCCTCGCCATCGGCGCGTGGATGGTGGGCTTCGGCTCGATCGGCGGCATCATCCTGCTCGTCCTCGCCGCAGTGATGCTCATCACCTCGGCCGTCGGCTTCTGCCCGCTGTACGCGCCGTTCAAGTTCAGCACGAAGCACAGCCCCGCCAAGAGCTGAGCGGTCATAAGCCGCGCTGCCGTCCAGGTTGGCGGCAGCCCGGGTTACATTGTCGCTGCTCCCGAACCGCTGGCGGCGCCCTCAGCGGACCGCTGAACGATCACGACGGCCACGGTCCGCCCAGAGCGTCAGGCCAGCGACAGGAAGAGCTTCTCCAACGACGCCGCGTCCACCGCACTACCGGACGGGTCGTCGGTGAGGCACTGACGCAGGCCGAGCGCGATGACGGCGAAGCCCGCCCGGTCGATGGCTTTGGAGGCCGCCGCGAGCTGCGTGACGATATCGGCGCAGTCGCGGCCCTCTTCGATCATGCGGATGACCCCGCCGATCTGTCCTTCCGCGCGGCGGAGGCGCTTCTGGACACCCTTCATCTCATCGGTGTCCAGCGTCATGTTGACGTCGCCCTGCGCGTCGCGAATGAGCGAGATCATGCCGGCACGTGACTTCGGAACTGGACTCATCGCGCTCCTCACGAGCGGGTCGACCAACCGTGCCAAACCTGATGCGGGAACCGTGCTCGGCTAGACGGAGCTGATGCTGCGGTCTCTCGCGAGACCGTAGAAGAACAGCGCCACAGGGCGGTACATAGCGTGCGCGAACTTGCTGAAGGGCAGGAACAGGACGAGCTCCATCGCCACTGCCACGTGGACCAGGAAGACCCAGTAGCCCCACATCGGTGCCGGACCCACGTACAGCGCGACCTCGATGAGGAACCCCGTCAGACCGGTGACCCACAGCAGGGCCAGGAACAGCCAGTCCGTCGGCAGGCTGTGCTGCGAGCTCTCGGCCCGCTTCTGCCAGCGGTTGATGAAGAACCACGTGACCCCGTACATGAGGGACAGTCCGGCGATGGTGCCCAGGAGGCGTACGGGGTACCAGAGCGGCACCCACGTACCGGTCGCCTTGATCCCGAACATGTCCATCCCGTAGTCGATCGCCGTGGCGAGCAGCAGACCCAGGAAGCCCCAGATCGTCAGCGCGTGGATGAGCCAGCGACGCCGGTACAGCGGCACGACCGGCTCGTCGTCGACGCAGTCCTCGCGGTAGCGCTTCTGGCCCAGCGACTCGATCCCGAGCGCATACCAGAGGGCCTTTCCGGTCCGCTTCCAGGCAGCCTTGGACCCGGTCAACGACTTCCACGTGACGCCGTCGCGCTTCGCGATGTTGCGCGCAAGCAGCACCACTCCGAGTGCGCTGAACAGGACGACGACCGCCATGAGGATGATGCCGACGGTGTGGATGACCGGGTACGAGATGAAGTCGAACAGCTTGAGCGAGGTCTGACTCCGCTCGCCGCTGACCGCCGCGAAGAACAGCGCGAAGAAGAGTCCCGCAGCGAGCGCGATGGCCGCACCGATGACCGGCTTCGTGTACATGATCCGCGCGATGCCGGACTTGTCGTAGTGAGCGATCGCGTAGCGGCGAGCTGTCGCCATGAACTCGCCCGGGTCCGCCTCCTGCGGGCAGCGGCCCGTGCACATGCCGCACGCGTAGCAGGTCCAGAGTTCCTTGCTGCTGACAAGGTCGTCGGTGAGGCCGACCTGCGCCAGCCGGATGACGCGGCGAGGGAACGTCGAGTCGTTGTCGGACAGCGGGCAGATGGCGGTGCAGTTGCCGCAGCTCACGCAGGCGTTGATCTCCGCGGCGCCGAACATCTGCAGGTCCGTGATCAGGTTGAGGTTGACCAGGGTTGTCATTCGTACTCACACTCCTCCAGGACGGCAGCGGCATCGCCCTGGCCGACCACGCTGTAGCTGAAGTACCCGTCGTCGTCTGCTTCCAGGTTCTCGACGAGCAGCCCGTACCGGCGCATGCCCATCACCCAGTAGACGACCTCGTGGGTCGGGTGACCGATCCGCTCGGCGATCTCAGGGACCGTCGCTGGACCGCTGGCGAGGGCCTCGACGATCACCTTGTGCATGACCGGTTCCTCGCGGATGACCTCGCGGGGGTCTCGCAGTGTCTGGCTCATGCCACCGGCTCCTTGACTGGCTCCGCGCTCACAATGAGCTCCTCGATCGCCGACCGCATCTGAGCGTCGGTGTAGCCGAGCAGGTCGATCGCGTCCTGCCCGCAGACTGGTACGCACCCGCCGCAGCCCTTGCAGGTGGCGGGATCGATCGTGGCGACCTTGCGGCCGTCCCACTCGATGCTGGTGATGCACTCGTACGGGCAGGTGGTCAGGCAGGCGCCGCTGCCGGTGCACTTGTCGGGGTCGACCCGGGCGACGAGCGGCTCGAGCTCGGCGAACCCCTTCTTCAGCAGCGCAGCGCTCTGGGCGACCGCGGCCAGTCCGGCGGCGACGCTCTCCCCCACGGTGCGGGGGCTCTGGCAGCAGCCGGCGATCATCACACCGTCGACGACCGTCTCCACGGGACGCAGCTTGGGGTGGATCTCGTTGAAGAAGCCGTCCGTACCGATCGGCAGCTTCAGGACGTCCACGAGTGACTTGCTCTCTCGAGGCACCATGCCGGTGACGAGGACGACGAGGTCGACCGGGAGGGTCAGCTCGCGACGGTCCGTGAGCAGGTCGGTCACCGTGACCCCGAGACCGCCCGACGGCAGCTTCGCCACGGATGGGGCGGCGGCGTCGGCGAACTTCATGTACGTCGAGCCACCATCGCGCGACTCGTTGTACAGCAGCTCGTTGCGACCGTACGTGCGGATGTCGCGGTACAGGTGGAACTGACGGATCGACGGGTCGAGCTTGTCCACCTGCAGCGACGCATGGCTCGTGGCGGTGCAGCAGAACTTCGAGCAGTACTCGTTGCCTCCCGCCTCCTGCCGGGACCCGACGCAGTAGATGTACGCGATCGAAGCGACCTTGCGGCCGTTGTACGACAGGGGGCCGGTCGAGGAGTCGACCAGCTTCTTGAAGTCGGGAAGGGTCACCACGCCGTCGATGCCGAACCCGAACTCGCCCTCGTCCGGAGCGTACGAGTCGAAGCCGGTGGCCACGATGATCGAGCCGACCCGTACCTCGAAGACCTTGTCACCGTCCGTACGGTGCGTCGTGATCGTGACGTCGTAGTTGCCGAAGCTGCCCGACTTCCCGGTGAGCTCGGCACGGGTGTAGACGGTGATGTCGCGGCGCGCCTTGATCTGCGACACGAGCCCCGCGATCTCTTCGGCGCCCGAGACGTTGTTGGGGAACGTCGGGCCGAACGTGCCGACCCATCCCCCGAGCTCGGCCTCCCGCTCGATGAGCACCACCTCGATGCCCACGTCGGCGAGACCGATCGCGGCGCGCAGACCGGCGACGCCGCCACCGATGACGAGCGTCCTCGATACGGTCTGTACGACGAGGGGCTCGAGCGGGTCGGACAGGCGTGTCTTGGCGACGCCGGCTCTGACGAGCCCGATCGCTTTCTGGGTCGCACCTTCGTGGTCGTGCGGGTGGGCCCACGAGTCCTGCTCGCGGACGTTGACCTGCGTGTACGTGTACTGGTTGAGGTCGGCGCGCTTGGCGACGTTGCGGAACGTCACCTGGTGCAGCTTCGGCGAGCACGACGCCACGACGAGCCCGTCGAGGTGCTGGTCCTTGATGGCGTCGATCATGTCGTGCTGGGTGCCGTCGGAGCAGGCGAAGACCGGCGACTCGGAGACGACGACGTCAGGCTCGTCCTTCAAGGCCTCCCGCACGGCGTCGACATCGACGTAGTCGGAGATGTTGCCGCCGCAGTGGCAGATGTACACCCCGATCCGACGCTCGGGACGGCCCGTGGGCTCGTCGCCGGCGCTTGCCGTGTCGGCAGGCTTCTCGCTCATGCCATGACCTCCTCGGTGAAGTGGTGGTGCTCCAGGTGGGCGGCGACCTGAGCGACCGCAGCACCGGCGTGCAGGATCGTGTCGACGATGTCCTTCGCGCCCGAAGCCGTACCGGCCACGAAGACTCCCGGGATGTTGGTCTCGCCGGGGTTGAGCTCGGCGCTCGGCTCGGCGACGTAGTAGTACTCGTCGAGACCGAGCGGGGTGTCGGCGAAGAGCTTGTCCACCTCGCGGTTGGGCTGGATCCCGACGGCCAGGACGACGAGGTCGTAGCTGGCCTCGACGATGTTCCCGCCGTTCTCGATGTCCTCGTATCGCACGAGCAGGTCCCCGTTGGGTTCCTCGGTGATCTTGGAGACGCGGCCCTTGATGTAGATGGCACCCATGTCCTGCGCCTGTACGTAGAACTCGTCGTAGCGCTTCCCAGCGGCACGCATGTCGATGTAGTGCATGCTCACGTCCGCCAGGGGCAGCGCGCCCATGATCAGCTGGTTCTGCTTGATCGAGTACATGCAGCAGAACTTCGAGCACAACGGGTTGCCGACGGTCTTGTCGCGCGATCCGGTGCAGGAGATGTAGCCGATGCGCTCGGGCACCTTCCCGTCGCCGGGCCGAAGCACGGTGTTGAACGGCCTGGTCGGCGCGAGCAGGCGGTCCATCTGCATGCCGGTGATGACGTTCGGGAACTGTCCGAACCCGTACTCCGGCTTGAGGTCGGCCGCGAACAGCTTGTGCCCGGTGGACACGACGACGGCTCCCACCTGGAAGTCGCTGACCTTGTCCTTCTGGTCCATGCGGATCGCGAAGGCCGGGCACGCGGAGACGCACTCCTGGCACTCGGAGCAGACGCCGCAGTCCATGCAGGAGCCCGCGCCGGCGCGAGCCTGCTCCTCGGTCAGCGGCTTCTCGATCTCGCTGAAGTCGGTCGGGTTCGGCAGCAGGACAACCTCGCCCGTCACTGGGTCGCGGTGGCCGTACCGGGCCTGTCGAGCCAGCACGGTCTCGTGGTCGATGACCGGGAGCCGGTCGTCGAGAGCCGTGAAGCCGTCGAGCGGCTCGTGGTTGATCCAGCGGTCGACCATGTGAGCTGCCCGACGGCCCGCGCCGATCGCGCGGGTGATGTCGGACGCGCCGGTCGACACGTCGCCCGCGGCGAAGAGCCACGGCTGCTCGGTCTGGAGAGTCCTGGCGTCCACCTTGATCCGGTTGCCCGCCGTCGTGCCGACGAGCGAGGTGTACGGGTCGGCGTCAGGGCCCATGCCGATGGTCGTGATGACCATGTCGGTCGACACGGTGTACTCGCTGTTCGGGACCGGCTCGGGACGGCGACGCCCGGAGGCGTCCGGCTCGCCGAGACGCATCTTCTGCAGCGTGATGCCGGTGACCTTGCCGCCCTCGGACACGATGGCCGTCGGGTTCACGAGGAACTCGAAGGTCGCCCCCTCGGCCTCGGCGTCCTTGGCCTCGACGTGGTGCGCGGGCATCTCCTCGCGGCCGCGGCGGTAGACGACACGGGCCTCGGTGGCGCCGAGTCGCCTGGCGACACGTGCAGCATCCATCGCGACGTTGCCGCCGCCGACAATGACGACGCGCTTGCCGGTGAGGTCGGGCGCGGCGTTGTTGTTGACGTCGTTGAGGAAGTCGAGCCCGGTGACGACGCCCTCGGCGTCCTCACCCGGGACCTCCATCGAGGTGGCCAGCTGGGTGCCGGTGGCGATCACGACGGCCTCGTACCCCTGGGCCTTGAGGTCGGCCAGGTCGCTGACACGAGAGTCGCACTCGATCTCGACACCCAGCGCTGTGAGGTTCGCGATGTCGGCATCGACGACCTCGTGCGGGAGGCGGTAGGTCGGGATGGCGTGACGGAGGAATCCGCCCGGCTGGGAGCGCTTCTCGAAGATCTTGACGGTGTAGCCCTTGCGCGCCAGCTGCCAGGCGGCTGTGAGGCCGGCCGGGCCCGAGCCGACGACCGCGACGGAGTAGCCGTTGGGCGACTCGACCTCGATGCCCGGGCCGTCGTTCTTCGCGTAGTGCTTGTCCGCGGCGAAGCGCTTGATGAGCCGGATCGGGACGGGCGCCTCGAGCTTGGCGCGGGTGCACTCGCCCTCGCAGGGTGCGTAGCAGGCGCGACCGAGCGTCCCGACGAGCGGCGTCGCATCGAGGACCAGCTGGAAAGCCTCCTCGTACTTGCCGGCCCGTACCAGCGACACGTACCCGTGGGCCTTGATGCCGGCAGGGCACGCACCGATGCAGGGAGAGGTGCCCTCGCGCTGCAGAACGGCCTTCTTCGGCACGGCCTGTGGAAAGGCGATGTACGCGGCGCGGCGGGCGGCCAGGTTCGCGTTGAACTGGTCCGGCACGGCGACGGTGCACGCGATCTGGCAGGCGTCACAGCCGGTGCAGGCGGCCCAGTCGACGAACTTCGCCTTCTCCTTGACGCTCGCGACGAAGCTGCCGTCCTCCTTGCGAAGGATCGACTGGACCTCGCTGTACGCGAGGGTGGTGATGTTCGGGTGGTTGATCGTCGAGCTCATCTTCGGGCCTGAGATGCAGGAAGCGCAGTCCAGGGTCGGGAAGACCTTGCTCAGCAGGATCATCCGGCCACCGACGCTCGCCTCCTTCTCGACGAGCAAGACCTTGTAGCCCATATCGGCGAGCTTGATCGACGACTCCATGCCACCGATGCCACTGCCCACGACCAGGACGTCGTAGTCCATGGGGTCACTCCCTTTGTTGTCAGCGACGCTGCGAACGGTTGGTCAGACGAAGAGGTTGACGTTGGCGTCCTCGGCCTCGCCGAGGTACGTCGCGACACCCGCGTACTCGATGCCGTCGATCAGCTCTTCCTTGCTGATGCCCAGCACGTCCATCGACATCGTGCAGGCGATCATCTTGATCCCCTGCTCCTTTGCCGTATCGATCAGCTCGGAAACGGTCATGACATTCTCGGCCTTCATGACCTTCTTCATCATGGACTGACCGGCACCACCGAAATTGAACTTCGAGATCCCAAGCTTCTCCGGACCCTTGGGCAGCATTGACCCGAAGGCCTTCTGCAGGAAGCTCTTCTTCTTGCTCGGCGGTTCGGTGACGTTCTCCTTGCGCAGGGCGGACAATCCCCAGAAGGTGAAGAACATCACGACTTCGTCATCCATGGCGGCAGCGCCGTTGGCGATGATGAAGGCAGCCATCACACGGTCGTACTCGCCGCTGAAGACTATAAGCGTCTTTTTGGACATAGCAATCCCAGCTTTCGTTGGCCGCGCTGTTTCTCAGGCGGCGGAGGAATCGGCGCGCAAGAGCTCCAGCGACGCCGCGAATTCACGCATGTACTTAGCAAACGGCTCGGCGCACACCGAGCACACCGCAGCCATCTTCAGTCGAGACGCCGGGATCCCACGCTCCGTCATCATCGCTTGAGCCGTCGCAATGATCCCGGAAGTACGCTCCGCACAGTCCGGCAGGTACGCGCACTCCTCGCCGTCAGACGCGACGAAAACCCCGTCGAACCCGCTCTCGAGCGCGTGGATCAGCCAGCTCGGCTTGAGCCCGCTGCTGCAAGGGACGGGCATCGTCTGAACGCTGGCGGGGTATTCCAGATGACGGCTGCCTGCGAGGTCAATGCCTGGGTCGGAGATGTTGATCGTGGAGAACACCAGAATCCTGGGCATGTTCTCCAGACCACCCGAATCGCCCGACATGAAAGGCTACTTGGCCTTGCGGAGGAACAGGTGGATGGACCCGGCCTCGTCGAAAGAGCCAAGGAAGTCATGGCCCATCTTCTTGCACCAGGCCGGGATGTCCTTGAGCGTTCCAGAATCCGTCGCGAGGACCTCCATGACGTTTCCTACCCCTACGCCACCGATCTGCTTCTTCGCGGCGAGGATCGGGCCGGGGCAGGAGACCCCACGCGCATCGACCACCACCGGAGACGCGATGGACTTGAGTTCTTCCACAGTTGCAGACATCGCTTTGAGCACTCTCCCCTTGTCGGCTGGGCAACCCTGTCCAGCACGAACGACAGTACACCCCCGGGGGCATACGTTCGCAGGGGGGTGGCACTTAAGTGACATGAGGTTCGGATACCCCCCGGGGCATCCTTGAATTGTTTACGATCTGTGCGTGTTGCGTATTTGTTCGACACGGCCTGTCACCATCGACGAGGGCACTACGGACGCCTGGGCGCTGCGGCATCGGCGTCCAGAAGGAGTCCCACACCATGGCACCGCGCCTATACCCCTGGGGGGTACATGAGGTACGGTCGTACCATGTCCCCTGTGATCGATCCGCCCGTACCAGCCGCGTTTGACACGCCCGAGGTGGCGGCGCTTCGGCGACGTTCGATCATCCTGCTGTCCACGGCGCAGATCCTGAGCGGGCTGGCGGCCGGATCGGTGGTCTCCGTAGGATCGCTGATGGCGGTGAAGCTCGCGGGGTCGGACGCCTGGGCCGGATCCGTGACCACGGCGTCCACATTGGGAGCGGCCCTCTCGTCCCTCGCGCTCGCGCGGCTGGCTGCCTCGAGGGGCCGTCGCATCTCCCTGGTGACCGGGCTCGCCCTCGCTTCCATCGGTGCCACCTCCATCATCATCTCGGCGGTGGTCTCGAACTTCCTGCTGCTGCTCGTCGGAGGCGCACTCATGGGGGTCGGCAGCGCCGCCAACCTCCAGGCCCGCTTCGCTGCGACCGATCTGTCGACCCCACACACCCGAGCCCGTGACCTGGCGCTGGTCGTCTGGATGAGCACCGCGGGAGCGGTCACCGGCCCGAACCTCATCAGGTTGGGCGCGCCCATGTCACGGCTCACCGGCTTGCCGGAGCTTGGTGCCGTCTTCGTGTTCCCCGTGGCGGGGATGTTCGCCGCGATGCTGGTCATGTGGTTCGGCCTTCGGCCCGATCCGCTGTTCGTGGGCAGATCGATCATCGGCAACGAGCTGGGCCAAGCCCGCAAGCACGTACCGATCTCGGTCGCGTTCACCACACTGCGACGTCACCCGACCGCGCTCGCTGCGCTCAGCGGGATCCTGGTGGCTCACGCGGTGATGGTCGCCATCATGTCGATGACCCCGGTGCACATGGCCGGCCACGGCACCTCGATCAGCATCGTGGGCCTGACCGTCAGTCTGCACATCGCCGGCATGTACGCCCTGTCGCCGGTCATGGGCATCCTCGCCGACAGGCTCGGCGCTCCCGTCGTACTCGTCGGCGGACTCGGCGTGATCGTCCTGTCGACGGTCCTGACGAGCATGAGCGGCGGCTCCACGATGATCGTGACGGCTGGCCTGATCCTGTTGGGACTGGGGTGGTCGGCGAGCACGGTCGCCGGTTCCAGCATCGTGGCTGCCACGGTCAC
>Ga0182021_10009891_pt1 | contig 11309 bp, 8 predicted proteins | sample 612E3MmetaG_FD_120493 | JGI IMG/M metagenome (GOLD analysis project Ga0182021, IMG submission 120493) | Permafrost microbial communities from Stordalen Mire, Sweden - 612E3M metaG (Illumina Assembly) | ecosystem: Environmental > Terrestrial > Soil > Wetlands > Permafrost | place: Sweden...
GACCGCGCCCGTGAGTTTCGCGGCCTGTTGGGCGGCGCCTTCCCGGTCGGCCTGGACGTCCGCGACCTTGCACCCGAGCAGGCGCGCCATTTCGCCGGGGTGGGGGGTTATGACGACCGGCGCCTTGGCCCGCGCCATCCATTCGGGGTTGCCTTCGAGGACGTTCAACGCATCGGCATCGAGCACCAGGGGCCGTTTGCATTCGAGGAGGAGATTGCGGACCCAGAGCGCGGAATCCGGGTGCCGGGTGAGGCCCGGTCCGATCACCACGGCGTCAAACTCGTTCACCCGGTCTTTCCAATCGTTCCAGGAGGGGATGCCGAGGGAGCCGGTTTCGGTGTCGGCGCCTGGATGGGTCATGACTTCGAGCGTGGCGGCGGCGGCGACGGGGTAGATGGCGCGGGGAACGAGCAGGCTGACGAGGCCGGTCCCGACCCGGTGCGCCGCGCGCGCCGCCAGGGTCGGGGCGCCGGTATAACCGACGGCGCCGCCGATGACGAGGACGTGTCCGTACAGGCCCTTGTGCGCATCGTGCGGCCGGCGCCGGAAGTTGCGGCGCACGTCCCAGTCCGTGATTAACTCGCGCCGGCAATCGTAGCGGCTCGTGAGGTCCATGGGAATGCCGATGCCGACGACGTCCAGACTGCCCACATATGGAATGGCGGCCTGAGCCAGAAGTCCGTTCTTCGGCATTCCGATCGTGGCGGTGACATCGGCGACCACGGTTTCGCCCGGCGATTCGCCGGTATCGGCGTTGAGCCCGGAGGGTACGTCAATGGAAATCACCGTATTGTCTTCGGAAATGACGTTGAGGTAGTGGATGGCGGCGGCCGCGGGCCCCCGGGGCGGCCCGCTGACGCCGATGCCGAGAATGCCGTCCACCAGGATCTGCCCGGCGTTGGCATTTTCCAGCGCGTCCTCCCAATCCTCGTTGGTCGGCAATTCCCGCACCGGGATGCCGGCCGACCGCATCTTGCTGAAGTGCAGCAACGCGTCGCCGCGGATATCGCCGGCGGTGGCGGCGAGCAGGACCTCTACGTCGAAGTCCTGCTCGTGGAGATAGTGGGCGGCGACAAAGGCGTCGCCGCCGTTATTTCCGCGGCCGGCCATGACTTGGATGAAGGCGTCGCCCAGCCGCGCGCGGTCCGCGATATCGGCCACGATCAAGGCCACGCCTTCACCGGCGCGCCGCATCAACTCCGCGCTCGCGATCGCGAACTCGGAGGTTGCCAGCTTGTCCAATTCCCGCATCTGGGCGGAGGTGATGGCTTTCATGGGAGGGAGGTCTCCTGGGGCTCCTTGCCGACCAATAAGGCATGCGCCACGGCAAAGTGATGGGTGTGCGAGAGGCTGATCAGAACGCGGTCCACCCGCCTCTCGGCCGCGAGCCGGCGCCCCGGTCCGCTCAGCAGTACGGAGGGAGCGCCGGACTCCGCGTCCTTGACGACCTCGATGTCGAGCCAGCTGAGCGAAGGGCCGATCCCTGTGCCGAAGGCCTTGGAAACCGCTTCCTTGACCGCGAACCGGGCCGCGTAGTAGAGCCAGGGCGAGGCCTTGCTTTCGCAGTAGCTCTGCTCGGCGGGCAGGAATACACGGTCGGAAAATCGGCGGCCCCATCGTTCGAGAAGACGCCGTACACGCTCGTTTTCCACGAGATCCACGCCCGATCCGATGAGGGTCGTACCGTTCACCGCGCGCCTCCGCGATAGTGCTTCAGGGCGGCCAGCATGGCGCGAACCGCGCGGTCGAGGCCGGAAAAGACGGCGTCGCAGACGATACTGTGCCCGATGTTCAGCGTGTCGAGATACGGGATCTGCAGGATGTCGCCGACGTTCCGGAGATTGATCCCGTGCCCCGCGTTTACCTTGAGCCCGAGCGAGTGCGCGAGCCGGGCGGCCTCCTTCAATGAGCGGAGCGCGGTTCGGGCCGCCGGGCCCCGGCAATCGCAGAACGTTCCGGTGTGCAGTTCGATGTAGGGCACGCCCAGTCGGGCGGCGGCCTTGACCTGGCGCGGGTCCGGGGCAATGAAAAGGCTTACGGCGATCCCGGCGCGCGCGAGGCGCTCCACGGTCCCGGCCAGCCGTCGCTCCTGTCCGGCCGCATCCAGCCCGCCCTCGGTGGTCAGTTCGCGGCGGCGCTCCGGCACCAGGCAGACCTCGTCCGGCTTCACGTCGAGCGCCACGCCAACGATGTCGGGGTGGTTCGCCATTTCGAGGTTGAGCCGCGTCGTGACCGATCGGCGCAGGGCGTAGACGTCGCGGTCCTGGATGTGGCGGCGGTCCTCGCGCAAATGCACGGTGATTCCGGTCGCGCCGGCGGCCTCGCAAAGGGCGGCGGCCCTGACCATGTCGGGATAGTCCGTGCCGCGCACCTCGCGCAACGTCGCGACGTGGTCAATGTTCACTCCCAAACGGCAGCGTGTGACGGGCATGATGGCGACCTCAGAAGATGAGTTGGCAGTTGGGCAGGGCCCTGCGAATGCGATCCCGTTCGGCGACGGGAATCGGGTTGCCGCGCAGGTACAGCCGCTTCAGGTTCCGGGCCAGGGGCGACAGGTCCTGGGGCAGGGCCCTGATGCGGTTGTCGTTCAGGCGGAGCCAGAGCAGGGATTCGAGCTGACAGATCGAGGCGGGAATCTCCCGAAGTTGGTTGCGGTCCGCATTCAGATACTCCAGGCGCTTCAGTTTGCCCAACTCCGGCGGCAGGGCGGCGAGGGAGTTGTCGTTCACGTAGAGATCGGTCAGTTGGAAAAGCTGACCGACGGCCGGAGTCAGGTTGGTCAGGCCGGTCTGGCCGAGATCGAAACACTTGAGATTCGTCAGCGCCGCGATGTCCTGGGGCACTTCGCCGACCGTGGTCCGGCGAAGGCTGAGCTTCTCCAGGTTGCGCAACTGGAGGATTTCCATCGGGAAAACCGGAACGTTGCGGCAGAAGAGACTCAAGTAGCGGACGCTGTCCGGCTTCTTCAGGGCGTCTTCGACGCTGGTGATCTTATCGCCATAGTCGGGCCTGTGGTGGAACTTGTCGGATGACGAGCATCCGGCCGCCACAATCGCCGCCAGCAAGGGTATGAGGATTTTCATCGTTTTCCGGGGCATTCCGAAGCCTGACACGCAAACGTTCGCCTTACAGCCGTCAAAGAATGAATCCTAGGAACTGCCCCCCGAAAAGGCAACACGGATCGCAGGCATTGGGAAAGGCCGCCAGGCCCATTCAACAGGATCGGCAACCCATGGGGATGGAATGACGAATGACGAAATCCGAATGGCGAATAAATGACGAATGCCCTGAATTCGGATTCCGGACTCACAACGACCCCATTCATTGAACCCTTTTGGCCTTCTGTCCTCCATTCGTCATTCGGGATCCGTCATTGGAATACATTGGCGTCCCACAATGACGCCAAGGCTTTAAATCACAGGGAATTCCTACAGTCTACGGCCTATAGCCTACAGTCTCGACATCCCTATGGGATGGTAGTGATTGAGATACCAAGGACTTACGACGGTACCTGAAGCGGCCATGGCCCGGCTTTTGCTGTTGACGTTAAATGTGTACTAGTGTACATGGGACACCATGCTTGAATTCGCCGTACATTTCCAGAGCGGTTTGCCGGCGTACGAACAGGTGGTTTACGCGGTGAAGAAAGCCTTGGTCGCCCGCGTGCTGAAGCCGGGCGACATGTTCCCTTCGGTTCGCAAAATGAGCCAGGAGCTGCGGATCAATCCCAACACGGCGCACAAGGCCGTGGCGGCGTTGGTTGCGGAAGGACTGCTCGAAGTGAAGCCGGGGCTTGGGACGGTCGTGTCGGCCGCGCCTCAGGCCACCCGCAAGCAGCGCAGCCAGATTCTCGGCCCCGAGGTCGAGCGCCTGGTGGTTGAGGCGAAACAGCTCGGGCTGGAGGCGGACGAGATTGTGGAGGCGGTGCGGTCGCACTGGAAGCGCTTGCGGTAAAAGGGGGTCAAGGAGATCGAGCATGAGCGATGTGATCGAAACGAGAAACCTATCCCGGCGGTTCGGGAAGAAGGAAGCGGTGCATGACCTGACCATCCGCGTGCCGGAGGGGCGCATCTTCGCTTTTCTCGGCCCGAACGGCGCGGGCAAGAGCACCACCATCAAACTGTTGATGAACATCCTGGAGCCGACGGCGGGCGAGGCGCTTGTTTTCGGGCGCGACGCCCGCCAACTGGGCCCGGCCGATTTCCAGCAGATCGGATACGTCGCCGAGGATCAGGCGGCGCCGGATTCGATGACGGTGCAGCAGTTCATGGACTATGTGCAACCGATGTACCCGACCTGGGACCCGGCGTTCTGCGCCGGGCTGTTGAAGCAGTTCGACCTGCCGCTCGACCGGAAGCTCAAGGACTTGTCGCGTGGCATGCGCATGAAGGCGGTGCTGCTGTCGTCGCTGGCGTACCGGCCGCGACTCCTGGTGCTGGACGAGCCGTTCACGGGCCTCGATCCCCTGGTTCGGGACGAGTTCATCCGCGGCATCCTGGAACTAACGGCGCAGGAGCACTGGACGGTGTTTGTTTCCTCTCACGACATCGACGAGGTGGAGCGGCTGGCCGACTGGGTGGGGATCATCAACGACGGGCGCCTGATGGAATGCGAATCCGTGGAATCCATCCAGGGGCGGTTCCGGCAAATTCAGTTCGCGGTGACGGACGATGCCGTCCTGCCGGGGAACCTGCCGCCGAACTGGTTGCTGGCGGAGAAAGAGGGGCGTGCGGTGCGATTTGTCGAAAGTCGTTACCAAGAGGGGAGAAGCGAAGCCGCTGTGCTCGGCGTGTTCCCCTCGTGCGGCGAAATCGGCGCGGCTCCGATGTCGTTGCGGGAGATATTCCTTGCATTGGCCCGAGTGTATCGGTTTGCGGCGAAGGAGGGACGGTCGTGAATCTAGTCTGGCATACTCTGAAGAAGGATATCCGGCAACTCCGGTTTGTGGTGAGTCTGTGGTTCGCGGCGATCGCGGTCCAAACGCTTTTGGGTGCCTTCGCGCCATCCACGACGAACAGGCCGACTCTGTGGGTCATCTGCCAAATGGTGGCACAGGTGGCGCCCGCGTTGCAGTATCTGCTCCTGATTGTCCTGATCCCCTTGGCCATTCAACAGGACCCGCTGGCGGACCCACGCGCCTTCTGGCTCACGCGACCGATCTCGCGGCGTGCCCTGCTGGCGGGAAAAGCCCTTTTTCTGGCGCTGGTCGTCATCGTGCCGGCGGTGCTGGGCGAAGTCATCGTCCTTTCGTTCAGTGGGTTAACCCCGCGGTTGGTCCTGCTGGCGATTCCGGAGGTGCTGCTGGAGGTGGCGGCGCGAACGTTTGTTATCGCGGTGCTCGCCGCGTTCACGACGAACTTCGCGCGCTTCGCGGTCGCGGGGGTTTGCTACCTGGTGGGTTGGGGAATCGCCAGTCTTTTCGTCCGTTCACTGCTGTCCACGCTGCATTCCGGGGCTTCCGGCGGGTATGGTCTGTCCACGGGGTACCTTCTGTCGCAAAAGGTGGCGGGCACGATGGCCACGGTGGCAATTGGAGGGGGAGTGTTGGCCTGGCAGTATCTGACGCGCCAAAAGAGGACAGCGGTTGGCTTGGCGCTGTTGGGCGTTCTGGGCATCATGGTGATCCGGGACGTGTGGCCTTGGAGTGTTTCGGGCGGCAAGGTGGATGCCACGGTGGCGGCAAAGGGTCCGAAATCCGGCGACATCGAGATGGCGCTCGTCGGCATTAAGCCCTACGCCGGTCCGATGCCCGAGTGGAAGCGATGGCAGGTGCTCACGGCCGCGTTCTCCGTCCACAAGCAACCCAGGGCCACCGTATTGGAAATCCTGAGCGGAAACTTGGCCCTGACCCCAGCGGACGGTCGGACACGCAACGGTTGGTTCACTTCCGATCTGTCCGGGTTCAACTCGGGCCTTTCCGCTGGAGCGCACGCCTTGCCCGCCGGATTGTCCGAGGCGGCGGAAAGGGACTTGGGAAGCATCCACATTCTCAACCCGGCGACGAATGCGGCCGCTTCGGTGACGGGTTTGCACGCGACGTTGACGACGCGCGAGCCCGCCGACTCCGAGGCGTGCCTCGGAAAGAAGGTTGCCGTTACCGGTGACGTCGAGGTCGCCGCCTATGGGTACAAACTGGCGTCCATCGCGGCGCTGAAGAGCGGGGCATGTTTGTCGTACGGTTTGGATGGGGATCGCATTCTTAGCGTGGGCGGTGAACAGAAGAGCGATCTTCGCATGACCGTGACCGAATCCGCGGCATCCGGCGCGCATGCGGATCGGATGGCCGACGATGAGGGAAAGGCAACGAAGGTGTTTGTCCGGCGGAGGATTGCGAACCTGGCCTTCGAACCGGAGAAAGACGCCGACACGATGATCCAACGGATGCAACCCTGGCAGAGCACCGTTTATCTCCTTCTAAACCGGGGAAAGGGGAATGAGGTCGTGCTGTGCGAAGCGGTGAATAACAACGACGTGCTTTTCCTGATGACGATGGCGCTTCGAATCATGAGCCCGACACGGTTAGGCTACTGCGATGCGAAACTCATTTTCCCTCCGTTGACGGAGGATTGGCTGAAGGGCGCCGAGTTGGTATGTTTCAAAAGGACGCGGCTTGGCACGTTCCACAAGACTATAGATGTGAAGGACTTCCTAGTGGGTGCCGCAGAAACGAAGGCGAACGTGGAGAAGTCGAATCCAGAGTGACCGACTGACTGGCCGTAAAACAAACAAGAGGAGAGACTGGGTTATGAAGAAACAGATGCTGGTGGGATGCGTGGCGATGGCGGTGATGGCGTGTGGTCTGAGGGTGGGCGCGCAGGAGAGCGCGGCGGCAGGGCGGAAGATACTGGACTCCGCCAAGAACTCCGTGATCAAGGTCAAGGTGGTCGTTCAGCAGAAGATGCTGATGAATGGGACCGAGGGCCAAAGCACGGAAGAGACAAAGGAAGTCACCGGGACAGTCATCGATCCGGCCGGTCTGGTCGTGATGTCCCTGACGGCCGTCGATCCTTCACGATTGATGGACTCCATCATGAAGAGGGTGGGCGGCGGCATGAAGATGGAAACGAGGTTCCAGATCAAGGACGTGAAGTTGATCCTCACGGACGGGACGGAGGTCGAGGCCAGCATCGTGCTGCGCGATAAGGACCTCGATTTGGCCTTTGTCCGGCCGACGCAAAAGCTGGCTGAACCCCTGCCGACGATCGACCTCACGAGGCAGACCCGGCCGGACGTGCTGGATGAAGTGGTGGTCGTGAAACGGCTGGACAAGGTGGCCAACCACGAACCGGCCGCGGTCGTGAGCCGGATATCGGCGATCGTGCGTAAACCCCGATTGTTCTATATCCCCCAACTCGCCGATGGAGGGATGGAGGACATGGGAGCGCCGGTCTTCGGCATGGACGGGAATCTGGTGGGTTTGATCGTGATGCGAATCATGGAGACGTCCGGCGGCGGCGGTTTGACCTCGATGTTCGGCGGAGCAGGCGGCATGGGCTTGACGGCTATCGTGTTGCCGGCCGCGGATATTCTCGAAAGCGCCAAGCAGGCTGTCGAGGCGAAGGTGGAGAAACCCGCGGCGAGTGCGCCGGCGGAAAAGGTCCCGTGAGGAATGACGCGGAAGAACCGAACCGCAGCGAGTGCGTAGGCACCGCTGAAGCGGGGGCGGAGTCCCCGCCGTACGGGTCGGCCAGATTTCGGGGGTACAGCAGGCGCCCTGTGCCCGATGAACAGTGTAGGAGTAAGCTGATGAATGGAAAACAGCCATTGATGTGCTTGGGCCTGGCGGTTGCCTTGACGGCGACCTGGTGCCTCCCGGGGCGGGTCTATGCCACGGATATCAAGGACGATTTAAGAAAGGCGATGGATCAGGCGGTCGACAAGGTCAAGCCGGCGCTCGTCCAGATTCATGTGGTGATGGTGCAGTATGACGAAGGACGCGAGAAGAAGTTCGATGGTTATGGCAGCGGCGCTATCATCGACAAGAGAGGCTTTATCCTGACCAATCATCACGTGGCAGGGCATCCCGCCCGACTGTTCTGCGTTCTCTCTACGAAAGAAGAATTGGAGGCTGAATTGGTGGGGACCGATCCCCTGTCCGATCTTGCGGTGATCCGTCTCAAGACGGAGGGAAAACGCGAGTTCCCCTGCGCCGTGTTCGGCGACTCGGCCGCGCTGCGGGTCGGCGATCGCGTGTTGGCCATGGGGAGTCCCGTGTCCATCTCCCAGTCCGTCACACTCGGAATCGTCAGCAACACGGAGATGACGCAGCCGCGTCTTTTTGAGAAATACCGGATCCGTTTCCTGATGGACGGGGAGGACGTCGGCTCGTTGGTGCGTTGGATCGCCCACGATGCGGCCATCTATCCAGGCAATTCCGGCGGGCCGTTGGTCAACCTACGGGGAGAGATCGTCGGGGTTAACGAGATCAGCATTGGCCTTGGAGGAGCCATTCCCTCCAACCTCGCGCGGGGCGTGGCCGAGCAGCTCATAGCGAAGGGGTCCGTCAGCCGCGCCTGGCTGGGGCTCGATATCCAGCCGCAGCTCAAACTCGCGGAGTCGCAGAAGGGCGTGCTCGTGGGCGGGGTGATCGCCGGTTCGCCCGCAGATCTTGCCGGCTTCCAATCCGGCGATCTCCTGATCCGCCTCGGCGGAAAGGATATGGAAGCGCGGTTTCGCGAACAAATCCCGCTTCTGCAGCAGACGATGGCGGACTTGCCGATCGGAGGCGCGATTGAGGCGGTTGTTTTGCGGGCCGGCGTGGAAACGAAGCTGAAGATTACCCCGGTGCAACGAGAACCCATGGAAATGAAGACGTCCGAACTGAAGCCCTGGGGCCTTACGGTCCGGAATTTATCCCTGCTGGCGGCCAAGGAGTTGAAGCGGGAGAGCCGGGACGGAGTGCTGGTCACGTCGGTTCGACCCGGGGGGCCATGCGGCGAAGCCAAACCGCCACTCGAAGAGGAAGACGTGATCCTGTCTGCGGCGGGAAAGCCCGTGACGAAAGTGGAGGAATTGGTCTCGATCACGCGGCAGGTTACCGAGGGGAAGAAGGAGCCGGTCCCGGTTCTTGTGGAATTCGAGAGGAAGGCGGAGAAATGCGTCACGGTGGCGCAGGTCGGCATTCAGGAACTCGACGATCCCGGCGCCGAAGTCCGCAAGGCGTGGATGGCCGTAGCGACCCAGGTTCTTACGCCGCCGATGGCCGAGCAACTCGGCGTGGCCGGCCGGAAGGGCGTCCGGATCACCGGCGTGTACAAGGGCGGCAAGGCGGAGGCGGCTGGCCTGCGAGTGGGAGATCTTCTGGTAGCGGTTGACGGCAATCCGATCGAGGCGTCCAACCCGGAAGATTCCGAGGTATTCCCGAACATGATCCGGCAATTCGCGATCGGGTCAACGGTCGCACTGACCGTATGTCGGAGCGGCAAGGAGGAGAAGATCAACGTGGAACTGTCGCGTTCTCCCATGCTGGCGCGGGAGATGAAGAAGTTCCGCGACGATCGGTTCGATTTCACGGTCCGCGACATTGCGTTCGCGGATAAGACGGACAACAAGTGGACCGAGAGCCAGCGTGGAGTCTTCATCGAGGACGTCAAGCCGGGCGGTTGGGCGGCGCTGGGGAACATGGCCGCGGGAGACGTCATTTTGGAAATCGGTTCCGAGAAGACTGACGACGTCGCGGCGTTCGAAAGAGCCATCTCGCGAGTTGAAACCGAAAAGCCGAAGTCGGTCGTATTTCACGTGCTCAAGGGGATTCACCACGAGTTCCTCGAACTTGAGCCTGACTGGAACAATGTGACGATCTCGGCCGCGCGGTGATTTGCCGCGCGGTAAGCCCGGCTTCGGATCCGGAGTCGTGCTTTTCGTCTCTCTCGGAGCCGGTCCGAAGGGATCCGGCTCCCCTCATGTGAACCATCGCGTTCGCTTTCGCAATGCCGAGGGACAACGTCTGTGTCGTGCGCTGGCCGAATTCGGCCAAAGCAAGAAACACAGACATTCGATCGACATCCTCCTGAAACTCCTTGCATGGAATGGTCCTGGGCAGTATTTTATGCAGGTTTTTTTTCGTTCGGTCTCATCTTGTGTTCCTCTGTCGAAAGCGACACGAACGGGATGCGTCCGGGGGTGAAATACTGAAACAAACACAAGGCGGTCGGCTTAGGGTCGGGCCGCGCAGACAAAAGAAAGGTCGGACATGAAAGGCGTGGGATTCCGGAGGTTGGCTGTTTGGGCGGTAGCGGCGTTGACGTGCCTGGGGGCGGTCCCGGTGCTGGCGAGCGAGGCGGATCTCAATTTGCCCGATCTGAGCGCGGTCCGCTTTTTCGGAGGCAGCATTAGCGGCACGAGCCTCATGCTCCTCGGCATCGTGGTCTGCGCGATCGGCCTGGGCTTTGGCCTCTGGCAGTTCTTCAAAACGAAGAATCTGCCGGTCCACAAGTCCATGGGCGACGTGTCCAACATCATCTGGGAAACCTGCAAGAGCTATCTGGCCCAGCAGGGCAAGTTCCTGGCGATCCTGTGGCTCCTGATCGCGGTTTGCATGGTCTATTACTTCAGGGGCCTGCAGCACATGGGCGCGCCCCAGGTGGCGCTGATCCTGGGTGCGTCCATTCTGGGCATTCTCGGGTCGTACGGCGTGGCTTGGTTCGGGATGCGCCTGAACACCTTCGCCAACAGCCGCTCGGCCTTCGCGGCGTTGCGCGGCACTCCCTGGGACGCGTTGGCCATCCCGATGCGCTCGGGCATGAGCGTCGGCATGCTGCTGATCACCGTCGAATTGTTCTTCATGATCTGCATCCTGATCTTCCTGCCCCCCGACCTGCGCGGCCCTTGCTTCATCGGGTTCGCCATCGGCGAGTCGCTCGGCGCCTCCGCCCTGCGTATCTGCGGCGGTATCTTCACCAAGATCGCGGATATCGGTTCCGACCTGATGAAGATCGTGTTCAAACTGCCGGAGGACGATCCCAAGAATCCGGGCGTGGTCGCCGACTGCACGGGCGACAACGCCGGCGACAGCGTCGGCCCGACGGCGGACGGCTTCGAAACCTACGGCGTCACGGGCGTGGCCCTGATCACGTTCCTGGCCTTGGTGCTGGGCGCGGGCGCGCTTTGCGCCCAGATGATCGTCTGGATTTTTGTCATGCGTATCCTGATGATCGTGTCCGCCCTCGTGGCCTACCTCGCGAACGACACGTATTTCACCGGCAAGCTGAAGCACGCCAAGTCGTTCGATCCGGAACACCCGCTGACCGTGCTCGTGTGGTTGACCTCGGTGGTCTGCATTGGTGTCACCTATATCGCCAGTAAACTGC
>Ga0182021_10009892_pt1 | contig 11309 bp, 11 predicted proteins | sample 612E3MmetaG_FD_120493 | JGI IMG/M metagenome (GOLD analysis project Ga0182021, IMG submission 120493) | Permafrost microbial communities from Stordalen Mire, Sweden - 612E3M metaG (Illumina Assembly) | ecosystem: Environmental > Terrestrial > Soil > Wetlands > Permafrost | place: Sweden...
GATGATTGTTTGCGAGAATTTTTTGGTGGTGTATTTAGAGGGTAATCTGGGCGAATTAGAAAAGTTGTACCCGACGATCCCAACTATTGAGGTGACGATCCCTCATGTTCATGCCTCTTTAAATTCCACGTTCTTTAAAAAGAACTAGCTGTGCAAATAAAAAGTTTACGGTTTCCGATTAAACCTTTACAGTTGGAAACGGATAATTACTTAGCAAAGTGACAAGCCTGTTGGGCATCTTTAATTTTACAAATCCTTCCTAACCATTTCTGCATCAAAAATCTGTCAAATTGGGTTAAGGGGGGAAAAGTAGTTAATTAAGCGGATTTAGCCGTGGGCTAACATCGGTGAGGGCAAAAACAGTCTCAGGTGCCTCCTTCTTTGTTAGTCGCCAGACCCGCCCAACTTGGCTCTTAGTAGTTTGCTTCTAAACCCTCTAACGATGCGATTTGATATAAGGCGATGTTGGCACAGTCTTGAAACAACAACCGCTACGTTCTATTCCACTTTTGCTCAAAAAAATTGTGTTAAATAATTAAAAAATAGAGGACGATTTTTGTTTTTTAAATTACGAAATTGGTTTGCTAGTACTTTTGTTGCAGCCAACTAGACAAGTAAACTTGATTTGTGTTGCCAGTTTTTTCCAGCGAAACGATGCCTCTGTCGGCTAAGCGTGCTATGATGCGGTGGGTTTGGAGTCGGCTTAGGCCTGTTTCGTTTCGAATGTATTTTTGGAGGTATTTGCCTTCGTGTTTGTTTAGGACTTCTATAATCTTGCGTTCTTCTTCGTTTAGGGTTTTTGAGACGGATTCATATGGCGTGGATCCGTTTGATATTGGTTGAGCTACTGACATGCTTGGTATCGCTGGCATGGCGCCCATTCAAATCTGTGGATAGACTAGGGAATATGCTATCCCGATTATTCCAATGACTGTGACGCTAACTAATACAGCGAATAAAACGCCAAAGTAAGTCAGCGACGGATTTGCTCCAACTGGCGTTCCTGTTTGTCCCATCATGCCTCCCATTCCGCTCGTACTTGAGCTTGTTCCTCCCCACATTTGGCTCATCCAATTGGTTGAGTTTTGGGTGGAAGCGAAGACGGCGAAGCCGATGGCTGTTGAAGCTACTAAGGATGCTATGGATGCGATCAGTATGGTTAGAAACATGTTAACTCTTTTCATGTTATATCTAAATTAGACGTATTCAGGGAAGGATTTAAGGCTTATCACAGTGTTATACAGGGTTTTACCAACAAAACACGAAGAAACCGTTTCACCAAACCGTTTCAAACCTGTATCAGCCAACCCTCAAACCACCCCAAGCCCATATTGGTTGTCGAGGTGAAAAACACAAATGACTAAAACAAAAATAATCCTCGTAACTTTGGCACTGTCGCTTGTAATCATGGCAGTTGCTGGAGTAACCTACGCACAATATGCAAACACCCAAAACCAAACCGGTACCTACAGCCAAACCCCTCAAGGCTACACGGGCAACAACGGATACTTAGCACCCAACAGCGGCTACTCCCAAGTCCCACAACAAGGCGCTCATCCCTACCGAATGGGTATGGGAATGGGTATGATGGGTGGACGCTACTGGTAAACCCAGCAGCCCACCGCTTTCTTTGCCCTTCAAGTTTTATTCTGTTGGCGCTGGATTGTAGCGGGAGAGTATGCCCTTTTTGATTTTGGGTTCTCTTGGCTTCCAAGCAACTAAACGGGCTTTGAGTTCTTTGTCGGACAGTTCCACTTTTAGAACGCGGTTTGGAATGTCGATGGTTATGATGTCGCCATTTTTGAGAGCAGCGATTGGTCCGCCGTCGAATGCTTCTGGAGCAACATGTCCTATGCTACCTCCACGTGTAGCGCCTGAGAAACGTCCATCAGTGATTAAGGCAACGCTTTCGCCGAGTCCCATGCCTGCGATGGTTGCGGTTGGAAACAGCATTTCAGGCATTCCAGGTCCACCCCTTGGGCCCTCATAGCGAATGACAACAACATCGCCTGCTTTGATTTGGCCGCCGCGGATGGCTGTTAGGGCTTCTTTTTCTGAGTCGTAGACTTTTGCTGGACCCGTGTGCTTTTGCATTTTTGGTGAGACGCCTGCAGTTTTTATAACTGACCCTTTGGGCGCAAGGTTGCCGTTTAAGATGGCGATGCCACCTTCTTTGTGAACAGGGTTTGTGAGGCTGTGGATGACTTCTCTGTCGAGGACCTCTGCGTTTTTGATATTCTCGCCCACTGACTTACCTGACACTGTTGGAAGTTTCAAGTTGAGCAGTGTTTTGAGTTCGTTCATGACTGCTGGGACTCCGCCTGCAGCATCCAAGTCTTCAATCGCATATGTTCCGCTTGGAATCATGCTGCACAGGTGGGGGACTTTTCGGCCGATTTCATCGAATCTTGAGAGCGGAAGTGTGAAGCCTGCTTCTTTAGCGATGGCTGGCAAGTGTAGGGTGGTGTTGGTTGAACCACCAAGTGCCATGTCGACTGCGATGGCGTTTTCAAAGGCCTCCTTGGTTAAGATTTGTGATGGTTTGAGGTCGTCTTTGATTAGTTTGAGGATTTGTTTGCCTGTGGCTCTAGCTAACCGCAGTTTGAACGCGCTATTCGCAAGAGAAGTTGCGCAGTACGGCAGAGACATACCTAACGCTTCAGTTAAGCATGACATGGTGTTGGCGGTGAACATGCCGCTGCAGCTGCCACATCCTGGACAAGCGTTTTCTTCCAACTCGCACAACTCGCCTTCAGTCATTTTTCCAGCAGCAACCTGTCCAAGTGCTTCCGGCATTGTGGAGTAACTGATTTTTTTGCCACGGTGGCGTCCTGCAACCATGGGTCCACCTGTGACCATAATAGCTGGTATGTCGACTCTTGCAGCTGCCATCAGCATGCCTGGAGTGATTTTGTCACAGTTCGAAATCATAACCAACCCATCTAAACTGTGAGCTTGAAGCATAATCTCCACGGAATCGGCTATTATTTCGCGTGAAGGCAAGGAATATCGCATTCCTTCGTGTCCCATGGCGATTCCGTCACAAACCGCAATCGTGCTGAATTCAAACGGTGTGCCGCCTGCAGCTAAGATGCCTTCTTTAACTGCTTCCCCAATCGTGCGGAGATGAATGTGCCCGGGAACGATGTTTGTGTAACTGTTAGCTATACCAATCAATGGCTTAGCAATGTCATCGTCCATTAAACCTAACGATTTTAGGAGTGCTCTATGAGGAGCTTTCTCAGTTCCTTTCTTTATTTGGTCACTACGCATACAAACTGCCTCTGTGAATCTTAACTCACCAATAATTTTATATTTAAGCTTGACCCCTTGAAAATGAATGTGATTTAAATGGGGTATTGCTTTATTCAATCGTTTCCCTAAGTCTGTAAAGTTTTTAGACACCACTTTGCGTGATGGTGAACAAACACCTGGAGTCTCCCTTGTTCCTGAAAATAAACTGCGTATCGCCCAGAGGCTAGATGAGCTCGGCGTCGATTTTATAGAGGCTGGGTTCGCTGCGGTTTCAGAGGGCGAAATGGAATCCGTTGCATTAATTGCTAAGCAGGGACTTCGGGCACAGGTTTTTAGTGCGGCAAGAGGCACCAAAAATGACGTTGACGTCGTATTAAAAAGTGGGGCGTCCGGCGTTTCGATGATTATACCAACCTCCGATTTACACATAGAAGTTAAGCTCCGCAAGACTCGAGAGCAAATCCTAGCAACAACCCATGAAGTTGTCTCGTATGCTAAAGCGCATGGTTTAGCTGTGGAGTTGCTGGCTGAGGATGCAACTCGCTCAGACTTTGATTACTTAACCAAAGTATTCCTGACAGCGGTTGATGCTGGAGTGGACAGGGTTGTGCCATGCGACACTGTGGGAATTTTGACACCTGAACGTTCGGCGGAGTTCTTCTCCAACCTCAAAAAATCCATAAAAGTGCCTGTGGCGGTGCACTGTCACAATGACTTTGGCATGGCAGTCGCCAACACCGTTGCTGCTTTAGGCTCAGGTGCAGAGGAGTGCCACTCAACAATCAACGGACTAGGCGAACGCGCAGGCAACGCAGCATTGGAAGAAATAGTGATAACTCTGCGGTCGCTCTACAAGCTGGACCTGAACATCAAAACCGAGTTGCTCTTCGGCACATCTCAACTGGTTTCACGGTTAACGGGTGTTCATGTACAGCCTAACAAAGCTGTCGTGGGAGAAAACGCCTTCACTCACGAATCTGGAATACACACCCAAGGCGTCTTCGCTAACCCCTTAACCTATGAGCCGATTGCTCCAGAACTGGTCGGATGCCAAAGACGAATCGCCGCCGGAAAACACTCAGGCTCAAACGCCATACGCGCCGACCTCAACAACATGGGCTTAAAACCCACCGAATCACAATTCAAACAGATTTTCCAACGTATAAAAGAACTCGGCGACAAAGGCAAAACCGTTATGGATGCCGATGTCCTCGCCATAGCTGAAACCGTGATGGGCTTGGGCGGAGACAAACCGATTCAACTTGAAGAAATGACGTATGTTGGCGGCGACAAAGTAACCTCAACCGCTTCAGTGCGCCTAAAACTTAATGGGAAAGTCGTTTGGGGTGCGGCTGTGGGCGTTGGTCCAGTGGATGCAGCTATAAATGCCGTGAAAGATGCCATCGCAGAAACTGAACCCATAACTCTGGAACAGTACAATGTTAAAGCTATCACGGGTGGAACGGACGCCATGGTCGAAGTTCTAGTGCATATGCGCAAGGGTAACCGAACCGTCACGGCGATGGGTGTGCGCGAAGACATCGTTAAAGCGAGCATGGAAGCGGTGCTCAGCGGCATGAACGTGCTGACAACCGATTACAACAACAAAAACCACCAATAGCCCCCTTCTCTTTATTTTTGGGAACTTTTTTAGCTTAACTATTTTAGGGTTAAATTTTTAATCCTTAATGTACCTCGGTTGTAGTAGTAGCTTGACTACTGCAAACGCTTTTACAGCTAAAAACGCTGATTTTACTGCGACTCGCATTAAGTGGTAAAGTCTCTTTTAACGAAAAACACAATAAATGGTGATTTTTGTATGGTTTTGGTAGAAGGAATTCAGATGAAAACTGAGCGCATATCTAAAAGGCGCCTAACAACTGCATGGAAAACATTGAGCGACAAGCCTTTGCCAAAAGTTAAAGCCTTCAGGCTAAGCGACGACGACTTCAACCGTGTCCTTCAACATCGCCATTGTATTGAGGATGATTTTCGGGAAATTGAGGAGTGGGGGCGGCTTCTTTCAACTAAGGGCACCGATGCCTGCGTTTTTAACGGCGATGAAAATGACGATGCAGAATTCGTTATTTTGGTGAGGGAAAACTCCTATCACACTTTAGACGAAATTATCGTTCACGAATTATCGCATATCGCCCGCGGGGATCTCTAACTAAAACTTGTTTGCGCCGGTTTCGGCGAAAAGTCTTAACCCAGCTGTGCTTGGTAAATCGGCAAAGTACAGCATAAAATAAGAAGCGCCCAAATCGACGTAAATCTCCAGAGGATTTCGACATTCGTTTGCTGTAACAGCCAAAGTTCCCTTCATATAATCTCGCAAACTCACGCTTGGCGGCTTTAATTTCTTGATTTTTTCGTCAAGCCCTTTTTGGTTTTCGGCAATAAGTATTTGTCCGCTTGGCCAAGCAGACCGCTCAATTTCACCAAAATCTCTGCCCACCGCCATGCAATGATTCTCCAAAACCTCAAGTTTATGTTTATACAACTCGACGGAGGGCAGGTATCCCCAGTCAAACCGGTCTGCGTATTTTGCTGTTACTTTGAGCGTGTATTTTTCTTCGGCGCCGCCGATAGTTATAGGTGGATACGGTTTCTGCATGGGTTTAGGTTCGCAGACTGCATCCTTGAGCGAGTAGTGTTTGCCTTGGTAGGTTGCTTTTTCCTTCGTCCACAGTTCCGTTATTAATTCTAAAGCCTCGTCCAACCTCTCAACCCTACCGCTCAGCTTAGGAAAACCAAACCCATAAGCCGAATGCTCAGCTTCTTGGACACCTGCACCTATGCCGAACTCTAACCTGCCGTTGGAAAAGACGTCAAGGGTGGCGGCAGATTTGGCGAGCAGAGCCGGGTTTCGGTGTTGATTACAGGAAACCATCGTTCCCAAACGTATCTTGCTGGTTAATGTGGAGAGTGCAGAAAGGGTAGTCCAGGATTCAAGGATGGGCCAGTTATTGTACATTAAGTGGTCGTCAAGCCAAACCGAATCGTAGCCGTAGCGTTCGCAATCTAAAACGATGGTTTTGAGGATTTCAAACTGTTCGGTCGGTGTTTTGGCTTGGAATGCGTAGAAAGGAAGGAATACGCCGAATTTTAGTTTGCCCACGTCATTTTCCCAGCCGAAATGTGCCGGTATAACAGTTGTGAGTTGGCGGTATTAGGTTTTAGGGTTTACCGGCTGGTTCCTAACTTCTTTACCCCTAAAATACGACAGCACAGCTGCAATTACCAGTATAGTTATTGAAGCGTAGAATGCGTTGTGGATTCCTCTCAAAAACGCAGTGCTTACCCCTCCAGAGAGGCTGGAAGTTCCGATGAAAACCTCAAAAGCCACCTGCCTGGGAACAGAGGCGGCTGCAACCGAGATAGCTAAGACATAGCTTCCCACCAAGCCGATGTTCTGTACGGTTCTTAGTAGTCCTGAGATGCTGCCAAAGGAGCCTTGGCGGGCGTTTGCCATGACGGCGCTGTTGTTGGCTGGGAAGAACATGGAGGTGCCTAAGCCTGAGATTGCTGAAGCTAATAGGACAATCAAGAGCGGCGAGGTTGTGCTCATGGTTAAGTAAACTAGTATGGCTAATGCTAAGAAGAAAACGCCGATGGTGGCTATGTCTCTTGAGCCGTACTTGTCGCTGAGTCTCCCCATGATTGGACCCAGAAAACTTCCTGCAACGTACCCAGGCACGAGCAATAGCGACGCATCTAACGGCGATAGTCCTCTTATTCCCTGCAGGTACATAATAACTAGGAATACTACGGCGAAGTAGCCTATGCTGAGGAAGAAGGCTGAGAGGATTGCGTTTCGCAGAATTTTGTTTTTGAGGGCTTCATAGTCTATCAGGGAGTTTTTGAGATGGCGGTCATACCAGAAGAACACAGGAATCAACGCAGCACCAATGATGGCTAAAATGATGCTGGATGTGCTGATTCCTTCCGCAGCAAAATTAACCAAGCTCAAAGACAGCAATACAAGTGCTACGGCGAGCAATCCCATGCCGGGTAGGTTAAGTTTCGACGGTGATTTGTGCGTGTCTTTTATGTATTTGAAGCCGGCCACTGTTGCGCTTATGCCGATTGGAATGTTTATGAAGAATATGTACTGCCAACCGACGAAAGTGGTTATTACGCCTCCAAAGACTATACCCAGCATAGCTCCTGCCGTAAATCCTAAAGAGTTGTAGCCGTATGCTCTGCCTCGGACCTGGGGCGGGAACACATCGGCGATTATTGCTCCGCTGGTTGCTTGCATGATGGCGCCGCCTGCTGCTTGAACTACCCTAAAGGCGATGAGCAGGTAGATGTGGGTTGAGAATCCGCAAAGGATTGAGCCGACGGTGAAGATTATGAAGCCTGTGTTGAATATTCTGCTTCGCCCATATATGTCACCGATTCTGCCCATCTGCGTAGTTGCAACAGCAATCACCAAAAGGTACGCCAAGATTATCCAAATTGAAGTGGCGAGGTCGGAGTGGAGGCTGTCGTTTATGGTTGGAAACGCTAACAAGACTATGGTGCTGTCTAGGGAACCCATTAGTGTGCCAAGCACAATGATTGTCAGTATTATTCGGCTGTGTGGCGTAGAACTTTGGTTTGGTTTGTTTTGTGTTTGCGGTAGGCTCATGGGGGTGCCTCTTTTCAAAACAGTTTGCTTTTCTCTAATTAAAGCCAATTTATTAAACCCACAGGGACCAAAATGGTTTAAGCTGAAACTGTTTACCTTTAGGGCTATCTTCACTTTATGGTCGGTTGCTGAGAATGGTGGTAGAACAACAACAGCCAAAAAATTCAGTGTTGTTGTTCTTTCAGTCAAGTTGATAGCATAAAGAATTGTTATTAGGGAAAAACCGATTTTTTTTGTTCTCTTAAAGAAGAAGTCAGAGATGTGTGCGACTCACTGTCTTCTTCTTTCAGTTAGAAGTGGGCTTGTAGTGTATTTGAAAGAAGAAGAAGAACGCCAATTCTGTAGGAACTGTTTTTTTCTTCTTCTATTTGAAAAGAAGATAACAGTTATGAGACATGGGCGTACTTCTAACGAGTTCAGGAAGGAAGATTTCAAGGAAACTACCAGAAACTTCAGTTGGTGAAATGCACTCGCTTGGGGATACTGGCTGGACAAAGTATGATGAAGCAACCTTTAACGGCGTCACGTTGAATTCTACCAAAAGCCTACACGGTTCGAAATCTTCAAAAATATGAATGATAAGTCCAAAATTGATGGGATAAGTAATTATAATTCATAAACCTATTTTGAAAACAAATCATTTCCCGTGATTGTCAAAATGCCGTCGAAACCGCCTTCTGTATACGAGCTGATGGATGAAGAAAGCAGTGCACAGGTTGATGAAGAAGCTGAAAAGCGGCAGCGGCGCAAAGAACTTCTCGAACCCACAGGTATCAAAGAACTCTTTAAAGAAGGCAAAATCAGCATCAATGAATTCACTTGTGTCGGCGCACAATGCAGATTATGCTTAAAGACTTGTCCAACTAACGCGTTGTATTGGGGTACGGGCAAAGTCGGCATCATGGAGGATTTATGTATTTACTGTGGCGCCTGCGCATTCAACTGCATGGTTGACGACTGCATTAAAGTCGAGCGAACACGTGAAGATGGCACGGTGGAGAAGTTCAGCAAGCCAAATGACGTGGTTAAACTGGCCGAGAGACTCAACAGTCAAAAACGTTTTGAAAGAGTGAAAACGAATGCTTCGACGATGCGTCGTTACAAAGAAAAAGACGTAGACAATCGCCAACTTTACTTGAAAAATGAAGATGTAGGTTTAGCGGAAACTTTCCCCAAAAAAATTAAAGACAACAGCAATGCTGATAAGCAAAAACACTAATTACAAACCCAGAAGGCAACTGAAATGGTTAAAACTTACAACATAGCTACGCTCAAAGGCGATGGTATAGGACCCGAAGTTACCGAGGCAACCGTGAAAGTCCTCGAAGCTGTTCAAGAGAAATCCAACTTTAAACTTAACTTTCTATATGGCGAAGCAGGATACCACTGCATAACTCAATACGGCACCAACCTGCCTAAAGAAACCATTGAGTTAATCAAAAAAACCGATGCATGCCTCAAAGGACCCATGACTACCCCTGAAGAACCAGGCGCACCTGTAAGTGTAGCTGTGACGCTTAGGCGAATGTTCAATCTCAATGCCAACGTGCGTCCATGCAAGAGTTTTCCAAGCGTTGAATCCCTAAAACCCAACATCGACTTAATCGTTGTGCGAGAGAACACGGAAGGCTTGTATTCTGGCGCCGAATCCCTTTTGGCTCCTGGCGTTGGTGTTGCATTAAGAATAATCACCCATGATGCTTCGCTGAAAATTGCTGAATTCGCCTTCAAACTAGCATCCCAGCGTCGAAAACACTTAACCTACGTCCATAAAGGCAACATCCTGCGCATAACTGATGGTATCTTTAAAGATGCAGTCAAAGAAGCTCAGAAGAATTATCCCGATGTAGAAGTTGACGACTTACACATCGATGCAGCAACCATGCAACTTATCAAGAAACCCGAATTCTATGACGTCATGGTTACAACCAACCTATTCGGCGACATCCTAAGCGACGAAGCTGCTCAAGTCACAGGCAGTTTAGGTTTAGCGGCAGGCGCAAATATCGGCGCAACTTACGGTATGTTCGAACCCGTCCACGGCTCGGCACCAAAGTATGCTGGAATGAACAGGGTTAACCCCATCGCCACAATAATGGCGGGTGCAATGATGCTTGATTACCTCGGCGAAAAGCAGGCTGCATCAAAAATCGAAAACGCTGTCATAGCAGTGCTCAAAGAAGGTAAGGTCAGAACTGCAGACTTAGATGGAAAAGCAACCACAAGCGAAATGGCAGACGCAATAGTAGCAAGACTCAAAGCTTAACAACTGACGCAACCGTTGCAGATCGGGTAGATAACTCCAATTTCCCCCCAAAACCTTTCTTTACATAAACATTTTTCAAGCTCAGTTTATCGCCGATTTTTAGGTCCCTGAGAGCTTCTGCTTGTTCTCTCCAAGCAGAAATGCGAATGCTGCCGCTTTCATCTTTTAAGTCAAAAGCCATAAGTTTGATCGCTTCGCCTTTGGATGTTGTAACTTCCTTGTTTTCCCTTAACACCGAAATGGTGCCTTCAACGTCGACTATTTGGTTCTCAGCTAAGCAAGCGATTTTAGTTGAGTTTAATGCTGCGGCTTGAACCTCCATGAATGTGTTTGAGTCAACGTGAATTTCCATGCCACCGTTTTGTCCTTCTTTCACCCGAGCATTGATCAACAGCAACTTTGCATTTGCTTTGAGTGTGCTTTCCAGTTCGGTTGCTTTTTCGTTCCAAAAAACTACGGTTATTTGACCTGAGTCGTCTGCTAAAGTTAGGCGTGTAACTGTGCCGACGCTTGTGTCGCTTCTGATGAAGGTGCTTTCGCCTAAAATCTCTTTTACCACGCCTGAAAGATTAACGTTGCCAGCCGAGATGTTTAAGGTATTGATTTTCGTTGCGAACTTGTCAATTGAGGTGTATTCGTTAGCTTTGTTTTTGGGTTCCACTTCGATTTCGCTTTTAGTGCCCAAATGCAGCTCCGTTTTGCCGCTGCGATCTTCCCTCGTGTACCCATGCATCAATTTGACCGCTTGCCCTGCTTTCAACTCGCCCCTCTCAACCAACTCTGCCTTCTCATTCCACAAAACCACCCGCAAAAGCCCCTCTTCATCTGCAAGCATCAAAGTTGCAAACTTGCCAGATTTCTCAGCGCCCTGAAAGGTTTTGGCAGGAAAAACAGCAATTAACCTGCCTGCAACCGTAACATCGTACAACCCCGCAAACAGACGGCTTGTGGAAAGGACTGTGTTGTGTTGGATAAGGTTAAGTTGGACTTGAATGCCAAATTTAGCGGTAATCAAACGAAGCAATGTTTCGTCGCCCAATAAACCACCCGTCTTTTCTCGCTCAGCTTTCAGTCGCTCTTGGATTTGCTCAAGGCTGATTAGGGGGTTCTGCCGCTGGATTTCTTTGATGAGGTCTTCGGTGGTCATTTTGC
>Ga0182021_10009893_pt1 | contig 11309 bp, 12 predicted proteins | sample 612E3MmetaG_FD_120493 | JGI IMG/M metagenome (GOLD analysis project Ga0182021, IMG submission 120493) | Permafrost microbial communities from Stordalen Mire, Sweden - 612E3M metaG (Illumina Assembly) | ecosystem: Environmental > Terrestrial > Soil > Wetlands > Permafrost | place: Sweden...
ACATTTGAAGCGCACGGCCAAACTGGGCCGCACCTCGGAACATCGCAACGCGATGCTCGCCAACCTTGTTTGCAGCCTGATCGAGCACAAGCGCGTGACGACGTCTTTGGCCAAGGCCAAGGCCGCCCGTTCCGTCGCCGAAAAGATGGTCACGCTGGGCAAGAAGGGCACCATCCATCACCGCCGGCTTGCCGTCGCGCGGTTGCATCAGGAATCCGCCGCCAAAACCTTGTTCACGGAGATCGCGCCGGCGTTCAAGGATCGCCGTAGTGGTTACACCCGCATCATCAAACTCGGCCAGCGTCAGGGCGACGCTTCCCAGAGCGCGATCTTGGAATGGGTGGACGCCGTCGTTCCGGCGGCCGCGCCGGTTGCTCCCGCAGCCGAAGCCAAGCCGGAAGAGAAGAAGTAATTTCTGTTGAAACACCAAGCCCGCTCCCCCGAGCGGGCTTTTTTGTTTTCAGTGCAGGAACATAAACAGAAAGGCCAGGACGAGGAGCAGGGCGGTGAGCCACCAGAACCAGTGGATGCCTCGTGGTTTTGGGTTGCGGGAGCCGAACTCATCTTTCACAAATTCCCCGTGGTCAAAATCGTCGTCGGGCAGGCCGAGGTTGCCGGCGTGGGCGGATTCAGCCCAGCCGGTTTTTTCGTCGGAGCCGCAGCCGGGGCAGACTTGCGCATTGCGCGGCACGTCCGCGCCGCAGTTGGGACAGACTTCGGGAGGCATAAAGGAGGTTTGAATTTTAAGTCGTTAGCGGAGAAACCGCGCGAACCGTTCCTGGCCTGCTCAAAAATGCAGATGATGTTTCAGGGTAGCCGGCGATCATGGCTTTGTTTCTTTGAGCAGTTGCTTCACCTGCAATTCGGCGATCAGTGTTTTATCCTGGCCGCGTCTTTTGTAGGTGAAAACCCCCCACGCATTTCCGAGAACGCTGCCGAGGCTTGTCGGCAGATGCCAAAGCCACCGTGCGTCGCGGTCGCGGACGAGGCCGGCCACGGTGTGCCATAGCGGGCCGACGAACGTGACGCAATAGACCGCGGCCAGCCAGAGCGGCACGGGCGGTTTTTCCTTCATCCAGTTCACCGGCATCTCCTCCTGCACGCGCAGGAAATGCACCGTGGAGCGGCGCCGTTTTTGCACATAGCCCCACAGCGTCTGGACGTAATAATGATGCACGCCGCGACCGCGCAGGCGCAGCCATTCGCGCCGTCCGTTTTTCATCAGGAACAGCGCGACGTGCGTGTCCTGGAATTTTTCATCCGCCTTCACGGAATCCAGATCGGCGCGGCGGAAGACGAAGCCGTTTGCGCCGAGCGGATAGGCGAGCGAATCCCCCGGCAAAGTCCAGCGCTCCACCTCGCCGTCGCGCGTGACCAGTTTCGGGGTGGCGCTCATCAGCCAGGCAATCAGGTCGCTGATGTGGAGCAAATGTGTGACGTAGGCGCAAAACGAACTCATTTTGGGCGACGGCAGATAATAGCTCTCGACGCCGAGCGCCTGCGGGTTCGCGACGAGGGCTTTCACGGCCAGTTCGATGTAGTCCGGGTGCGTGATTTCGTTGTCCGCGTCCACGAAGACGATGTAGTCGCCGGTGGCGTGCTGGAGCGCGAGGCGTTTGCCTTCCTCCATGTTTTTGCCGTTGTCATCAAGCACGATGGCGCCGTATTTACGGGCGATTTCGCGCGTGCGATCCTTTGAGTGCGCGTCGGCGAGGATGATTTCGTAGCGGTCGCGCGGATAGGTCTGGCGCGTGATGGAGGACAAAACATTGTCCAGCAGCGCCTCGGCGTTCAGCGTCGGCATGATGAAGCTGATGCGGGGCCAGGAAAAATTTTCAGAACGGGACGTCACGCCGTCAGTGTGGCGGAAGGCGCGGGCAAATTCAAATCAGCTTTGCGCCGCCGGCCGGTGCCGGCGCATCGTGGCGAGCCAACTGGCCAGCAGGATGACGAACGCGATCCCGCTCGTGACGGCCATGGCGGGCAGCAGGGTGCCGGGCGTTTTGCCGAGGATCAGCAGCACCAGCCAGTAGCCGAGGCCGAGCGCGCCGTAGAGCAGTGAGATTTTGGTCCAGCGGCTGGCGAGCGCCCAGTAGGCGAGCGATTGCAACAGGCCGACGAAGACCTTGGCGATGGCCAGCTGGACGATCATGGCCTCGGCCGCCGGCAGGGGATGGCCGAAGATGAGTTTCACGCAGAAACCCCGCAGCATGAACAGCCCTGCCGCGCCGCAGAGCAGGCCGGCGGTGTAAATCACCAGCAGTTTCAATTGTTCCGCCACGATGCTGCCCGCGCGCTGGCCGGAACGCGAGGTGAACAGGACCGTCAGCAGCGGCCCGACCGTCATCGGCAACGCCCGGGCGAGCTGGCCGGCGGCGGTGTAGGCGTCCAGATCCTGTTCGGAAAAAAACTTTTTGGCGACCAGCAGGTCGCCCTGAAAAAAGCAGTAGCTGCCGCCGACGCACGCTGCGCTGAGCACGAAATAAAGCACGAACTCGCGGTTCCACGGCGAGACCGGCGCGCTATGGAGCGTCAGGTCTTTCCGCCAGCAGAGCAGGACGAGGTTCGCCAGCAGCGCGAAGCCCGTGGCCAGCACGGCGGTTTCCGCCGAGGGCCATTTCAGCGTGACGAACCAGCCGAACGCGAACCGCAGCGCCACCGTCAGCAGGCCGATGAGCGCCAGCCGTTTGAACCAGCCCAGCCCCTGGCACAGCGCCACGGCGAAGGAACCCCACAAGCCAAACAGCGTGCAGCCCAGCGACACCAGCATCAGGCTCTGGTCGAAATGAAAAAAATCGCTCAACGGCTTCACCGCGATCAAGGCCAGCAGCGAGCCGGCGACCGTGAACCGGAAAAGAAATTTCCGGCAGCCCGCCAGCAGGCCCTGCAGTCGCGCGTGGTCGCCACAGGCCTGGAAATGGGCGATGTAATGCGTGACCGCAAACGTCGCCACGCCCGGCAACAGCCCGAGCAGCGGCATGAACCCGCCCAGCGCGCTGTTCGCGTTGCCGTATTGCCCCTGGCCGTTGAGATGGCGGCCCATGACGCCCTGGAAGGCGAGGTTGCCCAGCCCGGAGACAAAATTGATGGCGGAAAAAATGAGGCCGCTTTGGAGCAGGCTGCCGGCGCGTGAACGAGGTTTCATATAGGCGGACGCAATTTGTTTTCGTTCGCGCGCACCCCTTCAAAAACGGCGGCACCCGGCGCTTCGCGCCCGATGATTTGTTTGCCATGTGCGGCCAGTTCCAAAAGTGAAGAGGAAATTTCCAATCCGCCGCCGCCGGTGATCAAAATGCTTTCGGGAGAACTCATTTCAGGCCGTGCCGGCGACGTGGAGGATGAGGGCGCTTTCCGAACCAGGCAATCCGGCGGCGCCAGTGATGGTTGCAGGGTTCATAAAATCACAGGCTCACCGCGTTGGTGTGCGGGCTGGTCGGCATGTCGGTGATGCTAAACAAGGGACGCAATTTCCCACGGCCAATTCCAGGTCAGCAGCGCAGATCGCCAAGCGTGAACGGTCGGGCAGTGCTCAACCGATCGTTGGCGGCAGCCAGATTCCGCACATAAATAATATTTTCACGGGCAGCATCCCCCACCTCGAACAGCCGTCGCTTAAAGGGTTCATAGTTGCAGCCGGTAAAACCGCATTGCCGGATTTCGCGGTGCAATGGCCCTTCATCGAAACCGTATCGCGCTCCCAGATTGTTCCGCTCAACGATGATGGCCTTCAGCTTGGGATCCCGCAATGTGTTTGCCGCGCCGGCAAAGACTTCGGTCTCGAATCCTTCCACATCCACTTTCAGCAAATCCGGCGGGTTGCCGGCCAGTTCCTTGTCCAAGGTGGTCATCCGGACAGACACGGAATGATTGGAGGCTGCGCCCGTGGTGACACAATTTTCCGTTCCCAGCCCGATGCTGAATTGCGCGGAGCCTTCAGTCCGGCCCGCCGCCGCATGAATGGCCTTGATTTGATTCTGAAAATCATTGAGCCGGACGTTGCTCAGGAGCATGGCATAAGTGTCCGGGCTGGCTTCAAATGCCACCACCTGGGCGCCCGCCACACCGGCCGCCATGATGGTGAAGGCGCCGATGTTCGCGCCCACGTCCGCAAATAAATCGCCCGCCCGCAGAAAATGCATCACGAATGCCATCTCCTCGAATTCGCACAAGCGGGGAGTGATGTAATGCGCCGCGCCTTTCATGTGCGGCGAGACGAGCAGCCGTGTGTGGTTGGGGAATTCGATGCATACGTCACCAGGCACCAGGCGCGTGGCAATTTGAACAAAGCCATATTCCAGCACGGCCTTGAATTTCCGGTGGCGATTGACCGGATGATTGGCGGCGGCCCGCAATGCGCCCGCGATTTTAGTGATTGGATTCATCAGGAACCGCGCCAAGTTGGATTAAACCGGATATGCTGACAACACTTGTTTTCACCATGTTTTCGCCCGCGCAAGCTGCGCCCGTGACAGTCTTGCGTCACGCCACGCCCCGGTCGAAATCAACCGCCAAAAAAACTCGCCCCGGCTGGGACGGCTGATTAAATTTCCTTCTGTCATGCAACAAGTTTTTATCACCGGCGCGGCCGGCTTTATCGGCAGCAATCTTGTTGACCGTCTGCTCGCCGACGGCCGGCAGGTTGTCGGCTGGGATAATTTTTCCACCGGCCAGCGGAAATTTCTCGAAGGCGCCCTGAAAAATGCGAATTTCAAGCTCGTCGAAGGCGATAATTTGGATTTGCCCGCGCTGACCAAGGCCATGGCCGGTTGCGACACCGTTTTTCACCTCGCCGCGAATGCCGACGTCCGCTTCGGCCTGGAACATCCGTTCAAGGATTTGCAGCAAAACACCGTGGCCACCTTCAACGTCCTCGAGGCCATGCGCGCCAATGGCATCAAGCGCATCGCCTTCAGCTCCACCGGCAGCGTTTATGGCGAGGCCGAAAAAATTCCCACGCCCGAAGACGCGTCGTTTCCCGTGCAGACCTCGCTTTACGCCGCGTCCAAGGTTTCCGGCGAAGGCATGATTTCCTCCTACTGCGAAGGTTTTAAATTTGAGGGCTACATTTTTCGTTTCGTCTCGATTCTGGGCGAACGCTACACGCACGGCCACGTTTTTGATTTTTACAAACAGCTGCTCGACCATCCCGACCGCCTGAAAGTTCTCGGCGACGGTTCGCAGCGGAAAAGTTATCTCTACGTCCAGGACTGTGTGAGCGCCATGCTGCACGTCATGAATCTCGGCACGGCGAAAAAGGCGAAACACGGCGTGGAAATCTACAACCTCGGCACCGACGAATACGTCCAGGTCAACAATTCCATCGGCTACCTCTGCGGCGCGCTGGGGCTGAAACCGGAACTGGAATACACCGGCGGCAGCCGCGGCTGGGTGGGCGACAACCCCTTCATCTTCCTCGACACGAAAAAAATCCGCAGCACCGGCTGGAAAACGTCGTTGACGATTGAACAGGGTATCGGGCGCACGCTCCAATGGCTACAGGCCAACCGCTGGGTTTATGACAGCCGCCACTGAAATGTTTAATTCCCAAACCATGATGACGAAAGAATTCCCCAGCTCGAACCGCGAAAAAGTCACGCCGCCGGCTGCTTGTTTTTGGAATTCGGATTTGTTTCGCCATTCGTCATCAGGCCTTGGCCATTGCCCATGAAAATCGTCCTCACCGGCAGCAGCAGCGGCATCGGCCAGTTTCTCGCGGACACGCTCGCGGGCAAGGGTCACGACCTCTGCCGCCTCGCCCGTTCGCCGCAGGCCGGCTTCAGTTTTCAATGCGATGTTTCGGACTGGCCCGCCGTCCAAACCTCCGCCGGAAAAATTTCTGAAAAATGGCAGAATGCGGACGCGCTCATCTGCTGCGCCGGGATTCAGGAGCCGATTGGTCCGGCGATGGAGATTGACCCGGTCGCGTGGCGCAAAAATCTGGCGGTGAACCTGGACGGGACTTTCTTTGCCATCCGCGCGCTTTATCCGTTGCTCAAGAAATCTTCGGCGCGTGCCAAGGTGATTTGCTTTTCCGGCGGCGGCTCGACCAGTCCGCGCCCGAATTTCGCGGCTTACGGCGTGGCCAAAACCGGCGTTGTCCGGCTCGTCGAAATGCTCGCGGCGGAATGGCAGGGCGCACCGCCCGACATCAATGCCATCGCGCCCGGCGCGATTTTCACGAAGATGACCGAGGAAGTTCTCGCTCGTGGCGAAAAACTGGCGGGGCAAAATGAATTTGCCGGTGCAGCAAAGCTTTCGCGCGACAATTCCGCCAAGCTGGAAAAAGTTCTCGGTCTCGTGGAGTTTTTGCTTTCAGAAAAAAGCAACGGCATCAGCGGGAAACTCATCAGCGCGCCGTGGGACCCGTGGCAAAACCTCGCCGCGCTGCGTGACGATTTGATGAAGTCGGACATTTACACCCTGCGCCGTATAGTGCCGGAAGATCGCGGAAAGAAATGGAATTGATATGAGCTTACGAGTTGCCCTCATCGGCTGCGGCCTCATCGGACAAAAGCGGTTGAACCTGCTGCCGCCCGGCAGCGTCACGGTTGCGTGCGACACGCAGCTTGACCGCGCGAAAAAAATCGCCGCGCAGAGCCCCGGCTGTCTCGCCACGGAATCTTTCGAGCAGGCCGTCAGTTCGCCGAATGTGGACGTGGTGATGATTGCCACGATCAACTCGGCGCTCGCGCCGATTGCGCTGGCGGCAGTGAAAAACGGCAAGCATGTTCTCGTCGAAAAGCCTGCCGGCATTAGCGTGGCCGAACTTGAAGCGCTGGAAGCCGCGGCGAAGAAAACCGGCGCGCTCGTCCGCGTTGGCTATAATCACCGCTATCATCCAGCGTGCCTGAAGGCACTGGAGCTTTTCCGCAGCGGCGCGCTTGGCTCGATGATGTTTGTGCGCGGTCGTTACGGCCAGGGTGGCCGCATCGGTTACGAAAAGGAATGGCGCGCGGATTCGAAACTTTCCGGCGGCGGCGAATTGATTGACCAGGGCGTTCACCTGATTGATCTCGCGGGCATTTTTCTTGGCGAATTCACAACCGTGGAAGGCCATGCCACAACGTATTTCTGGAAAATGCCGGTGGATGATAATGCGTTCTTGAGCCTGCGTAACGCTGCCGGCAACACCGCGTGGCTGCACGTCAGTTGCAGCGAATGGAAAAACCTCTTCAGTCTGGAAATCTACGGGCGCGACGCGAAGCTGCACTGGGAAGGCTTGGGCGGCAGCTATGGCATCGAGCGGCTGACGTATTACAAAATGCTGCCGCAGATGGGGCCGCCGGAGACGACGATTTACGAATTTCCACGCGGCGACGAGTCGTGGAAAATTGAGATGGCGGGATTTTTCGAGGATATTAAACTCAAGCGGCCGCCGGTGCCGGGCTTGAAAGAGGCAAAAGCGGCGCTCGCGGTCGTGGAAAAAATTTATCGGAAGTAACTTATGATTATTGCTCGATCACCTTTGCGCATCACGCTCGGCGGCGGCGGCACGGATTTGCCGTCGTATTACGAAAAACATGGCGGCTTCCTCATCGCGGCGGCGATTGACCGTTACGTCTATATCACGCTGCACGAAAATTTCACGCCCGACCTCATCGTCAAATACTCGCGGTTGGAGCGCGTCGAGAACGCCGCGAAAGTCGAACATCCCATCATCCGTGAAGCTTTCGCTTCGCTGGGCATGGATGGACGGGGGTTGGAACTGACTTCGATGGCCGATATTCCGTCCGGCACGGGGCTTGGCTCGTCCGGCAGTTTCACCACCGCCTTGCTCAAGGCCTTGCACGCGCAAAAAAAAGATCTCGTTCATCCCGCCGAACTGGCGGCGCAGGCTTGCGACATCGAGTTGAACCGGCTGAAGGAACCGATTGGCAAGCAGGATCAATACATCGCGGCCTACGGCGGGTTGACGTGTTTCAACTTTTTGCCGGACGGAAAAGTTGAGGCGTGGCCATTGAAAGTTTCCGACGAGACGCGCGACAATCTTGAGGACAATCTGTTGTTGTTTTTCACCGGCTATTCGCGTTCCGCCTCGGCGATTTTGAAGGAGCAGGATCAAAAATCGAAACAGGCCGACGCGGGCATGATCGAAAATTTGCACTTCGTCAAAGACCTCGGATTGCAAAGCAAAACCGCGCTCGAATCGGGAAATTTGCATGAGTTCGCCCGGTTGATGGATGTGCATTGGCAACGCAAGAAGCAGCGCAGCGGCGGCATGAGCAATCCCAAGATCAACGAATGGTATGACCTCGCGCTGGCCAGCGGCGCGGGCGGCGGCAAGCTCATTGGCGCGGGCGGCGGTGGCTTCCTAATGTTTTATGCGGAAGACAAGGCGAAGCTGCGTCATGCGATGCGCTCGGTCGGACTGAAGGAAGTCCGCTTCCGCTTTGACTTTGAGGGAACTAAACTGGTCGTCTCATGAGCGCACCGTTGGAAATTCCTGTCGCCATTCTCGCGGGCGGACTCGCCACGCGGCTGCGGCCCATCACGGAAAAAATTCCCAAATCGCTCGTGCCCGTCGCGGGCCGGCCGATTCTGGCGCACCAACTGGAAATGCTCTACGCGCAAGGCATCCGGCGTGCCGTGCTCTGCATTGGTTTTCTCGGCGAGATGATCCAGCGCGAATTTGGCAGCGAGGCTTGCGGCATCAAGCTGGAGTATTCCTTCGACGGTCCGAAATTACTCGGCACCGGCGGCGCGATCAAACGCGCGCTGCCCAAGCTGGGCGTGGAATTTTTCATCCTCTACGGCGATTCGTATCTGCCGATTCCCTACGCGCCGGTCGCGGAATTTTTTCATCGCAGTGGCAAGCTCGGCCTGATGACCGTCTATCGCAATGAAGGCAAATATGACGCGAGCAACGTCGTTTTTCGCAATGGCGAAATCGTGGTCTATGACAAGAAGGCGAAGCTGCCGGCGATGCGGCACATTGACTACGGCTTGAGTCTATTCAAGTCGTCCGTGTTTGAAGCCTATCCGGCGGATGAGAAATTCGACCTCGCCGAAGTCATGGGCCGGCTCGTCCGAGAAAAACAACTGGCCGGCTACGAAGTCCTCGAAAGATTTTACGAAATGGGTTCGCCTGCGGGCTTGGCGGAATTGGAAGCACTGCTGAAAAAGTCTTGATGGGCGGCGCTGCTGCGCCGCCTTTTGGCTGACCCGCAGGTCAGCCCTACCACGACAAACTTCGCTTCCATTCGCCGTTTGAACTTCGTAATTTGTCCGCATGAGTTTCACAAAACAATTTCTCGCCGAGGTCCAGCAGGTCACGGCGCAACTCAACGAAGCCGCCATTGAAAAATGTGCGGAAGAACTCGCCGCCATCCGTGAACGCGGCGGGCGTCTGTTCATCCTCGGCGTCGGCGGAAGCGCGGGCAATGCCGGCCATGCCGTGAACGATTTTCGCAAAATCTGCGGTTTCGAGGCCTACGCGCCGACGGACAACGTCTCCGAACTCACCGCGCGCACCAACGACGAAGGCTGGCCGACGATTTTCGCCGAGTGGCTCAAAGGTTCGCGGATCAGTGCCAAAGACGGTTTGCTGATTTTTTCCGTTGGTGGCGGCAACCTTGAAAAAAATGTCAGCCCCAATCTCGTCAACGCCATCCAGCTCGCCAAGCAAGTTGGCGCGTCGGTCATCGGCATCGTCGGACGCGACGGCGGCTACACGGCGAAGGAAGCCACCGCGTGCGTCATCGTGCCGACGGTGAACCCGGCGCACGTCACGCCGCACAGTGAGGCGTTTCAGGCCGTCATCTGGCATCTGTTCGTGTCGCATCCCAAACTCAAAGTTGCGCAGACAAAGTGGGAATCCACGAAATGACTTTGTAGGAGCCGACGTGAGGAGGCTTTAACTTAACTTTCAAAATTGTCCGCCAACAAGCCAATTAGTCAGAGCCTCCTTACGTCGGCAGTAACAAGATTGCGCCGTGCCGTTTTTCTTGACCGCGACGGCGTCATCAACCGCGCTTTGGAGCGCGAGGGCAAGCCGTATCCGCCGACGAGCCTGGCCGAATTTGAAATTCTTCCCGACGTTCCCGTCGCGTGTGCCAAACTGAAGGCTGCCGGTTTTCTGCTCGTCGTCACAACGAACCAGCCGGACGTTGGCCGTGGCACGCTGGCAAAAGAAGTCGTCGAAAAAATCCACGCGCATCTGACCGCGCAACTGCCGGTTGACCGCGTGGAAGTCTGTTTTCATCCGGGCAAAGGGTTGTCCGACTGTGATTGCCGCAAACCGAAGCCCGGCATGTTGCTGCACGCCGCGCGCGAACTCGGCATTGACCTCGCGCAAAGCTGGATGGTCGGCGACCGCTGGCGTGATGTGGATTGCGGCCACGCCGCCGGTTGCAAAACGGTTTTCATTGACCGGGGTTATTCCGAAGAATTGAAACAGAAACCTGATTTTTCCGCTCGCCATCTGGGCGAGGCTGCTGACATTATTCTTACGCAAAACAGTAAATAATTTTATGAAACGCACACTCAAAGACCTGAAGGTGAAACTTTACGCCGATGGCGCGGACAAAAAGGGGATGCTGGAATTAAACGCCAACCCGCTCATCCAGGGGTTGACCACGAATCCGACGCTCATGCGCAAGGCCGGCCTGACGGATTTTGAGGCGTTCGCCCGTGACATTTTGCAGACCATCACCGTCAAGCCGCTGTCGCTCGAAGTGTTTTCCGACGAGTTCTCCGAGATGAAGCGGCAGGCGCTCAAGATCAACGGCTGGGGTAAAAATGTTTATGTCAAAATCCCCATCACCAACACACGCAACGAATCGTCGCTGCCGCTGGTGGCGGAACTGGCGCGCGAAGGCGTGAAGCTGAACGTCACGGCGATCCTGACGTTGGCGCAGGTGGAGGGCGTCTCGCAGGCGCTGAATCCAAAAGTGCCCGCCGTCGTCTCCGTATTTGCCGGACGCATCGCGGATACGGGCGTTGATCCGGTGGCCATCATGACCGAGAGCAAAACGGTTTTGAAAGATTTGCCGCAGGCGGAACTGCTCTGGGCCAGCGTCCGCGAGGTGCTGAACATTTTCCAGGCAAACGACTGCGGTTCGCACATCGTCACCGTGCCGCACGATATTTTGGGCAAGGGCATCAAAATGGCCGGCATGGATCTGGGCGAACTCTCGCTCGACACCGTGAAGATGTTCGCCGCTGACGCGAAGGCCGCAGGCTTCTCACTTTGATTTTTTTCCGGCGGCCTGCGATTCCAGCCAGTTGCAGGCCGGCGGCAGCACTTCCGGCCAGACCAGTTGCTTGGAACGATTCCAGGCATTCACGCGCAGAGAATCGTATTTTTCAGG
>Ga0182021_10009894_pt1 | contig 11308 bp, 7 predicted proteins | sample 612E3MmetaG_FD_120493 | JGI IMG/M metagenome (GOLD analysis project Ga0182021, IMG submission 120493) | Permafrost microbial communities from Stordalen Mire, Sweden - 612E3M metaG (Illumina Assembly) | ecosystem: Environmental > Terrestrial > Soil > Wetlands > Permafrost | place: Sweden...
GTGGATCTCGTACGCGAAGTCGACAATCGACGCGTCGCGCGGCAGCGACTTCACCTGCCCCTTGGGCGTGAAGCAGTAGACCTCCTCCGGGTAGAGGTCGACCTTGAGCGAGTTCAGGAACTCGTGGGGGTCCTTGATCTCCTGCTGCCACTCGAGCAGCTGCCGCAGCCAGGCAAAGGCCTGGTCGTCCTGGTCCGCACCGGTGCGCCCTTCCTTGTACTTCCAGTGCGCGGCGATGCCCTCCTCCGCGACGCGGTGCATCTCGTGAGTGCGGATCTGGACCTCGAAGGGCTGGCCCTCGTCGCCGATGACGGAGGTGTGCAGCGACTGATAGCCGTTGGGCCGCGGCACGGCGATGAAGTCTTTGATGCGACCAGGCACTGGACGCCAGAAATTGTGGAGCACGCCGAGCACGGCGTAGCAGTCTGGCACCGTCGCTACGAGGACGCGGAAGGCGACGAAGTCATAGACCTGCTCCAGCTCGATGCGCTGCCGCCGGAGCTTCAGGTAGAGCGAGTAGAGCCGCTTGATGCGGCTGTCCACCTCGGCGTCGATGCCCGCGGCCGTGAGGCGCTCCAGGATCGTGGCTTTGATCTTGTCGATGAACACCTGCGCCTTCTGGTGACGATCCTCGACGCGCGTCGCCAGGTCGCGGTAGTCGTCGGGCTCGAGGTACTGGAAGGCGAGATCCTCTAGCTCGTTCTTGACCTTGCCCATCCCCAACCGTCCGGCGATGGGGGCGTAGATCTCCGTCGTCTCCCGCGCGATCTTCAGGCGGCGCTCCTCGGGCAGGTGCACGAGCGTGCGCATGTTGTGAAGCCGGTCCGCCAACTTGACGATGATGACGCGCACGTCATCGACCATCGCCAGGAGCATCTTGCGGTAGTTTTCTGCCTGGCGCTCCTCAGAGGTCGCGTACGTGAGCTTGCTGATCTTGGTCACGGCCTCGACGATGTGCAACACGTCCTCGCCAAAGTATTCGCGAAGCTTCTCAGGCGTGCTCAGTGTGTCCTCGAGGACGTCGTGCAGCAGGCCGACGGCCACGCACACCGGGTCCATGTGCATGTCGGCCAGGATGGCGGCGACCTCAAGCGGGTGGACGAGATAGGGCTCGCCCGAGGCCCGCACCTGGCCCTTGTGCTCCATGGCGGAGAACACGTACGCCTTGCGCAGAATCTCCAGGGCGGCCGTGGGGTGATGCCGCCGGACGGTATCGACGATATCCTCAAAGCGGATCATGATGTCCCCGCGGCCAGTCTATGGACCCATCCGAGGGCCGTCAAGGCGCCACACCGAAGGCGGGGGGTCTCAGTGGGTCGGGCGTTGGGGTCGCGCGCGAGGGAGCCGCTACTTCCTCTTGCTGGGCGGTGCGGCAGGCGCGGCAGCGTTCAGACGTGCTGCGATGCGCGTGAGGTCGCTGCGCATCATCCTCTTGACCATCAGCTCCAGCAGCACGCGCTCGAACCAGTAGAAGTGCGGACGCGGGTTGTCCGCTCTGGAGCGGTTCAGGTAGACCAAGTACGAGTGGCCGTCGTGCGGGATGAACAAGAGGAGATCGAGCGACGCCTCGAAGTAGTGACTGGCGTAGAGCTGCTTGGCGGCCAGGGCCACACAGCTGCCTGCGCCGGCGCGTGGGAATAGGGCGCCGTGGGTGAGGCTCACCACCGGAGCACGATAGCGCTTCTCCAAGGTCCAATAGAAGAAGTCCTCGACCTCCGCAGTCGGCGGCGTCGGGTAGGCCTCGAGGTGTGCCCGCACTTCTGGCAGCAGCGCGTCGACCCATGTCGGTAGACGCAGTAGCGTTGCTAGCACCTCGCCGACGCGCACCGAGCGAGAGCGGTCGGCGTAGACCGGCAGGCCTGCGTTCCCGTGCGCCTGATACTGCTCGGCGCGAGTCAGGAGCATGCGCTTCATGAAATCGCCGGGTAGGCTCGAGGCCTTGCCTTTCTCGGTCACGATGGGCATCCGCGAGGTCTCGTCTTCCGGCAGGCGCACCTCACACTTCCCAAGACGGCAGTGACCGAGGTCTTTCGCGTCGTTCGGATCGACCAGAAACGGCGCAAAGTCCTCGGGCCGCGCCGGCTTTCCGACATCGCCGAATTGGTACAGTGCGTCGGTGGGTCGCATGCCCTTCGGATCGCGGAACACGTCGAGCGCGCGTTCGCGGGAGGCCGACACGCGCACCATGCCCAGCACGATGATCTCGAGATTGTCGGGGGTATCGATGACGCGGGCGATGGGCTCGTCGCGCTCAAGGTGTTGCCCGTCGCCAGCGGAGAACTCGGCGAGCACCGCCGAAAAGAGGTCGCGGTCCGGCGCACCGGCCAACGCCGCGCGTCCTGGCAACAGTGACGCCGCGAGGGCGGTTAGGGCGCACGCGCCTGCAATCTCGTAGCCACGCAATCGCATCGTCTTCTTCTTCTCTTGTCTCGGGCCAGGGAGCCGCGACGTTGCCGAGGAACTGTTGCCCAGGCCCCAGGTGACGCGCCACCGGAGCTGAGAGGCATTCACCACCTCTTCGCCCTTCAGCCTGGCAGGGAATTGTACTTCTACTTGCGAAAAACACCACACGGCAAGCTGCGCATCGCTTGGCGGCCCGCGTGATGGCCTTGGGGCGTTTGACAGGTTCGCGACCGCTTCGCTAACATTCGTAGTTCCTAGCGCGGCGCAGGTCGGCAAGCACGGTAGCCACTATGGTCTCCTTTGGTGAGAACCTCCGCAGAGAGCGCGAGCTTCGCGGCATCGAGCTGGCGGAGATCGCCGCAGCCACGAAGATCGGCGTGCGTTTCCTCCGTGCGATTGAGCAGGACCGCGTGGACATCCTGCCTGGCGGCGTGTTTCCGCGGGCGTTCGTGCGGCAGTATGCGGCCTTTGTGGGGCTGGACGTGGAGCGCACTGTCGCCGAGTTCGTGGGCGCGTACGGCAGCCGCCCGAGCGAAACGCCGGCCACGCCCGTGCGCCGCTCGCGCGCGGGGCGGAGTGCGACCGCACTCCTGGCCGCCGCAGGCCTGCTGGGCCTCGGACTGGTCCTTGCGGGGCGTCCGGGGTCAAGGAACCGGTCGGCCGGCATGCGCCTGCCCACCATCGGCGCTACGAGCCCCAGCCGGGCGACCACCCCCGATCCCGCTCAGGCCGCAGGCATCGTGCTCCAGATGCGCGCCGAGAAGGAGTGCTGGGTCGAGGCCCATGTCGACGGGCAGACCTTCATGAATCGCACCCTGGTCGTGGGCGAAGCCACGACGGTCGAGGCCGCCAACGAGATCCTCCTGACGGTGGGCAACGCTGGCGGACTCGTGGTGAGTCTCAACGGCCAGCCGGCGCTGCCCCTGGGCCGCAACGGCGAGGTGCGCCGCAAGGTCCGCATCACGCGCGAGAACCTGCCCACCTTCGTCCAGACGCCCGTCACCGTCGCGTCATCCCGGAGTGGATAGCGATGGCTGAGCCCCGTCTCCCCAATCCCCTGGTCGACCAGTTTCGCCGTGGCGGAGTGCCGCACGATCTGCGGCTGATGGCCGCGCAAGGCGCCCTGCCGCTCAAGCCCGAGGACCTGGTCGATTTGCTGCTGCACCTCACGCGTGACGCCGAAGAGGACGTGCGCGCGGCGGCGGACGCGACCCTGCTGGCCACGCCGGCCGAGACGATGCTGGCGCTCGCGAAGGATCGCCAGACGCCCTCAAACGTGCTCGCGTGGGTGCTCGCCAACCGCCCTGAGGGCGAGCTGCGCGAGGCGGCGCTGCAGAATACGTCTATGACCGACGACGCCATCGAGGCGCAGGTCCACGACCTCCCAGCCGAGCTGGCCGAGCTTGTGGTCATCAACCAGGTGCGTTTGCTGCGGCGCATCACGTTGCTCGAGGCCGTGGAGTCGAATCCGCACCTAAACGCCGATCAACGTCGTCGGTTGCGCGAGTTGCGCGAGACTTTCCGGATCGGCGAAACCGCCGTGGCGCCGCCGCCTGCCCCGGCGGAGCCCAGCGAGCCCACCACGACAGCGGTGGCGGAGCCGGTGATCGAGGAGCCTCCCCCGGCCACGGTGGCCGAGGCCCTCAAGCGCTACCTCACCGAACAGGAGCAGGGCGAGACCCAGAAGGTCAGCGCTGTGCAGCGCGTGTTCCAGATGAACACCGCCCAGAAGGTGATCTTGGCCCTCAAAGGCACACGCGAGGAGCGCACGGTCCTCATCCGCGACCCGAACCGGATCGTCGCCACCGCCGTGCTCGGCAGCCCGCGCCTCACCGACGCCGAGGTCGAGGCCATCGCCGCAATGCGCAACGTCCAGGACGAGATCCTACGCATCGTCGGTACGCACAGGGAATGGACCAAGCGCTACAGCGTCATCTCTAGCCTGGTCAAGAACCCGCGCACGCCGTTGGCCGTGTCGCTCAATCTGGTCGCGCGTATGAACCCGCGCGACCTGCGAGCGCTGACCGTCGACCGCAACGTCTCCGAGGTCGTGCGGCGTCAAGCCCAGCGCTTCGTGCGTCAAGGGCCCGGCGGACGCGACAGGTGAACCTTGCCTAATTACTACGACATCCTCGGAGTTCCGCGCGGCGCCAAGACCAGCGCGGTTCGCGAAGCCTATCTGCGCATGGCGCGCGAGCGACACCCCGACCGCTTCACCGACCCCGCGGCCAAGCGACAGGCGGAGGGGTCTCTCAGGGACATCACGACCGCATTCAACACACTCTCCAATGAACGACTGCGCCAGGAATACGACGCCGAGATCGAGCGACCGCGCCCGACCACCCCGGTCGAGATCGCGTCCGAGGCCTTCGCGCAGGGCCTCAAGTGCATGGAGGCGCAAAACCATGTAGAGGCCGTGGCCTGCCTGCGAGTGGCCGTGCACAACGCACCCAACGAGGCGCGCTATCATCTCGCGCTCGGCCGTGCGCTCGCGCGCGGCTCGCGCAACGGCCGCGAAGCTATCGAGGCGCTCGAGACCGCAGCGCGGCTGGCGCCGGGCGATGCTGCGGCGCACTTGGAGCTGGCGCGTGCCCTGACGGCGCTGGGGATGCGGCTGCGTGCGCAGCGCGCGCTCGAGACAGCCCTGCGTCTGGCGCCTCAGGACAGCGGGGCACGCAAGCTTGCTCGCGAGATCGGCTACGAGCCCGGCATCAGGTGAGAAGGCAGTCGGGCCTTGCCTCGGGCCCGTGAGTGGTGTCTACTGACTTTCCAAAGCCCCTTTGAGGTGCATGGGTCACGCGAGAGACATGAAGCTCAGCTACAAGGCCGCCACGGACGTCGGGCGTCGCCGCAAGGGCAACGAGGACTCTTATCTCGAAAATGCCGAGCAGCAGCTTTTCGTGGTCGCCGACGGCATGGGTGGACACGCCGCGGGTGAGGTGGCCTCACGCATCGCCGTCGACGCCATCAACGAATTCATCTGCCTTACCGGCGGCGACAAGGACGTCACCTGGCCCTTCGACTATGACAGCTCCCTCTCGCACGCGGGGAACCGTCTCAAGACCGCGATCCAGCATGCGAACCAGCGCGTCCTCGAGGCGACTCAGGAACGCGCCGACTATGAAGGCATGGCGACTACCGTCGTGGCGGCGCTGGTGGAGGAGGACTCAGTCAACATTGCCCACGTCGGCGATAGCCGCGTGTACCAGCTGCGCGGCAGTGAGCTCTCGCAGGTCACCAGCGACCACTCGTGGGTGAACGAGCAGATCCGCAGCGGTGTGATCTCGGCCGATCAAGCGCGGAGCCACCCGCTGCGCAACGTCGTCACGCGCGCATTGGGCGGCAAGGCCGAGCTGCGCGTCGACATTCGCTCGCTCAAGACCAAGGCGGGCGACGTGTTGCTGCTGTGCACCGACGGGTTGACGACGATGCTGCCCGACGACGACATCAAGGAGAGTCTGCTGCGCTGCATGCCCGATCTCGAGCGAACGGCCCGCGAGCTGATCGACGCGGCCAACGAGCGTGGCGGCGAGGACAACATAACGGTCCTCCTCATGCGTTTCGAGTCATGAGCGCCGTCGCGCCTGCCTGCGCCGCGCCACCCCGGAACGGCCGGCCGTGATGCCTGCCACGCAAGAGCGCCACGCCTCCCGCGTCCGGATCGGCCGCTACGTCGTGCTCGGGCGCATCGGGCGCGGCGGCATGGGCATGGTGTACCGCGCGCTCGACGAGGACCTCGAGCGCGAGGTGGCGCTCAAGGTGCTCACGCTCGAGGGCGGCCTGGATGGCGACAACCGGCGCCGTTTCGGCGTCGAGGCCAAGGCGGCTGCTCAGCTACAGCACCAGAACATCGTCACGATCTACGAGCTCGGTGAGGCCCAGGGCTTCCCATTCATCGCCATGGAGCTCTTGGGCGGCGTCGACCTCGAGAGCCTGATGCGATCGGGCGCGAGACTGCTGCTGGCCGAGAAGCTGGAGATCCTCAGCCAGGTGTGCCGCGGCCTGGCCTACGCTCACGAGCGCCGCATCGTCCACCGTGACGTGAAGCCCTCCAACATCCGGCTGCTGGACGATGGGGTCGTGAAGATCATGGACTTCGGCATCGCCAAGCTGGGCGGGTTGAACCTCACCCAGAGCGGCATGGTGGTGGGTACCGTCCATTACATGAGCCCGGAACAGGTGCGCGGCCAGCCTCTCGACGGCCGGAGCGACGTGTTCTCGGCAGGCATCGTGTTGCAGGAGCTGCTCTCGGGTGCGCGGCCCTTCGAGGGCGGCTCCGCGACCGAGGTTCTCTACAAGATCGTGCACAGCCCGGCCCCGCCGCTTCCGTTGCCACCGGATGTGGCGACAGATCGGCTCCAGCGCATCCTCGACCGCGCGCTCGCAAAAGACCTCGATCAGCGCTATCCAAGCGCGGCGGCCATGGCGGACGAGATCGCCGGGGTACAACCGTTCTTGGCGCACGCGGTCGATCGCCGGACCCAGGAACACACCATCGACGAGATCGGCCACGCCCGCCGCCTGCTGCGAGAGGGCCGCGCGAAGGAGGCCGTCATGCGTCTGGCGGCGCTTGAGCGAGTCCAGCCGGATTCCATCGAGCTGCGACGCGCGCAGCGCGCCGCCCAGAGACAGCTCAACCAGGCCCAGCACGCAACCACGAGCATCGACGATGAGGCGTTCCCGGAGCTGGCAGCTACCTTCCAGGTGCGGCCAACCGAGAGGGCCACAGAGGCGCATTCCGCTGCCCCTCCCCCAGCCCCGGCCAGCGCGCGGCGCGGATTGTTGTGGCTGGGCTCCGCCATGTTCTTGCTGTCGCTGCTCGCCGGCGGTCTGTTGCTCTTTGTCCGCGCGCGGGGCGCTGTGCCGGCGCCGCTTCGGGTGAGTGTGCGCTCGGAGCCGTCAGGCGCGGACGTGCTCATCGACGGCGTCCTGAGCGGAACGCGCACGGACGGCGAGCTGACGCTCGACTCCAGGGCTCGCCAGGTCACGCTGACACTCCGCAAGGAGGGCTACCGCGATGCAACGCGCGTGCTGACGTTGCCCCTCGGCGGCGAGCGCACATTGCTCCTGCGTCTCGTCCCAGCGTCGGCAGCACTGCGCCTCGTGAGCGATCCTGCCGGCGCCAGTGTCAGCATCGACGGCCAGGTGGCGCAGGGCCGCACCCCGCTCTCCCTGCCTTTCGATCGCAGCCGCGAGCACCGCCTCGCCTTTGCGCTCGAGGGCCACGCCACCCAGGAGCAGGTCGTGCCCGCCGGTTTCAGCGCCGAGGAGCTCTCCGTCCGGATTCAGGCCGCCGTTCCGCTATCGACGGTCACGGTTTCCTCGACGTATCCTTTGGACGTGTCGTGGAACGGCAAGACCCTGAAGCGCGCGCAGCTCTCGCCACAGGTGTCGCTGCCCGCGGGACACCACACACTCCTTTTGGCAGCGCCAACGGTCTTTCTCAAGGCCGCCGTGGAGGTGGATGTCCGCGAAGGCGCTCCTTTCACGCTCGGCGCCCCAGGCCTTGGCCGCATCAACGTTCAGGCCATCCCAGACAACTGCGAAGTCCACATCGACGGCCTCTTCGCCGACTATCCCCCGATCCTCGACCGCCCGATCGCTGTGGGCACCCATCGCGTTCAGTTCGCGTGGGTCGATGGCGCTCGCCGCGAGGAAACCGTGGAGATCGCCGAAGGACGCGCGGCGTTCGTCACCGGGCAGCGGGACTAGTGGACAGGCGCATGCGGCGGGCAAACACCATCGGCTGGGCCGCCTTCGTTTCGTTCGCCCTTGCAGGCAGCGCCTGGGCACAGATCCCGCCCGAGGAGCAGGCCCGACGATTGCTGGAAGACGGCCGCTCGGCCCGCAGCCAGGGCAAGATCAAACAGGCGCTCGACAGCTTCGGCATCATCGTCACAGGGTTTTCCAACACGTCCTCGATCGACGATGCTCTACTCGAGATCGGTCGGACGTACCTGGAGGCGAGCGGCGAGACCGAAAAGGCCCGCCAGGCCTTTGAGCAGGTCGCCACGCGATACCCTCAGGGCGACGCCGCACCAGGCGCGTACTACTACTTGGGCCGGATCGCGCTCGACGGCGCCACGAACGCGGCCGAGCTCGACGACGCGCTGGCTCAGTTCGTCCGCCTTGAGAAGGTCTATGCCGGCAGCCAGTGGATGCCACGGGCGCTCTATGGCATCGGGCTCGTGCACCGCCGGGCGCGGCGCTATCGCGAAGCTGTCGACGCGCAGCGGCGGGTGTTCCTGGAGTACCCCGGCGACGAGGTGGCCCCGAGCGCCCTGTTCGAGTGCGCGCACGGCCTGACTCTGCTGGGGCGGCCGCGCGAAGCCATGGAGGAGTACCAACGGCTCAGGAACCGCTATCCCAATAGCCCCGGGGCTGCTCGCGCCCTTGACCGCATCACGGCGCTGTATCGTCTGTACGGCACGGAGCGCCCGCTCTTCTCCGAGGATGCGGGTTTTCTCCTCCCGCCAACCCCAGCCACCAAGGATGTCGTGGCGCTGATGCTCGGTCCGAACGAGATCTTGTGGATTGCTTCCACTGGCGCGGGTGGCGCATTCTCCTATGCGGACGGCAAGCTCGCTACCTCGCTGCTCGTGCCTGATCCGGTCGGCTTCGTTGCGAAGGCGGACGCTTCGCCTCTGATCGTGGCGCGTCTGGGCCTCAAGAGCGGCAACGACGCGCTGCGCACCCTGGGGCTGCCCACCGACAAGCCGGGTGTCGAGAAGCCGCTGGAACACATCGCTGCCGCGTTGCGAACGCGTGACGGCGGCCTGCTCGTGTCGGACCTCAAACTGCCGGGCGTCTGCCGTTTCGACGCGCAGGCCAAATACGTCGGACGCTTTCCCGACGCGGCCCCGTGCGAGATCACGCGCATGCTGCGCGATGGTGAGGGCGACCTGGTCTTCCTCGACGATCGCGCCAAGACCATCCGCGTGCTCGACAGCAACGGCTCGCCACTGCGCTCGATCGGTCCGCAAGGTGCCGGGTACGTCCTGCGCCGTCCCTCGGACATCGGAGTCGACGATGCGCGCAACGTGTACGTAGCCGACGCAGAGGAGGGACTGTTGGTTCTGTCGCCGGAAGGCAAGCTGCTGGCGCGCATTGGCGCGACCGTGCTCAAGCGGCCGACCGCGTTGGCCCTGTCAGCCGACGGCGCGATCTACGTGTACGACGAGAAGCTCAAGAAGGTGATCCGCTTCCGATGAGACGCGCAGTGGTCTGGCCCTTGGTCATCGCTCTAGCGGCGGTCGGCGCGCTGGGCTTGTCGCCGCTGGCGGCGCAGCAGACAACTGGGCAGGAGAGCGTTCAGGCGCAGCTCGACTCCGTGCGCACCCTGCTCGCGCAGGCCAGAGAGGAGTTCGAGAGCCCGAGGCAGGCGCACTCGATTGCCCAGTTCGACCAGATCATCGGGGCGCTGGAGTCGCTGCGCCAACAAGCGCCGCTGCCACCAGAGGGCAGCGAGATGTTGGCCGAGGCGTACGAGCGGCAAGGCCGCGCCTACTTCAACACTGGCCTCTCGGACAAAGCAGCGCAGGCGTTCCGCCAGCTCGTGCAAATGCGTCCGCAGCACAACCTGGACCGGGAGCGCGTGTCGCCGAAGGTCGTCGACTTCTTCCTTTCGGTCAAGAAGACACTCGTCGGTCAGGTAGCGGTCTCGTCTAAGCCTGCTGGCGCGCGCGTCTCGCTCAACGGCGAGTTCGTCGGCCTGACGGACTTCTTCCCGGTCGAAGTGCTGGCCGGAACGTACGCGCTCGAGATCACACGCGAAGGCTACGCGACGGAGAAGCGCAGCGTGAACATCGCGCCGCGCGCGGTTGAGACGGTCGAGGTAACGCTGACGCGTACCGCGGCTACTTGCTTCTTTGTCACGCAGCCGGCCGGCGTGGAGATCTGGATGGACGGCGCGCTGCGCGCGACGACTGGCGGTTCGCCTGCGCCCGACGCGCAGGAAGAGCTGCGCGCCAAGGGGCTCGATCCTGCCAAGAGCTCTGCGCGTGCCGCAGTGGACGGCCTCACGCTGGGGACGCACACGGTCGAGTTGCGGCGGCGCTGCTACGAGTCCATAAAGACGACGGTCGAGGTGCCGGACGCGCGCGACTACGACATCGAGCCCGTGCGGCTGGAGGACTCGCTGGCCACGTTGCAGTTGACCTCAGACCCGCCCGGGGCGCGCATCTTGCTCGACGGCGAGCTGCGCGGCGTCACGCCCATGCACCTGGAGGGCATCTGTTCCGGCGCCCATCACCTCGAGGTCAAACACGCTGCCGGCAAGTTCCTCCAGGAGCTGGTCCTCGCGCGCAACGAGGATCTGGCCCTCGACTGTCCGATCCGGCCCACGCTCGCCTTCCTCGGCGTGATCGCCACCGGCACGCCTGACGCGCGCCTTCTGGCCGAGGCGGAGGCGACGATCCTCGAGAACCTGGCCAAGGTCTCGAGCCTCAACGTCGCGCGACCGGGACGCGAACAGCTCGCGCACCTGATCGAGTCGGAGAAGGTGACGCTGGGCGAGCTGTTGCCAAGCTCCGGCACGAGCCCGGAGGCGGTCCGACGTGCCACGGAACGGCTCGCGGCCGGCCTCGAGGTCCAGGGGTTCCTGATCGCTCAGCTAGTCGACGAACGGCTGCTCCGCACCACGACACTGCATCTGCTGGCCGCGGGCAATAGCACTCCCGACTCCAAAGACGTCGTCTTCGCGGATCCCGCGGCATATCGGGACTTCTTGACAGCGCTGGACCGCGTCATCCCGCTCCAAAGGACCTGGCTCGGACTCATCACAATCGACGTCAAGGGACTGGACGGGGTGAGTGTGCTGCGTGTGGTCCCAGGGAGCCCGGCTGCGGCGAGCGTCCAGCCGGGGGAGATCGTCTACAGCGCGGACGGCCAGCCGATCGCGCGGACA
>Ga0182021_10009895_pt1 | contig 11307 bp, 7 predicted proteins | sample 612E3MmetaG_FD_120493 | JGI IMG/M metagenome (GOLD analysis project Ga0182021, IMG submission 120493) | Permafrost microbial communities from Stordalen Mire, Sweden - 612E3M metaG (Illumina Assembly) | ecosystem: Environmental > Terrestrial > Soil > Wetlands > Permafrost | place: Sweden...
ATCCCTGCCAATGTCATGAAAATTGCTGAAAAATCGTGCGTGAAATGTCATACAGACCCGGGAAATATGATGGCCCTGTCGCATGTCGATCTTTCAAAATGGGATAAATATTCCCCGGAAAAACAAGCCGCGAAAGCAAAAGACATGTGCGAAATGGTGACGAAAGACAAGATGCCTCCAAAAAAATTCAGGGCAAATCATCCCAATGATGTTCCCACCACCGATGACCTTAAAAAGATCTGTGACTGGGCACAGTCGATCCAGGTTGCCAAGTAAAAAAGATATGAACCCGTAAATTACGGTTAAGCTTATTGTTACAGGGATGAATTCTGTTTCTTTCCTTAGGTTTGATTCAGATAAGTCAGATAAGGGAGTCAATACCCTGGATGTAGAAAACCACAAGGATTTATCCGGTTAAAGTTTCTTATCTGAGTTTTCTTAAAATTCATTTGTTATATGAAAGCAAAAGACAATAAAAAAAAGGTGCCTGACCGGAAGGCAGGCAATGAAGAAAAAAAAGATCTTCCGGGATATCCCTTATATCCTGAGGGAGAGGATCTGTATAGCAAATATCATAAAGAGAAGAATATCGATCCCGAAGATCTTTCCGGCATCAAAGAGTCAAATAAAAATGATAAAACCGGAAAAAATAATGAAAAAGATTTCATTGAAGATGCTTCCGGCAGCGACCTTGATGTTCCCGGTTCAGAATTGGATGATAATCAGGAAAACATAGGAAGTGAAGATGAGGAGAATAACTATTACAGTATAGGGGGAGATGACCATGAAGATCTGGATGAGGATAAAGGAGAATGAAAAGCGCCTGAATACGAATGGTCTCCTGTGAAAGCAGTTAAAAATTTTCATAAAAATTAAAAAAAGAAAAAGCATGAAGGGAAATAAAAAATTACTTACAGTCTTGAATTCGCTTCTGGCAGATGAACTCACTGCCATAAACCAGTACATGGTACATTCTGAGATGTGCGCTAACTGGGGTTACCTTAAACTTCATATGGCGATCAGAAAACAGGCCATGGATGAGATGCATCATGCCGAATGGCTTATCGAAAGGATCCTGTTTTTTGACGGTTCGCCAACGGTCTCCAAACTTAATACCATCAAAATCGGCAAAACTGTTGCCGAAATGATCGGGAACGACAATGATGACGAACTTGATGCTGTACGCACTTATAATGACGCCATCAATCTTTCTCATGAGGTTGACGATCAGGGTACGGTTGACCTGCTGACCATGATACTTAAAATGGAAGAAGGCCATGTGGAATGGGCGGAAATACAACGTGAACAGATTAAGCAAATGGGCATGGAGAATTACCTGGTCAACCAAACAGAACTTCGGGCAGGATGAAAAACATATACAGGCATCCGGAAAATAGTTATAAAGCGTTTTGGTTTTACTATCTTATAGGTTATAATTTTGCATTTACCATTTTTGAATTGTAACCAGATCCTGATCAACTCACTTTAAAATAGTAAAATGTTTGTAGACTATTATAAAATATTAGGGCTTTCTAAAACAGCAACAGAAAAGGAAATCAAAGCTGCCTACCGGAAATTAGCCAGGAAGCATCATCCCGATTTACACCCGAATGATGTAAATGCGAAAAAGAATTTTCAGCAGATCAATGAAGCAAATGAAGTATTGAGCGATCCTGCAAAACGCAAGAAATACGATCAATACGGAAAAGACTGGAAGCATGCTGATGAATTTGAGCATGCGAAACAGTATCAGGAACAATCTTCAGATCGAGGTGGAGCAAGGTACTCAGAACCATCTTCAGGAGGAGATTTTTCAGATTTCTTTGAATCCATGTTTGGAGGAGCGACAAACAGTGGCAGAAGCAGACAGGCGAAGTACCGGGGAGAAGATTACAATGCCCAGTTGCACCTCGACCTCACCGATGCCTATAAAACCCACCAGCAGACCTTGACGGTTGACGGGAAAAATATACGGATTACGATCCCTGCCGGAATTGAAAACGGACAAACTATTAAAATACCGGGGCATGGTGGGCCGGGAGTTAATGGTGGTCCGGATGGGGACCTGTACATTACATTTTCCGTAGCGAATCAGCCAGGGATTAAACGGTTGGGTAATAATCTGTATGCCACGGCGGATCTTGACTTGTACACAGCTATACTGGGCGGTGAAATCACAATAGAAACCTTAAACGGAAAAGTAAAACTGAAAGTAAAACCTGAAACACAAAATGGAAGCAAAATCAGGTTAAAAGGAAAGGGATTCCCCGTTTATAAAAATGAAGGGCATTTTGGAGATTTATATGTAACCTACGTCATTAAAATTCCAACAAATTTAACCGAAAAGCAAAAAGCATTATTTACCGAATTATCCAAATCATAATTTTAAAACGTGAGCCATGCAAACTGAATATTTAATCGCTGTAGATGAGTTCTGCACGATCCACAATATCGAGATGTCATTCATCAGTTCATTAAAACAAACCGGACTGATAGATATTACCACCATTAAAAAAACCGGTTTTATTGACGCCAACCAGCTGGAACGACTGGAGAAATTTGTTCGCTTCTATTACGAGCTGGATATTAACATAGAAGGGATTGAGACCATTACACATTTGCTTCAACGGATCAGCTATATGCAGGATGAAATTATTTCGCTCAAAAACAGGCTGCGTCTTTATGAAACCAATGAATAATTTTGGAGATATCCGGTTCATCCATTCACCTTTTTTATGTCACTTTTTAAAAAAACCTTAAAAGCCATCTTATGGGTGGTAATAAGCTTTTTGCTTATATTCATTATTATTGCTGTCCTTATCCAAATTCCTGTAATTCAGACAAAGCTCACCAATTATGCCATTTCTTTTATCAGTGGCAAAACCCATACAAGGGTGAGCATAAAAAAAATCAGCATCTCCTTTCCAAAATCCGTAGTTATTAAAGGTCTATATCTCGAAGACAGTAAAAAAGACACTTTATTATACGCTGGAGCAGTGAAAGTAAACATAGCTTTTAAAAATCTGTTCAATCACAAAATACATATCAGTTCATTGGCCCTGGAAGATGTAAAACTCAATCTGAACCGTATCAAAACAGATTCACTCTTCAACTACAATTTCCTTCTGACAGCATTTAGTGATACTAGCAGGCAAAAAAAACCCGGGCCTGAAAAAAAATCCAAATGGTCATTCAGCATAGATAATGTCAGTCTGAAAAACATTCACCTGTATTATAATGATGATTTTGGAGGGACGAAAATAACTGCAGATCTTAAACATTTAAAATTAAAAATTGATCGGATCGATATGGGACGGTCAATTTATAGTATTGATGAATTGACAATTGAACGTTTGACTGCAGGTGTTCTGATAAAGAAATCCGGAAAAACAAATGAGAAAAAGTCAGAAAGTATTCTGCCAAAAATAACGGCTAATAAAGTACAGATCATTAATACAGATTTCAATTATAGTGATTCGACAGGCAAACAATCGATCAGTGCAGGTATTAACCATCTTCAATTAAAAGATGCATCCATCGATTTACAAAAACAAATAGTCACCTTAAACAACTTAACCTTATTCAACAGTAGATTTCACTACAAAACAAATGAAACAGAATTCGCGCCGGAAAGGACAGTTGAGGAATCGAAGATAACAACAGAAAAAAGTAATTGGAAAGTTTCAGTAAAGAACATTTCCCTGGATGATAATTCACTCGCTTACATCGTTGTAAATAAAGCGGGAATAAAAAATACGTTTGGTGCTTCTTACCTCGATACTAAACATTTAACACTTTCGGCAACAAATCTATCTTATTCATCAGCTAAAACAGAAGTCTCAATAAATAAATTCACAATTACAGATCAAAATAATTTTGCAATAACAAAGTTCGAAACTGATTTCCGGATGGATCAGCATTCCATCACAGCAAAAAAGCTCAGGGTGAAAACCACCAATTCTTCCATAGATGCTGATTTAAACATACACTATTCTTCATTAAACTCTTTGAAGGATTCCATTCAATTCATGATCCTGAATTTGGATTTGAAAAATGCAAGCATCAGAAATTCTGATATTCTCTATTTTAATCCCCGGCTCAGTAAGGAAACATTTTTTAAAAACGGGATGAACATTACAACTGTTTCCGGATCTGTTAAAGGACCCGTGAATAATCTTACCGGAAAAAATCTTGTAATTAAAACCGGAGTCAGTACCATCATAAAAACCGATTTTATTGTTAAGGGGTTACCCTTTTTTAAAACCGCCAATTTCAATTTCCCGGATCTTAGAATAAATTCAGGGAAGAAAGATATATCGATGATCGCCGGCTCTTCAATTCCTGAAAACATTGATCTTCCTGAAAACATAAGTATGAAGATCGTTTTTAAAGGACAGATTAAGGCCTTTGAATCAACATTGAGCATGAGCAGCAGTTATGGATCCGCAAATCTTTTTGTAACCCTTGATAAAAATGAAAATTTCAGTAGTAAAGTAAACATTGCAAATTTTGATCTGGGCAGCCTGCTGAAAAATAAAGCCATGTTTGGCCCTGTATCATTAATTGCAGAAACGAACGGACATGGATTGGATAAAAAAACGATTACAGCAAAAATAACTGTTGATGCATCCCAGGTCTTCATAAATAAATACAATTATCATAATCTTAACATAGATGGTTCTGTTACCGGCCTGAAATTCGAAGGAAAAATAAAATTGGAGGATGAAAATGCATCATTTGATTTTGATGGGATTGTAAACTTAAATCCCAAGGAGGAACAATATAAATTTTCTTTGAATCTGCACGGAGCGGACCTTCAAAAACTCCATTTTACCAAGGATGATATACGGATAGGCTTAGTTGCAGTATCAGATCTGAAAGGCGGATCAGTAAATGAAATAAACGGAAATGCAAGTATCAAAAATATCTTTATTTCTCATGAAGGAAAAAAATACATTCTTGATTCCATATCAATCGCTTCAATAAACGAACCGAACAAAAGTATTTTAAATGTTAGCAGTTCGCTGATTGGAATAAATTACACAGGAACTTCATCACCTGCTGGGCTTCCAAAAGAGCTTGCCAGGTTCATTAATAATTATTTTCCATTTTCAGATTCAATACAATTAAAAAAGAAAAACGACCTGCCGAATTTTAATTTCGAGATACAAATTCACAACCATCCGATCCTTTCGGAAGTTTTCTTTCCCCAATTAAAAGGATTTGAACCGGTGTTCATTCGTGGAAGTTTTCAGGGTCAGAAAAATGAACTGAAAATAAATGCTGCCATAAAAAGAATAGTTTACGGAACTTCTGAGATTAATGACCTTTTGGTGGATTTGAATTCGGATGCGAATGCGGTGCATTATCAAATTTCCTGCAGTAAGATTTCAAACCCGCAGATTCAATTTGACAATTTCAGGGTTGAAGGAAAACTTGCAGATAAAACAATATTTGCAAGTGTATCTTCAATTGATGAAAAGCAAAATAAAAAGCTTTTTATCCGGTCTCAAATCATTAAGGATAATGCCAACTACAAAGTTTCGCTCGATCCAAAAGATTTCTATCTGATGAATAACCGCTGGGACATTGCCGCAGATAATTATCTTGAATTCGGGAAACAAGGATTTTTGATCCACCATCTTTTTTTGAGCAAAGCAGAAAGCCAGATCAATATCTCCTCCGTGCATGATCAGTTTAAGGATGATCTGAACATTGCAATCAAAAACTTTAAACTGGATGACATTTCCGGAATTATAGAAAAAGACAGTAGTCTGATTAAAGGGACTGTTGATGGAAATGTATTGCTTAAAAGAGTGAATAATACTTATGGCCTGATAGCAGATGCCAAAATAAGCAACTTGTTTGTTCGCGGAGTCCCCATTGGAAATTTATCTGTAAAAGCAGAGAACCCCACAACAGAAAAATTCAATATTGAGGTGAATTTATCCGGTGCTGATAATAATCTTGAGGCGAATGGATATTTTATTCCTTACGGTGAAGAGAATTCCATCAACATAAAAGCAGCGATCCAATCTCTTTCGATGAAAACGGTGGAAGCATTTTCAATGGGAACAATAACAGAAGCTTCCGGAACCCTTAGCGGAAATTTTTTAATCGGAGGTAAAACCGGTTCACCCGATGTAACCGGCGAAATAACATTTAACAATGCCTTTGTCACACCCGCTGTGTTGAATAACCGCTTAGAACTGAAACACGAACGGGTTCAATTAAAGAATGATGGAATTTATTTTCATTCTTTTACGATTTCAGATCCCTACAAGCATACAGCTGTTATTGATGGTGCAGTTAAAATGGAACATTTCAAAAATTTAATCTTTGCACTAAAAGTGAATATGCAGGACTTCTTATTATTCAACACAACTGTGAAGGACAATAAAGAATTCTACGGCCGGATGATCATTGACAGCAAGATCGATATAGACGGACCCATGACACTACCTGTTGTCAATGCAAAAATAAAAATGAAAAAAGGCTCCAACTTTACTTTTGCAGTTCCGGAACAAAAGCTCACAACTTACAAAGGAGACGATGTAGTTGAATTTGATGATTCAAGTAAACTTAATCTGATTCTTTACCAGGATCAGAAAAAAGAAAAACAAAAATCCGGGTTAAAAGGGTTTGATCTCTCCTCCATTATTGAAATAGACAAACAAGCAACGCTTCGGTTATTGATGGATCCTGCTTCCGCTGATTCTTTGGTGGTCAGAGGGGAAGCTGCATTAAGTTTCACCATTGACCGAAGCGGGAAAATGAGCCTTACCGGTGCCTACAATTTACATGATGGCAGTTACCTGGTTTCATTGGAATCTGTAGTCAAAAGAAGGTTTAATATCAATCCCGGGGGTACGATCATCTGGAACGGGGATCCGCTTGATGCAGAAATATCAATAAATGCAATCTATTCCATTCGTGCCTCCCCCATTGATCTTATCGCTGATCAGACGTCAGGCTTGAGTGAAACCGATAGAAATAAATACAAACAACTTTACCCGTTTTTGGTTTCCCTAAAACTGCGGGGAGCGATTTTGCATCCGGAAATCAGCTTTGAAATTCAATTACCTCCTGAAGATAAAGGAATTTTAGGTGGAACAGTCAATGCAAAACTGAACATGCTTAATGAAGATCCATCAGCACTGAACAAACAGGTATTTGCCTTATTGGTATTGGGCAGATTTGTTCAGGAAAATCCTTTGCAAACTGAATCGACCGGAACCTCATCAATGGTTCGTACCTCTGTGGGCAAATTTCTATCCGCACAATTAAATCAGTGGAGTTCTAAAGTGAAGTCAGGAGTGGAATTAAATTTTGATATCCAATCTTATGACGATTATCAATCAGGACAAGCAGAAGGAAGAACACAAGTGGAAATTGGCTTAAAGAAGCAGCTTCTTAATGAACGGTTAACCGTTCAGGTTGGAGGGACTGTAGATGTGGAAGGAGTAAAGGCAAAACAAAATTCAGCAAGTGATATTACAAGTGATGTTACATTAGAATACAAATTGACGAAAGATGGCCGGTACCGGCTGAAAGGGTTCAGACAAAATCAATATGAAGGCGCTATTGAAGGTCAATTAATAGAAACCGGCGCCGGTGTTTTATATGTGCGTGATTTCGATAAATGGAAAGATCTCTTTAAGGCACCAAAAAACAAAAGTGATTCATCAAAATGAATAAATATCCATGACAGGATCAATCCTAAATAAATTTTTTCTGATCATTATTTGTTTTCTTATTGCATCCTGCAGTGGTACAAGGTATTTGCCTTCCGGAGAAAAGCTTTATACCGGGGCCCAATTAAAATTAGAATCAAAAGAAAAGATAAAAAAGAAACGATTTATTAAAACGACCGCAGAAATCGCATTACGTCCAAACCCCAATCAACGTTTTTTAGGTATGCGACCCAGATTGTGGATGTATATGAAAGCCGGAGAAGATCCTAAAAGTAAAGTTAAAAAATGGCTTAAAAAAACGGGGGAAGCGCCCATATTGATGAGTAGTATCAACCCCGGTGTTACCTCCTCGATTATCGATGCAAAGCTTTTTAATATCGGGATCTTCAAAGCTTTTACTGAATTTAAAACCATTGAAAAGAAACATTCTTCCAGAATAATATACATTTCTCATATACATAAGCCTTATACCATTAAAGCGCTTACCTATTCTATTTCAGATGACAATTTACATCAGAGGATTCTTACAGAAAAAGAAAAATCATTCATTAAGCCGGGTGAAGATTACAACCTCGATAAATTAAAATATGAACGGGTACGGATCGATGCTTTAGTAAAAAACAATGGGTACTTCTACTTCAGTCCTGACTATTTACTTTTTAAAGCAGATACTTCCGAAGTAAATCATGATGTATCCTTCAAACTTTCCTTAAAAGACAGCATTCCGAAAAACGCATTGACGGTTTATCGCATTCACAATGTGTTTATAGATCAGGATTACTCTTTAAATGATGCCGTCACCGACAGTGTTAAAGACACCCTAAGATACCAAAACACTGTATTTCTGGGTAAAGGAACGGAAATGCAGATCAGGCCAAAAGTAATTTTAAGATCAGTTTATTTAATAAGACATGAAATCTATTCAAGAAATAATCATAACATCACACTTAACCGTTTGATGACAATGGGTAATTTCAAATTTGTTCGTATGAAATTTACTGACAGTGATACTTTAGCCCCCGGATTTTTAGATGTGTCCATTTTAATGACACCCTTGCCAAAATACGCATTCAGCGCGGAAATAGATCTTGTTTCAAAATCAAATAATTATACAGGTCCGCGAATGAATTTTAGTTATTTAAATAGAAATACCTTTAAGGGCGCCGAATTGCTGACTATAAATCTGGCCGGATCATTTGAGGCACAATTGGGTGGAAGCAATTTATTTTCTTATTCTTTTAATCCCCAAGTCGAGTTGTATTTTCCATGCTTTCTGGTTCCATTTAAAATAAGAACAAAGAGCATGTATATTCCAAAAACACGTTTTTCAATTTCTTATACCTATTTGAAAAGAGTCGGCTATTTTGATATGAATATATTTCAATTCATTTATGGTTTTAAGTGGAAAAAAGATATCCGGCAAGAAAATGAATTAAATCCTGTAAGTGTAAGTTATACTTCTACCGCGAATCAATCGGCTGAATTCACGAAGCTGCTGGATGCCAATCCTTTTCTTAAAAAAAGTTATGAAAACCAATTTATTCCCGGGGGAAGTTATTCTTACACTTATAATGAACAAGTATTGCCGGATAAAAAGATGCAATATTATATTAATTTGGCAACAGAGGTTGCAGGAAATACTTTTTCATTGTAAAATTAATTGCCGGGGAAAAAACATCCACGGATAATCCCTTAAGAGTCATTGGTTCTGTCTATTCACAATACGCGAAATTAAGTATAGATGGCCGTGGCTTTTACAATTTCAGAAATAAAAATAAATTAGCGATGAGAGTTTTTGCAGGTGTAGGTAAACCATATGGCAACTCTACAACTTTACCCTATATCAAACAATATTTCAGTGGCGGACCTAACAGTATTCGCGCCTTTCATATTAATTCCGTTGGTCCGGGTACATATCAGCAGAATGCCGATAATAAAGGATTTTTACAATTAGGAGGTGAAGTAAAACTAGAAATGAATGCAGAGTATCGCTTTAATATTTTCAAATTTTTTAAAGGTGCCCTATTTACAGATGCCGGAAATGTCTGGTTGCTAAAATCAAACCCTGCAAATACCGGAAGCCCGTTTTCATTTTCCAGTTTCTATGATGAGATTGCGGTAGGGGCAGGCATAGGATTAAGAATAGATGTTTCCTTTTTCATTTTACGATTCGATCTTGCAACTCCATTAAGGAAGCCATGGCTGGAAAAAAATCAGAGGTGGGTGATTAATCAAATAAATTTTGGAAATGCTGCATGGAGGAGCGAGAACCTGGTATTAAATATTGCAATCGGATATCCTTTTTAACTATGACCTATGGACCAAAACCCTCCCTCCTTTTGGAGCATCCCCGCCAAAGAATTACTTAACAGGTTTCAGGCAACGGCCAGCGGTCTTACAGCCATTGAAGCCAGGAAAAGGCTCGCAAGCTATGGTGCAAACCGGCTGAAACCCCAGAAACGATCGGATGCATTCACACTCCTGGTTTCCCAGTTTAAAAGTCCGATTATTCTCATTCTCCTGTTTGCAACGGGTTTGTCATTGTTTTTACACAACCTGGTCGATGCTTCAATTATTTTTACCATTGTCATCATCAGCGGGCTTCTTGGATTCTGGCAAGAATATAGTGCATCCAACGCAGTAGCGAAATTACTCGCCATAGTGCAGATTAAAGCAGCCGTGCTTCGCGATGGGAACCAACAGGAAATTCCCGTGGAAGAGATTGTGCCGGGTGATGTCGTGATCCTGAATGCCGGTGATATTGTTCCCGGAGACTGCCTCCTTCTTGAATCGAAGGATCTGTTTGTTGATGAAGCCATGCTTACCGGTGAAACCTTCCCCGTTGAAAAATCCGTTTCAGTGTTACCCGCCGATACTGCCCTCGCCCAGCGAACAAACACAGTTTGGATGGGGACCCATATTGTAAGCGGCTCTGCAAAAGCATTCGTTTCTTTCACGGGTAAAAACACGGAATTTGGTCAGGTTTCCGAACGCCTGAAACTTAAAGCACCGGAAACCGAATTTGAACATGGCATAAGAAGGTTCGGGTATTTTCTTGGAGAAGTCACGCTGGTACTGGTGGTCATCATTTTTGGTATAAATGTTTATTTGCACCGGCCCGTGTTGGAAGCTTTTCTGTTTTCACTGGCGCTTGCGGTCGGGCTGACTCCGCAGCTATTACCGGCGATCATCAGCATCAACCTGGCGCATGGTGCCAAGAAGATGGCTCAAAAGAAAGTGATCGTTAAACGCCTGTCTTCTATCGAAAACTTCGGGAGCATGAATATCATCTGCTCCGATAAAACCGGCACCCTCACCGAAGGAACCGTGCAGGTAGAATCGGCACTTGATGTGAATGGAGTAGCAAACGAAAAAGTATTCCTGTTCGCTTATCTCAATGCAACCTACGAAACCGGTTTTACAAACCCTATCGATGAAGCCATCCTGCATTTTCGTAAGGTCGATGTGTCGGAATACCGGAAACAGGATGAAATCCCCTATGATTTTTTGCGAAAACGTTTGAGTATATCGGTTGCACATGGCGATGCACATTTGATGGTGACCAAAGGTGCACTGACTAATATTCTTGATGTATGTTCATCTGTGGAAACTA
>Ga0182021_10009896_pt1 | contig 11307 bp, 10 predicted proteins | sample 612E3MmetaG_FD_120493 | JGI IMG/M metagenome (GOLD analysis project Ga0182021, IMG submission 120493) | Permafrost microbial communities from Stordalen Mire, Sweden - 612E3M metaG (Illumina Assembly) | ecosystem: Environmental > Terrestrial > Soil > Wetlands > Permafrost | place: Sweden...
ACGCTGCCTTCGCCGGCCAGGACGCCCTCCTCCTGGAGGAGGGATTGGATGGCGTGGCTTTGGCCCACCTTGGTCCGGACGATCGGGGATCGGCGGGCGGCGGCCACGTCCGCGATCATCCGCGACGTCGAGAAATTGGTCACGACGATGCCGGGATGGCCGGCCAGCCAGGCGTCGGCGACGAGCGGGAACGTGAATTCCTCGGACAGGCTCTCGCCCGTTTCGCTGACCAGCGAGATACGGCTGACGTCGCTGTTCATCAGGAACCCGGCGTCGGCGCCGACGGCCTTAACGACGGAGACGACCTGCTGGGCGTTGCGCGGGCGCGGCTCGGGATCGTGGGGGAAGAAGCCGTTGGGCTCGTTGTTGATCGGGATGAGGTCGAAACCGAGGAGGGCGGCGAAGCGCTCCAGGAAAAGCGCTCCGGCTCCCGAGCAGGCGTCGACGACGACTTTGAATCGAGCCTTGCGGATCGCCGCGGCGTCGAGGAATCCGGCCAGGGCCTCGAAATAGAGGTCTATCGCGGAGGAGTCCGCCCGCAGCGTTCCGAGGTGGTCGGTGTCGGCTTTCTCCATCCGGCCGAGGTGATAAAGGTCGAGGACTTCGGCGCCTTGGAAGGAGTTGAGATAGGTGCCGTCGGCGTGAATGAATGTCAACGCGTTCCAATTGACGTCGTTGTGTCCGGCCGTCACGGCGATCCCTCCTCCGGCGGTCCCGCGGCGGACCGCATGCTGGAGGACGGGCGTGGGGCAGATGCCCAGGTCGATGACGTCGCATCCCGAGGAAAGGAGCGCCGAAGCGCAGGCGGCTCGGAGCATGGGCCCGTGGATACGGGTGTCGCGGGCCAGGAAGACCGGTTTGCCGCCGACGAATGCGCCGAAGGCCGAGGCGAAATCCATGACCAGCTTGGGAGTCACGGATTCGCCGACGATTCCGCGCACCCCGGAGATTCCGATCTTGAGAAGCTTCATGGTCTTTGAATCATTATAAAGGGGTCAGGTCTCAACATTCAACAAAATCCCGTATCTCGTTGAAAAAATAGAATTTCCGCTGAACGAATTCGGAATATTTCCCGGTTTAGGGAACACGATAATCTGGATTCCGATGGTCTTTTTTACCGACTATGTTCGCATCGATCGCCAACGTTATCAGCGCGTTGCGCGGTTTTGTTGAATGTTGAGACCTGACCCCTTTTATTTTTAAAGGTCGAAGGCGAAGCCTAGGCCGGCCAGAAGACGCCAGCCGCCCAGGTCGACTTTGACGTCGTAGGGTTTGGCTTTGAGGGCGGCGAACTTGGCGCCGATCGTGAGATAGAGGAATTTCCAAGGATAGAATTTGAGCCCGGCCGCGGCCATTGCCGCCCAGCGGGTCCCCTCGACGGGATGGTCCTGGACGTAGGCGTACTCCACCGTCTGTTTGTAAAAATACGGGCCGCCCCCTCCGCGGACGAAGATCGCGATCGATTTAAGGCGGAGCTCGTAGCCGCAATAAATCTCCAGTCCGGACAGCGTGAAGACGGCCGCGGAATCATAGAGGCCGAGCGCTCCGGTCAGCTCCGGTCCGGTCTCATAGGCGGCACCCGCGAACCAGCCCTTGCCGATACCGAGCTCGAGGCTGGGCGTGAAAACGGACCCGGGGTGATACGTGGACGTCAGCAGGGCGTCGTTGATCGACCGCGGGCCGTAGGTCAATCCCACCCGGATCGTCAAGGCCGAAAGGGCCGGGCCCAATACGAGAAGAAGCGCCGCCGCTCCCAGCAACCTTCCCCGGGCGCTCAATTGCCGATCTCCGTGGCCGGGCTTTCCACGCCGTTCTTGTCCACGGCGATGATCCGGTACAGGTAGAACTCGTCCTTCTTGAGTCCCTTGTGGTCGAAGCCCGGGCTGGCCCCGGCGGGAGCGTCGGCCAGGAAGACGAAGGCCGTGTCGTCCGCGCTGGGGGACCGCTTGAAGATGCGGTACTTGGCGATCGGGGTCCGGTTCGTGGAATTGTTCGACCAGGTCAGCCGGTTGACATATTCCTGGAAGAAGATGAAATTGCCGGTCACCCGCCGCAGCAGCGGAGAGGTCGGCTGGCCGAGCGGATAGTGGATGTCGGCGGTCAGCGCCATGGTCGGGCCGGACGGCCCGATGTCCGTGACGGTGATCCCGGTGGCCGTTCCGTCGTAGCGGTTGCTGCCGGCGTAGGAATACGGGCCGAAGGTCAGCCCCTGGACGTAATAATCGGCCGCGTCCGCGGCGAATCCTTTTTCGATGTGCTCCATGCCGTCCGCCTCCATGAGCCGGAGGAGCTTGTGGACGGTGGTGGAATTGTCGTAGGCGAAATCCGTCCCCGCGGGGTTCAGGCGGGCGTCGACGTGCCAGACCAGCAGGCCGTCCCCCGGCAGGAACGCGTCGTTCTGGGTCCGGGTCCGGTTTTGGACCATGAAGAACTCGGAGAACGGAGCGGAGGCGTCGTATTCCGGCATCATCAGGAGGGCGTCCGGGACGGCCGCCGTTTGGCCCAGCGAGACGCGCTGCGTGCCATAATTGAAGACCCGGGGCGTCAGCCAGTCCAGGAGCATCTTGCTGAAACAGTTGTGGTCTCCGCGGGTGGCGTCCATCATGTCCAGGCCGCCCAGGCCGCCGCCCGGCCCGACGGTCGCGTCATAATCATAATAATCGGGCAGACCCAGGGCGTGGCCCGTCTCATGCATGACGACGATCTGGTCATAAGCTCCGGGCCAAGAGCGCGATTCCCATTGCCAGGAATATTTGGCCCCGTTGAAATTCTTGCCGTCAAGGACGAACGAGGTGGAGAACGACGTCTGGTAGCCCCACCAGAAATTGGCCCAGCCGTTGTTCGGTCCGGTCCAGACGACGACGAAATAGTCGATGGTGTTGTTGCCGTCGTTGTCATATTGGGAGAAATTGTGGCCCTGGTTGTGGAAATACTGGAGCGCTTCCTTGATCAGGGCCTCGCGCGCGGCCGTGGTTTGGGCCATGGAAGCCCGCGTATAGGACGGCCGGTACCAGCCCAGCGTCGTTCCCCCGATATCCAGGAGGTTGTAGGACGATCTCCGGTAATAATTGCGCAGGCTTTCGTAAGGGTAGCCGGTGTCCCCGTCGCCGAAGAGCTTGGCGTTGATGGCGGCCGCGGCGTTGACGGCCGGATAATCCGGGAAATCGATGAGCAGGGCGAAAATCTTGACGCTCCCCTTGGTCGGCAGACCGTTGCGCCGGCCCGACGGCAGCGTTTGATCCCCCAGCCGATCGCCGATGCCGGCGTCCTTCGTTCGAGGGATCAAGCCGCTCAGCCGGGCCCGAAAATTCCGCAGCAGCGCCGGATCGATGCGATTATTGCCCAGGGCCAGGGCTTTCTGCAGGCGGGCCGAATAGGAGCCGTCCCGTAGGTATTGATCCATTTCGGCCCGCGTGGGCGGCTCGAGCGCCCATAGGGAGCAGATGGGAATCAACAACAAAAGGGCCGGGATTTTCTTGCCGTGCATGTTTTCAAGTCTAACATCAGTGCAGCCCTTGATCAACGCGCCGGCGCCCGCTCTGCGGCCCGGAATTTGCGGCCGGGCCGTCTTCGGTTACAATGGTTTCCATGAGCTTCATCGGACCGAAGACGATTGCCCTCGGGCTTTTGCTGCTGGCCTCGCTCCCTCCCATCGGTGCGGGCCCGGCCCAGGATGCAGATGCCCGAATCCGCGCTTTCCTGGACGAGCACCAGGGTCGCTGGCGCGATTTGAACGTCCCCGCGGCCGACGGGCAGATCCTGTATGACCTGATCGTCGCCCACGGATACAAGAGGGCCCTGGAAATCGGTACGTCCACCGGGCACTCCGGCACCTGGATCGCCTGGGCCCTGAGCAAGACCGGCGGCCGGCTCATCACGGTCGAAATCGACGCCGAGCGCCGGGACCAGGCCCTCCGCAATTTCCAGGCGTCCGGCCTGTCCGGCCTCATCGATTCACGGCTGGGCGACGCCCATATCCTCGTCCCTCGGCTCGATGGCCCGTTCGATTTCGTCTTCAGCGACGCCGACAAGGATTGGTACATCGAGTACTTCAAGGCCGTCGCTCCGAAGCTCGCCTCCGGCGGCTGCATCGCCGCCCACAACGTCTCCGAGCGCGGCCGGGGCTGGACCCGCGAGTACCTCGACTTCGTCCGGGCCCAGCCCGGGTTCACCACCACGGTCGATCCCCGCGGCTCGGCCAGCCTGGCCGTGAGCTTCAAGAAATAGATCCGTCCAAGGAATCCGCCTCCATGTTCGATCAGCTTTCGGACCGCCTTCAGAAGGTGATGAAGTTCCTCAAGGGCGAGGGGCAGGTCACCGAGAAGAACATGGGCGAAGCCCTGAAGATGATCCGCCTGGCTTTCCTTGAAGCCGACGTCAACTACAAGGTCGTCAAGGATTTCGAGGCCCGGATCAAGGAGAAGGCCCTCCATCAGGACGTCCTGGGCAGCCTGACCCCGGCCCAGCAGGTCATCAAGATCGTCCGCGACGAGCTGACCGCGGTCCTGGGCGGGACGGACAAGCCGCTCCAGTTCGCCTCCCTGCCGCCCTCGATTTTCATGCTGGTCGGCCTGCAGGGCAGCGGCAAGACCACGACCACCGGCAAGCTGGCCCGCTGGGCCCAGGGCAAGGGGCGCCATCCGCTGCTCGTCTCCTTCGACCTCAAGCGGGCCGCGGCCCAGGACCAGCTCAAGATCATCGCCGGCTCCCTCCGTCTGCCTTTCTATGAGATGACGGCGGAGAAGATGGCCCGGCCCGAGGAGGCCCTGCGCGAGCTCCTGCGGGAGACGAAGAACCGCGGCCACGACCTGCTCCTGGTCGACACCGCCGGCCGCCTCCACGTGGACGACGAGCTGATGGACGAGCTCAAGCTGGTCAAGACCATCCTGGATCCGATCGAGACCATCTACGTCGGCGACGCCATGACCGGCCAGGACGCGGTCAAGAGCGCCCAGGCCTTCGCCGAACGGATCGGCGTCACCTCGATCGTGCTGACCAAGCTCGACGGCGACGCCCGGGGCGGGGCGGCGCTGTCCATCGTCTCGGTCACCGGCAAGCCCATCGCGTTCGTCGGCGTCGGCGAGAAATTCGACAAGCTCGAGGTCTTCCACCCCGACCGCATGGCCTCCCGCATCCTGGGCATGGGCGACATGCTCAGCCTGATCGAAAAGGCCGAGGGCGCGGCCGACCTCAAGGAAGCCGAGGAGATGGCCCGCAAGATCCGCAAGGCCGAATTCACCCTGGACGACTTCAAGAAACAGCTCGTCCAGATCAAGAAGATGGGCTCGCTGTCGGGCCTGCTCAGCCATCTCCCCGGGACCGGCGCGTTCAAGAAGCTGGCCGCCGCCGACGTCGACGACCGCCGCCTCGTCCATTTCGAGGCCATCATCAATTCCATGACCCCGGCCGAGCGCGAAGATCCCCGGATGATCAACGGCAGCCGCCGCCAGAGGATCGCCCGCGGCAGCGGGCGGCCCATCCACGAGGTCAATCAGCTCCTGAAGCAATTTCAGGAGATGCAGAAGATGATGAAGGGCGGGGCCTTCAAGAAACTGCTCGGCGGCCTCAAGTAGCCCCGTCTATTTATTCGCCTCCCCGCCGCCGGCCTTGCCGCCGCACTCGCCCGCGAGTTTATGCGCGGTCGAGTACCGCGGAACCTGATCCCCGGTCAAAGACCGGGGCCCCTGCCGCTGTACACAATCAGATCGCCAAGGCGGATGGATCCGCCGCGTGTCGGATTCAGCCACTTCAATTGAATCCGATGGCGGCCGGCGGGGAGGGCGTACCTCCAGGCCAGCGTTTCGCGGCGGTCATGATCGGCCGTCGGGAGGTCGATCGTCTCCGGCGGGAGGCCGTCGATCCGCATTTCCAGTCGATAGTGGAGGGCCGCCGTCGAAGAAGCGGCCCGGGCCTCCCCGCCCAGGGCGAATCCGATGCCTTCGAATTCGATGGCCGTCTCTCCGGCCAGGTCCTTGTTCAGCCGCCGCCGCTCGACCGGGAAATGCCCGGCGAAACCGACTTCGAGCTTTTGCGGCCGGGGCGCCTGGAACGGAATGACCGCGTCGTCTCCGGCGGTTGTCCCGCCGTTTCTTTCGATCACGGCCAAGGCTTGGCCGTAGGAGCAATCATAGGCTTGGCGCAGCGACAGGTTGACGTAGGGGAAGGGCATGTCTTCGACCTTGGCCACGCCCTTGCGCCAAACCTCGGGGATGCGGTCATAGCCGATGGCCGTGCCCAGGATCCCCGCAGCGGTGGAGGGATTGCAGTCCGAGTCGTCCCCGCAGCGGGCGGCGATGTCGATCGTCCGTCCGAAGTCTCCGCCTCCATAGAGAAGACCCAGGACGACCCAAGCGCAGTTGATCTTGGCGTCGATGTCGAAGGGCGAGAAGACGCCCTCGGGGCAGCCGACGTCCTCGGCCCAGCGGCGGGTCACGGAGAACCAGGTCTTTTTCCAGTCCGAGGGATCGGCCCGCCAGCCGGCGATGACGTCCCGCATGGCCCCGGCGAAGGCGCTTTCGGCCGGCACCGCCCGCAGGCCTTGCTCGACGATCCAGGGAATGTCGTCGGAAACGAAGGCCAGCGAAAGCACCGTGGCGACGTAAAGTCCTCCGTACCAGCCGTCGCCGTAGTTCATGATGTGGCCGACGCGGTCGCTGAATTCGGCGGCCGCGGCGGGCAGCCCGGGGGCCATGAGGCCGGCGAAATCAGCCTCGATCTGGAAGTCGATGTCGTCGGCGTGGGGGTTGTTGAGCCAGTGGCCCGAGGCCGGCGGCAGGAGCCCGCGGAGGATGTTGGAGCGGGCCATCTGATTGGCGTGCCAGAGGGGATAGGGGGCCGCGGCGAAAGCCCGGGCGAATTCGGCGGCCGGGGCGTCCAGCCCTTTTTTCTGGAAAACGTCGACGAACGTCAGGTCCATGTAGACGTCGTCATAGAGACCGGGGCCGTTCTTGAAGTCGTCGAGAATCTCGTCTTCACTCCAGGGGATGGGCGTGTAGTCCCAAGCGATGGTCCCCTGGAAACGGAATTCGGTCGGGCCGCCGTACGTGCAGCCGATCGTCTTGCCCGCCCAGCCGCCCCGGATCTTGTCGCGCAGGGTTGCCTTGGACAGGCGCACCGTCGTTCCCGAGGCCGGCCCGCCGTCCGCGGCGGGAAATTTTTTACTGAGCGCGTCCCGCAGGAGGGCGATGTGGGCGGCGATCGTCTTTTTCGTCTCGGCGTACCGCCCCGGAAATTCCCGATCCAGCGCGGCGGCCGCCGCAGCGACGCGGTCGATGAAGGCCGGGCCCTCTTCCCGGGCCCGGGGGCCCGCGAGCAGGGTTTTGAGTTTTTCCAAGACGCAGTTGTAGCCCGTCGACGAACTGCCGCTCAGGAGATTGCCGGGGTAGAGCTCGATGAGGTCCTTGAGCGCGGCGCGGCCGCCCTGTGTATCGGCCTGAAGGAGGAGCGCCTGTCCGATCGAGCGGACCGGATCGTAGGCCCGCGGATTGAAAGCGTAATCGGCGCAGGTCAGGAGGGGCAGGCGGTTGATCTCATTCTGGGGGCAAAGCGGATTGGACATGTAGCCGTAGGCCACGGCGTCCAGGTCGGGATCCCGGCCGCTGACCGGCCCGAGATGCAGGGCCCCGGTGCGGTCGTTGACCGGGTAGTTGTCCCAGATGACGAGGCGATGGCCGGCCGCTTTCTTGAAGCTCTCGGCGCAGGCCCGGGTGATGCGGGGCGTGACGACGTCGTCCCCCGTCCAAAAAAGGAAAACGTCCTTGTCCAGAGTCCGCGCCAGGGCCGCGAGATAAGGGCCGGCCTCCGGCCCGTCCCCGCAGCCCCAATAATAGACCGGGCAGAAGATGAGCGAGGCGCCCGGGTCTTTTTGCCGCAGGCGGCGCAGGAGACGGTTGGCCAGACCGGCGTGGGCGGCGCCCAACACGGCCGGGTCCTGGCCCTTCGTCTCGATATCGTCGTAGGAAAGGCTGAACCAGCGGACGCCCAGGCCCTGGACCCAGGCGTAGTGGGACCACATGTCTTCGAAATCCCTGGCGTCCCCGACGCGTAAGGGCCGGGTCGTGAAGAGGGCGGGATGGAAGGAGAAGCAGAACTGAATGCCGTTGTCCTGGCAGGCCCGGGCCACCCGGGCCAGGCCGTCTTTTGTCCGGTCGGAGAAGGGCTCCCACCAGCGGTTGTCGAATTTTTCCATGTCCGTGAAAACGCAGGTATAGCAGCTCATCAGGAAGTTCATCCGGCCGCGGACGAGCGTGGGGATTTCGGCCAGGTACTGCTCCCAGGTCCAGGCCCAGCCCTTCGTTCCCCGCAGCCGGAAGCCGGGCTCGGTCCGGCCGTCGGTGAGGGGAGTGGGAAAAGGGAGCCGCCGGTCGGGAACGACGACTTCAAATCCGGCGCGATTTTGGGCCGTCGAGGGAGCGGGGAGGGTGACGATCAGGACGGCCACGAAAGGCAAAGCGGCGAAAACCCTGAATTTCTTCATATCGACCTCTTTATAACAGAGATACGACAGTTCTCCCGGCGGGGAGAGGGGGCCGCCGCGGCGGCCGCGGCGCCCTGGGCCCATAATTATCAATTCCGGCCGCCGATGTCAAAAGCCTCGCGATTTGCCGGTTGATTGTTGACTTGTGGGTCGATTTTCGTTATTATCCTTAAACTCATTTCAATAGAATGGATTAACCTACTATGATGTCTATGCGTTTGATGCGAATCGGTTCCAAGAACCGGCCCTCCTACCGGATCGTCGTGATGGACTCCAAGAAAGCCCGCGAAAGCCGGGCCAAGGAGTATCTCGGGATGTACAATCCCACGACCGAGCCCCCCGAGTTCAAGATCGACCTGGCCAAGGCCAAGATCTGGCTCGACCGCGGCGCCAAGCCCTCCGAGACCGTGCAATCCCTTCTGCATCTAGCTTCCAAGGCGACCAAAAAGGCCTGATTCGTATTCCTTATTAAGTCAGAAGGAGGTCCCCCGTGAAGGAGCTTGTTGAACTGATCGCCAAAGCCCTCGTCGACCAGCCCGAGTTGGTGCAGGTGTCCGTGCTCGACGGCGAACAGACCACCATCCTGGAATTGAAAGTCGCTCCCGACGACCTGGGCAAGGTCATCGGCAAACAGGGCCGCACCGCCCGCGCCATCCGGATCATCCTGGGCGCGGCCGGCATGAAGCTCAAACGGAGATACAATCTCGAGATCATCGAGAAGGGCTGATTTGAAGACCATCGGCAGGGTATTGCGAAGCCAGGGCCGGCTCGGGGAGCTGAAGGTCCATCTGGAGCCGGCCGGCCTGCCCGCCGATTTTTTTTTACCCGGCCGGGCGTTAAAATCGAAGACTCATTAGTCGCCCGGCCAGTACTCGGGGAGCAGAACGGACGGCCTGACGAATTGACTGCTCCCCGTGGTAAGGTTTTTCTGAAGTTTCGCGGGGAAGCCCGGGAATACCCGGTCGAGTCCCTGACGTCCCTGAGAAACGGATTCGTTCTCAAGCTCGGGGGGGTGGATACGATCGGCGCGGCCGAAGCCTTGGCCGGGGCCGAGATCCAGGTCCCCGAGGGCGACTTGGAGCCGCTGGAAAGCGGCCAAGTCTTCGTCGCCGATCTCCTCGGCTGCGCCGTCGTCACGCTCGACGGGCGGCCGCTGGGCCCGGTGATCGACGTATGGGAGGCGGGCGGAGCGGCGACCTTGGTCGTGGAACGGCCGAAGGACGGGGCCGAGCTCCTCATCCCCCTCAGCGAAACCGTCTGCCCGGTGATCGACACGGCGGCCAAGCGCATCGTGGTCGACCCGCCGGACGGCCTTTTGGACTTAAATGAGATTTGATATAATCACGATCTTCCCCGAGATGTTTGCCAACATCTTCAACGGGGGAGTCGTCCAGAAAGCGCTCCAGAAAGGGCTTCTCGAGGTCAAGGTGCACAATCTGCGGGATTTTACGACCGACAAACACCTGCAGGTCGACGACCGTCCTTTCGGCGGCGAGGAGGGCATGGTTTTCAAGCCTGAGCCGCTTTACGCCGCGGTCGAAGCCGTGCGGACCTCGCCGGAATCGCCCGTCTACCTCCTCTCGCCCCAGGGCCGGCGCTTCGACGGCCGCCTGGCCGCCGAGCTGGCCGGCCATGAGCAGGTCGTCCTCCTCTGCGGCCGCTACGAAGGCGTCGACGAGCGCGTCGCCGAGGGCCTGGCCGACGACGAGATCTCCATCGGCGACTACGTCCTGACCGGGGGCGAGCTTCCGGCCATGGTCGTGGTCGACGCCGCGGCCCGCTTCATCCCCGGCGTCGTGGGCAAGGCGGCCTCCGTCCGCCACGATTCGTTCGTCGACGGGCGCCTCGATTTCCCCCATTACACCCGGCCCCGGGAATTCCGGGGCATGAAAGTGCCCGCGGTGCTCTTCTCCGGGGACCACAAGAAAATCCAAGCCTGGCGGCGGAAGAAGGCGCTGGACAAGACCGCGCGCCGACGCCCGGATCTGCTGGCGCAGCGTGAGCTGTCGCCCGAGGAGCGCCGCATCCTCGCTCAAATCACCAAGGAAAGGAACGAAACATGAATACCCTGCAGGCCGTCGAACAAAAGTATATGAAGAAGGACGTCGAGACGTTCACCGTCGGCGACACGGTCAAGGTCCACGTGCTGATTAGGGAAGGCGACAAGGAACGCGTCCAGATCTTCCAGGGCGACGTCATCGCCCGGCACGGCGCCGGCATGAGCGCGACGTTCACCGTCCGCAAGATCTCCTTCGGCGTGGGCGTCGAACGCATCTTCGCCCTCCATTCCAAGACGGTCAAGAAGATCGAGATCGTCCGGCACACCAAGGTCCGCCGGGCCAAGCTCTACTACATGCGCGACCTCAAGGGCAAAGCGGCCCGCCTGCGCGGCGACCAGCACTGAGCCCTGGCCGGTGAACGGCCCCGCCGTGGCGGATTTTTCCATCGAGCGCTCGCATCTGGAGCGCGGATGCCCGTCCGTCGCCGGCGTGGATGAAGTCGGGCGCGGGGCCCTCTGCGGCCCCGTCGTCGCCGCCGCCGTCCTCTTTCCGCCGTCCCTGATCGCCGCCGCTCCTCCGACCTGGCTGCGGCGGATCAACGACTCCAAGCTCCTCTCGCCCCGCCGCCGCGAGGAGCTCGTCCGCCCCATCCTCGAAGAAGCCGCCTCCGTCGGCGTGGGCTGGAGCATCAGCGGCGAGGTCGACCGCCTTAATGTTTTCCAGGCTTCGCACGCGGCCATGCGCCGGGCGGTGAGCCTCCTGGCCCCGGCGCCCGGCCTCGTCCTGGTCGACGGCGTCGCGCTGCGGGCTTGCCCCTGGCCCCAGGAAGCG
>Ga0182021_10009897_pt1 | contig 11304 bp, 10 predicted proteins | sample 612E3MmetaG_FD_120493 | JGI IMG/M metagenome (GOLD analysis project Ga0182021, IMG submission 120493) | Permafrost microbial communities from Stordalen Mire, Sweden - 612E3M metaG (Illumina Assembly) | ecosystem: Environmental > Terrestrial > Soil > Wetlands > Permafrost | place: Sweden...
ATTACGCCGTCGTATCCCGCCATCCGAATCTCGGAGGCGAACTCGGTGGAGGCGGTTGATCCCACGGTGCCGTTGCTGAGTGGGCTCTTGCCCGAGCACATTATCCTAGCGCCTGGGTAGATTGCTGTCATGGGTCCTGTTAAGGCGACGAATAGGTTCTCGGGGCTGAGGGAGTCAATGTCACCCCATTTCTTCCCAATGCGGTCCCATAGGATCTTCGCGGCTAGACCGCGCCCGCCGAAGAACATCTCCAGTGTTTCGTCGTCGAAAGAAGTGTCCTTGATCTTCCTCTTCGTCAGGTCTACGTCGAGGTACTTCCCAGCGTATCCTCCGGGCATCTTAGATTACCTCTTCTCCCTTCTCGCCGAAGAAGAATACCGCTAACTCCTTCGCCACCTCGATGGGTGGCCTACTGAAGAGCTTCTTGTTTACGTTTGGCCCCTCCGGGACGACTGTGAGGGCGTTGTAGCCCGCCTCTACGCAGACCTTTACACATTCAGGGTCCCCGTTGCAGAGGTTGCAGATTACAGCCTTGTTTGTCTCAGGATGAAGGTATGGCACGTGGCCTGGGCACGCCTTTATGCAGCTGCCACAGCTGATGCACTTTTCCTTATCCACGATGACGGCGGTTGTGACGGGGTCGACGCTAAGGGCCTTCGGGGCACAGGATGCGACACAGGGGTAGTCAGCGCACTGCGCGCATAGGTGGGGGACCTCGAGGCCGGGGAAGGGCATGAAGACACGGACCATTGAGGCCTCGGGGAACATCCACCCTTCGAATTTCATACTGCACGCGAGCTCGCACCGCTTGCACCCGCTACAGGCCGCATAGTCACGGGCTATCCAGATAGGTTTGCTCATTGTCTCACCAGAATTAACTTATGGATTTTAGTCATTTATTGGGATAAAAGGCTTCTCTGGTTATCGGAATTAAGCCGATATACACGTGAAGACATATCGATTCTAGGAAAAATCCAAAAAGCGGGCAAAAACCAGATATTATCAATGAAAACGAGTCTGTGAGGCCTTTAGGAGTCTCTCAGCAGCTGATTCGATCAGACTTTTGCTTGATAGTCCTTCTATCCACTCGGTGGGGATTTCCTCGACCCCGTAATATGCCCCCGCTAATTGTCCATAGACGGCACCTACGGTGTCGGAGTCGTCTCCTAGGTTGACCGCTAGTATGCATCCCTCCTCGAAGGATGAGCACTTAGCGAATGCCCAGAGGGCCGCTTCGAGGGTCTTCACCGCGGTTCCCTGAGCCTTTATCTCCGGTGGCTCTGAGCACCTGAATGAGCCCTCAGCAACATTTTCGACTTGTGCCGTGAGTGGTTGTTGATTCCAGATCCCACTCTCTGGCTCGTATCTCAGAGAAGTGAGGGTATTCTTCTTCTCGCCTTTTAATGTCCCAATGAGAAGCGCCCCTAGGTAGCGGCAGGAGTCAACCGCTTCATCCGCTCCGTGTGTAACCTTCGAGCTGAGGCCCGAGTATTCAATGGCCAGTCTTGGTGAGTCGTGATAGAATAGTGGTACCGGAGCCAGTCTCATTAGGGATCCGTTGCTCCCCGTCTCAGGACTAGTCGGCCCAGAGTAGGGATCCCCGGTGTCAATGAACCTCTGCAGGCTCGCCTTTGTCGTGTTTCCGATGTCGAAGCAGTTTCCTGTGGCGCTCATATACCCTTCCCTCCACCACCGTACATATCTCTCAGCTTGGTCGCGTGGTTCGAAACCCCCCTTCTCGATGAGGCTCTCTGCGAGGCAGAGTGCGAGCGAGGTGTCGTCTGTCCAGTCGCCGGCCTTAAGGTTGAATGGCCCGCCACCTCGAAGGCCGGTTATGGGTGGGAAGCTACCTCTTGGCTCGAACTCGACTGGGGCACCGAGGGCGTCCCCGACTGCGAGGCCTATGAGGCTCCCCCTAAACCTGCTGAGAAGATTCATCAGAGAAAAGTAGGATTTCGAAATATAAGGGGGAGGGACTACTCCCTCAGCTTCTTCATGAAGGGCTCGACGTCGGCTAGGTCTAGCCTCTTCAGCGTCTCCTTCGTTGGGATACCGCGGTCGTCCCAGCCCAGCGTCTCGAAGTAGGCCTGCAGCTTCTGATCGACCAGCTTCTTATCCGTCACCCTTCCCTTATAGGGTCCCTCTGGCAGTGGCTCATAGAAGCGTGGCGGGTTGTCGTCGTCCTTGAGCGGCTCCCACTTCATATCGGGGCCACCCAGCATGAGGAGTGCTCTCTGGAGTGTGACCGTCCTTGGGCCCGTCTCCTTCCTCCAGCTCTCGATGGTTATCGGGAAGCCTGTTATGGCCTTTGCGAAGTCAAACTCGAGCTCTCTTGTTGTTCGGCAGAAGTCACAGAATACACCTGAGTCGGCGAATATTGCGCCACTCATATCAGTGTAGCCGTCTCCGATGTCGGAGGTGTGATCTCCGCCCTGTACACTACCCGCGTAGCTGGCGTCGTGGACGTAGTCCTGGTCACTACGGGTCCCGTGGGCTCCTATTTCGATGCCTTTGACATGGACGACGTACTTCAGTAGCTCCTCGGGCTTCAGGCCTTTCATCTCCGCGATCTTGATTGCGGCCCTATAGCTGCCTTCAGCGAGGATGTCCCCTATTCCCTCGCGCTTCGCCATCATCCAGGCAAGCTTTGTGAAGGCGTCGGTGTCGCCCCAGTTGAGTTCGAAGCCTATGTCTTTCTTTGTGAGGATTTTCCTCTGGTAGAGTTCAGCTGCTAAGCCCATTGTGTTGGGGCCGTTGATGCCGCTGTGGCCGAGGTTATCGATCAGGGCACTCATGTGAATGTTATCTGATGGTTCGAAGATACCGAGGTTTGTTCCGCAGTAAGCCTGCAGTTCGTAGTCTGGGAGGTCGGTGATGTCTCCCTTCCACTTCCCGTTCTTTATGCAGCTGACCTTCATGCAGTTAGTGGTGCAGTTGAAGTCGCTCCACTTCTTCTTGACCCAGTATTGCTCGAAGCGTGGACCGGCGTAGCTCTTCTCGTCGTGCCACTCGGTCTGCCAGTTCTTGATCGGTTCGCTGCTTTTATCCGCACCTACAGTGTATCCAAGGTAACCTGTGCCGTAGCGGCGCATCTCGCTGTTGGCGATGAGGATCTGGTGTGCCTTCTTCCAGAGGAGCTTCGCTGCCTCGGGGGCGTCGACGGTAGGCATCTTACCCCTTCCCTTGGCGACGACGGCCTTGAGCTTCTTCGAGCCCATGAGGGCACCATAGCCCCCGTAGCCGCAGGCGTGGCAGATCTTAGTCATCACCGCGGCGTTGCGGACTAGATTTTCCCCGGCTGGGCCAATGTAGATCATACCGGGTTCGCGCCAGATGCCAACGTTGGGCTTGCGCTTCTTCAGTTCCTCACCTACCTCTCTGTTAAGAGTCTTGATTGTCTCCTCGCCGACCGTGCCCCAGATGTGCTCAGCAGATTTGATCTCAGCACCATCGTTTGTTACGAGGAGGTAGACCGGCTTCTCCGATTTACCCGTGAATATGACGCCGTCGTATCCTGAGCATCTGAGTTCGTGTGCAAATTCAGTCGACGCTGTTGAGCCAACTGTTCCCATGCTAGCGGGACTTTTACCGGAGACACATATCCTGCCACCAGGGTAGATGCCAGTCATTGGCCCAGTTAATATTAGAAGCGGGCTCTCCGGGGCGTATGGATCGAGGGTCTCCCACCTTTTGCCCACTCTGTCCCAGAGGATCTTAGCGGCCAGTCCACGTCCTCCGAAGTACTGCTGTAGGATCTTGTCGTCGAAACTGATCTCCTTTATCTTCTCCTTCGTGAGGTCAACGTCGAGGTACTTACCAGTGTATCCGCTTGGCATCTTAGATTACCTCCTCTCCCTTCTCGCCGAAGAAGTAGACGGCGAGCTCCTTCGCCACCTCGACGGGGTGGCGACTGAATAGTTTCCTGTTCGGACCAGGTCCCTCGTCTACGAGGGTAAGGGCGTTGTAGCCAGCTTCCACACAGACCTTTACGCACTCAGGGTCACCATTGCATAGGTTGCATATGGTGGCCTTGTTATCGAGTGGATGGAGGATCGGTACGTTGCCCGGGCAGGCCTTGATGCAGTTGCCGCAGCTAATGCACTTCTCTTTGTCTACTATGACTGCCTTAGTGTTTGGGTCGGTCGACAACGCCTGCGTCGGGCAGCTACTCACGCAGGGGTAGTCTGCGCACTGTGCGCAGAGGTGAGGGACCTCGAGGCCGGGGAAGGGCATGAAGACCCTGATCCTTGATGCCTCGGGCCAGATCCATCCCTCGTGCTTCATGCTGCACGCGATCTCGCATCGCTTGCACCCGCTGCAGGCGGCGTAGTCGCGGGCTATCCAGATGTTCTTCGCCATGAAATCACTGATCTGGTAACCTCGGTTGCTTGATAAAGAACGCTTCGAAACGAAGATTCATGCATATCGAGAGTTAGATCAGGTTTAGCAGCGCTTCATAAGCATTATACCTGCATCCTCAGCATGCTACATTATGAGGTCGGTGGACGTGGTCAAGTATGCGACCACCGTCTTCACGGTTCTGATTTTTGGTTACCTCGCCATCGGAGGGAGGATTGAGGACCGGATCCTCGGTGTGGTCTTCCTCGCCTTGGTTCTTTGGAGTCTTTACCCGAAGCGGCATCTGGAGTCGAGTCTCCTCGTTATCGCCCTTATAGCAGTTTTCGAGGCGAGCCTCAACGTGGGTGATTTCGTCAATAGTTTATTCAACACCTACGGTACCAGCGGGATCTGGATAATCCTTAGTGGCTTCGTACTCGCGAAGGGAATGGAGGTGAGCGGACTAGGGAAGCGGATCGCTCTCGTGATCATGACCTCGATGGGGTGTAAGCCGAGAAACATTATTTTGGCGATAGCCGTTGCGAGCCTCGCAATCGCGCCTCTGAGTCCGAGTACAACGGCGAAAGCCTTCATCATACTCCCGATATGCATCGGGCTTGTGGAGGCTTTCGGCGTCGAGAAGGGGCGGAGCCGATTCGGCGCGGCGGTAATGCTGATGGCGATGGCGGCGAACAATATCTGCAGCACGGCTTTCCTCACTGCCACCGTCCCTAACCCGATCTCGGCGGAGTATATCCTAGTCTCTACCGGTCTCCGCCTCGACTGGGGGGCATGGTTCAGGATGGCGCTCCCAATCACCGTGCTTCTCCTCGCTGCAAGTTACCTACTTATCACCCGAATGTTCAAACCCGAGATAGAAGAATCTAAGGAGACCTACGATAGGATATGCGGTATTAGAGACCAACTCGGCCCCATCACCAGGAGGGAGATGGTCGTCGCCGTGATCTTTATCATCGCCCTCATCCTGTGGATAACGGAACGCTACAACCCCTTCAACGCCGGGCTGATCAGCCTAGGGTTAAGTCTGCTCCTCTTCCTTCCCCAACTGGAGGTGATGGAGGCAGGTAAGTTCAGCGGGACCGTTCCGTGGGGGAGTATCATGCTCTTCGCCGCCTCCTTGTTTCTTGCGCGTGTTGTCGCAAAGTACAGGGCCCTCGACCCTGTGGCTGTGAAAATATTCGAATCGGTTGGCTTGGGCAGTTTGTCCCCTATCGTATTTGTAGGGGTTATAGTATTGGTGGCGATGATGCTCCACCTGATCTTCACGAGCACGACCGTCTACGCGACGGTGATGATCCCGGTGGTAATCGGGTTGACGAATATTCAGGGTGCGAACCCGATCCTCACCGCTCTCCCCGTCGCCCTACTTGCCCCAGTTGCCCTCATTTTACCTGTGAATACGATACCCAACATCATCTTCCACACGGAGGGGTGGTTCACGGAGCAGCAGATGATAAAGTACGGTATCGTGTTGAGCCTAGTCTCTGTCGCCATCGTCCTTATCGTTGGAATACCTTATTGGCAGATACTCGGGATCATTTAGTTCCAGATTTTAACACTCGCCAGGTCTTCAAGCCTGTTGTCTGCCCGTGCCCTTCCAGAGTCTCCGCGCCTCACCGACTATGAATACTGAGCCGGCCACGAGGATCATGTCCTCCTTTCCAGCCTTGGCGATTGCGGTGTTCACAGCTTCCTTTACTTTCTCTACTGACACCCACGACAGTCCATACTTAGTCACTTCGCCACCTATGGAGTCCCTATCTGCGGCGCGCCCCATTACGCTGTGGCTTGTGATGATGAACTCATCCGCTACGGAGGCTATGTGGCGGATCATCTCTGGGATATTCTTGTCGCTACTGATGCTAATAACGGCTATAAGCCTCTCATGTGGGAACTCGTCGACGGCCTCACTTAGTGCTCGAGTCGCCTCAGCGTCCTTTGCGGAGTCTAAGACGACGAGGGGATTCTCCTGCATGACTTCTAGTCTTCCTGGCCAACTGACCTCAGCTAAGCCTCGAATGATGGCTTTCACTGATACCTCGATATTGCTATGGCTTAGGGATTCGACTGCCCCTATGGCTGTCGCTGCGTTGTAGAGCTGGTATCCTCCGAGGAGGGGTGTCTTGAGTGTGTAGCTGCGTTTCAGCCCGTTTACCACGAAGCTCTGTGAGTGAAGGTTGCCCCCGAGTCTTCTGAAAGTGATGTCGCCACCGACCCTATGTATTTCGGTGTTTAGTTCTTGGCATCTCTCCCTAAAGAGAGCGTACACAGAGTCATCTTGTGTGGCTGTTACGAGGACGGTTCGCGGTTTTATTATACCCGCTTTCTCGTAGGCGATCTTTAGGACCGTGTCACCCAGGACCTGGGTGTGTTCGAGGCTTATGTTCGTAATTACTGAGACCAGAGGGGTAACGATGTTTGTGGCATCGAGACGCCCTCCCATGCCAACCTCGAGTACGGCGAAATCGACGTGCATCTCCTCGAAGTATTTGAATGCCATTGCTGTAACAATATCGAAGAAGAGGGGGTGGACGCGCTGGAGCTCAGCATCGAGTCTTTCCACGAGGGGCTTAATGAGTTTGGTGAGTCTTACCACAACCTCAGCAGGTATCTCCCCGCCGTCGACGACTATCCTCTCGGTAAAACGTTCTAAGTGGGGGCTGGTGAAGAGGCCAACGTGGTAGCCAGCTGCTCGTAGTATGCTGGCTATCATCGCAGAGGTACTCCCTTTGCCATTGGTGCCAGTGATGTGTATCGACTTGTACCTATTTTGAGGGTCGCCCATCAGCCCAGCTAGGCGTATTATTGGGTCGAGGGTCCTCTCGGGGCCGAATCTTCGGACCTGAAAGAGCCACTCGACTGCCTGCTGGTACTCATTCATCGATGTCAGGGTTTGTTACTCGGATCTCGTTTAAAGGTGTATAGTAAGTCTGATGCGATCTATTAGAGGCGTGAGTATAGGTGTACCTTATCCGAGTATCTTCTTCTGCGTCTCAACCAGATAGTCGATGTCGGATTTAGAGTTGAACATGTGGCAGCATACACGCAGCCCAATCACCCCGCCGATACCTCGATGGCAGAGTTTTATTGGCTTCCTGCCTGTCCACTCTGCGTTGAACCTCGCCTGAGTTTTCACATCGTCCTCGTAGCTGCCTGTGGTGTATATGATCAGACCATGCCGCTTTCTCTTATCCATCGGCGTCAGCACCTTCCAACCATTCTCGCTGATCCTGTCTACGGCGTAGTCGCCGAGTTCCCTCACGTGTCTCTCAACATTCTCGATCCCGATCTTCTCATAGAATTTGAGTGTCTCGTTCCACCCGAACAGGATAGGGGTCACGCATGCACCCATATCAAATCTTGAGGCGTTGTGTAGCAGCGGGTATCTCCAGCTCGACATGTTATCCTGGTCTCTGTGACTGAATGGTATGCCGTTCGGTAGGCTGGCCCAGAGGTAGTTGCGGAAAGCTGGGTCGAATCTGTCTATGAGCTCATCCTTGATGTAGAATATCCCAGCTCCTTCGGGTCCACACTGCCATTTGTAACTTCCAGTTACCAGGAAGTCGACATCATCCTTCTTAACATCGACGTCGATCGCTCCTACGGATTGTATCGCGTCATTTAGCACGTAGGAGCCATGCTCGTGGCAGATATCGCTGACAGCGCGTGTGTCGTATTTGAAGCCACTCCAGCACATCGTATCATTTAGTACGAATAGTTTGGTCCTGTCGTCGACCGTTTTTTCGACGTCGCTTAGGAGGATCTCATTGTTGACGTTCGCGATTCTACGTAACTCGACTCCCTTACGCTTGGCGAGGTCCATGAGTATGTAGGGTATCGAGGGGTAGTCGAGGTCGGTGAAGACTACGTTATCGCCCTTCTCCCAGCTGAGGAGGTCGTTGATTATCATGTTGCTCGCGGTCATAACGCGGTAGATGTTGGTGACTTCGCTGTTCTTAGCGTGAAGTAGTTTGGCTCCTCTGGTTATGCATTCCTGGAAGGCTGTGGTCAGGAATGGGTGGTCAGCGTGGCTGAAGGGGTTGTGTTCGTAGATCCCTAGGCAGTCCTTCATGCCGTCGAGCCAGTATTTTCCCGGGATCATCTGGTTGGCTGCGTCGAAGAAGACCCAATGCTTCAGCATCGGGAAGACTTCTTCCCAGTTAACGTTCATCATCGGGTGATACGTTTTCTTTTTATTATATAATAGAATCGTGCCAATTGTGGACATACTACCTTCGCTAATAACGTTCTAATGTCGTGCTGCCTATCATTGGTTGATTAGATTGGCGAGAGATGTCTGGTTTGGTGTTCACCTTCCCTCAGAGGGGAAGGACTGGAGCTACATGCGGGAAGCATGTCTCGACGTCGAGGCGAATGGTTACGATCTGTTCACGACGACAGACCACTTCATGAACATGTGGAACCCAAAGGGTGAGGGCAACCACCCTCTGGAGTGCTGGACACTGCTATCGAGCCTAGCCGCTGTGACTAAGCGTGTCAAGCTCGGGCCGCTTGTGGGATGCTATGGGTATCGGCAGCCAACAGTGTTGGCGAAGATTGCGACGAGCGTCGATATAATCTCAGGTGGGCGACTTGTCTTCGGTATAGGCGCTGGGTGGCATGAGGACGAGTTCAACGGCTTCATGGGTAGGTTCCCGCCCGTGTCTGAGAGATTAAGGGGTCTGAGGGAGACTATAGAGATATGCAGGGGTATGTTCTCGAATGAGCACTTCACCTACAAGGGGAAGCTCTATGATGTGGAGAATGTCCTCAACAAACCTCAGCCAGTGCAGAAGCCGATCCCGATAATGGTCGGGGGCGGGGGGGAGAAGGTCACCCTCCAGCTCGCCGCGAAGTACGCCGACATCAGCCACTTCTTCACAGGTGATCTAAACATACTCGAAGCCAAAATTACCGCATTACGTGGACACTGTGAGAAGCTGGGCAGGGACTACGACTCGATAAGAAAGGCAACGGGCTTCACCATACTCCTCGGTAGGAGTGAAGCCGAAGCAGAGGAGAAGCTAAGCAAGACGGCGGCGATGCGCGGCCAAACCACGGAGGAACTGAGAAAGAGAATTGGTCCAGGATTCGGCACACCCGAGAAGGTGTCTGCTCAGATGGCGGAGTACGTCGACAGGGGAATAGGATTAATCACCTTGAGCTTCGCAGACATGACGGATGGTCCTGTATTTGCGGATAAAGTAATGTCTAATTTCTAGTTCCCCTAGCGTGCGATGGCTACACCGACGAGAAGATACTCGCGATGCTTCCCAGAAGATCGATGAGGACGAGATGAAGGGGGACGAACAACTGCGGTCACAAATACGTGAGCAGTGAGGAGCTCCCTGCCCTTATCCTTATTAAACCTTAACTTGTTCCATAAGAATACTATAAGACAATGTATGAAGAAAACCTCTCTAAAAATTCCGAGATATTTGAAAAATGGCAGAATGGACAAACCGTAAGAGAAATTTCCGAGGATACAGGTTACCCAATTAGTACAGTTGGATATTATGTCCGAAAATTCAATAGAAGAGCTCAGAAGGGCGAACCAATGGACTTTACCCCAACTCCTGAGGTGGATAAAGTTACTCTCGCTCTAACCGCGCGCGCAAAAATTAATGCCTCCGAATTAATGACAAATTATATGAAAAATAGCGACTATGAAGGTTTATATTTCTTTTTAATGGATATAAAACTTATGAAGGAGCTTAGAAGAGATCTAAATTTAACAAGGGCTGAGAGCAATATTTTAATTAGTAATTTATTTGAGTCGATGAAAGCAACAATTAATGGCGAGTCTAACAATAAGAGTAACAATTCAATGGGTAAAAAGAATGTAAAAGGTAAAAGTTTGGACGAAGTATTAGATTCAATGACTCCTGATTGATTTGCGCGCATATTTTATCTTTTGAATTAAGTTCAGATGCGCGCATATGATAATAATTTTAGTAAGAGTAAGAGAGAATGCGAGGGGGCCTAAAATTTATCCTTCTCTCTCCCTCTCTCTCTCTTTTCTCTGTATGTTTGTTTATATATATGACTTTATTTATTTCACTATATTTCATTCTTTTAATATATCTATTTTAATCTATATATGTGTTTGCTCTCTCTCAAAAATATGGAGAGAGTGATTTATTAAAAAAAAATGCGCGCGCGTTAGCGAGTACACTTAACTCGCTTCTCGAAGCGTCACCCGTAGCCCGGGGCCTACTGGGTCAATAAATACGGGTCAATGGACGGGTCGATGAACGTGTCCGATATGCTCGTCATGATCCTGATCTTCGCGGTCACGGCGATAATCGCGGTGATCACCTTCGCCTACATCTACAATGCTCTCCCGGCGCTTTCAGGGCCGAGCAATGTTACGGTCTCCACTTTTGCGGCCAACTTCTACTCAGGAATACAGCTCCTCGGCGTGGCCCTCATCGTAATGGCCGCCGTCTCCATAATCGGCGTGGTCCTCTGGCTCAGAGGAACTCATTAAAGAGATATTCTCACGCCTTAGCCTGCTCTCGCACCATCGTATTTTACTTGATAAACGCCAACTCTTTACGCTTGAAGTGAATTTTACTTACCTTAGAGGGCAATACCTATTTTTTGTAAATGCCCTTTAGGGCTTGGTGTGTATGCACTTTACGGGTTTAGTGATTGAAAAATGAGGAAAAAAGCGATCTTCAGCCCGAGAGATCTAAGTCTCAACTGTGAAGAAGTTCTCCAATGGACCTCAACGACATGAAGCTTGCGTGCGCGGAGTAGGTCAAAGGATAAATATATCATGACCCGATGTATTTTCGGTGAATCATCACCAAAATTCAAAAAGGTGTAAAACTTGGCAGATAAAGGAATGACGCTAGCTATAGTATTACTAGTCGCCGGATTGATCGTAGGCGGAGGCATCGGATACTTCGCCGCACCGCAAGGCGGCAGCGGTGGTACAAA
>Ga0182021_10009898_pt1 | contig 11303 bp, 7 predicted proteins | sample 612E3MmetaG_FD_120493 | JGI IMG/M metagenome (GOLD analysis project Ga0182021, IMG submission 120493) | Permafrost microbial communities from Stordalen Mire, Sweden - 612E3M metaG (Illumina Assembly) | ecosystem: Environmental > Terrestrial > Soil > Wetlands > Permafrost | place: Sweden...
ATTAATGGAATAATCTGTTAAGCGCTTTAGTTATGCATGGTTGTGAGTGCAGGGGGTGGAATAGAGTTCTTCCTGTGTTGCAGGAAAATTCCTGCAACACAGGAATCGTGGAGGAAAGATATCAGTGCTGCAGTTGAATGCCCTGTTTCTTGAGTAGAGCGTAGAAACGCGATGTGGAGAGACCAGATACACGGCACGCTTCAGCGACATTATTGCCGGTCTGGACCATAAGATCATGAAGGTACTGCTTCTCGGCATTGGAATACATTGAGTCGCGTAACTCGTGAAGTTGGGGGAGACTGCAAGAGCTGCTACGTTCCGTGAATTGCTGGGAAGGCACCTCCCGTTTCATGGTACTCTTGGTTACTTCGATTCTCAGATGAAGAGGGAGATGTTTCGGAAAGAGAATCAACTCAAAACGGGCTGCAGCTATGGTTCGCTCAAGCGTGTTTACCAGCTCCCTGACATTGCCTGGCCAACTGTAGGCAGCCAGCATTTCCAGAAAATCCGGAGAAAATTCCTTGGTCGGTGTGCCGTAGTGTTTGCAGATCCTGTCGGTATGATACCGTGCCAGCTCAGTAATGTCTTCAGGATGTTCTCTAATGCTCGGCAATTCGATAACAAAGGTGCTGATACGGAAGAGAAGATCTGAACGAAAGCGGCCGCGTTCCACCATCTCATTCAAATTGCGGTTGGTAGCCGCCACGAGTCTGAAATCACTTTCCAGTTCACGATTACTTCCCAACGGCAGAAATCGATGTTCCTGCAACACCCGCAGAAACACCTTCTGCAATGAGAGAGGCATCTCTCCGATCTCGTCGAGAAAAAGTGTGCCGCCGTTGGCCTGGCAGATAAGACCTTCCCGGGCATGGTCCGCGTTGGTAAAAGCCCCCTTTTCGTGGCCGAAGAGCATGCCCTCGACAAGATGTTCCGGAAGAGCCGCACAGTCAACCACTACGAAATTTTGTTTACTGCGGTGGCTGTTTTGATGCACTGCGCGGGCAAACAACTCCTTGCCGGTTCCTGTCTCTCCGGTAATGAGCACACTTGAATCGCTGGTCGCAGCCTGGGCGACAAGATCAAGGCACTCTTTCAGACAGGCACTGTTGCCGACAATCCCGTTCCGCATAAGCGCCGCCACATTGTTAGCTGCACGTCCGACCTGTTTCTGTTCCCTGTATTGAAGAGCGCGCAATAAGGAGAGCGTGATTTCCTTGACCGAAGCGCCTTTTTCGAGATAATCCCATGCGCCATACGTAATGGCCAGCTCGGCGCCATGCGGATCCCCATAACCGGTCATGATGATTATTTCAGGAGACGACGTAAGTTTAGGTAGTTTTGACAGGAAGTCGAGACCATTGCCATCGGGCAAGTTGACATCCAGAAAGACAACGTCAAACGGGTCGGTAGTGGCTTTTTCCAGACCATCCGCGAGGGTATAGGCACTTGAAGCCTCATGGCCTTTTTGTCTGGCCACAAGGGATAGTGACTGACATATCAGTTCATCGTCGTCTATGATCAATATCCTAGCCATATAGGCCCTCGTTCTGTTTTGAATCGTCAAGTACCCGGCGAATTATCGATGCAATTTCGCCGCGCGCGAGCGGCTTCAGCGCCAGTTCGCTGATAAACTCAGCGGTTTCTCCGATACCGTCCGTGCCACCGCCTGATATCGTATCATACCCGGTACAGAGAATAACCGGGATGTCGGGACGGATACGTGTCAGCTCCCGGGCCAGTTCGGTGCCGTTCATATGCGGCATGGCCTGGTCGGTGATGATAAGATCAAACAGTTCGGGCGTGGTGCGAAATAATTGCAGTGCAACCATGGGATCAGTCCGCGCAATTACGTTGTAACCGAGCTGTTTCAGCAGTCGTTCCGTTCCAAAAACAAGATCTTCTTCATCGTCCACCAGAAGAATACACTCGGTTCCTGGCATAATAGTGGTTGATGGTGCGTCAGTCGTGGCGTTCGCACTATTATCCAAACGGGGAAGATAGACTTTGAATTGTGATCCGCGATCCGGTTTGCTCTCTACCGTAATGGCGCCGCCGTGGTTGCTTACAATTCCGTGAATAACCGACAAGCCCAGACCGGTACCCTCGGACTGCCCCTTGGTGGAGAAAAACGGATCGAAGATACGTTCAATGGTCTTCTCATCCATCCCGTGACCATTATCCCTGACGGTCAGGCACAAATAAGAACCGGGCGACAGGTTGCCTACATTGGAAACGGGGAAGCGGTCAACGTCGACATTATCAAGCCATATATCCATCTCACCCTGCGCTTGACCACGCATGGCGTGGACGGCATTGGTACAAAGGTTCATGATGATCTGCTGAATCTGGGTTGGATCCGCGAAAACCAATCCCAGATTTTTATCTATATGAAGCCGTATCTCGATCGTGGGCGTCAGGGTCGCCCGCAGGAGCTTCAGGCATTCACTCGCCACGAGTTCAAACCGTACCTCTTGACGCTCCTGCTCACCCTGTCGACTGAAAGTAAGTATCTGCTTGACCAGATCCTTTCCACGCAGTCCGGATTTGAGAACGACATCCAGGAGTTCGTGGAGCGTGCTCCCTGGCGGGGACTCGTCCAAAGCCATTTCGGAACACGTAATGATGGAAGCCAGAGTATTGTTGAAATCATGGGCTATGCCGCCAGCTAGGGTACCGATAGCCTCCATACGCTGTGCACAACGCAGTTGTCGTTCAAGCTGCATTTCGTGGCTGATGTCGCGGACCAGGGCAACATGACTGGTGACGTTTCCTGTTTCGTCCGACACCGACCAGGTGTTCACGTCCAGTTCGAACATGACTTTGTCTTGTCGATTGTACTGGAAATGGCTTGCTCGTTGCTTGTCGCGTGGAATGCCCTTCAAAATGGCTTCGTAGAACTGCCTGTTTGACTCCATGTATTCCAGGGCCTTGATGTTTTGTCCTATCATGGTCAGCGGAGGCAGGCCGGTGATTGTCTCAACCGCCGGGTTCACATACTGGATGGCTCCCTCGGCATTAAAAAGGAAGATCCCCTCGTTTGCCTGTTCGATAACTGATGCCAACAAGCTGTATTCCTTCTCAACCTTCATGCGTTCGATGGATGCTCTCAGTGTGGCAATCCCATAGGAAAGGTCATCAGCAAGCTCGGACAACAGCTTGACTTCATTGACGTCAAAGGCGCTCGGTTCACCGGAAAAGATTACCAATGCTGCAACCGGACGACCGGCAATGATTAATGGCAGGGATATGGACGAGCGGAAGCCATGTCTGAGGGCATTTTCCCGCCAGATCTCCCATTTGGGGTCATACTCAATGTACTTGACCACCACCGGCTTTCCGGTCTTGATAGCGGTTCCGGTAGGCCCTCTCCCACGATCATCGTGAGACCAGTTAACATTCAGATTTTTGAGGTAGCCCTGGCTGTCTCCCCATTGGGCTATCGGCCGGATGGCTTTTTCATCGTCATGTTCCGCATTTCCGACCCAGGCTACGCGATAGCCACCTACCTCGACGATAATTCGACATATATTTTGCATGAGTTGCATTTCGTTATCGGCTCTGATGAGAGTTTTATGGCATTCGCTATAGGTCTTTAGTGCGCGATAGAGCTTGCCAAGCTCATTCTTGCGATATTTGATGCCGGCTTCGCTTTTTCGGATCAGAAAATAAAGAAACCAGGATGTCAGTAGTATGAAGACGATGTTATTTACTTCGAGTAACCGTAAGGCCGCTTGATCGAAGAACAGGTTGGTGAAGATCTTGGCGCAACTCAAAAGAAGCCATATCCCGCCGATACAGGCGTAGAAGATGACGATACTGAGGGGGGTGAGACGCATGTTGACGTTTTTCATGAGTTATATACCAATACGGTAAATTTGTTTAAAGGTTACCACGGAAATTTTCAAATGCACTTTTTAAAAAAAAATAACAGCAGCAACTTATTGACTTGGGATGTCTGAAAGGAGTAGGCTTCGCCAGTCAGACCGGCTCTTGTTTATTCCTGTGCAGGCACTTTTTACAGGTGTGGAGGAAGTATATGAAGAGGATTGTCATCCTTGTTGTTGACGATGAAGCAGTGATACGAGACGGCCTTCAACGTGTTCTGGAAGGGGACCACTTCGAGGTTGAGACGTGCATAAGCGGTTATCATGCAATTGAACGTATGCAGGAAAAAGAGTATGGACTGGTTATAACCGATCTGAAGATGCCCGGCATGAATGGCATTGAAGTGCTTAAGGCGGTTAAAACACTTCAACCCGATATCCCGGTTATTCTGATTACCGGGTATGCCTCGATTGATACTGCCGTGGAGGCCATTAAAAACGGAGCAGCGGATTATATATCAAAACCGTTCGCGCCCGATCTGCTGCTGGAAAAGGTACACAACGCCCTTCGTCACTGCAAGCCTCAGGATGAGATACATCCCAAAGAAGAGGCCGGCGTGCAGCATGGTTTTCATCAGTTTATCGGCGATAGCAAGGAAATGCAGAAAGTGTATCACCGGATCATGCATGTTGCCGCCACCAACAGCACGGTGCTTATCACCGGGGAAAGCGGCACCGGCAAGGAACTGGCAGCCCGGGCAATCCACGAAAACAGTCCCCGGAAGGATAACCCTTTTGTAGCAGTAGATTGTTCTTCCCTGGCGGAAACGTTGCTTGAGAGCGAATTATTCGGGCATGTCAAAGGCTCTTTTACCGGTGCGGCCCAGACAAAGACAGGGTTGTTCAAGATTGCCGACGGCGGCACTCTTTTTCTCGATGAAGTTTCAAACATCAGCCTGTCTACCCAGGCAAAACTCCTGCGTGCCCTGCAGGAACGCAAAATCACTCCCATTGGCGGCACACAACTGGTGCCGATTGATATCCATCTTGTTGCCGCAACAAACAAAAATCTCAGGGTCATGGCAAATGAAGGAACGTTCCGGGAAGACCTGTTTTTCCGCCTCAACATAATTCCTATCGAGCTTCCTCCGCTTCGCAACCGCAAACAGGATATCCCGATCTTGATACGTCATTTTCTAAAAAAGTATACCGCAGAGATAGGCAAGAATATCAGGGGTGTCGCGCCTGATGTAATGTCTTTTCTTGAAAATCATTCCTATCCCGGGAATGTAAGGGAGCTGGAAAACATGATCGAACGCGCGGTCGTGCTGGCGGAAGGGGATATTATCCGTAATGAGGATCTCGAGTTGTGGGACAGCACGGACACTTCTTCACATAGCATGATTGAACATATTCCGCTGAACGCAGAGGAACTCAAGGAGATGAAGCGTCATATTCGTGACCATGCCATGGAATCTCTTGAAAGCTTATTTGTGCGGAACGCCTTGGAACGCAGCAATTGGAATGTCACCAGGGCAGCCGAAGAGACCGGCATCCTCCGGCCGAATTTTCAGAGCATGATGAAAAAACTGGGAATATCGGCACGAGGGGAGCATTGACGGTTCAGACTGAAACCGGAAGCATGACAATAAAAGTGGCCCCCTCCCCTACCCTGCTCTTTACCTCAATCGTCCCGCCATTGTTTTCGATAATCCCGTACGATATTGACAGCCCAAGCCCTGTGCCTTCAGCTTTGGTGGTAAAGAATGGATCGAAAATCCTGGCGCGGTTTTCTTCGGAAATGCCCTCTCCGGTATCTTTAAGGGCGGCACAGATATACTTCCCGTCTGCCGACCGATACGTGGATATGTCCAGTTCCCCGCCGTGAGGCATCGCATGCCCCGCGTTAATAACCAGATTCACGAATACCTGACGAATCTGACCGGGATCAACCAATATCTGCGGCAGATCAGTGTCGTACTTTTTTCTGATGACAATAGCACTGAAGTCCGGCTGCTTATGAAAAAAGGTAACGACCTCGTCAAGGATCGCCTCGATGGCTATAACCTCTTTTTTCGGCAATGATTCCCGGCTGAAATCTAGCAGATCTTTCACGATGCTGGCGCACCGCTTGGTCTCGGAAATGACTCTCTCCACATCCGGCAAGAGAGCCGGATCAAGCCGTTTATCGTCGTTCAGGATTGAGGCATACAGAAGGATACCGGTCAACGGATTGTTGATTTCATGCGCGACGCCAGCCGCGAGCGTACCAAGAGAGGCCAGTTTCTCCGAGCGACGCAACTGCTCTTCCATACGCATGATTTCACGGCTACGCTCTTCCACCTTGTGTTCAAGACTGTCCGCCCACCCCTTCAACTCCTTTTCAGCCCTGCCGAGACTTTCAGTCATGCTGTTGACCGCTTCCGACAGCTCTCCAAGCTCATCCCTGCTGGAGACGGGAACCCGTGATTCCAGATCCCCCAACGCAACCAGAGCGCTGTGCCGGGTAAGCCGCTGCACCGGAATATCGACAAGATAATGTATCAGTATCGTCACCAGCATTCCGATGGCCAGCAGAAACATGCATGTCAATATGACAAATTCCAATCGATATTCATGGGATTTCTGCCGGAGCGTTTCCAGGGAGATTGATATATCAAGAAGCCCCAGAACAGTGTCGTTTTTGCCATGAAAATGGCACGATGCGGCGAAGCAGGCCGGCTGATTGTAAATTGCCTTGGTATAGCCGAGTGCTTCCTTGCCTGACCTGGTGTGAATAAGACGGCTGCGGTTCGTTGGAGAGGTTGCTACTTCAGGACTTGCAGTACTGTGGCAGATGATGCATTCGTCAGCAAGCTTGCCGATGACAGATCCGATTTCTTCCTGTACGTTTGAAAATACCACCTTCCCTTTTGAGTCGATCAACCGTATGTGTTCGATATTCTTACTTTCTGAAATCCTTCTGATCATATGATACAAACCGGTTTTATCGTTCTTCATCATGGCGTCATACGCGCTCTGATTGATAATGTCGGCAACTTCTTCCGCATTTGAAACGGCGTAATCAATCATCACTTTCCTGAAATTCTTCAGGTTGACATTATCCAGCAATCCCATGAAAACAAGCAGGATGAGCGAAGTTGCAAAGGTAAGCTTTGCTATGAGGGATATGCACATTTTCATACATTACATTCCTTGTCATTCATCGGTCACAGTCCCTGTTTATAAACCATATACAGATGAATTCGGCTGCGCTCTCAGGACAAAACCTTTTCAGGCGGGTTTTGCGGGTATAGGAGAGTTGGTTACGTATAACTTTTCTATACTTTTCACCCGGTTTAGAAAACAAAAATAATGGCATTATCAGTCAATATGAGACGTAACACCCCTGATTTACTCCTTTTGCATATTTAATTACCTACAGATAGCCTTTTGGCACATTTGATGCTCACCATACAGACGTAACAATTACATCCAAAACCAAGGTAAAAGATTTAGAGCAGCCATAGGCTATGTATGCCGCAGGCTGGTAAAAGGTCCGCGCCGTGAGTACGGTACTATAAATAATACCGAGGTTTAGCCATGTGGAAGCCGAATGAAAGTTTTTATATAATTACTCATATCATAGGTTCATTAACGACACTTGCCTGTGCGGTGAGTATTATGTTTATCGGCCTTAATCCCTCGTTTTTTCCCGGCATCTACAGATTACTTGTTGATGATCGTATCGGAATTGTTATACCCTACCTGCTGTTTATTGCTCTGGGGGAATCTCTTTTTTCGATCTGGTACTTCCTCTTTCGAAAAAAATAATACGTATGTTATGAAGTAGCTTCATGCCTTGGAAGCGTTGGAGGAATTGAGTGGACAGCAATCCGGTTGACCAGGTGGAGTACGCTAAAATCCTTAAAAAAACAAGAAGTCGGCGCAAAATCTTTTTCGGCACGCTGCTTATATATCTTCCTGCTTTAGTGGTTACCTATAAAATCTCACCCACTAACAGAGCCATGGGAACAGTATTCGGTATTTGGGTTATTTTTTTGATAATTTCCACATTTTTAGTCGCACTCAGCAAATGTCCACGATGCGGCAACTACTTTCATATGCACGGGATGTCTCTTCTTGTCTTGCGCAAATGCCTCCACTGTCAACTTCATATAAAAAACCGATAATCCCACATCAGCTGCCGCTTCAGAAGATCAGCAGATGCAGTACCCCGCGGACCACTATCCCGACCGCCGCCCCGGCTATTGCCGGCCTCACAACCGAAGCAGAACGCGTACCGGCCGAAATCAATACCGCTACCCCGACAATATCGCAGGGATTGGTGAGAAACCCGGCCATGCGGTTAAGTTCCAGGGTGGTTATGGAACCTTCCTTCAGCAGATTGAGGGTAACCCCCATCATGGCTGTTCCGCCGGCCAGGTACTTGGTAGCCAGCGGCAGCACGGCCACGGCAGGGAAACCGATCAGTGCGAACAGGGGCGACAGTGTTGTTTCAAGCAGGGCAATGGCGCCGACCGCCTTGAGGATGTTCACCAGGAAGATGGCCAGAATCAGGATCGGAATGGCGCCGAGTATGACCTGGACAGCCTCCTGGCCGCCGACGATCATCAGGTTGAGGTTCGTGCTTTTGCGGTCTCTGCCCGCGACCGGGACAAACCCCTCGGCAGGCGGCTCTTTTTCACCGGCCGAACGGGCAAACAGGTAATAGGTCAGGGCCGCCGCCGCCAGTCCGCCGGCAAGTGAGGTCAGCATGATGACGCCAAGATTCAGGCCCACCGCCACCATGGGAAAGACTACATTGGCCTGGGACATGGTGAAGACCATGGCCAGGGTCGCAGCGATCCGCCGCCGGGAGGTGCCGTCCTTCTCCATGATCGCCAGGGTGGCCAGCGGCGCGGCGAAACTGACAAACAGCAGCTGCATGATGGCAAAGGCCCCGGCACCCGGAATGCCAAAGACCCGCAGCACCGGCTGTACGAGCCGCGCGACCAGAGCCAGGATGCCGCGCGCTTCCACGACCTTCATCAGCGCCATCATGATCACCAGCACCGGCAGCAGCACATACAGCGCCAGCTCAAGGGCGGTTCGTCCGGACAGCAGCACAATCTTTATGAATTCTTCCAAAGCCTCACCCTTTACAATTCAGAATTCAACATTCAAAATTCAGAATTTTCCTCACACCCAGTCGTCAATTGCGGTCATCAGCCTGCTGCAGATATCGTCCAGTTTTTCAGGAGCGGTTATCTTTTGTCCGAAAATATCCCGTACATAGAACACGTCGGCCACCTGGTCGACCTTGGTGGATATCTTGGAGACACCGATATACAGCCCCATTTCAGCCAGCGTGCTGGTAATCAGATACAGCAGTCCGACCTTGTCGTGAGTCAGGATATCGATGACGGTATACTCTTCGGAAACCTCGTTATCGATATCGACCCTGGTCGCAAAGCGGGGAGCGGGGCGTACCGTCAGCAAGGTCGGGCGTTTGCGCTTGGCAACAAGTGTTGAGACCTGCACCTCGCCGTGGATAACCTGGCGCATATCCTGCTCGATCTTTTCCCAGCGGGCCGTATCGGTGACCAGGTTTCCCTGCGGCGAATTGACCTGCAGGATATCGAGTACCTTGCCGTTCTTGCTGGTGTTGATCTGGGCTCCCAGAATGTTTATGCCGTTGGCCGCCATGACGCCGGTAATCCGGGAGAAAAGCCCCGGCATATCGTGAGCGCAGATCGTGTATTCGGAATAGCCGCTCTCCGGCTGATGCGTGAGGCGGAGCAGTATATCGGACTCCTCCAGGCCGAGCAGCATGCGAACCTGTTCCGCAATCAGAGCGGGTGGATTGGAAAGGAGCAACCGCACCGGCATGGACTTCAGTTCGTGCCGAATTTTCGCAGCCGGGAGCTCGTTTTCCAGAATATCGGCCACCTTGTTGATAACGGAGGTGACCCGCTCGCTGCTGGCCTCCTGCTGGAACCCGCCCCGATCAAGTATGCCGAAGGCCTTCTCGAACAGCTCCTGAAACAGTGAGGCCTTCCAGGTCGTCCAGACATCCGATCCAACCGCCCTTACGTCTGCAACCGACAGCAGATAGAGCATCTTGAGATTTTCGCTGGTTTCCATCTGGCGGGCAAACAGGGCAATCATCTTTTCATCATTCAGATCGCGTCGCTGTGAGATATGGGCGAATTGCAGATGCTGGCGGACAAGGAACTCCAGCCGGTCGCTGTCTTCCCGTGAGAGCCCCATCCGGCGGGCAATCGTCGGTATCATGGCTGCCCCCTTCTCGGCATGCCCCCCTCCCGAACCCTTGCCGATGTCATGAAAGAGTACCGCCAGTATCAGCAGTTCCGGCTTGCCGATCTCCGCAGCAATTGCACAAGGGAGCGGCATGATCCCCTTAAATTCACCGCTCAGCATCTTTTCAGCCTGCTCGACAGCAAAAAGGGTGTGAATATCAACCGTGTAGATATGGTACATGTCGTGCTGAACCTTGCAGTATATATGCTCAAGCTCCGGAATATAGCGGTTCAAAAACTCCAGGTGATGCATCAGTCGCAGCGTTTCGGTAACGCCCTTGGTTGAGCGCAGGATGTTCAGGAATGACTGGTTGACCTCGCGGCTGCGGCGGAACTTGTCGTTGATCAGGGCAAGATTCTTCCTGACAAGCCCCTTAACCCGGACACTGAGGGTCACCCCGTGCTTCTGGGCATGTTCGAAAATCCTCATCATGACGAGCGGGTTATTCTCTACGATGGTTTCATCCGGAATAATCAATTCTCCCTTGAGAACAAAACAGCCGTCTCCGACCGGCCTCCGGACAAAATAGCCCAAAATTTTCAACGCCCCTTCATCACGCCAGACACAGCGGGAAATCAGGCTGGAGGTAAAATGTTCGACCTTGTTGGCGTGACGGTAGTAGTCCCTCATGAAATCTTCAACCGCAAGCACACGTCCGCTATCCCGATACCCCAGAAAACCGGCCAGATGAACCTGGGCATCAAAATTCAGCTGGTCGTTCTTGCGGCCGTTGAAGTAATGCAGTTCATTGCGGATCCGCCAGAGGTAGTCGAGCGCCGCGTGGTAGGCCTCCAGCTCCTCATCGTCCACGATCCCCTTGATAATCAGCTCGCGCAGTTCGGAAAACTTGTACTTGACGCGTGCAACCCAAATGGCTGTCTGCAGGTCACGAAGCCCCCCCTCCCCCTCTTTAAGGTTCGGCTCAAGCAGATAGACCGTAGAACCGTACTTTTCACGACGGCTCTTCATATCAGCCATCTTTTCCTTTATGAATGAATCACTAGATTTCGGCAGAATCTGGCTAAAAATAACCTTGGTGAGGGTGGCAAATAGTGGCCGACTGCCGGAAAGAAAACGGGCATCCATCAGCGCTGTTTTAACGGTACCGTCGGCCGCAGCCATTTCGATACAGTCGGCAATCTTTCGCACCGAATAGCCGACATCCAGCCGCATGTC
>Ga0182021_10009899_pt1 | contig 11302 bp, 7 predicted proteins | sample 612E3MmetaG_FD_120493 | JGI IMG/M metagenome (GOLD analysis project Ga0182021, IMG submission 120493) | Permafrost microbial communities from Stordalen Mire, Sweden - 612E3M metaG (Illumina Assembly) | ecosystem: Environmental > Terrestrial > Soil > Wetlands > Permafrost | place: Sweden...
AATCTGGCGGATAGCGTGTGCAGGCAGGTCTTTTCGAGCGTAAGATACGAGAGCGTTTTCATTCCATCTTTTGGAGCACCACACAAATTCATGCACGCGGGTTACGAAAGATAACCAGAACACGGAGGCTTCGATCTGAACTGAAGAGCATGGTACATATGTCATCTCGGAGAGGCATTTTTTGAAAGTTCGACGAATTCGACCTTCGGTGGCAGCCCCACATTTACGGTCTCCTGGCAGGAAGCGAATTATTCGTTTTCGGAGCGCAGCCCCTTGGCAACCCTGACGATTGTGAAAACCATTTTCGATGTTGCGGTGTTGGTTAGAGGGTGGCAAACAAACTTATCTAGCGCAGAGTGACGGTCTAGTTCGCGAGCCTATGGAAGTGGGTTCAACCCTCAAACCATGAAAGCGGGGTGGGGTAGCCAGGTTTAACCCGCAGAGCTTACGGTGCGGATGGCTCATATCCTGGCGAGAAACCCTGAGATCGAGCTGGAAGCTCCTCAAGCGGTGGTTCGAAAGGCGCAAAGCGCCCGAATGTCCACCCCCCGCTACCAATTTCGCGATTTCTTACGGGTCATTCAGTATGCCATGAAATTGTTCCTTTGAAATTGTTAGCCCGATACTCGATGAACTCCGTCTTAGCTTGCTCTACAAATCTTGGCTCGGCGAGCAGATCTATAGCCGTTCCCGCCAAGATTTTTGCTCCTTCAATCATTAGGCGGTGTGCGCTGTCTTCAAGGCTCTGCTCTATTGCTTCAGTTGTATGAAATTTCAAGCCTTCCGGCCTCCCGATTAGGAACTGTGCCACTGGGACGACATGGCTTACATTTCCCGAGTCCGTGCCGAACGGATAGGGGCTCGGTTGGTCGTAGGTGAATTTGTGACCAGTTTCTTCAACGTTTTTCTTGGCAATTTCCTCCAGAGTCTTGTTCTGAATAATCCGTTGATAGTTGCGTTGTCGTTCTGATATGCTGACGGTCGCTCCTGTAGCGAGAGCGGCTCCTTTTGCTGCGTCTTTGACTCTGGTTATAACCTTCTCCAAGTAATCCTCGTCTCCGCTTCTTACCTGAATATCCAGCGATGACGTCAAGGGCATTACGTTGAGTGCTGTTGTTCCCGTTGGCGCAAGCCTTCTTTGAATCAGAGTGTCTGCTGTCAAGTGATAATCCAATACATTTAGAGAAGAAAGGAAAAGCGCGAGCGTGTCCAGTGGATTCGCAGAATCAATCGTGGTGCCTTTCGTTGTGGCGCGTTTGCCAGTGAATGTGACGTTAAAGAATTTTGAGCAAGTGCAGGACCGGGCGACTGTGTACCAGTCTCTTTGGTCTCCATGCATCGTCAAAACTGCGTCCACATTCTCGAATGCATCACCTTCGAGCAGTGCTATTTTGCCACCTCCTCCTTCCTCTGCGGGGGTTCCGAGTATCATTATCCTACCGTGCAGTTGAGGTAGCGCCTTCTTCACACCTATCGCTGCGCCCACGGCTGCTGCCGAGTTCAAATTATGTCCGCAGGCGTGTCCGACTATCGTCGTCTTCTCGTCTATTGTGATCGAGAGCGCGTCGTATTCTGCCATTATGCAGACCGTCGGACCTGGAGCTGGTGCGTCGAGCGTTGCCTCAAAGGCTGTTTCCACACCGGCCACAGAAACATGTGCCGCATATCCCAGTTTCTTGAGTTGCTCGGTCAAGTATTTGGATGATTCGTGTTCTTCGAAGTTGGTTTCAGGATGGCTGTGAATGAATTTACTTACTTCTATCAAGTACTGTGAATTCCGCTCAATTTCAGCAAAGACGTCGCTTTTTGACACGGTCATCTCGTTCACGACTGGAAGTGGATGCTTGATTGTTGTCTTGTCAAGGATTCTGGTTTAGATTACATTGAGAGTTATGGTTTCCTTACAGCTGTTCTAGATGAGAGGTACTCACTGATTAGGTCATAGGCTATTGCGATTGAAGTCAGAAGGGCTTCTTCGACCTCAACCGATCCAGCACACTCCCTCCATTCATCGGAGTGGCCAGCCAATCCTTCAGGGCCAATTTTGATGAATAGATTTGCTGTTGGAATTAGCTGCGATACGTTCGTAATGTCTCCGGAAGCAACTGGGAACCTTGCCCAACCCTGGTCAGGCGTAGTTGCCTTCGGCAAGTATTCCAGTGCATGTCTGTAACAAAGCTCCTCGAGTTCTGGATGCCGTTTCATTGATTCGAGCGTGGTCCCTAGCTCTGACGATTGAACGGTGCATCCGGTCATTTTCGCAGCACCCTCCGCGATGGTTTTCGCCTTTTCCACCAACTCCTTGACATACTGAGAATCGTTTCCTCTGATATCCAGCCAGACCTCGGCCTTACCGGGGATAATGTTCGGTGCAACGCCTCCTTGGACTATGACGGCTCCAATGATTACATCCTTGTCCCTACGCACCATCGTCCGCATCATTCTTACTTGGATGTAGAAGTCTACGGCCGCATCCAAAGCGTTCAAGCCATGTTCAGGTGAGGCCGCAGTGTGAGCGTCCTTTCCCTTGAATACAAAACCAACTCTGGTGATCGCGAGTAATCCTCCACCCACACCCCACTCTCCCATAGGGTGTGCGTAGAATGTGGCTTCGATTCCCAGTTCCTTCAGTTTCGGTGCCATCGCAACCTTCGAACTGGCGTACTTTCCTCTGCCCTCTTCTGCCGGGCTTCCTACAATATACACTGTACCTTTAGGAAATCCGGACTTGGCGAATGCACATGCCACACCAAAAGCCCAAGCCCCAATCAAATTATGCCCACATGCGTGTCCATTCGGCAGTGCGTCGTACTCAGCAAAGACCGCCACCTTGGGTTCACCCTGCCCAACACGCCCCAAGAACGCAGTGTCCATGCCAAGATAGTTCTCCGTCACATCAACACCATGCGTTTTCAGCTTGGAGACCAGTAGCGAGTATGCCTGGTGTTCCTCGCTGCCTAGTTCTGGGTGTGAATGAATGAAGCGAGAGATTTCCTTTATCTCGCTACTCAGCTCCTCCACAACTTTCGGTAATTTCTTTTTTCTAGCCGAAATATACTCCAAGTCCTGCAAGATCGTTCACAGAAAGAAATGTCGTGCTGAACTTTTCTTATAAAACAAATGTATGATTCTTCACTACTCTAACGGCCATATCATTACAGTAATTGCCCTAACCGCCCATCAAACGATTCATTGAACATGCAGAGGGGTCAATGACTCGAAGACGGAAAGAAGGAGCAGAGCAATGATATTGCAGTAACTCCGACGAGAATATCATTAGCTGGGTTTTCGATCACGTTTGATCACTGCACTGTCTTCCTTGGTCCCCTCAGAGAGGAAATCACGACAGCAACTCCGTTCACTATCGCGAACGCGTAGAACGAGTACCTGATCGCTTTCAACAGCTGCAAAATATCCTGCTGGCTGCTGAGAGATCCGGCGTTGACAGCGAGAGCCAGCTTGTCGTAAGGCATCACTATTGTCATGAGCGTGAGCGCTAATGGAATGCTGACCACCATGCTCGTGTTGATCACCGTACTCCGAACCGCTGCACCTATACCGCGTCTCGCAGCAGGAACGGACGACATGACGGAACTCGCGTTTGGCGACCTAAAGAGTCCAATTCCGAAACCCGCGAGAGCCAGCGTCGCGGTGATCGTCAAAACAGCCGTATCTGTGGAAAGGCTGCTGAAAATAACTAGAGCACCACAGGTTAGCAGCAAACCCAATGTGCTCAGCCCCCTAGCGCCATACCTATCCGAAAGCCGTCCACTGATAGGTCCAATCACAATCAAGGTCAGGTCCATTGGAATGAGCGCTATACCAGTTTGAAAGGCGCTGTAGCCCCTCACTAGTTCAAAGTATAATGTGAGTTCGAAGGCGAGGGCCGCAAAAGCCAACCCATTCAGCAAGTTAGAGAGGTAGCCGGAGCTGAATGCTCGAATTCGGAACAATCGCAGGTCGAGCACTGGGTGACGACAACGTCCCTCGTGCACAAGGAATACAGCCAGCAGGATGACACTAGTGGCCAGAAGACCTTCAGTCAGTAGGGAACGCAGATCTCCAATGGTCAGACCTAGAAGCAGAAGAGTCAACGCTGTGCTGAAGAGTAACGCTCCTATGACATCGAATCGCTCCCCTTCGGCCTGCTTGTAAAGCTCCTTCAATGTCCTACGCGCCCAAACCGTCCCGTAGATTCCTACAGGTATGTTGACCCAGAAAATTGACCGCCAGCCGAAGAGCCCAATCATGACCCCGCTCAACGTATAACCGACGATCGTGCCAGCGTTAATCGCCATCTGGTTGATGCCCATTGCAAATCCCAGCTCCGATGCGGGAAAAGCGTCGACCACGATGGCCATACTATTTACGAAAAGCAGAGCACCGCCAACCCCTTGGACAAGTCTAGCAACGATCAGCAGTTCCCCTGTTGGAGCCAGACTGCAGAACGCTGAACCAATTGTGAAGACGGCGAACCCGCTATTGTATAGTTTCACTCTGCCTATAATATCGGCAAATCTGCCAATACTGACCAGCAGGATCGTGGTCATTAGTGTGTAGCCCGTGATGACCCATATGCCGGCGAAGAGAGTTGTCTGAAGATCTTGTATGATCGTTGGAAGACCGACAACGACTATGCTTTGATCGAGGGTGGACATGAAGATCCCGACCGTTGTAACCGTCAGGACCGTCCATTTGTACTCCAACTTCACTCAAGCCTTCTCGAACGTTGTAGCGCGAGCCGAACACACAATAACAAAGAGTTGAGCTTTACGTTATCTGGGAATGCGTTCCATAAAATGTCCCGTATCAAACGCACGCAATCACACCCTATCATCGGGCAGCTCTGATTCCATCGAGTTTCAGAAATTATGACTTGGCAGAAAGTGAGAGGCGATACTGGGACAGGCTACACCCTACTCCACATTACCTTACAATGAAATTTCGAATCCACGAAAAACACATCGACAAGCGGGGAATTGGTCAAGGATTTTGTGAAATGCCCTACACAGCAAATACGTTAGGATTAGAAAAGTGCTAAGGGTGTGATGTGGCGAGTTGCCACACCACGGTTTCATTGTCTTGTCAGATCTGTTACTTGGCGGTTGCTAGGTCCTGGCCTTTGGTCTCTCGCATTATGAGGAGACTTATGATTGAGACGATTATCGCTATCATGGCCCATATCATTGGAGCGAGCTTCCAACCGGTGGAGGCCAAGAGAAATGTGGCTATGAGAGGCGTTGTTCCTCCGAAGATTGCGGTGTTCAATTGGTAGCTTAGCGAGACTCCTGATACTCTGACCCTTGTCGGGAAAATCTCAGTTAGCATGGTCACTATGGTGAGCTCCATGGCCTCAAAGAAGAAAATTACGACTTGTGCCAGAATCATTAGAGATAGCACGCCTGAGGAGAGAAGTAGGAAGTATGGATAGATGAATATGAGTGCACCGAGCATTCCGAAGATTCCAATCGGTCTCCTTCCGAACTTGTCCGCCAGAAAACCCCCGACAGGCGCAAACACGATGATGGATATGAGTCCAAGCGCTGTAATCAGGGAGGCTGTTGCAAGTGAGACATGTGAAACGGTGATTAGGTAGCTGACTGCGAAAACGCTGGTCAGGTAGACTAAGACTGTACCTTGCACACTAAACCCTATGGCGTTTAGGACTTGTTTCCAATGGGTTCTGAGTACGTCAAGTAGTGGAACTTTCTCGATGACAGCTGTCGCTTCCTTCTTCTTGAAGAGTGGAGACTCAGATATTCCAGTTCGAAGTGCTACTCCAATTAGTGCTACTACGACGCCGATGCCGAAGAGCCATCTCCAACCTGTGGCTGCAAACCCACTCGCGCCCATCATTACGGAGAGAATAGCTACAGATCCTGTAGCTAAAAGTGAACCTCCTCCTTGAGACATTTGAGAGACTCCGATCCAGAAGGCTCTGTGTTACTTCGGAGCAAATTCTCCGGTCATGGTCAACCCGCCTCCGAATTCCCCGCCGAGGGCCAATCCTTGGACGAGTCTGAGGATAACCAACATGATTGGAGCGAGTATGCCAACCTGCGCGTAAGTTGGCAGCAATGCCGTGAGAAATGACGCGAGCCCCATTAGGAACAGAGTCAACATTAGCGCCAACTTTCTCCCTATCCTGTCACCGATATGGCCAAACAGGATAGCTCCCACAGGTCTACCAATGTACCCAACGGCGAAGGTCACGAAGACAGCCAGCAAAGAAGCGAGTGGGTTGCTTGATGGGAAGAACAAAACCGCGAAGACTGACGCAACATACCCGTACAGCAGGAAATCATAGAATTCAAGTGTCGTGCCAAATAACGCCGCGAGCGTAACTTTAATGACTTCTCGACGCGGAACACCCGGAGTCATACCCATTGAGCTCATCTATCTGACCACACGTGCGACAATATCTTCACTGAATTTATAAGACTTGGCGAGAAGCGAAAAAAAATACTAGACCTAACTAGACTATACCAATTCATGAACTAAATAAAATTCAAATTCTCAGGAATCCACATCACGTGCGAGTATCGAAACTCGCTAACCAACGAAGGTCACTGCAATGCAAATAATGACAGAAAGAGCTTAAGCAAAGCACAGGTTGATTTGACGCGACAGTTTTCGCGATGGAGATTCAGAGGTTGAATTATTCTCAGAAGGATATGGATGAGATAACGAAACGACAGACGAAACTTCCCGATTCCGTCAAGAGTTGCGAGGAAGACATTAGAACAATCTCCAGATTCGTTTGGAGCCATCCAGAACTGGGAAGCGAAGAACACGAGTGCAGCGCGAAGATTGTTGAAATTCTGAAGAGGCATCAGTTCAGCGTAAAAGAGAATTACGAAGGGATGAAGACCGCTTTTCTTGCCAGCAGAGGAGAAGGGAGACCTATTGTTGCACTTTTGGCGGAATATGACGCGCTACCGATCGGCCATGGATGTGGACATAACTTGATCGGCGCGTGGGGTGCTGGAGTTGGAATGGCTCTCGCAAAATCAAGATTCAATGGAACGATCATGGTAGTGGGCACGCCCGCCGAGGAGGGACATGGATCGTACGCTTCTAGCAAGGTTAGGTTGGCTCCGAAGCTCAAGGAAATTGGAGTAGACTCTGTTTGGGGGGTTCATCCCCAAGGGCAATGGAAGATTGGGGGAGGGATGCTCGCTGCCACGAGATACTCCTTCGTCTTCAAGGGAAAGGACGCTCATGCAGCCGCGTCACCTCACCTAGGTTTGAACGCACTCGATGCTGCCGTCAATTTCTACACTGGATATAGAATGATGCGAACTCTCGTGAAACGAGACAAAGACGTGATAATGAGCGCAATAATCAAAGACGGAGGTACGTCCGTAAATACGATTCCCGGGAGAGCTGAAGTGTGGCTCGACTTGAGGGCCAACGACAGCGATTACGTGAGGGAACTTCTTCCCAGAATATTCAACGTCGCGAAGAGCGCCGCAGCCATGGCGGGTTGCGAGGCAGAATACAAAGAGATGATGCCTATGTTGGAATCATTCAAGAGATGGCCGGCGCTGGAGGAGATTCTCTATTCCCACGCAACTGAATATGTCCAACCGGTTGTTTCTGGGACCCAGGCATGGCTAGAGTTTCCGGTTGCCTCTAGCGACATGTGCAACATTTCTCAGATTCTCCCCACAGCACAGTTGGGAATGAAGATCGGTAGGGAGGATATTCCAGGGCATTCTGAAGAGTGGAGAGATGCTGCAGGCACTCCGGAAGCGGAAGAAGCCCTCTTGAGTTCTGTCGCCATAGCGCACGACGCGATTTTGGACTACGCCTCGCGACAGAGCCATTCCTCGCTGTAGAAAAACCCCTCAACTAGCGCTCGAGGTCCACATCACCATGATCCGACTGCCAGAGATCAGCTGCGACCCCCCCATTGGTGAAAGTATTCATCATCAGGACGAAGGAGAACGGGGAGCAAACTCTGCGCATTCAGGCATCTGTAGGAACAGTGAGCACAGTCTTCTTCGCCAAAGTCCTAGTGAACGTACCACTGTATTTTGATCAGGTAACTGAAAATCCGACGCCGCTTCTCCAACCGACAACAAAAGTCCCAGCATGATTCATTCAATGTCTCACGACCCAGTTTTCTTGAACTCTTTCGTTCACGACGCTGACGGGCATTGACGCGTTCTAGGCGGAGTAAATTAGTGCTGGATTGTTCATTTTAACAAATAAGCAGCGAGCATTTTGTTTCGTCCAAGAACACATGGCATAATAGCTCCTAAGAAATAGCAATCGCACGATCGAACATGTCGTTCAACTTCGTTGGTAGGTTGTGGTATTATTTCAGAATGGGCTATTCGACCTATATTACGTTCATTGTGGGTTATTTGACGACTATCGTCACAATCTATTACCTAGCAATTAGGAGTACTCCTTTTCTGCTCTATCTCTTTCCTCGCCTTGCGACATTCGCTATTCTGGTTGCTCTGGTGGGAAGTGTAATGTCAATTGGGATTGGATGGGTGCACATGAAGCGGAGTCCAATGTTCACCTCAGAGGTTGATGTTGGTGTTGAGGCAAACCCGTACAATTACAAACTGACTCCCGGATTTAACCGTGAAGTTTACGCGCCTATTTACTTGGAAATCTTGGGTCAACTTAAGGCGCTGCTAGCATCGCAGAATCTTCTCGATAATGAACGCAAGGAGAAGGTTGAGATTCTGGAACGCAAGCTTCAGATCCTAATAGATGGAGGCACGATAGGTGACCCTAGGGTCAAGGTGTGACTTATTCTCCACGATGTTCGTGCCAAATCATGGTGTACGTATAGCCCGTTCCCTTTTGCGTATGGCACAGCTTGAAGCGTCGGATTGATTCAATGTCGCAGGATGTCCTTGTAAATCACGTCATACTGCTTAGCTATTTCTCCCCAGCTGAATCTCTCAGCTAGTTTTCTGCATTCGGTTCCCATCCTTATCGCCTTCTCGTTGTCTGATAACAGATACTCGATTGACTCGGCCATTGCCAACGAGTTGTGTGACGGAACGATCAATCCGTGCACACCAGTTTTGATGATTTCACTCGCTCCACAGTTGCGAGTCACGATGATTGGTTTTGACGAAGCCATCGCCTCTAGGCACGTCATCCCAAATGGCTCATAGTACGACGGGCAAACAAATACGTCACATGCAGCATAATAGAATGGAAGTTGACTATCGGATACTTTACCAACGAACCTTACATGTTCCTCAAGGCCCAGTGAAACCGCAAATTCTTGCGCTGACCGTAGGTAAGGTCCGGTACCGACGACAATTAGGAATACGTTAGAGTGGTTTTTTTTCACTATCTTGAGACTTCTGATTAGCTGAATTATTCCCTTACTCGGAACAATTCGGCCGACGAATAGCAGCATTGAACGCTGCTTCTGCGGCATTCCTGCAAGTCTGTTGCGGTCTGTGTTTCCATTGAATCTCTCCAAGTCAACTCCGTTGTAAACAACAGTGATTTTCTCTGGTGAAATTCCGTAATTGGACACAAGTTCATTCTTCATTCTTATGCTGACCGTTACAACACGCTCTGCGAGAACGCCACCAAGGGCTTCTAGGGCAATTCTGTACTTCGCCAAGATCCTGCTCTTAGGACCAAGATTACCTTCGGATTTGGTTCTTCGTTCGCCTCTTGTCGATTGGTGGAAATTCAACACGAGGGGAATCTTCCTTAGTTTGAGTAGAACTGCCGGCGGAACGTTCATCCAATCATGGGCATGAATAAGATCGCCTGGGTTTCTTGCAGATTGGAGGACACATTGGACATCGTAGATCGAAACGTCCCTGAGTGAATAGATGGGGTAAGATCGATGAAGGCCACTAATCTCATTGCCTTGTGCTGCGTGTTTTTCCTGCCCATCCATGGCTGAGGAAGTTCTGAAAATCTCGACGTCATATCCTAATTTTGAGATCTCTTTGTACAGTTCAGAATTAAACCTTCCAAGTCCCCCCATCATTGGAGGAGGATATTCATAAGCCAAGGTCAATATTCTGGGCATGGATCATATCCACTATTCGTCGCATCAATGCAAGGTCGACGGCATGAGCAAGAACGTGGCAGTCACCTAATGGGACGAACTTGCTAGATGGTTTGCATTCCGTTAGCCAAAAGAAGCAGATTTGCTTTGTACTTGGTCATCTTGTCAAGACATGGGCTTTCGAATTGGAGTCTTCCTGCACGATGTCAACAGCAGGTTCGAGAATATTGCTGGTGAGTATTCCGTCGCGTCCTACAGAGATCGAAACGTTTCGCTTCCTGCCCGTCGATTGTTGAATTCATTTTTGTGCAGCACCCGCAACTGAATGTGTTCTAAGGAATAAGAGATCTGTGGCTGAAGGGATGCTTGCTCGCGCTACCCATGATCAGCGGATCGATAGGCGCGATATCAAGTCTGTACTATACCTCAAAACTACCTCTAGTTGGAAACTCGGAGCATTGAGCACGTTCTAGTGCATGTGAGGAAGAGAACGGGTGAACGCGATTCAAACATGAAGGCGAAGTCGTATTTGTCTGGGCACAGTGACCGTTCCATTATGAATTTAACGTGGCAAGAAGACCGGGCCGTCGAATATCTGAAACGGGCATTTGCGAAGCTATATGTAACTCTAGAACTTCCTTATGTAATTAGAGTTAAGAAATGGCGGCCTCCGCAGAAACCTTAGAGGATAAGATCTGGCAGGCAAATGTCTGCAACCATGCCAAAGAGGCTCCCTTCTATGAGAATATTCACGGAGAGATTTTCAATTTCATTGAGCAAAGACGCCTCCGTCAGGCCTTGGCCAGAGCGTCAAGCCTAGCTACGTGTAAAACTCGCGTCGCGTTAGATTTTGGATGCGGAACGGGCAACCTAACGTCCAAATTATTAGACTTGGGCTGGAAAGTCGTCGCTGCGGACATTTCGGATGGTATGTTGGCTATCTTGCGCCAGAGGCTGCCGGAGGCATGTTCCTCCGGAAGACTACAGATTCTAAAAATAGCGAGCAAAGACTTGGAGTTTCCAGACGGGCACTTTGGAATGGTTACGACTTATTCCGTGTTGCACCACCTGTTTGACTACATGCACACGATCAAGGAATTGTGTAGGGTACTAGACAAGGGTGGAGTGCTGTACTTGGATCACGAAGAGAGTGATCGATACTGGGAACTTAAGGGCAACCGTGCGTACGAAATTTATCTAACCATGACCCACCGCCTTGACCGAGCATATCCCCTTTCGGGTCATCATCGGCAAGTGCCACATATTGACTACACATGGTCAGATTATAGAATT
>Ga0182021_10009900_pt1 | contig 11301 bp, 11 predicted proteins | sample 612E3MmetaG_FD_120493 | JGI IMG/M metagenome (GOLD analysis project Ga0182021, IMG submission 120493) | Permafrost microbial communities from Stordalen Mire, Sweden - 612E3M metaG (Illumina Assembly) | ecosystem: Environmental > Terrestrial > Soil > Wetlands > Permafrost | place: Sweden...
AGGCGTCTCGACCCGCGAGTTGCTGAGCCGTGCCGGGGGGCCACTGCCGCAAGCCCGGTATGCGCTCGTGCGGGGCTACGATCAGGGCTGGACCACCAACCTTCCTCTCGAAGCGTTGCTGGCGGAGGATGCGCTGGTAGCCCTGACGCACGACGGCGAGCCTCTGACCCTCGAACACGGCGGGCCCGCCCGCCTGATTGTGCCGCAGCTTTACGCCTGGAAGAGCGCCAAGTGGGTCGCGGCCATCGATCTGCTCGACCACGACGAGGCCGGCTTCTGGGAGAAGAACGGCTACCACATGCGGGGCGACCCCTGGCTGGAGGAGCGGTTCGGCTGGGACTGAGGGGACGCCCGGGGGTTACCGCAAATCCAGCGCAAGCTGTTGATCTGCGACCGCCCCACGCCGGATCTCGCCCGGCTCATCGCGGATCCATGAGAGCTCCCAGGAACAGTCCGCCGCAACCTCGGCATTTTCGCGCGCGCGCGCCGCTTCGCGGAGAAGTTCATAGACCCGCGCGGCTTCGCGCAGGCGACCCTCGGCCTTCAGAAACTGGCACGAGCGCCGGGCCAATCTGGTGGCCAGGTCCCAATCGGCGATCAGAGCCCACTCGAACCCGCTCTCCAACTCGGCGATGAGCGCGCGGCGATGCGCCGGATCGGACCCAAGGTCGCAAAAGGCCGAATAGAGGGCGGTGGCATGGCTGCGGCCCAGGGCGTGGGAATCCGCGGCCGAAAGCGCCGCCCGCCGCGATTGAGCGCTCAGACGGAACCGCGCACCCCTCTCGTCCAGGGGATCCGCGAGCCTCCCGGCCACCAGCCGCTCGCAGGCGCACCGTGCGGCGTCCGCGCCAAGATCCGCCATGGCAGCCGCCAGGCGGAGGGGAAAGGCGTTCCTACGGCAGGCGGCCATAGCTTTCCAGAGCCGCTGGTCCACCGGTTCGGCGGGCGGCTGAGGGGAGGGTGAAGTGCCGCCCGCCTGAAGAGCCAGGACGGTGGCATCATCCGGCAGTTCGATCTCCGCCGATCGCGTGGTGATCAACACCGAGGCGAGCCCATCGCCAGTGGCCCCCACCGGCGCGTGGCCCTCGACGTCATCGAGAACCAGCAAGACGCGGTGCCGTTCGACCTGGCTGGCCAGTTCTTCGTATTCCGCACCCAGACCGCTCGGGTGGATGCCAAGCTGCGATTCGAGATCGCCGGCGATGAAACCCGGCGAGCGGCCGGCGCAATCGACCCACAGAACGTCCCGGAAACAGGCGCCGGCGGAGCGTGCAAACTCCAGCGCCAGGCTGGTCTTCCCGCTCCCCGGCGCGGGGTTGGCCAGGACGACCGTGCCCGAGCCGTCAACCAACCTCCGCCACAGCAAGTCGATCGCTTCAGCGCGTCCCTCGAACCAGGGCTGGCGTGCGGGGACCAGCGACGGAGTCTCGCTTTCCGGGTGCAGCCCCACCAGCCAGCTCGCAAGCGCGCGCAGGACCGGCGTTGCGCCGTCGCTCCAACGGAAGAAGTGGCGGCGCTCCAGCAGTCGGGCATACTCGCAGTCCCCGATCAGGACCGAGCCCAGGGGCGGGGAAGCATGTTGCTCCAGGTGCTCCAGGACGGAGTGCCACGCCTGGCGGGAGCGCTCCCGCGGGACGGCCTCCGGGGACAGCAGCAGCAGGATGGCCGCCGATGACAGCCCCGTTTCCCAGGCTTGGGCGACGGTCTCGCCCTGCGCCGGGTCGCACTCCTCCCGCCACACCTTGGCCTCCGCCCCGCGCTCGATATAGGCGGCAATCGTGTCGGCAGCTTCCCGGTCCACGTGGGCGTAGCAAAGGAGGATGTCCAGCATAGTTCTCTATTCTCGTCCGGCGAAGCGCCATCAGCCAACCGCCCTTCTGCCCCCTGCTACAATGAATCCCCATGACACGTTACAACTGGGCTTCGGTCGAGCGGGAACGGTTGAATCCACTGTTCGCGCGCCAGGTGGTCCACGGCGATCGGATCACGATTGCGCGCATCGAGCTGGCGAAGGGCTGCATCGTGCCGGAGCATGCGCACGCCAACGAGCAGATCTCGATGGTCAAGCAGGGCCGGCTGCTTTTCCGGATCGGCGGAGCCGAGCTGACGCTCGACGCCGGAGACGTGCTGCAGATCGCGGCCCACGAGCCGCATTCGGTCGAAGCGCTCGAAGACTGCCAGGTCATGGACGTCTTTTCGCCCTGCCGCGACGACTGGCGTCGCGGCGACGACGCGTATTTGCGGAAGTAGCCGGCCGCCCCTGGGGCGCGACAGACGGCCGCCGGTGGGGCGCGACAGACGGCGCCCCTCCGCGCTAACCTGTATTCTCATGCGGGACCGCGGCATCGCTTCCCCCGCGGCGCAGGACGAGGACAAGCTCTTCGAGGCCAGCCTGCGCCCGCGGAAGCTCGACGAGTTCACCGGCCAGGCCAAGCTCAAGGAGAACCTCGCCATCGCCATCGAGGCCGCGCGCCGGCGGGGCGACGCCATGGACCACGTCCTGCTCTACGGCCCTCCCGGCCTGGGCAAGACCACGCTGGCCTCCATCATCTCGACCGAGCTGGAGGTCGGCTTCGAACAGACCTCCGGCCCCATCCTCCAGAAGAAGATCGACCTCACCGGAATCCTCAGCCAGATCCGCGGCCGGCAGGTCTTCTTCATCGACGAGATCCACCGCCTGATGCCGGACATCGAGGAGATGTTCTACGCGGCGCTGGAGGACTTCCGGATCGACATCCTGATCGGCGCCGGGCCGGGCGCGCGCACGCACTCGCTGCCCATCCCGCACTTCACGGCCATCGGCGCCACCACGCGCCAGGGCCTTGTGAGCGCGCCGCTGCGCGGCCGCTTCGGGCTGGTGCTGCGCCTCAATCACTACACGGCCGAGGAACTGAAGAAGATCGTGATGCGCTCGGCCGGCCTGTTACAGGTCGCCATCGAGGACGCCGGTGCCGAGGAGATCGCCCGCCGCAGCCGCGGCACCCCGCGCATCGCCAATCGCCTGCTGCGGCGCGTCCGCGACTATGCGGAAGTGCGCGCCGACGGGCACGTCACCGGCGCCATCGCGCGCACCGCGCTCGACCTGCTCGAAGTGGACCGCTTCGGCCTGGACGAAATCGACCAGAAGATCATGCTCACCATCCTCGAAAAGTACACCGGCGGTCCGGTGGGTCTGAATACCGTCGCGGCCTCCATCGACGAGGAGCCGGACACGATCGAGGAGGTCTACGAGCCGTACCTGATCCAGCTCGGCTTCATCGACCGCACGCCGCGGGGCCGGGTAGCCACCGACCGCGCCTTCGAATACTTCGGCATCCCGCGCCGCCTTCGCGACAGCGGCCAGAGCACGCTGTTTCCGTGAGCAAGACGGTCTATCTCTCGATCGGCTCCAACCTGGGCGGGCGCGAACGGAACCTGCGCGACGCCCTGGCCCTGCTCGCGGGGCCGAGCCTGCGCATCCTGCGGGTGTCCTCGTTCTATGAGACCGAGCCGCGCGACGTTGCGGATCAGCCCTGGTTTCTGAACGCGGTGGTCGAAGCCGAGACGGATTTGTTTCCGAAGCAACTGCTGGCGCGGCTTCAGAAGATCGAGCGGCAACTCGGGCGAAAGCGCATCAGGCCCAAAGGCCCGCGCACGATCGACATCGACATCCTGCTCTACGGAGAAGCGGTGATCGCGACCGACGATCTGACGGTGCCGCACCCGCGCATGGAGGAGCGCCGCTTCGTGCTGGAGCCGCTGGCCGAACTTGGCCCGGACCTGCGCCACCCGGTCACGCGCCGCACGGTAAGGGAGATGCTCAGGGCCGTGGCGGGCCAGCAAGTGCGGCGGGTGGAGTGAGAATCGCGGGGCAGTTGCGCCATAGGCGCTTCTGAGGAGAACCGGCGGCTTGTTGGACGGGCCGGGCGTTTTCAGGTGGTGGTGTGAGGTGCGCGGGCCTGTCCTAATCGTCCCAGCGCCGGCGTAAGCGGCAAGCCAGGCCGTTGCAGATCTCGCGCAGGGAATCGGCGCGGCCGGGTTGGCAGAGCGGCATCGAGACGCACCGGGTCCAGCAGGCAAAGCCCTCGGCGCACCACTCCGCGTTGCGCTTTTTGACCGGCGCGGCAGATTCGGTTCGGGGGAAATGCCGCAGCAGTCGATTGATCGGGCTCGCGAGCTGTAACATGGTTCCGCCCTCCTTGTGGGCAGCGATGAACCGTGCGGGCAGACTCGCTGCGATGACCCCATCGATGGGATATAACCTTACGGTTTGAGGCGTTGGGGCATGTCGGCCAGCACGTAGGTCATCACCGCGAGCGCGGCAACATTCTTGCGGAAGTCTTCGGGGTTGACCTTGTCCAGTGTGTCGGTTTCGGTGTGATGCCAGTCGAAGTAATGCGCGCCCACCGTGCGATCGGCGAGCCCCGGCACTCCGGCTTCGATCAGGGGCTCGGTATCGGCGTCCTCGCCATTTGGCAAGATCGCGCCCGCGCCCACACGATCGAGCAGCTTTCCGATCTCCTTGAGCGTGGCCACGGATTGGGGATTCCCGCCCTTCTCCGTGCCGAAGCCGAACCCGCGCGGCGTTTCCGCCCCGCCATCCATCTCGATGGCCGCGACGTGCCGATTGACGCCGCTGCCCAGCCAGTCGCGATAAGCGTTCGCGCCGCGCTGGCCATTCTCTTCGTTCACCCAAAACACTACGCGGATGGTTCGACGCGGTTTCAGGCCGAGCTTGTGAATGAGCGCCACGGCTTCGAGACTCGCCATAATGCCAACGCCATCGTCCTGCGCGCCTTGGCCCACGTCCCAGGAATCGATGTGGCCGCCAACCGCCACGACCTCATCGGGCATCTCGCGGCCGGGAATCTCGCCGATTACGTTGGCGCTATCCGCGTCCGGTTCGAAATGCGCGCCCATCTCCAGATGCACCTTCACTGGCAAACCTTCGTCAACCAGGCGCGCCAGCATCATGGCGTCTTCAATCGATATGGCGGCAGTGGGAATCTTCGGCGGCCCGTCGGCGTACCGCATCGTGCCGGTATGCGGAATCTGCATCGCGAGCGGAGCGATAGAGCGGACCAGCGCCGCCACCGCGCCCAACTCTGCCGCCCGCGATGCGCCCAGCCTGCGATAAGCCACCGTCTCGCCGTATCCGCGATAGGGCTCGTTGTAAACGACGATTTTGCCCTGCACCTTCTCGCGCCCGAGGTTGGCAAGTCCGTCGAAACCGGGGACGACGACCGCCTCGGCGGTGACTCCGCCCGGAGGCGTGCCTACGCTCATGCCCAGGCCCAGCATGTGAAGCTGCCGTTCGACCGGCGCGACGATGCGCGCGCACTCCTTGCCGCGCACCCAGTGCGGAACCTTCACCGGGAGGAGGCGGACGTTGCTGAGCCCCGCGCTTTTCATTTGATCGGCCGCCCAGGCGATAGCTTCGTCGAGAGCGGGCGAGCCGCTCAGCCGGTTGCCGATGCGATCACAAAGATGCGCAAGGCGGTTGTAGCCCTCCGTGTCGGCCAGCGCCGAATCGATGAGACGGTCGGCCGTGGCGTGGTATTCAGCGGTGAGGTTGGGGGCATCGGCTGCCTGTGAGAAGCCGAGTGCGAAGACAGCTAGAGCGAGAGAGCGAAGGAGGCGAGACATGGTTGTATTGTAATCCGCGGCGTCCATGATATCGCCGAGCGCAACCAGGACACGTCGCGCGGTCGCATCGCCTGCGGCAAGTCACCGATAAGCTTGCGCTCCGCCGGCTTGGCCCTCAGCGGAGCGGCGGCGCACAGGACGGCAACGGCCGGCGCTACTTCTGCACCGAAAACCGGAAGACGGTGGTGCTTCGGTAGGTCTGCCCCGGCTTCAGTTCCGTGCTGGGGAAGGTCGGCTTGTTGGGCGAATCCGGGAAGTGCTGGGTTTCCAGGCACAGCGCGCCGCGCCGCAGATATACTTTTCCGTCCGCGCCCGCGACCGGGCCGTTGAGCATGTTGGACGTGTAGAACTGCACTCCGGGCTCGGTCGTGCGGACTTCCATCACCCGGCCGGAGCGAGGATCGTGGACCCGGGCGGCGAGTGTCAACCCCTCTTTCGCCGGGATCAGCACCCAATTGTGATCGTAGCCGCCGCCGTACTTCAACTGCTCGTAGTCGGCATCGATCCGCGCCCCGATGCGCATGGGTTTGCGGAAGTCCATCGGCGTGCCGGCCACGCTGCGCAGCTCGCCCGTCGGGATCAGTCCCGAGTCCACCGGCGTGAAGCGGTCGGCGTTGATCATGACGTCCTCATCCAGGATGGTCCCGTTTCCGGCCCCGCCGAGATTGAAGTAGGAGTGGTTGGTCACGTTCAACACAGTTGCCTTATCCGTCGTTGCGGTGTAGTCGATCCGCAACTCGTCGTTTTCGCCGAGCGTGTAGCGGACCGTCGCCGTGAGGTTGCCGGGGTATCCCTCCTCGCCGTCTTTGCTCACGTACCGGAGCTCGATCGAATGGCCGTCGGCGGCGAGCGGCGTCCAGAGGCGCTTGTCGAAGCCCGCCTTTCCGCCGTGCAGGGTGTTGGCCCCATTGTTGGCGGCGAGCAGGTACTCTTTGCCCTCCAGAGTGAAGCGCGCCTTGCCGATGCGGTTGCCATAGCGGCCCACGATCTTGCCGAAGAAGGAGTCGCGCTGCAGATAGCCGTTCAGGTCGTCATTGCCCAGAACCACGTTGTCCAGTTGGCCCTTGGCGTCGGCGACCTTAAGCGACACCAATCCCGCGCCCCAGGTCATGATGAGCGCTTCCATCCCATGGCCGTTCCTCAACGTGAAGATCTCGACCGCCTGGCCGTCGGGAGTCTTCCCAAAGGGAGCGCCTGCCGTTTTGGAATCGGCTCCGTGCGCTGCCGGTCCCGAGAGCGCCGCAGCCACGATCATGTATGTAAGAACGCCGTGAAATCGCATGGTCCTCGCCTCGCTGGGTGGCGGCCGAACGAACGCGGGCCTATGGTCCCAGCGGGTTCAGGATAACACCGAAGGACGTCCGGCGGCTGGCCTAACCCAACCGGATGCCCGTCCGTCCCCTATAATATGGAGTTCAGGGAAGGAGAATCGAATTGAACATCCGTCCGCTTCATGACCGTGTGCTGGTCCGGCGAATCGAAGAAACCGAGACCATACGGGGCGGGATTATCATCCCGGATAGCGCCAAAGAAAAGCCGCAGCAGGGCGAAGTTGTCGGCGTCGGCGACGGCAAACTGCTCGATGACGGCGAACGCGCGGCGATCGACGTCAAGATCGGGGACCGTATCCTGTTCGGCAAGTACTCGGGCTCCGAGGTCAAGATCGCCGGGGAGGAGTATCTCGTCGTCCGCGAGGACGAGATTCTCGGCGTGCTCGCGAAGTGAGGGCGATCCGGCGGTCCCGCCCGATCGACGGGGCTGCCGTACCCCCTGTGCTAACCTGAGAAGGCATCTTTTGACTTAAGGAATTCTCGTGATGGGTCAGACTACATTCGCACGTTTACTGATGATGGCCGCGGCCGGACTTGCTGCCATCGGCACGGCTTCGGCGCAAACCAAGGTCGGCGTCGTCAACATGCAACAGGCGGTGCTCACTACCGCCGAGATCAAGAAGGCATCCGCCGAACTCGAGGCGAAGTACAAGCCCCGCCAGGCGGTGATCGAGCAACTCCGCAAGGACCTCGAGGACATTCAGCAGAAGCTGCAAGCCGGCCAGGGCAAGCTGACGCAGGCGGCCGAAGCGGACCTCAACCTGCAAGGACAGCGCAAACAGCGCACCATGCAGCGCCTGAGCCAGGACCTGCAGGAAGAAGTCGACAGTGTCCGCAACGACATTTTGTCCGGAGCGGGACGCCGCATGACGGAGGTCATCCGCAAACTGGCCGATGAGCGCGGCTTCGATGTAGTCGTGGACAGCGGGAGCACGCTGTTCTACAAGGCCGCTCTCGACGTCACGCAAGACGCGGTGACCGCCTTCGACAAAGCTTATCCTCCCAAGTAGCGGCACGCGCGAGGGCGTGATGGCTGGGTATTTGGAAGAGTACGGGGTAGCGGACGCGCGACGCGCCCGCATCGTCCGGCGCATCGCGGTGGCCGTGGGCGCGGTTGTGATCGCCTTCGGGATATACCTGCTCCTGCCGATCTTGTCCATGCTGGTGCCGCCGCTCTCCCCCGGCTGGTGGCACGTGCGGGCATTCCTGAGCGACTTAGAGCGGCAGGACTATCATGCCGCTTACCGCGACTTCGGCTGTCCGGCGGCCTGCTCCGCTTATTCCTATGACGACTTCCTGACGGATTGGGGGCCCAAGAGCAGCGTCGGCGCCGCCCCGGGTTCCATCAAGAAGGTGCGCCCATGCGGCGAAGGCACCATCGTGGTGATTGGCTGGCCGGGGCGGGAAGCTCGGACGCTCTGGTACCGCGCCAGCGATCGCTCGCTCACCTCCTGGCCCTGGGGCGGCTGTCCCGCGCATTTCGCCGCTCCGGACCAGGCCACGGCCCCCTGAGGCCGCTTCAGTGGCAAGGCCCCTCTGTCCGGAGCTGCGAGCAAGCCCGCTGCTGGTGGGGGATCTTGCCGAAGACCGCCGGTGTCCATCTGTGTTCAGCGGCGGCTCGGGGTCTTCCTGTCCGGACTCTTTGAGTAAGGGCTCGTCAGTAAACAACAGCTCCAATCTTCGGAGAGCGCAAGGACGTACGAAAACATCTTGCCGAGTGCAAGAAGGCGCCCAGAAAGGTTGGCAAAAGCACTTCCTGCCGCCGATGAAAGCAGATTAACGGGGATAAACGAATCTTGTTCTCGTTTTTTTATCGGCGTCTATCTGCGTTGATCGGCGGCAGGTATTGGATCTGTTGTTCCCTAATAGGCCCTAAGCTGCGGCCCTCGGCCCGTTTGGCCCGCCGCTTCTCGCAGCCGCGGGCAGGCGCTGCGGGAGGCTGTCCGGGCGCCGTCCCGGTGTGTTCTCTCGGGGCGTTGTAAAATCAAGCTCTGATGGAAACCGGCACGACCGACGCTTTGTACCGCCGCCTGCAGCGGCACTTGGACCGAATGCCGGTGGGGTTTCCGGCCACGAAGTCCGGTGTCGAAATCCGCATTTTGAAGCGGCTGTTCAGCCCGGAGGAGGCGGGGATCGCGCTGGAGTTGAGCGCGATCCCGGAGCCGGCCGCCACCATCCTGAAGCGCTTCCCGCCGGGAACGGCGCTGCCGGAGCTGACGGAGAAGCTGAACCGCATGGCGAAGGGGGGAATCATCCTGGCTCACCGCGTCGAAGGCGAGATGCGCTACGCCAAGACGATCTGGGCGGTGGGTATGTTCGAGCGCCAGGTCAAGCGGTTGACCCCCGAGCTCGAGCGCGACGCCCGGCAGTACCTGGACGAGGCCTTCGGCCAGGCTTTCCACAGCAAGAAGACGACCCAACTGCGAGTGGTGCCGGTGAACCGGCAGATCGCCATCGAGCGCGGCATCGCGACGTACGACCGGATCCGCGCGCATGTCGAGGCATCGCCGGGGCCTTTCGGGACAATCCGGTGCATCTGCCGCCACGGGAAGGACCTGACGGGCGAGAGCTGCAGGCAGACCGAACTGCGCGACAACTGCCTCATGATCGGGCACGCGGCACGGTGGGCGGTGGATTCGGGGACGGGCAGGGAAGTGAGCCGGGAGGAGATGCTGGCCCTGCTCGACCAAGCCGATCGGGAAGGCCTCGTCTTGCAGCCCGAGAACACCAAGTCGCCGATATTTATCTGCTGTTGTTGCGGCTGCTGCTGCGCCGTGTTGAAGTCGGCGAAGCGCTTCCCGGTTCCAGCCGATTACTTCAGCTCGAACTTCTACGCAGTGGTGGACGCCCAGACCTGCGCCTCTTGCGGGGCATGCGAGCCGCGGTGCCAGATGGAAGCGATCTCGAGCCCGGGCGGCACGGCCGAGGTGGACCGTGCCAGGTGCATCGGCTGCGCCCTGTGTGTGAGCACGTGCCCCTCCGGAGCGATGCGGCTCGAGGTGAGCGAGAACCGGAAGGACCTGCCCGACAATACGCCGGCGCTCTACATACAGATGCTCCAGGACCGCTACGGCCCGCTGGGGATGGCGAAACTGGGAGCGCGGAAGATGCTGGGGATGAAGATCTGAAGGAGATGCGATGCTCGTTAACGTGAAACTCGCAGGCGTTCTCGCGGTGGCCGCGATGGCGGCTGTGCCCGCGGTCGCGGCCGAGACGGGGCCGGTGGTTCTGAAGTCGCCCGATGGCGCCATCGAGATGTCGATGGGCGTGCGCGGCGGCCAACTGGCGTATCGCGTCGCGTTCCGCGGAAAGACGGTGCTGGACTGGTCCAACCTCGGGCTTGCCATCGAGGGGGCGGCAGTGCTCGGATCGGCGGTCGAGATCGAGTCTTCGCAGGCTTCCAGCCAGGACGCGACCTGGCAGGCGGTGGCGGGCAAGGCCAGCTCGATACGCGACCATTACAACGCCGTCAGCGTCCGGACACTCGAGACGGCGGCGGACGGCCGGCGCCTGACCGTCGAGGCCCGGGCCTACGACGACGGCGTGGCATTCCGGTATGTGGTTCCAGAGCAGCGGGCGCTGAAGCAGGTGCGCATCACGAACGAGGCGACCGAGTTCCGGTTCGACCGGGACGCCACCACCTGGTCGCTCATCCTGCGCGACTTTCAAACCAGCAGCGAGGACGACTATCACCAGCTCACCATCCGCGGCCTGCATCCGGAATACCTGGTGGGCCTTCCGGTGCTGGTGGAAGTGCCCGGCGTGGCCTGGGTCGGCCTGACGGAGGCGAATATCGACGACTGGGCCGGCCTTTTCGTGCATGCGGTGGCGGATCAGAACACGCTCGCGGCGCGCCTGGCGCCACGCGTCGAGGACCCGGTTGCGCCGCACCTTCCGTGGCCCATCGACCCCAGGGCGGAGCCATGGATGGTCTCCGTCATCCGGCAGGCGCCCGCGACATCGCCGTGGCGCGTGCTGATGATCGCCGACGATCCCGGGCGGCTGGTGGAATCGAACATGGTGGTGAACCTGAATCCGCCGTCCGCGATCGCGGACACCTCCTGGATCAAGCCCGGCAAGACGGCCTGGGACTGGTGGTCGGGTCCGGTGGTCAAGAACGCTGCCTTCCAAGCCGGCATGAATATGGAGACGATGAAGTACTACATCGACTTCTCGGCGCGCAACGGCTTTGCGTACATGCTGATCGATGCCGGCTGGTCCGCGCCCGCGCCCCCGCCGCCCGAGGCAACCGGCCCGTACGGGCAGGGGACGGACCTCACGAAGTTCAAGCCGGAGGTCAACATTCCGGAGCTGGTTGCCTACGCCGGGTCGAAGAACGTACGGA
>Ga0182021_10009901_pt1 | contig 11301 bp, 7 predicted proteins | sample 612E3MmetaG_FD_120493 | JGI IMG/M metagenome (GOLD analysis project Ga0182021, IMG submission 120493) | Permafrost microbial communities from Stordalen Mire, Sweden - 612E3M metaG (Illumina Assembly) | ecosystem: Environmental > Terrestrial > Soil > Wetlands > Permafrost | place: Sweden...
ACAAGTTGCCACGGCGTCCTATCCGCTCAAAATTCAAGCCATTCGGTCGAAAGGCCAGAACCTGAGGTTTTATGTCTACCTGCCGATGCCGCTGGCGGCCGCGCTCGGCATTCAAGGAGGCGAGGAGGTCTCGTGGGAATTGCTGGAACGTAGAGAATTGCACTTGGTGAGGAAATCCCCAAGCCCACCGAAAGCAAAAAGGCGCGCCTGATGGCGCGCTTTGACTGCGCGAGGCACGGATTGCGGGTTCCGGCCGTGCTACCCGCCCGGGCCGACTATTTCAGCGGAATCAACATTGCACATTCCCGGTGGGGGCGGAGTTGTGGCCGGGGGCACTGCGTTAAGAGGTTAGCGGTTCCCGATAAGTCTCGCCAAGCGTGAAGGCAATAAGGCATTCCCCTGATTTGCGTTGGGTGCGGTTCTTGTGTCTGCGGTCGTTCCTATCACAGGTTCAAGTGAAACACCACGTCTCTACGCATAACGCCTTGGAAATCAGGGTGATTCAACGATGGGAAAAGCCGCAAATGAAAATTGGTGGGCGGTACAGGACTCGAACCTGTAACATCCAGCGTGTAAAGCTGGCGCTCTGACCAATTGAGCTAACCGCCCGACGTCCGATTCCCACACGAACGTGGGGCAAACGATAGAGGCGCAAAGAGCCAAAGTCAAGGGACGCCCAACATCGAACGCGCCAATCCTCGGCTCAGCCGGCGTACCGGCACGGACGTGTTCGGCAGGACCTTGACACGGACTGCCCGATTATCGAGAATCAAACGCTAAACGGGTCCGAATAGCATGTTCATTACCTTCAATTGCGGAAGCTGCGCGGCGAAACTCGAAGTGGACGCCGTTTCGTGCGGTTCGGCGGTCGAGTGTCCGCAGTGCCGCACGTCCCTCACGATCCCGCATAAAGGCCCCGGGCCGGGCGCCACGGTCGGCGGATTCAAACTCCAGAGGCTGTTGGGCAAGGGAGGCATGGGCGAAGTGTTCCTCGCCCGCCAGTTGTCCATGGATCGCGATGTTGCCCTCAAGATCCTGCCCAAAGCCCTGACGGCGGACAAGGAAGAGGTGGAGCGATTCCTCAACGAGGTTCGGATGGGCGCCCGGCTCGAACACCCCAATATCGTCACCGCCTACGAGGCGGGGGAAGACGGCGGCGTGTATTACCTCGCCATGGCGCACGTCGCGGGGGAGACCCTGGAGTCGCACATCAAGAAGACGGGGATCATGACGGAAGCCGCCGCGCTGGGCATCATGCGAAAAGTGGCGTCAGCCCTGGCCTACGCCTGGAACAAACACCACCTGATCCATCGCGATGTCAAGCCGGCCAACATCATTCTGAACGAAGACGGTGAACCGAAATTGATGGACATGGGCCTCTCCAAGAGTCTTCACGACGTCGGCGGAATGACGCTCGCCGGGACTGTCATGGGGACGCCGAATTACATGAGCCCTGAGCAGGCGGACGGTTCCGCCGGCGTTGACTTCCGGGCGGACATGTATTCCCTCGGCGCCACCCTTTACCACATGGTCACGAACCGGTTGCCCTTTGCCGGAAAGACCTTGATGGAAACCCTTCGAAAGCAGGCCGTCGAATCGCTGCCGGATCCGCGCGACGGGAACGTGTCCCTTTCCGATTCCTGCGCGTTGGTGATGGAAACCCTGCTCGCCCGAAAGCCGGAGCACCGCTATGCGACGTGGGAAGCCATGATTGCGGACGTGGATGTCGTGCTGGGCGGCGGGGCGTTGGCGAGGACCGGGTTGCCGGCCGGCGCGTCGGTGCTCGAACTGGCCGATAAAGTTGAGATCGAGGTCGCTGCGGCGCCTAAGCACAAGATCCACGTCCGCGCCGGGTCGCTGGCGTCTCATGCGGCGCCGCCTCCCATCCAGCCGCCCCCCGTCGGGGACGCGGCGTCCCGGAAGCGTACGCTTGTCATCGCGGGGGTGGCCGCTGCCATCGTGATCTCCGCCGTCGGCGTGTGGGTCGCGGTGGAATACGGAAAGCCGGCGCCGCCGGCGCCCCCGCCGGTTGCGGCTCTTCCCATCGCCGCGGCCGCGCCGGCCGCATCCGACAGATCCGCGCCCCCGGCCGTTCAGCCCGCCCCCAACGATCCGTGGCACACGGTGGTCGTGGATCGGCCGTCCGTCGCACCCCATCCGCGACCGAAGCCGCGCCCGGCGGCGCCGTCCGTGGCGGAGTCTGTTCCCCAGCCCCCGCCGGCCGTTCTGCCGCCGCCGGAACCTTCGCCGGTCCAGGCCTCCAAGGCAACGGTTGAAGCGACGGCGCAACTCACGGCCGCCGCCGATGCCCTGCTACGGAGTGATTTCCCGGGCGCTCAGGCGGCGCTCGACCGGATCGAGGGGCAACCGCTTTCCGACGAGGAGGCCGGAATTCGTGACAGCGAGCGGCGCATTGCCCGGATGAAGGAGACGGTTCTCGAATCCCTGAAGGCCGACTCGGGAAAGGACATGGACCTTGCGTTGAAGGGCGGCGTGGAACACGTTCAAATCCTGGCCGTCGCCGCGGGAACGGTAACGGCCCGGCGTCAATTTAAGGGGGATGCCCATGTTGACGCCTGGGTTGACCGGCCTTTCGTTTACGAAGACTTGGCCCCAGCGGAACGGGTCCGAAGGATGGGAAGCGCGGAAGAGGCGGACCGTAAAGTCATGTGGGCCCTCCTTGCGATCGAGGCCCGAATGCCCGAACAGGCGGAGCCGTTTCTTTCGCAAGCCGACAGTCCTTTCGGCCGACTCATGGCGGCTCGCTGGGCTGTGTTGTCCAAACCCGCTGTCGTGCGCGCGCCGCCCGGAAACGGCGGCGAGGCGGCGGAACAGGCGTACCGCGTCCTGTTGGAAATCGCCAACCTGTCGTCCACGGGGAGCGATGAGGATAAGATCCTCACGGACATTCGGAAACGGAAGTTCGGGGAAGTTCAGGTCAAGATGATCCGGTCCGAACTCTCTTCCTTTCAATCCAAGTTCGGGGGCACGGACTGCGCCAGCCGGAACAAGAGAGTCTTGGACGCTCTTAGTTACATCCGGGTCAACTGTCCGATGTACGTGGACGATGCGTCGTTGACTGACGCATGGGCGAAGCTTCAACGCGCAAACCCCGTAGGAAACGTGAAACCCGTTGTCGCCTGGCAGGACGACGGATTGAGTCTCGATTTTTCGGGCCAGAAGAATCTCCTGGTCATTTCCGCCCTGGCGGGGCTGCCCATCGCACGACTTGATCTCTTCGGTACTCAAGTCAGAGAACTGGCGCCTTTGCGGGGGATGTCGCTTCGCGTGTTTCGCGGCGGCGAAGAAGTGGGCCAGCCGGATTTGGACCTGGGCAAACTGGCGGGGATGCCGCTTATGGACTTCACGTACGCCGGAACCGAAATCAAGAGTCTCCAGTGGATGCATGGCATGCCGTTGACCAACATCAACATCCGGTGTTCGACGTTCGGTCACGCCGATCTCCGTCACCTGAGAGGGATGCGGCTTAAGGCGCTGCGCATCTCCGCCTGGACGAGCGCGTTGGCCGACATTTCCGCCTTGAAGGGCATGCCGATGCGGGAACTGGAGCTGAATTCGGGGGCTCGCCCTTCACGGGAAACGGATCCGCGCCCCCCCTTGTCCGACCTCACACCGCTGAGCGGCATGGAGCTTGCGACGCTTTCGCTGGCGAACTCGAGGGTGAATGACCTCACTCCATTGAAGGGCATGCCCTTGACCCATCTGGACCTGTCTGGGACATCGGTTCGAGACGTGCAGGCGTTGAAGGGCATGCCGTTGAAATGGCTGAGCCTCGCCCGGACGCCCATCTACGACCTTCGCGGCTTGGCGGGGATACCGATCGAGTATCTGGACTTGCGAGAGACGCGGATCAAGGATTTCAGCGCGTTGAAGGATATCCCGACCCTCAAGGACGTATCCCGGTAGCCGTCAACCGAGCGACTGGCAGACGGTGATGGCGGCAACCCCCACGATGTCGTCGGCGCTGCAACCGCGGGACAGGTCGTTGACCGGTTTCGCGAGTCCCTGCATCACAGGACCGTACGCGGTCGCGCCGGCAAGGCGCTCGGTGATTTTGTAGCAGATGTTGCCCGCCTGCAGATCGGGAAAAATCAGGATGTTTGCCGCTCCCTTGAGCGGGCTGTCGGGGCACTTCCGCGCGGCTACGCCCGGGACGAGGGCGGCATCCGCCTGAAGTTCGCCGTCAACGGGGACCTCCAGGCCCAGTTGGGCCACCCGTTGCCGGGTCAGGGCGGTGGCGCCGGTCATTTTGTCCACCAGTTCGTGCTTGGCGCTGCCCCGGGTCGAGAACGAGAGGAAAGCCACGCGAGGCTGGTCACCGACCAAGCTTTTGTAGGAGCCGATCGTGGCGATCGCGATATCCACGAGTTGCTCGGCGGTGGGGTTGGGGTTCACGCCCGCGTCGGCGTAGAGCAGGATGCGGTCGCCGGCCGGCGCGGGTGTGGCGAGTTCCATGACAAAGAAACTGCTTCCGGTCTGGATTCCGGGCGCAGTGCCGACACATTGGAAAGCGGCCCGGACCATATCGGGTGTCGAGGCAAGGCTTCCGGCGACGAGGCCATCCGCCAGACCTTCCTTCACCATCATGTCGCCGAAATACAGCCGGTCCTTCATCTGCAGCCTTGCCTGTTCGAGGGTCACGCCTTTGTGCTTCCGGCGCTCGAAATAACATTGGGCGAGCCGTTCGGCGTCCGGCGATTCGAGAGGGTTCAGAATCGAGACCGGCAGGCCCTCGAACGAGACGCGCGCGGCGGAGAGCGCCGCCTCCTGCGGTGTCGCCAGAACCGTCACCCGGGCGGCGATGCCGGCCCGCGCGATCCGGGAGGCCGCTTCCATCACGCGTTCATCGTTGCCTTCGGCAAGCACAAGGGCGCGGCGCGCGGCGCGCGCCTTGGGGATCAGGGTGTCGAGCAGGGGCATGGCGGATCCTCGGGATAGGGTTCGGGTCAGACGTTAGGGGGAGAGGGGATGGCGCATCGCGGAATCGTCAGCAATCTCACGGTTTCCCGGGCAATCATCAACTCCTCGTTGGTGGGCATGACGACGATCTTGAGCGCGCTGTCCGCGGTGCTGACAAGGCCTGCCCGCCCGATCGTTTCGTTGTTCGCCGCGGCCTCCAGCCTGCATCCGAGGCACGCCAGTTTGTCGGCGACCCGCTCGCGGATATAGGCGCTGTTCTCGCCGATGCCGCCCGTAAAGACGAGGGCGTCGGCGCCGCCCAGAATGGTGAAGTAAGCGCCGATGTAGGAGACCAGCCGGTGCACGAACATGCGGATGGCCCGCTGGGCCTGCATATTGCCCGCCTCGGCGGCCGCGATGTTATCGCGCATGTCTCCGCTGCCGATGCCGGATACGCCCAGCAGTCCGCTGGACTTGTTGAGGAGTTTGTCTATGTCGTCGGGCGTCATGCCGCGCCGCGCCAGATAGAGCACGACGGCGGGGTCAATATCGCCGGAACGGGTGCCCATCACCAGGCCGTTCAGGGGTGTCATGCCCATGCTGGTGTCGAGCACGTTGCCCCGGTCCACAGCGGCGATGCTGGCTCCGTTTCCGAGGTGGCAGGTGATCAGTTTGAGTTCGCCAAGGGGGCGGCCCAGCAGGTTGGCCGTGGAGTAGGAGACGAATTTGTGGGACGTCCCGTGAAACCCGTATTTCCGGATGGCATACTTCTCGTAGTATTCGTAAGGGATTGCATAGAGGTACGAGGAGGGGGGCATGGCGTGGTGAAAGGCGGTGTCGAATACCGCCACGTTGGCCACGCCTGGGAAAGCGCGTTCGCACGCCTCGATGCCTCCCAGGTTCGGTGGATTGTGCAGAGGCGCGAGGCCAAAGCAGTCCCGGATGCAGTCCTTGACCTGCTGGGTGACGGTCACTGAATCGTGAAAACGTTCGCCGCCGTGAACAACCCGATGACCGATCGCCTCCACTTCCGTCAGGCTTTGCAGAACGCCGCATTCGGGATCCACCAGTTTGGCGCAGACCAACCGGAGGGCCTCGTCGTGATTGAGCACTTTGGCCTGCTCCCTGACCGTCGCATGGCCGGGGCGCTCGTACTTCAGGAAGGGTTCGGCGAGTCCGATGCGTTCGACAATACCCTTGGCGAGCCATGCCTCCGTATCCATGGAATACATGGTGAATTTCAGAGAGGAACTGCCTGCATTGATGACAAGGACATGTTCCGGCGCGTGACGATCGGCAGAAGATGCAGTCATAAAGTCCGTCCGAATTGTCCCGCCTGCAAGATCGGCGGGTGGGTTGCAAAAAAGACAAAGCATGATTTCAAAAAAAGGAGACCGGTTCAAGCGATTCTGGCGACAGCGATTCTGGCGCCGGCGGCGCGGGGCCGTATCAATGAGTTCGCGCCGGGAACCGGAAGCCGTTTCGAACGCCGATCGACACCACGGGTGCGAAGGGTCGGCTCCGCCGCCGTGGGGCTTGACTCGCCGGCGGGCGTGTCGCAGGATGCCGGTCATGAGCGGCATCCGGAGATGGAAATGAAGAGACTGGCGCCACTGGCGGTGGGTTTGGCGTTGGGCGCGGGTCTCGCGGGGGGCGAGCCGATCGCGAAGTTGCTGGCGGGCCGGCCGGCGATGCTGGACCTGCTCAACAACGATCCGATCCACGTCAGCCTGAAGGGGAATGCCGCCTCTTCGTTCGGCCCTTTGGCGCGAAGCTTTGAAGGCACGAATCTGCTTGGGGAGGTTGACGCCGCCTATGGCCGCCTGCTCATGCCGGGCGAAAAGCCGGCGTTCGAGATCCATTCGATCTCCTCGAACACCTTTTACTACATCAGCCGGGAAGGGAAGCGTTCGGATATCGAGGAAGTTTTCAGAAGCCGGACCGCGACGAACGAGTTGACCGCGGTCTACTACGCGACGGGGCGCCGGTTCTTCGGGGCGTTTCGGTCCCTGATTCACGTCACGGCGCAGGATGCCGGTGAGAAGGGAGTTGTCTATGCCGTGGAGGTGTATGGCTATCCCGAGACGGGTTTCACTCGGTTTCTCATCATCCACCTCCATCTTCAAGACTATTTCCAGACCCACGCCGAAAGGATCACGCGCCTGATCGAGAGTATCTGCAAGGAACTCTGCCGACTGAGGGAACCCCGCAACGGCGCGGTCGCCGTCGGGAACTGAAGATACTTCGATCTTGATCGCCGCCGAGAGGCTACAGTTTGACTTGGAGCGGTCCTTCGAGGAGCACGCCGACGAAGATCACAAGGCGTTGGCGTTCTGCCGCTCGTCCCGGCGATGGCGGAGTTCCGGAATCCGGTAGACCTTCAAGATGCGCGCGTTGCTTTCCTGCACGCGGGCCGCATCGAGAACGAGATCGAGCGGCGAGGACATCAAGGATAGCCGCTGGATCGTTCCGTCCCGGTCCACAATCGCGAAAACATCCTTCAAGTTCCGCACCTTCTGCCCGTTGACTTGAGTCACGATCTGGTCGTGCAGCGTCTGGTAGCCTACATTGATCGGGTCCGGGAGCACGGCGGCGAGGATGACCACCCGCTCGCCGGGCTCGGCCGGGAACTGGGCTCGCGTCAGGTACAGGTTGACCAGCCGGGGATTCGCGCTGAGCATCCACTTCGGTCCATGAGCCATCAGGTAGTCGGCCGTGAGTTCGCGCAGCACGAGTCCGCCGTCCACCAGATACTCCGCTTCGCGGCCTTCCACATTCTGGGGGATCAAGGCCTGGCTGTCATCCATGGCGGTGAGCGTCAGGTTGACGTCCTTGCGTTCTTTGTTTCGCATGATTTTGGCGGGAATCGTGTCGCCGGGCCTGTGTCGGCCGGATACGAGATGGGGAAACAACAGCCGCCCGAACTCGGCGTCCATGTAATACCCCTGGGCGTCGAGCGGCATCCCGCCCCATTCAAGGATAACGTCGCCGGGCGAGAGGACAGGGGCGGCGCCGGAGCCGGGAATCACCTGCAAGACGAGGACGCCGGTGTTGTCGTCCGCGAGCCCTAAAAAGCGGCGTTTGGCCGGATCAACCAGTGCCGTCCAAGCGACGCCCGCGGTCGCGACTCCCTTGTAGGGCGGTTTGGAGGCGTCGTCAAGGAAAGTCCGAAGGAGGGGTGCGGGCAGGGCCACACTGGTTTGCGTTTCGGCCTCGTACTGCATCACCAGTCCGGCCAGTTTGCCGTCCTGAAACACGGGCGCGCCTATCCGGTCGAGTTTGAGATCCGTCAGGACTTTGAAGGTCAGGACGGCGTTGGGCGAACCCGGCAGCGGCTCCACGGCGATTTCGGAGAGACGGCCGTCTCCGTTTTGGGGTTGCCCGGCGTCGTCGAATTCGGTGATGCGAACCTTGGCGCCTGGGGCGAGCGCGTTGGCCCATTGCACGGCGGGCAAGGACTCGATGCCGGTGCCCGGTTCAATGTCCAACAAGGCGGCATTCACATGACAATCGGCCACGCGGATCTTCGCCGTAACTTTGTCCCCTTCGCCGGGGCGTCGCACTTCCACGAACACGGCGTTGCGGACCAGATCCTCGGGCGTAAGCACCTTGTTCTTGTCCACGACCACGCCGTAGCCCGATCGGGCCGCCGTGCGCTCGTGCCGCCAGGGCAGCCGCACGTCGGAGCGCTGAGCGGCAACGATGACTTCCACGATGGAGCGGCTCTCGTCCGACGCGGCGGGCGCCGCCACGGCGAAGGCCAGTGTTACGAGAAGTGTGGGAATGACAGGTTTCATGGGGCGTTTCCCTGCTCGACGTAGAATGCCGTTGGGACGTTGTACTGGCGAAGGATCTTGGAATCGGCCGCCTTGGCCAGGCGGGCGTCCACGATCAGGGGATTGTCGTTCCCCTCGAAGCGGATGACGTGGAAGCCGTTCGTTGGGGTTTGAAGCGCGCCGGGCAGGTCCTCGAGGCGGCCAATGGGGTGGCCGTTGACGGTGGCTACGACCTGGTTCATGAATCCGTCACAGTAGGTGTTGACCGGGTTGGGCAGGCGGGTGGCCAGGACCACGAATTGCTCGCGGTTGGTGTAAAGCCCATCCAGCTTGGCGTACTGCGAGTAATAGAGCAACCGCGCGGCGGCCGGCGAGTTGAGATCGGCCCCAAGCGTCGTAAGAAAACCGCGGCTGAGCGGCGTGAAGACCAGCCCCCCGGCGATAAAATACTCGGGATGGCGGTCGTACGTTTGTCGAAAGACGAAAGGATCGTCCCGGTGAACCAGGGGGAGGGTGACGGTCAGCGGCTTCCCGGCGCGCCAGACCTCAAAGGAAACCTTCTCGTTCACCTGCTTGCGTTCCACCAACTCCGTGTATTCGACGACGTTTCCGTCGAGCCGGACCGACCCATCCTCGGCGATCGGATGTCCGTCCACGCTGAGCAGGACGTCCCGCGGCAGAAGCCGACCCGTGGCGGCGCCGAAAGGATCCACGTAGGCCACGGCCACGCCGCCGGGCCGGTTGGCGATTCCGAGGTCGGCCCGCAAGGCCGGATTGCGTGTGTCACCGTCAACGACGCCCAGTTCGGGGTAGCCGTCGTAGACGCCGTCCTCGGTATCCTTGAGAAAGTGCTGAATCACGGGCAGGGGGATCGCGTAGCCGATGTTCTGGGCGCCCATGATGCCCTGGAAGGCGACCCCGATCACCTTGCCGTCGAAGAGGACCGGCCCGCCGCTGTTGCCCGGATTGATGGCCGCATCCACCTGCATGACGAGGTGCGAGTCAACCGTGCTGTGAGAATAGAGGTTGTAGTCAATGCGGGAAACAACGCCCTTGGTCAGGGATATGCGCGCCCCCCCCATGGGGTAGCCGAGGACCAGCACGGCGTCGTTCAACGACGGCATTTCCCTGCCGAACTTCACCGGCGCCGTGCCGTCGAAAAACGTTTCGTTCTTGACCGTCAGGATGGCAAGGTCGCAATCGTGGCCGGCAAACAGGACCGAAGCCTGGTACTTCTGCGGATCGCCCTCGCGCTGCACCTCGATGAATCGCGCATCCGAGACGACGTGGGCGTTGCTCAGAATGCGGCGACCGGGGAGGATAAACCCGGACCCGCTCCCGGAGAACACCGGTGTGGACTGCCAGGGTTGGCCGAAGTCGTCCCGCTGGTACGTGCCGTAGATTTTGACGACCGACCGCTGAAGGCTCTCGATGCCGGCGTTGGCGGCGGGGGGAAGCACGAGGGCGGCGAGGGCGAGGAGAACGGCAAGGGCGCTTCTCATTTTTCACCCTCGGTTCTCGCGGGCGCAAACGTCAGCGCGGCGGAGTTGAGGCAGTAACGGAGGCCCGTCGGGGGCGGACCGTCTTCGAAAACGTGCCCCAGATGGGCGTCGCACCGGGTGCAGAGCACCTCGGTTCGCGTCATGCCGAGACGGCGATCCGCCCGCGTGGAGATGTTTTCTTTGCAAATCGGCTTGAGAAAGCTTGGCCAGCCTGTTCCTGAATCGAACTTGGCGGTTGACTCGAAAAGCGGAAGCCCGCAGCACACGCAGGAATACGTTCCGGTCTTGTGGTTGTCGTGGAAGATGCCGCAGAACGCGGCTTCCGTTCCTTGGGCGCGGGCGATGCGATACTGCTCGGGCGTGAGTTGCTTGCGCCACTCCTCGTCGCTTTTGACGACCTTGGGCATTTCCTGCGGCTCGGTCAGGACGCCTTTCGCATTGAGCAATCGGACATTGACGGTCATCGTGTGTCCTCCAGAGGAAGCATTCGTTGGGGAATCCGCCGCCGGCGCCGTCCGCGCCCCGCCTCCCGCGCCGGCCGCCGCCACAAACAAAGCGGCCAGCAGGGGGCTTCGGAGCGTGAGGGTCTTGTCTCCCGTGGGGGTCATCTATTTCTCTCTTCTGGCTAGTCCTTTTAGCCCTCGATAGGCGAAAGGAGCCTACCACCCGCGCTCCGGGTCTGGCCACAAGAATTCCCAACACAAGAATCCCCAATGCGAGAACCAGCCTGGACGAATTCGGATCTGCGCCGGTTCCCCGGTCGTAACCCGGCCAGCACCATAGCCGTAAAGTCAGCATGGGAAGTAACCCCTTACTACACAAGAGCCTACGAGAAGGGCTGCCTTTTCGTCCGGGGCGACAAACCCCGCGAATTGGCCGCAATCGCCAAGATTACAGCCCGCCAGTGGCACCAATTCCAGAACGGTCGACATCGCGAAAACCCCATCCTGAAGGGCCTGCAGTGTCTCAAGGTTTTCGAGGACGAGTCAGTCCGGACTTACGCGCAGGCCGCTGAGATTCTGGGCGTGTCGCGGGAGCGTGTCTATCAACTGACGTCCTTGGTGACCAAGCTGCCGCCTCAGATCAAGGACTTCCTGGCCGGC
>Ga0182021_10009902_pt1 | contig 11301 bp, 13 predicted proteins | sample 612E3MmetaG_FD_120493 | JGI IMG/M metagenome (GOLD analysis project Ga0182021, IMG submission 120493) | Permafrost microbial communities from Stordalen Mire, Sweden - 612E3M metaG (Illumina Assembly) | ecosystem: Environmental > Terrestrial > Soil > Wetlands > Permafrost | place: Sweden...
CGATTTCCTCGATAAAGTGTACAAGATTAATCTGAGGGGGCTTGTCTTCATCTCGAAAGCAGCGGCTGCTAGGATGGTCGAGCAAGGAAAAGGGGGCAAGATCATCAACATCGCTTCAATTGACGCTTTCCATCCTTCAATGGTAGGCCTGGCCGCGTACGACGCTTCGAAAGGTGGCGTGGTGATGTTCACCAAGAGCCTTGCTCTCGAGCTGGGGCCACATGGCATTACGGTGAACTCGATCGCCCCAGGCGGTATCCAGACAGAAGGAGCCTCCAAGCCACTTGCCGGAATGCCCGAAGACCAAATGAACCAACTGACAAAATCATTTGCTTCCAGGATTCCTCTTCGCCGAATGGGAGTTCCTGACGATATTGGCAAAGTCGCCGTCTTTCTAGCCTCCTCCGCATCCGACTACATGACAGGAGAAACGATCATCGTTGACGGCGGCGTTCTTCTCGCCTAATTCTTGAGACGATTATCTTGCCGTGAAGAACTGAACGGATCTCTTCCCTTACACTTCCGAATCTCTTTTCAGTTTCAGCACCTATTCCAGCCACACAGACAGTTCTAATGGTGCACACACACTTTGGGGGTTGTGCCTGTACGCCACGCGTCTAAGGTGTCTGTGGAGCAATTTCCAACTATGGTTTGAACTGTGGCCTTTCTTGCGAAATGATTATCTTGAGCCAGTCGGATTCATGGTCGGCGAGTGGCATGTTTGCAAGCGAACTTGGAGGCAGGGAAGTGTTTGCTGCTGGCATGAAGTCTATAGGTACGGTCAAGGATTTGATCATAGACCCGCAAGGATATGTACTGACCGATCTAGTTGTCAAGATGCAGAAGGACGCTTCTCGAAGAATTTTCGGAAAGAGATTCTCTTTGCGCGGTGCTAAGGTACGCGTTCCAATTTCTACAGTTGAGAAGATGGGGGAGAGCATCCTACTAAAGTATGGTTTAGATCAGCTTGAACAACATGTTCAGCGGCTCTAAGAATCCGGTTTCACAAACGTAGTCTTCCAATATCCTTGGACATCATGTGACAGTCTGGCGGCCTGTTCTCCACGCGCAACCCCAATTGATCTTTGGCACGCCATGAATTATGATCTGCACCGACTCGATCTTCGTGTCGATCTCGTCGAAGGCTCGGGTTCTAGCTTTCATGAGCTTTTCTTTCTGATCTGACGTTCGTCCTTCCCACATTTCGATAGCTACTACGGGCATAGACTCCATTCCGTGCGCTATAGCGATAGTCCCACAAATTGTGAGTCCCAATTCCACCGGCCCCACGACCTCGCTTAAATGTACCGGTAAATTGGGGCTGAAATCCCCTTCCCCGCACCAATACCACACCCCTGTTTGCGCTGAGTTTAGGCAGATTTTGCGCAACAAAGGCGAGTTTTAGACGCAGGTTTCTTGCTCAGGTTTTCATTCGCATTGAGCGTTTGAACCCTCATAACGTGTTACAATAGCACGGTGCTCAGAGTCGGGTGAGTAATGCTCAGCTGCCCAGCAACTTGCTTCATGCAGATCTCTTCGGATATCTGGCAGGCACCCTCAGCGGTTTAGCTCCCGGTGCAAGGATTTCCTCCAGCGTATAATCTGATGATCCCAGCTTATGCTTCTCTGCGAACCGGATCATGTTGTACGGATCTTTGTAGGGTCCATGTACGCGGGCGAACGGATGCAGCGATGCATCGTCATTGACCTCTAGGGATTGAGAGACGTTCTCCTTGAACAATGGCTTGTCAGCTAGCAGATCAAGCGTGGCCTTGTCAAGAGCGACGATGTCTCTGGAACCAAGTATGCCTAGGTCCGGAAGGATTTGGCCTGTTGTGAATCCCCAGCAGTCACAATACTCCGTGATATTCGTGGCTACGTTTATGAAAAATCGCTTGCTCTCTTCGAAGTGTGATAGTACGAGTCCCGCTGCTAAGGCGTTAATCTCGGCGAATGATTGAAAGTTCTCGGGGTTTATTCGCAGGCACCCATCAGTGTCAGCTGCGATACACCTCATACATTGATTGCAGAGGTTAAAGTCAACAGTTAGGTTTCCGTCCTTGTATCGAATACATCCGAATGGGCAGGCTTTCACCAGCATCTCAGCGTCCTTCGACCTCTCGCTGTCCCAGTACTTGTCGAATTGCATTGTCCGATGCATAGCCCATCTCGTCTCTTGAGTGAAACAGCCTAATGCCAGATTCTTGATTGCTGCACCGAAACCGGTGCAGTTATGGCCCTTAACGTGAGATATGTCGATCAGAACGTCCGCGTCCTTGACGTGCCCGGCCATCTTCAGGCTCTTCAAGCCTTTGTAGTTGACATCGGTTTCGACGTAGTAACGATCGGTAGGACCCGCGGCGGGCATTAGTGGACATCCAAGAACCTCAGGCGTATAGCCGCGCTTGACGGCGTCCGGGTACTGTTCCATTATGTCGACTAGGAACGGCTTTCCTCCACCGGCCTTTACCACGCTCGCCAGCCTGCCGATGAGGAAAGGGTGAATGGTCGAGATGCCAACGTTCAGTCCTAAATGCACCTTGATGACCACGTTTTTGTCTTTCACTGCATTCTTGATTCCTAGTTTCTCTACAATAAGATCGAATTTTCCCACTATGGACTGCTCAGGAGTTGGCGAGCTGGTTCTAACTGAGCCGAAATAGACCATTGGTTTGGAGGACATCTTAGCTTCGCTGAGGTGTGTTCGGAGCCTTGATGAAATCGTTTGCGCGCATTTTCCAACTTCGGAACGACGAGTAACTTACTGTTCCGGCATGCACTCATCCCAAGTATCTCTGACACATGATACTCTAACACAGATGAGGAGGCTAATTCCTAATTTCCTTTAGTGCTTTCAAAGCCTCACGCATAATGAACGTCAAGATTACCATTGCCGCAACGTAATCTACCCACCAAATCTTCCACAGATAGTTCGCCGCTAACCCACCAAGCAGCGCCAACGACATGAAGAAGCAGGTCCATGACTCTATGGCATCAATCGAAAGTGGTAAGAGATTACCTTTGGATCCGATACGTTTCTTCTCAACTGCAAGGATCGGCATTATCACAACCGCCCCAACGGCTACTCCGATGCCCAATACGGAAGATTCCGCGACAACCCCGTTCAAGTACGAGTAAACCATTCCAATTCCGATCGTTGGAACTAGAAGAAACAGGAGAATGGTTGTGATCCACTCCGCCCTCGCATTCTCTTCAACAATTCCCTTAGTGGCTTCTCTTCGTCGAAGATACGAGAGGACGGCCCATGATGAAATCATTTCGATGATGCTGTCTCCACCAAACGCGAGCAGCGCAAGGCTAGATGCCATAAAGCCTGCTGAAATAGCGACGATACACTCAACGGCCATCCATGCTAGGCTGATGTACTCAACGTTCAGCCCACGCCGCAACAACTTAGCCTGTAGCTCACCCATCTAACTCTCAGCTACCACGATATGCATCATCAATAAATTACACTGTCCGATTGTGCATGCGTTCAATTCTGTGTGTGTGGGGGCTGAAATCCTCAGTCCCATCTCTTGGTCATTGACTTGGGGATTGCGTTAAGTAGCTCGCCTCGTTACGAGGTGCGTGAATATCTCATGGCGAACAAAGCGGGCGAACAGAGTAACTGTGGAGAATGTGGCAACGGTTTAGTCGATAGACCTGTCCCAAACTGGGGAAGATGTGAAACTTGCGCAGTTATGTTCTGTAAGAACTGCCTTCAAGTATTTCATAATCTGAATTGTGAAAGTGTGCCAATAGGGCCACACTAACGTTTTCTTGCGCGGTAGATGAATCACCCTTATCGCAATGGAATGGAAGATGGCTTAGTTTTTGTCAGAAAATCTGCAAATAGACAAACTCAAGCAAATCGCACTCAAACCACCATCCTCATTGAACGAGCCGCTAGGCCCAATATTGAATGCACTTGATGCAATTGCAGCGTATGGCGTTGTGGCAATACCTGCGCTCATTGAAATAGGCGACGAGGCTCTAGAGCCTTCTATTCAAAGTCACGCACTTGAACTGATAAGAATCATTAAGGGAACAACAACCTAGTTCACGGTTCTGTTACGTTGCTGTTCGACGTTTCGGACTGTCAAAACACGTTTTGTATGGGCGGCTACCAGTCTTTCGCCTTTGATATTCCAAGGATCTTAGCTTAGGTTGGCAGCACAATTCTGGCATACGGTCGCAGATGGGAGAAACAACCAAACGGGCTGCGTTCAATCCAGTAAGCTACGTTAAGCGCTATGAAACCGGCAACTATGCGTGAACAAGTAGTCATGCAGTGTCTACTGCCGCAGAAATGCCACCTAGAACGTCATTAATACTCACATTGATGGGCAAAAAGTCCTTTGAAAATCCAACTGAACGCTTGAGGGATCATCGGCGACAATGGCCGAAGTTCACTGCTTCAACGCTAAAACGCATTAACATAGAGAACGGTTCAAAACTCCGTGGCGAAGGGGGATTGTGTTCAGAAAATTGAGTGCTCCAACTCTCAGGATTGCGAGCACGGACTTCCAGAAGTTCAGGGATTATCTAGCTAGGGAAGGGTTTGTCTTTGAAGACAGACTGTATCAAGAGTTCCTGGCCAGAAGGACTGGGGTCGCGGTAAATCTCTATTCTAACGGGAAAGTTGTGATAGGAGGGAATGATCAGGTTCTCATAGGATCTTTGCGCGAATTCGTGATGTCTCTAGGAGGTGAGGAAGTCGTCAAAGAGACTCGAATCCTGGAACCATTAGAGATTCCGTTTCCGCATATCGGGACTGACGAAGTAGGCAAAGGCGATTACTTTGGCCCTCTCGTCGTAGCTGGGACACTCGTCCTAGTCGAGAAAGTAGAATCACTGCGACTCCTAGGCGTTAAGGACTCCAAGACGTTAAGCGACAACACGATAAGAAATATTGCCTCTCAGATCCGCATTTTGCTTGGACAGCATCGTTACGAGGAAATATCGATTTCACCACTAGAATACAATATACTCTACGGAAAGATGCAGAATGTGAACAAGATTCTTGGTTGGGCGCACGCAAGCGTCATTGAGAATCTACTTGCCCATGGGGAAGATTGCAAACTTGCGTTGGCTGACCAATTCGGCGACCCAGCGTACATTCAAGAGTCGCTGATGAACCGCGGAAAAAGCATTGAACTGAAACAAACCCACAAGGCGGAGAGAGATCTAGCAGTAGCGGCAGCGTCGATTCTGGCCCGCGGCAGATTCCTGCACGATAGAGAGCGGATGTGTAAGGATTACAACATAGTCTTTCCGAAAGGAGCTACCGATGTAGTTGCTTTTGGAAAGAAGTTCGTAGAGGAGCATGGCATTAGTGCTCTTCAACATGTCGCTAAGCTTCATTTTTCAACAACGATGCAAATCACAAGTGGCGTAGTTCCCTCCATCGATAAGGAACATGAAGATCCGTAGACCGAATCAAAAGTTGTTTTGTGTACGGTAAATTGGGGTTGAAATCCCCTTCTCTCTCTGAAGCAAGGCTGTGCGGCGAGTATTTTTCTCACTATAACTTGGACGTTCAGTCAAATCTGCTACGGAGAGGGATTACTTGTCAGTTCTTAGTCGAGATGTCTTTGACAGTTTTCTGGACTATCGATGATCTTGTGCAGTAGGATTTTGTGGAGTGATCCTATGGCTTTCCTTGGGTTGCTGGGGGTTTCCATGTCATTGCCAGTATGCCGCCGATTAGACCGAGAATCAGTCCTATTCCGAACCCGCCCATCGCACTGCCGAAGATGCTCAGCACTGAGAAAATTATGATCAACATCCCCCATGTAGAATGTTGTTCTGGTTTGCTGTTTACCATGAAGGCGCTGATGAGCACTATTGCTCCGAAAATCAGGCCCAGCAGGCCGAAGAGGCCAAAGCCGTAGCCAAGTCCACCCATCATTCCGAACCCAGGCCCCATCATGCCACCCCATCCACCAGAGCCACCCATCATACCTCCATATCCGCCATAGCCGCCCATCATGCCGTTACCGAAATTGCCCATCCACGAACCAATCATCGTCATGGCACCTCCGCCTAGAAGGATGAAGATTCCAGCGATCAGTGAGAGTATGAAGGCAACGGTCGGTCTTTCTGAATTTGTCATTTTTCTTTTTTTCACATCCACCTGTTGATTCGTGAGAATATGGTCGGGGTACATATCAGTTTGTCACGATTAGCTGTCCGTACATGCCGGATTGGGCGTGATCCTGGTATGTGCATGTGTACCAGTATGTGCCTGGTTGGTTCATGTTGATTGTGTAGGAGTATTCGTGCGCTGAGCCTTGATTGTAGTCTGCGGGTGGAAGGTAGGGCATCCAATTGCCTGACATCATCCCTCCCATCGCCATGTAACCGTAAGGCGGACCGTACGCGGAAACGATCAGGTTATGCGGCATGTCAGTGTCCAGATTCACAACCGTAAATTGAACCGAGGCACCCGACCGTATCACAAGCGTCGGATTGATCAGACCATATGTTACGAAAGCGTCATCGGTAGTGTAGCTTGGTGGCTGCCTTCCAGTTAGGTTAACCGCTTTGTCAGGCGACAACGCCAATACGAAAACGTTGAATTGTCGAGATTCAAACACGATCGTATTGTTGCTTGAGATTACTCTGGCGTAGGACGGAACGTTTCGCATCGTCTGAATTGCCTGCCCAATCGTAACTGGCTGACCATTCGTTACAGCTCCCTGCCCCATCATTCCACCATAACCGCCACCCTGCCCGCCCATCATTCCCGGAGGGATTTGCTGCTGAGATTGCTGCAGAGCCGCTTGCTGATTCGACCTTAGACTGTAACCCTCGTAAAGGAAAGCTCCCAGAAGACTGCCGATACCAATAACCACTAGAACTACTGCGAGTAAACTCGAATTTCTCATGACAAATCAAGCCCCCCGCGTCTTCACGCCCTATTAGGTCGCACCCTGAATCAATCGACCACGCTCAGATTGGAATTGGACAGTCTCTGACGACGAGACGATGACTGCGTCGAGAGAGTATGTGCTGGAAGCTGGTGAGGCGTCGACTACCACTAGTGTGAACTATGAGCAGTCTGTTACCTATCTGTGACACCCTAGCTTTCTTCTAGTTCTGTGGGGTGATCTCTACCGCTTTGTCTGATTATGCGTTAACGCTGTTTGATGAGACCCCATCCGAACTTAGTTGTCATCCTCAACAGAAGAATAACGAATAACCCTAAGATTAGTCCTGAACCAATCGATTCAATTGGAAAACCGGGAATGACAGTGGTGCTATTCATCATACTCGAGCCCATCTGTTCCGGACTAAATGCCCGCCCCGTAAGCGTACTAACTACTCCGACAAGAGGTGAGATTAGCAAAAGATGGTAGAGCTTCAAATGCGTGCTCAAGCTCCGAAGAGTCACTATCATGAATTGAATAATATAGAGTATTGGATTCATTCAAGACCTTGACATTAGCCTAAGTGCGCCTGGGTGAGAGTACGTGGTCGATTTGAATGGCAAGATCCGAGAAAGCGGAATGCCTTCAGAGGATGTTTGGAGTGGCTTCTTCAACGTTGAGAAGATTCTTGATGACATGAAGGTCAACTCGGAGGTCAATGATGCAGCGGACTACGCATGTGGCTATGGGACTTTCACTATTCCAGCCGCCCGAAGAATACGAGGGATCATGTTCGCCTTGGATATTGATCCGCAGATGGTTCGTGGTGTCGTTGAGAAGACTAGCAGGTTAGGTTTGGTTAACGTGAGACCGCTCATCAGGGATCTGTTGCGTGATGGTTCAGGCTTAAGGAGCGGTAGTGTTGATTATGTGATGCTCTTCAACATACTCCACTTGGAAGATCCTCTGATCATTCTTCACGATTGCCTTAGGGTTCTCAGGCGGGGTGGACGAGTTGGCGTCATTCACTGGATACGTGATTCCAATACCCCTAGGGGACCGCCCCTGGAGATGCGCCCTACAGTAGAACAATGTGTTCAGTGGTGTCTTGAGGCGGGTTTCGCCGCAGGGTCAGATACACATGTGAACCTCAAGCCATATCATTTCGGATTATTGATGAGCAAGTAGCAGGAATTTGACCTCGAAAATATGTACCGGTAAATTGGGGGCAGAATCCCCTACCCCTTTGAAGAAGTCTAGAGGTGTAGTTCAGCCAGCGGGTGACCAAGATTGAATTTGGAGTTGCTGTTGCAATAGCGGCCGGCGCCTTCAGAACGCTGTTTCGACTCGGTTCTCTCTTAGGAATGACGATAGGTACTCATTTGTCTCAAGCAAAATAGGAGATTTCTTATGCTTTCTCACGGAATTGTGCACGAGTGAAATGGGGATGGCTCAGGCTACGGAATTCTCTGCGGCGTTGCACAGCTCGATCGACTGATTGACCAAAAGAAAAGTGATGCTAAGTTGAATGCGGCAAGGCTCGTCGTCGGCATTTTGCTTCTCGTGGCTTCGGCCTTTTGGTTGATTGAGCCGGCGGTCCTTCTCTATCTCGGTCTAAACTATTTCCAACTGCCTTCTGTCATTGTTGCGGTAGGAAATATGCTGGGAATCGCTGCTGCCAGCATTCTCTTGATCTCAGTCAACAAACAGCACTCGGTCAAAATCAATTGGAGATTTGAACTGGTCACAGGAATTCTGCTTCTTGCTTCAGCAGTTGTGGTGGCGATCCCTTACGAGATAATAATGGGGGGATTTCAGGGGGGCAACCTTGCGTACATTGTCGCAAATGCCTTCAATCTCGCTGGTGTTTTCACTTTCCTAGCTGCAACGGCATTTATCGTCATCTTCGTGAAGACCTTCAGGCCAATATGTTTGCCACGTCCTGAGGGGGTATCGTTTGGTCTCCTTTTCTTAATCGGATCAGTAATCTCTCTTATTGGGTATACTGCCTTGTCTCTTGACCTATTCTCACTATCTGGTATTTCGTCCCTTATTCTGCAAATATTAGCCATGATAGTCTACTTGTATCCATACGCACGATGGAAAAACTGAAAGCTGTGAAGATTTGTCTTCGCCACATGACCGTCAAGATTGTCACTAACAGGCCTAGCCGGAACTACCGGTAAATAGGTGCTCAAATCCCCTCCCCGCACCGTCCAGAATTTTGGACCTGAATAGGGGGGTGGTGTAATTTTTCGGGGAGAACATGTTACCAGTAAATTGAGGTTGAAATCCCCTACTCTCTCTGGACGCTCCCAGCATCTTCCGGCCCGATATTGTAAGCAGGTAATTGAGTAAAGGGAGAGACAGGGGCGACGAGAACTGCCCGAAATGTGGCTATTACACTCTGGAACTCAAGGTTCTCCGATGAAATTGACAAATTGTCCGAGCTACAAAACGCTGAATCCAAGAAGCGCATACAGCGCATGAGGGAGTCCGATGAAATGCACAGTTGATAGAACCTAATTGGACCCATTGTGGTGATAAATTTGCCGTCATAGTATTGGTAGCGTTCACGCCATGGATGCTGCGTATTCTGTTAATTGTGTTGGTTAATTGTTCTGGGTTACTGTTCGTCATCCGCATAATGATATCGTATTGACCGGTCACTGGTGCACTGAACTCTATCTCGCTGTACTTGCGTAATTCCTCGACCACTTGTGGGACACGGTCAGGCTCGACCTTGGCGAACACATAAGTCGGGAACATATTGTCTGCTTGCATTAAATTCACCCACTAACTCTAAGTATTGTTCAGTAGTTATACGTATATCACACTTATAACGCTCGTTACCTAAAGATATGTCTGTAACATTAGCCAATTCAGGCATTTCTGTGCATGTAGCAATGCGGCCAACAGAATTTGAACCCACATTGTTCAGTTGCTTCACCGCAAGGCTGTGTGCCGGTAAACGGGTTGAAATCCCCTGCCCCATCTCTGAGCAAGGCTAGTCGTGTAGTTCAGCCACCGAGTGGCCAATATTGAAGCTAGTTACGGGAAACTGTCAATGTGGTGAAGGTAAACGCACATGCCTTCGGCGCGGACTCAAATCTGCTACGGAGGCCTGTTTGGTCTGCCGTTTTGATGCGGTACCCACGGCTCATGCTGTTCTTGAGCTAGCGGTCTGTTCTAAGCTCGTTATTTAGTGAATGAAAAGGGGGTTGAGCACTTGGTGCTCGGTTGGGTTTAGTTTGTTTTGGATTACCAGTAGTTCGGGTATCCGTATGATCCGTAGCCGTACCAGGGGGAGTAACTGTTCTGTCCGTAGAATGGATAATTGTTCTGTCCGAACCATGGGTAACCGTAGGATGGAGCGAATAGGTAGTCCGATACGTGACCGTAATAGTTGCCTCCAATAGTTGCATACACCATTTTCTTTCTTCACCTCCCCACTTACATTCGAATTTCAGGATTTGACCAGTCCTTACCTAGCCAGTCATTGACAGCTTCCTCAATGGAGTTGCTGAGGCTTCCCTTCTTCCCTCCAAGCCTCCTCACGCTTGCCAATCGCAATCGGCGCTCAACATTATCCGAGAGCACCACATAGATTCTTCCCAAAGAGTATCTTGCCACACTATATATACGGAAAGCAGGATATAAACTTATATATTTAGCATTATACATATCCATACTGCAGAGAAGATGCGTTCTATGGAAGCAGCATTCCTAATTCAACCGTGGATAGCGACTCGAACCATCACGGACTATTGCAGACTCTGCTATCAGACAAGAGATGGCACAGGTTTCCATGAATGCAAGCGTGCTCAATTGGCAGGCTACAACAGCCTTCTCGCAAGTCTCACAATGGAAACGGATCCCCACTTCGGTGACACCCTAAAACTACTTGAAGACGCGAAAGAGACATGCCTGTCAACAATCCACCCGAGGGATGCCACGAGAGGACGGATAGCTCAGCCCGTGAGAACGGGGTCTGAGGTCGAACGACGCGCGTTCTTCTGAAGTGATGGCTCGAGCGTAAAGCATAGTGTGAATTGATGAAAAATGAGTACGATTACGGTAACCAGAAAGATCGGGAAGATCCAGAATTGTCCAGAGTGCAGTGACGCAAACCTCGTTGAAGATTATGACTTGGGTGAATTGACCTGCCATAAGTGTGGCCTCGTTCAAACCGAACACGCGTTGAATCAGGGACCTGAGTGGCGTGCTTTTACTTCGGAGGAAAAAAACGAACGCGGTCGCGTTGGTTTGCCGACGTCCTTCTCTATTCACGATAAGGGTCTCTCCACTGTTATTGACCGTGTGAATCGAGACGCTTCCGGTCGCCAACTTCCATTTTCTACAAGGTTACAGATGCTCCGCCTGAGGAAATGGCAGATCAGGACTAGAGTCCATTCATCGGCAGATC
>Ga0182021_10009903_pt1 | contig 11300 bp, 10 predicted proteins | sample 612E3MmetaG_FD_120493 | JGI IMG/M metagenome (GOLD analysis project Ga0182021, IMG submission 120493) | Permafrost microbial communities from Stordalen Mire, Sweden - 612E3M metaG (Illumina Assembly) | ecosystem: Environmental > Terrestrial > Soil > Wetlands > Permafrost | place: Sweden...
CTTGCTTGTTGCCCATCCTCAGGATGGTCCGAGTGGAGAACCTTTATGATGGTCCAATCGTCCCCAGAAAATGGTTCGCTCCGGGAAGGCATATTCTCCATCCAATTGCACGGCCCGGTGGCCATGGCGACGGTCCCGGAGATCCGCAAGGTGCTCCTGGGCGCTGCAAAGAAGAGAGCAGTTAAGGAAATACGCATCGATTTTTCACGGGTATCGAGACTTGATACCTCGGGGGTCGCCATGCTGGTGGAAACCTGGAGAGGCCTTGCGCGCAGGGGCGGAGCGCTTCGATTGTCTGGTCTCAGCGAAAATGCCAAGAGGCTGATCCAGCTGGCAAGGCTTGATCAGATCTTTGAGATCCGGGATGAAGCGGGAAGCGGGATTGAGAATGGTTCATAGGGATTTGATCGAGGTGTGTGGTCTGAACAGTCACTATAGCGGAAGACAGGTGCTTTTCGACATTCATTTTGGGATTCCTGACACGAACATTACCGTGATTATGGGTGTGAGCGGTTGTGGAAAAACCACCCTCCTCAGGCATATGATCGGTTTGAAACGCACTCGGCCAGGACAGATAATGGTTGATGGTCAGGATCTGGGGAAGTTTAATGAAGAGGAAATGCGAAGCTATCGGCGTCGCCTCGGGGTGTTGTTCCAGAGCGGTGCGCTCTTCAACTCGATGACCGTATCCCAAAATATCGCCGTTCCCCTTAAAGTCCACACTCGTCTATCCGATGAGACCATCCAGATCATGGCGCTGATCAAGCTCAACCTATTAGGGTTAGCGGAGTTTGGCGCCTTCATGCCCTCCCAGTTGAGCGGCGGGATGCGCAAGCGGGCGGGTTTGGCACGGGCGTTGGCTATGGATCCCGAAATTCTCTTTGTCGATGAGCCTTCTTCGGGTCTGGATCCGATCACCGCTGCCGGGTTGGATCGGTTGATTCTGGAGCTGCGCGACACGCTTGGCATGACGATCATTGTGGTGACGCACGAGCTGGAGAGTGCTTTTCGCATTGCTGATCGGTTGATCGTTATGGATCGCGGGCGCATTCTTGCAGCGGGAAGTCCCGATGAAATCCGAGCGAGCCAAAACGAACGGGTGCTGCAGTTTCTGGAAAGAAAGGCCGATACTGCAGAGGTTAATACCGCCGGCTATTTATCTCGCATTAAGGGAAACGAAATAACCAGGAGTGGACGATGACTCGTATGGTCCAATCACTGGGCGCCGCCATTCTGGATCAACTTGCACACCTCGGCCGGATGGGGCTCTTTTTGGTTTATATGATCAGGGGAATAGTCAAGCCGCCGGGCAAGCTTTGGTCAGTAATAAAGCAAATCCACTTCATTGGCACGAAGTCGTTTTTTGTGATTGGATTTACCGCAGCGTTCACGGGCATGGTGCTTGGTTTGCAGGGGTATTACACGCTCGCTAAATTCGGTTCTGAGGGACTGTTGGGATCGGGGGTGGCCCTCAGCCTGATCCGCGAACTGGGACCTGTGCTCACGGCGCTGATGGTCACCGGCCGAGCCGGCTCAGCCATATGCGCCGAAATCGGAATAATGCGGATTGACGAACAGATCGATGCGCTCGAATGCATGGCTATCGACCCTTACTCTTACCTTATCACCCCAAAACTCCTTGCCGGTCTGGTCTGCCTTCCGCTCCTCACCGCTTATTGTGATGTCGTGGGGATCCTTGGCGGCTATCTGGTCGGTGTCGACCTCCTGGGTGTGAGCCCGGGAGCATACCTGTCAGGGGTTGAAAACAGTGTGGTCTGGAAAGACGTTTATATGGGTATGGTAAAATCACTGGGTTTTGCTGTTCTGATGATTTGGATCTGCACCTACAAGGGCTTCTACGCCGGCGTTGACGAGGGCAACTTCGGCCCCGAGCAGGTGGGCCGGGCCACAACCAATGCCGTGGTGCTCTCATCGGTGTCCATTCTCGCAGCGGATTATGTGGTCACCTCTATTCTGCTCTAGCGGTCGTTGTCCTTGGAGGGACGTGCACCAAGATAGTTGATTTTTCGCGACATCCGGTACTGGCGCCATTTTCTCAACAAGCAGGGGATGACCATATGGAACGAAGAGGACTTGAGTTAGGCGTAGGGCTGTTCTTGCTAATTGGACTCTCATGTTTGGGGTACCTGTCTTTCAAACTGGGCGATATCCATCCTTGGGGCAGTTCCGACTATGAAGTACATGCCAGGTTCTCAAATGTCGCAGGACTGAAGGACAAGGCGGCAGTGACCATGGCGGGAGTGACGATCGGTCAGGTGAAAAACATCAAGTTGGACGATGGGCAGGCTCTCCTGACAATGGGGATCCATAAGGACGTTCGCCTCGAAGAAGACGTTATTGCCAGCATCAAGACCATGGGCATCATTGGAGATAAGTATGTTTCTGTCAGTCCTGGAGCTTCCGAAGAGTACATCAAGCCGGGAGGCATGATAAGGGATACGCAACCGCCTCTGGATCTGGAAAACCTGGTGAGCAAGTTCGTCTTTGGAAATGTTGAAAAGTCAAAGCAGTAGCCTGAAAAGGAAAAGCCGCTAAACGAGACTTTAGCGGCTTTTCCATGCAACCAGAATATTAATGCGTAGCGTAACTACTTTTTCATCTTCTTCATGAAAATGTCTTCGCATTTTTGAGCTGCTGTCTCAGCCCGGCGGGCTGCTGCTTCAGCTTTCATAGCGGCTGCTTCAGCTTGCTTGGCGTAATTTGCACAGGACTGCTCGACCTGCTGAGCCTTATCCAGAGCTGCCTGACAAAGCTCCGTACACTTCTTGGCATCTTGTGTGCAAGCACAACCAACCATCGTGAAAGCGAAAGCAACTAGTAACAGAACTGACATTATTCTCTTCATTACTCTTTCCTCCTTGTTAAACCTGACTCAATTCCAGTGTTGATAAAATCTACCCATTTGCTGATAAAATCCGTTAGATATACCTGCTTCCCACCTCCTCTCCTTTTCAATCAATTCACTGCAAAAGCCTTTGGGAATTGCCTTCGCTATCCCGCACCGTTAGGAAAAACGGAAACAGCCTACCCTAGAAAATTCATAAAATCAAGAAGTTTTTTGGGCTGCACGAGCGCAATATCACGCCTTCGACGCGACAACGCATATCACTACTCTTGCATGATTTCAACCAGTTTTAAGGAGACATCATCAGCTGCAAACCGGGAAACATTGGTGGGCACCCCGTTTTGGAGCTTCACCGTCATGAGGTATTTCTTTTGATCGATGAATTTTGCCGAAGGGTGCTGGGCCAGCTTGTTGAGCGCATACTGGACATAGTCGGGAATCCTTCGGTAGACATCAGGATGGGCTTCAACAAACACCTGCCCATTTTTTTGACCAAATTTAATGGGTTCATAGATGATTTCCAACTTGGTCTTCAGTGGCACCTGGGGATAGAGGAGCTTAATGTGTTCCGGATAACATCGGATGCAGCCATGGCTGACCAGCCGTCCGACCCCCCAGGGCATCGCCGTGCCATGAACGCCATAGGCCCCGGCAGAGAATTTCATAACATATTCCCCGAGGGGGTTCTCCGGCCCGGGGGGCATTGAAGCCATGCCATATTTCTCTTGCAGCGAAGCGGGGATATACCACGTTGGGTTGGCTCTCTTATCGTTGATGAAAAAAGTGCCGAGCGGGCTTTCCCAGCCTTCGTCGCCGATGCCGATGGGATAGGTTTGAACTGTGGACGAGGTTTTGTCAAAAAAGTAAAGCCTGAGCTCGGGCACATTGATCACGAGTTGCTCGTGCTGAGTGGGGGGAAGGACCCAAAAGGTCGGGATAGAAATTTTTTTGCCGGTTGGGGGAATCCACGCATCCATACGGGGGAATAGGAGATCAACCTCATTGTACCCCAACCCGTGTCTCCTGGCTATATCGAGCATGGACTCCTTCGCGCCGATCGTATACCAGGTCGGCGTCCCGATGACCGTTAAATCGGGAATCCGATAGGGATAACGCTGAACCGTGGTGTTGTATTCCTCGTCATCACCACGGGCTTGGGATCCGACGAATGAACTAACAATCAAAAGCACAGCAAAAACCGCCAGAATTCTTAGCTTCATAAATCAATCTTCCCACCATGTTCTGTAACTGCAAAGAAATGATATAGCCATAGTGCATGGTAAGATAAAGGTTCTATTGGTGTAGATCAAGGTTTTTTTCAAAAGAGAATGATTTTTAGAAGTCTCATAAGCTCTCTTGAAGTTTGCGGCAACACGTGGTCGTAAAGCCCGGAGGACCGGAAAGCACGACCATTATGAGGAAACCTCTTTGGGGGACGCCGATGATATGGCCAAAGGCTCCAGACCAAGGCGCAGAGCTTGGTTGTCTGCCGGTTTGTGGAATTCCTTTTGCCATTTTTCAGCCAGGATGGAATATGGACCAAATCGAAATTACGCTTTATTCTTAGCCGCAATGAGTTCCCCAGGAGGCTGTCCGAGAATTGTCATTTCGATCCGGAGCCGAGCAATCTAGTTGGCGCAAGTGGCTAATTTTTCAGATTTCTCAGGGCGCTACGCTTTGTTCGAAATGAGAGAAAAGGAGTTCTCGGACAAGCGCTGAGTGTCGGTCATGGTAAAACCGCTCTTGACTGACTTGGGCCAAAGGGTCTAAAAATGGGTGGCCATTTGCGTTTTTAAGTGACTTTTGGAGGTGAATATAATGACCGAACCAAGGATAGATCCACGTCCGGCAAATGTTAAGAAACGATTTCCCAACAGTGTCGTTCCCCTGCTCAATGGCAGAGCCTTGCTGGAAGCTGCCAGGAAGCACAAGGCTATGATCATGGCCTGTAACATCCGGTGCCGGTTGCCGGTGGAGGGCATTGTGCTGGCCTCCATGGCGGCCGAGGCCCCGGTCATGTATGAGATTGCCAAGTCAGAATTGGGATACACCGAGTTTACTCCAGCGACGTTCGTGGAATTCATCATTCAAGAAAACGAGCGACTGGGCAACACCGACGTGCCCTTTGGCGTTCATGGGGACCACATCACGGTTAAAAAACCAGAGGAAGTGGAAAGTGTCGCGGCTCTGATTGCTAAGCAGCTTGAGGCAGGTTTCACTTCGTTTGCCATCGATGCTTCGCACATGGAGAACGACAACAACCTCGCTGCCACCTCTCAATTAGCGCTGCCCATTGTACAGGCAGGCTTGGCCCTCGAAGTGGAGTTGGGGGAAATTGGGGCGAAAAGTGGCAGCACTGAGGGCTTCACCCAGCCCGAGGAAGCAGCATGGTTTGTTGGCGAGTTGGACAAGAAGAAGATTCGCCCGAATCTACTCGCCATCAATAACGGGTCCATCCATGGAACCTACTTCGGCGCAGCCCATGAGGGCATTCAACTCGATCTGACCGCAAAGATCTGGCAGTCCATCCAGTCCTGGTCTGTGGACATTGCTCAGCATGGGATCACGGGAACTTCACTGGAAAAGATTTCCTCTTTCATTGAATACGGGATCCGCAAAGGGAATGTGGGAACGTTGTGGCAGAACATCTCCTTTGGTATGGCCATGAACGAAAACGGCAATGCGCTTACCACTGAAAATCGCGAGTACATCAAACGCCCGTATCGTGGGATTCCGGATGAACTGTGGCAGGAGATGTGGTCCTGGGCGGTGGAGACCAAGAATACCGGCGGCAACATCAAAAGCGCCAATCAGGCTTTTGCCGCAAAAATGAATGCCATTCCCCTGCAATACAAAAAGCGGATCACCGACCACGCTTATGAGGAAGCTCTACGCTTGTTTGAGGCCACCCATTCCATCGGGTTGGCCGAGAGCGTGCGGGGTTTTTCCTAACCGAATCATCACACAAAGAGCTCAAACCTCACAGCAACAATGAAGATACTGGGAATGGCAGTAAATAGTCTGTCATTCCCAGTACGCTCCCTCGCTCTTCCTGACCATTTTATCCGGGGTGCGGGTCACAGGTGCTCCCACCGGGTGCCCGTCGCGGTGTCGAACACCCTAAGCCCACGCTCCTGTAATTCTTTTCTAATGCGGTCAGCTTCCGCCCATTTTTTTGCCTTTCTTGCTTCCTCGCGCCTTTGAATCAAGTCCCTTTCCTCCACTGTCAGTGGCTGGAGTTCCATATCGAAAACTCCCATAAGGGTGTTCAACTTCTTCAGAACATCCAGAACCTGCTTGCGTTGAGCTTCATTGAAGTCCCCCCGATCAAGGATGGGATTAGCTTGCCGCACGAATCTAAAGAGTGCAGCCAGGGCGAGAGGCATATTCAGATCATCGGCCATGGCATCGAGGACGCTCTGCTCGAGGGCATAAGTCATTTCGGGGATGACCCTGTTTTCTTGTTTGTTGCTTTGCGCATGTTGGACGCGGCTGATGAATTCCTTCAGGCGTTCGTAGCCGCGTTTGGCATTGAGAATATTCTCGGAAGTGATGTGGATGGGCTTGCGGTAATGAGTATTCAACAGCCAGTAGCGAATCTCCATAGCACTATAGCCGGCGGCGATAAATTCTCTGATCGAGAGGTTTTCATCGAGATGGCTTTCGTCCTTTTCCTGCTGTGAAGACCAGATTCGTTCGCACAGCATCCAAATATTGGCAAAGGGTTTGCCGGTGACCGTCTCGCCGATCTCGCGGAGATTCTCCAGATGGGGAAAAAGGAAATCGACGCTGCTCACATGGATATCGATGGGAGCTCCCAGGTCGTGGATTGCTACCGCGGCTGCAGCAATATGCCAGGTCGGAAGAACGTTGCCCCAGTCTGTTTTCAAATAGACACCCCGCTTCAATTCCGCCAGAGTAGATCGCTTGAGCAGGGTGAAATCCCTTGGATTGAGCTTTTCGTAAGCCTCCAGATCCACCGTCTTCCCTAAGCGGATCTTTTTGGGATCAATCCGGGAGAGGACTCCATAATTACTGCTCTTCGACAGATCAAAATAAACGGAACGCAGCTTCTCGTAAGCCATGCCTTTCTTGATGAGAGACTTGGTGAACTCGATGATGGTATCGATGTGCTCAGTTGTGCGAGGACAATTATAAGCCCTCTGAATTCCAATCTGGTCCAGGTCGCTCAGGAATTGATCCAGTTGCTGCTGCGTATAGGCGGCGTGCTCCATGTTTGCCGCGATCGAGCCCAAAATGGCATGGCTGTCAAGATCTGGCGCCAGCACCACCTGGTTCACCGAGAATGATTTGAAACGGAGAAAGCGGGTCAGGAGATCAGCCAGGAGGAAACGACGCAATTCCTGCAGCGAAAGGAGTTTGTCCAATGGAGGGCCGGTCACGAAAATGCGTACTTTGCCCTCCTGGACTGGTTTGAAATCGACTTTCTCTCGCCGCATCAGGTCATAGAAGCGGAAATCGGGTTCGAGCAAGGTCGTGAAGAGGTTAGTGCTGAGGTAACGGTCTCCGCCGTCCGGGAGGATGGTTACGACCATGCCGTCTTCGCGCTCGGCGGCGATGTGGACCGCCGCAGCCATGGCCGCCCCGGAGCTCATCCCGGCAAAGATCCCTTCTTCCTTCGCGAGCCGCCGGGCCATTTCAAAGGCCTCCTCGTCTTTGACGTTCACCACGCCGTCTAGAGCATGGCGGTCAAAAAGCCCGGGTACGTAGGATTCCTTCATATTTTTCAAACCCTGGACCTTGTGCCCGGGATAAGGTTCGACGCCGATGACCTGGATGGCCGGGTCCCGTTCCTTCATGGCCTGAAGGATACCCATGGCGGTTCCCGTCGTACCCAGCGTGACGACGACGATGTTGACGTTCCCTTCGGTTTGCTCATAGATCTCGGGTCCTGTGTGCTCATGATGCGCCGCGGGATTGGCTGGGTTGTTAAACTGATCAGGCATGAAATAAAGATCCGGGTTTTCGCGCACGAGGTTGTAGACCTCTTCGATGGAGCCGTCCGTTCCCTTGTTTCCCGGTGTCAGCAGCAACTCCGCGCCGAAGGCCTTGAGGATCTTTTGACGTTCCAGACTAGCCGTCTCGGGCATCACCAAAACGATTCGGTACCCCTTGACTGCTGCTACCATCGCCAGGCCGATACCCGTGTTGCCACTGGTGGCTTCGATAATAATTTTGTTAGGAGTGAGCAGCCCCTCTCGCTCTGCGGCCTCGATAAGGGAGAGGGCCGGTCGGTCTTTGACCGATCCCCCGGGATTCTTCGCTTCCCATTTGACGAAAAGGGCAACTTTCGGGTTGGGATTCATGCGGTTGATACGAATCAGCGGGGTATTGCCGATGGCTTCCAAGACATTGGAGAAAACGTTTTTCATGGTCAGCACATTTCCTGCTTCAGAATTGCACCTCGTAAAGCAACCTCAGCCAACCCGTACTTTATAGGCAGTCCCGTGGCTCTGTGTCAAAGCCTTTCCTCGATCCAGGCGGTGCGTCGTGAAATAAACTCGCTCTTTGGCTGACTAAAGAGTAAATGGACCTGAAGGGCATGACTTTTGAGATTGACCCATCCGGAAATCTTTGCTAAAGGTTTCACGAATTCGAAGAACTGCCGGTAACCGTCTTTTTGAACGAGGAGTTTTGCTATGTCACCATTCGGCGAATTTTTATGTGTGGAACTCAAACGCAGCGTTGCCAGCGCGTTGCCTCAGGACATTCCGTGGTATGATCCCAGCCATGCGGTCTTCTTTGCAGCGCTTTACGTCGCCGTGGGGATAATCGGATTTGGCCTCCTGGCGGCGGCTATAATAACGTTTAAGCGCTTGAAACAAGGAGACGAAGGGGGACACCACTAGCTTTATCGTCGCCTGCATCACCTTCCTTCCGGGGATACACGTCTTTATCTATCTTGCATAGTGGACCTCTGGTGCTGGACGCTCGAACTGTGAGTTCTCCGGGTTATAGTGAACCAGGAGCGTCAAGTACCAGGGGCGCCCGCTGCTCATGCTTATGCAGCATTGCCATACCTGCTTATAACCTTTACTGCCCCATGGTTGCCACCATCTGCCACAAGGAGACGCCAAGTGGACCCGAATGTATTTCGAGAATATGACATCCGCGGTATCGTAAACGAAGAAATCCGGGACGAGGATGTTGTGCTCCTGGGTAAGGCTTTTGGCGCTTACATGGTCCGGCAGCAGAAGAAGTATGTGGTCGTAGGCCGGGACTGCCGGCTGAGCTCGGATCGTTATCGGGATCTGTTGCTCGAGGGCATGCTGGCAACCGGGCTGGATGTGGTGGATGTGGGCGTATGCCCGACGCCCGTCTTCTATTTCGCCCTGCGGCGCCTGGACCGTGAGGGAGGAATGATGATTACGGCAAGCCACAATCCTCCCGAGTATAACGGTTTCAAAATCTGCAACGGGTTCGATACCATCTCCGGAAGCGAAATTCAGAAATTTCGCACCCTCATGGATCAGGGCTCGTTTGAGACCGGTGTGGGGCAGGTCGCGAAATACGACATCGTCACCCCCTATATCGACTTTGTCGTTGACAATATCACCCTGAGCCGCCGCCTGCGAGTCGGCATAGATGCAGGCAATGCGACCGCCGGACCGGTGATCCTTCCTATTCTTGAAAAATTGGGCTGCGACGTGTTCCCGCTCTACTGTGACGTCGATGGCACCTTTCCCAATCACGAACCGGACCCCACGGTGCTTGATAACCTCAGAGACTTATGCGCCCTGGTTAAGAACGAGAAGCTGGACGTGGGTGTCGCCTATGATGGGGACAGCGACCGCCTGGGAGTGGTAGACCATTGCGGAGAGCCTGTTTTCGGCGATAAGTTGATGATTATTTTCGCCCGCGAGATTCTTTCGCGACGTCCCGGAGTGACCTTCATTTCGGAGGTGAAGTGTTCGCAGACCCTCTATGATGACATAAGGAAACATGGCGGTAAGGCCATCATGTGGCGCACTGGTCATTCCTTGATGAAAGCCAAGTTGAAGGAGGAGGATGCGGTGCTTGCCGGAGAGATGAGCGGGCACATGTTCTTCAAAGATCGGTATTTTGGCTTTGACGACGGACTTTACGCCTCCTGTCGGCTGCTTGAAATCCTCACCAGCACCGGAAAGACCATAGCCGAACTTCTTGATGGAGTGCCCGCCACCTGTACCACGCCTGAGATCAGAGTCCCATGCCCTGATCCGATCAAGTTTGATGTGGTGGAAAGGGCCAAGCTCCTGTTTCGATCCAGAAATTTGGAGATCATCGAGGTGGATGGCGCACGCATCGTTTTTGATGATGGCTGGGGCCTGGTGCGAGCCTCTAATACCCAGCCGGTCCTAGTGCTGCGTTATGAAGCCAGTACTCCCGAGCGTCTGGATGAGATCCGTGATCTGGTGGAAGGCGTCCTCGAAGAGGCAAAAAAAAAGACGCTGCAAGATAATTTGGCTCAATGAAAGGGGTCTGTTCCCTTCTGGATGGGCTATCTTGAGCGCATGTCCCGCATGAGGAAGGTAATTGAGAAAGCGTAATCGTAAGATCGGCTGTGTTGTGACCGGTGCGGCCGGTTTTGTCGGAAGTCATCTTGCTGAACGGCTGCTGTCTGAAGACTATCGTGTTATCGGCGTAGACAACTTCTTCTCCGGGCGCAAAGAAAACCTGGCCGTGTTATGGGAGCATCCTGACTTTGCTTTCCACGAGCGCTCCGTCACCGAGGCGGGTCTTTTAGGGGATCTTAAGGCTCAATACCCCGAGCTGGAATGTTGCTTTCATTTGGCAGCTATCGTCAGCGTGCCCTATTCAGTGGATCATCCTGAGACTACCATGGGGGTGAACTGCCAAGCTGCCGTGAACCTGCTGCGTGAGGCCGAGCACCTGGGCTTCGGGGCTTTTGTGTTTGCCGGGTCCTCGGCGGAATATGGCGAAGACCAGCGGTTACCGCTCAAGGAAGAATATGCCACGGAGCACACCAGGCATTTGAGTCCTTATGGCCGCTCAAAATATCTGGCTTCCCGGGAAGCTGCCATGAGTCGCTGTGGTCTTGCACTGCGCTGTTTCAACATTTACGGACCGAGACAGGACCCGACAAGTCCCTACAATGGAGTAATTTCACGGTTTGTTACTATGGCCCTGCAGCAGCAGCCCCTCACCATTTTCGGAGATGGTCTGCAAACGCGTGATTTCATCTACGTGTCGGATGTGGTGGAAGCCTATCTCCGCGCTGCGAGACTGTGCGGGACAGCAAGAGGAGGAGAGAAGGACCCGTACAATATCGGGACGGGCAAGAGCACCAGCATTCTGGAACTGGCCGAAACGATAAATGGGCTGGTGGAAAATCACGCAGGATTAGCTATTCGCCCGGAGCGACCCGGAGATATTCGTTTTTCCGTGGCGTCTGTGGACGCATTTCGCCAAG
>Ga0182021_10009904_pt1 | contig 11299 bp, 9 predicted proteins | sample 612E3MmetaG_FD_120493 | JGI IMG/M metagenome (GOLD analysis project Ga0182021, IMG submission 120493) | Permafrost microbial communities from Stordalen Mire, Sweden - 612E3M metaG (Illumina Assembly) | ecosystem: Environmental > Terrestrial > Soil > Wetlands > Permafrost | place: Sweden...
GACCAGGGTGAGCTTGTTCCCCTTAGGAGAAGGTTTCTTCTTGGCCCGGCGGGAAAGCGCATCCTCATTGGCTTTCGCTTCCTCTTTTTCCATTCTGCACCTCGAACTGCGGACATCCTCCATCCGTGATTCCAATTTTAACACAATTGTCCTTTAAAGAAAATCGGTTCCGGGACTTCTGGCAGGGCTAGGTTTTGATGTTGAGCAACAGGATGATTGAAATCGTTACGAATATAACAAGCGGGGCGAAGGCCGAAAGCGCCGGGGACAAGATTGCCGTTGAACCCAGAGAACTGAAGACACCCAGGATTCCCCAGTAGGCCATTGATATCCCGATGGCCACTCCGATTCCGTACAGCGTTCCTTTGTTGCCCATTAAAAAAGAGAAGGGTATGGCGATCAGCACCATCACCAGGGAAGAGAAGGGGAACGCATAATTGTAGTAAAGTTGCGCCTCGAATCGCTCCGTTTCGCTGTTGCTGGATTTTAGAAAACGGATGTACTGCTTCAGCTCCCGAATGCCCATCTGGATGGAAAATTTAATGACTTGAGTGAAGTAGGGCCTGTCTTCGGCGATTTCCATGCGGCGCTTCGGGAAACGGGTGAACCGGACCGGGACCCGGTCGGCGAATTCCCGTTCGAAACCGTCGCTCAGTTCCAGCAAGTGAGGGCCGGCCCAACTGGCATAGCGGGCGGAAATGCGCTTGCGCAGAGAGAAATCAGGGTCGAGATAAAGGATGTTGAAATTGACGAATCGGTTCCTCTCTTTCTCCAGGAAGTTATAGAAGTAGATTTCGTTGTTCTTTCCGGACACCCAGTTTTTGCTCAATTCCATGTCGAGAATGGGTTTGCGGTTATGGATGATGTCGAGCATCAAAATGGCTTTCTTGTTGGCCTCGGGCAGGATGTCCTCCTGGATCCAGAACGCCCCGAGGGAAAGGAGGAGCCCCATTGCCAGGGAGGGGAGGGCCAGACGATAAAGACTGATGCCGCTGACTTGAACCGCCACCACCTCGTTGTTTTTGCTCATCAACGAATAGGTCAGTAGGACTGCCGTCAGGACCGATACGGGAAGAACGATGGTGACGATTTCCGGAGTGAGATAGAAATTGTATTTCAGGTTGAAAATGAACGGGATCTTATTTTCGATGATCTCGTCCATCAGGTCGATGATCGTGATGATATAAAAAACCAGCAGCAGGGAGGAAAAAACCAGGAAGAAGAGGAGGGCCATCTTTTTCAGAATGTAGATATCCAGAATTTTCAAGACCCGCCGGTCCCGCGGAGGGCATCTTTTTTCTTTCCGCGGCTTCAAATCCCCCGCCTCTCCCTTTCGTCTTCGAAAGTCGATAATGGTAAAGATTTTTTCCCAGTTGATTTCCTTTTCCTGGGAGGAAAAGTGATATAAAAAAAATCCGATCAGCAGGAGAAATATATTGGGCAACCACATCCCCGAAAAGGGGGAGATGATGCGTTTGAGAATCAAATTGCGTGATGCGGTGATCATCACATAATAGATGAAGATGATTCCCAGCGAAATGGTCAACCCGTTCGTTTTTCCCCCTTTTTTGGTAGAAATGCCCAGGGAGAGTCCGAGCAGTCCCAGCGCCAGGCAGGCGAAGGGGAGGGCGAATTTGTTGTGAAATTCCAGCGCCAGGGGGACGTCGTCTCGGTTTTCCTTCATTTTCCGGATCAACTGAGGGAAGATCAGCTGGGTGCTGCGGCGAGTTTGTTTGATGGTGAACATGTTGGAGATTTTTTCGGTTTTCTGGGTGAACAGGGTCAGAGAATAATTCTCCGGTTCATTCTTCTTGAAGCTGTGCATCACTCCGTTGAAGAGTACGATATGTCCCTCTTTTTGTTGCTGGTTTTGAATGAACTTGCCGCTTTTGGCCAGAACGAGAGTATCTTCTTCGGGCGATTTCTGGGAATAGAGAAGAACGTCTTCCCAATCGTTCTGTTTGTTGATGTCGCGAAAGTAGAGGCAGTAATAAGGGAGGTCCTGGTAAAAAACCCGAGGTTTGATATCGGCCATGTTCTGCGAGAGGACCACCTCGTTTAACAGCCGGCTCAGTTGAAAGTTGGCTTCCGGGGCCAAATACATGATGAGCCAGGAAGACAAAAGCCAGGCCGCGGAAGAGAAGAGCATGACCGGTTTCAGGATTTTGGCGTTGCTGATTCCCATTGTCCTGAATGCGACGACTTCTGAATCGGAGCTCATCCGGCTCAGTCCCGCCAGGATTCCCATCAGCGAAGCCATTGGCACGGTGAAGGAAAGCAGATCGGGCATGAGAAAAAGCAGAATCTTGAATACAATTCCGGCCGACGTCCCTTTGGTGATCAGCAGCTTTGAGAGCTTTAAAATATGGTTGATCAGCAGCGTGAAGGTGTATACCGTCAAGCCAACGGCGAAGGGAGACCAGATTTCCTTCAGGACATAACGGTCGAAGCTCTTGAACATCGCCCCATCTTATCATAGCCCCCCGCTTTTTCAAAGGCGGCGAGCCCCCCGCATCGGGCCTTTGCGTCTGATTATGAAGATCGGGACGGGGCCAATACGGCATTGAACCGGATCGTTCGCTTCATGGGTAAAATCGCGATTCCCGGCCCCGGCACTCCTCCGTCTCCGAGAGTCGTTCGATTCGTCCGCCAATCCTCTTGTTTCTTTCCGGATAATCTCCGGATGTCTTCAAAACCGATGGGTTTCCATTCCACTTCCACTTCGATCGTCTCTCCAGGACTGGCATCCAAGCCGAAGGAATTCTCGCCTTCCCGCGACAGAGCAAGACACAGTTCGTAAGCACAGGGGTCCTGCTCGATATAGGCCCGGACCAGAATTCCTCTGGTGCCGTCATTGGGGACGAAAATTTCCCGGGCCGTCTTCCGATCCCTGACAATGACCAGCTTCTGGGGACCGGGCAGGCCCTGCTGCCATGGATTCGAGCCCGAGGCCCCGTCCGGATGAAATCGGGTTCCTCTTTGAGGAGGAAGGGGGGTGGGCGTAAACCGAATCCCACACTCTCTGTTTCTGCTTCCGGACCGATAGAACCAAACGGGCAGTCGCGCCATGCGGTTGATGAACTCACTGTCACTCTTGCCGGGGCTGAAGAAGAGATAGGCATTTCGTTCGTCATTGCACAGGGCCACCTGGATCCTCTTTCCAAAGGAATGGATCACTGTCTGCGATAGCCACATGGATCGGCTGTCGGCGAATCGGATTGGATCGGTCGGCCACTGGCTCCGGATTTCCGTAAGGGGGGCCCGGCAACCGGCTGAAAAAGACAATTCGGTCAGGCACAAGGCCAACAGAAGAATGCGGTTTTTGTCCATGGCTTTTCTCCTGGCGGATATCCGGTTGAGAATGTAGCAGAGTTGCGCCCAAGAAGCAATTTTCGTGGAAATCGCTTTTTCCCGTGAGGGCGGAGTGGGATTGATGAGGGGTTGCTCCGGAAGCTTCAGCGGATCAACGTGATCGGAGCCGGAGTGAAGGAGACGATGAAAATCATCAAGACGGCGAAAGCGGCTGCTTTCCGCTTGGGATCGAGTCGTTCCTCCTCGAAAATCGGAGGATGCCGCAGGCCGATCAGGGTGGCGATCAAGGCCCAGAAAAGCCATCCCTGCCAGAACAGGATGCCAAGGGCCATGAGAGCGACGACGGAGGCGATTCCCGCGTAATACGATTTCTTTCCGAAGAGGGCATAGGTGATATGGCCGCCGTCGAGTTGACCGATTGGAAAAAGATTGAACGAAGTCGCCAGCAGTCCGAACCAGCCGGCGAAGGCGATCGGATGGATGAGGAGATCGCAATGGGCGGCGATAGGTCCCTTCAGGATTCGGGTGATGAGAGTGAATACCAGCGGTTCTCCGAGGGTGGCGGCCGTCGCGATGGAGTTTCTTTCGATAATTCGGGACTGGGCGATGCCGATGCAAATCACCGGGATGGCCGCTAGAAATCCGGCCACTGGGCCCGCCATTCCGACATCAAAAAGGGATTTCTTAGAGGAAAAGGGGCTTTTAATTTTGATGAAAGCGCCGAAAGTTCCGATCAGCGTCGGTGCCGGTATGAAAAAAGGGAGGGTCGCTTCGATATGATGGGCGCGGCAGACGAAAAAATGGCCCAGTTCGTGGATGAGCAGGATCAGCATTAATGAGAGCGAATAGGGCAGCCCCCACAGAAGTATGGCCGGATTTTTCAAGATCAAAGTGAAAAAACCGCTTCCTGGCGGTAGGGCAATGTTTTGATAGGTGATGTGAAACTGGGTGCCGATGATCAGGGTGAAAAGAAAGGTTACAACGAACAGTATAAGATTGACGAGATACGTTTTGTTTTTCAAAAAATCGATGATTGGTTGCTTCGGGATTACGGGCCGGGTGGCCGCGCCGGCTATTTGATACAGGAATCAGTCGGACAGACCGAGGCGCATTGCGGTTCGTCGAAGTGCCCATTGCATTCGACGCATTTATCCTGGTCAATGACGTAATATTCATCACCCTGGGAAATGGCTTGGACCGGGCAAACGGCTTCGCAGGCTCCGCAATTTATGCAGGTATCGATGATATGCAAGGCCATTCATTCCTCCTTGAAAAGCTCATTGTATTCTGAAACCGGCGAAATGTCAACTCAGGCGGAACGGGGGTCGTCACTCGAGAAGGTCCGAAGCGGGGACGATCGAAAGATTCTGCCGGCTCAGCCAGGAGGCGGAATCACGCAGGGCGGCGAGGGTCGTTTCAAAGGGGTGGCCGATGCCCAGCGACTTGCCGGTCCTTTTGGCCATGGCCACCAGGCGCCTGATTTGTCCGACGGTCAGTGTGTAGTCCTGGATATCGTCGAGAAATACGCTCCGGTAGTAGGTCTTTATGCGCAGTTCCTTGGCAATATCGTAGGCGACGGATCGGGGCGCCGTACGGGAATCGATAAAAAACAGGTTTTCTTCCTTTAGGATCTTCAGAACTCTTGCGCTCAATTCCCGGCTGGAGGTGATGAGAGAACCCATATGATTATTGGCTCCCCGTGCCCCCGGTACGACCGTTTTCGCTTTTCTGACGAAAGCGGAGATTTCGGCGCTGGTGGAATCGGAGGTGATCAGCTGGTCTTCAAGGTGGTTTTTTTCGGAGTTTTTCGATTCCATGGGCAAATGGATGATGGTTTCGATTCCGAAGCGGCGAAGCGATTGCGCTTCGCTTTCGGCATATGGGGCATTCGGGATGACGGCGGCGGTAACCTTTATGCCCAGTCCTTTCAAATCGTCGGCCGCCAGCGGGCGGTAGCCGATGTCATCGATGATGATTGCCATCCGCGGCAAAGAACCGGCGGTCTCCTTCTTCACTGCCGGAATGTCGATCTTGGCGATTTTGAAAACAAGAAGCAGGTGGGTTAGCTGGTTCCGGAAATGAACCTGAAAAAGGTACAGGTTTTTGTCTTTCCGTTCCTGAGAGGCGGTTAATTCTATGGAGGCATGATGCTTTTTTGCCTCCTGGTTCAACGCCGTGATCAATGACCGATATTGGTCGTCATCGGCATGGATCCGGTAATGAACGATGCCGTGTGAGTCACGGATCGAATCGAATTCGGCCTGGAGGGTTTTTAGGGTTGTTTCGAGTTCGTTGCTGAATTTTTGTCGATGGCCCGCCGTTCCCTTTAGTTTGATGAGTTGAGTGAAAATGAATGAATAGCGCTGGCTGCGGTAATCGATGTATTCCAACAAGACAACTGTGGCCAGGGCGATGAATACAAAAAGGGCGAAGATGATCGGCGCGGCGGGTTGCGATTTCCTCTTGGGTGCTTTTGTTGGTTTGTTCATTGTGTTCTTTCAAAACGCCGTGCGACTTCCTTCCGGCGATTTTATCATCTTTTCCGCAACCACCGCAAGGGATCGGATGGCCTGAGGTTTTCCCGAATTTCGAAATAGACAATTTTGTCCTCGGTCGTTCCCGAATTGCCGGCCAGGGCGATCACTTCCCCCTGCTTGACCCGGGCGCCTTTGGTTTTGATGAATTTTGCGCAATGGCCATACAGCGTGTGAAAATTGTGGGCGTGCTGCAGGATCAGCAGATTGCCGTATCCCCGGAAATAATCGGAAAATACAACTTCCCCGTCGAGGATGGCCGCGATCTCGTCAGAGCTTGTAGGGCTGATTTCGATCCCGTTGTTGATCGTGTACGTGTCAAAGCGCCGGCTCTTTTTTTTCCCGAAGCTGGAAACGATCTTGCCGGAAACGGGCCAGGCCAGTTTGCCCTTCTGAATCTTGAAGTCCACCAGGGAGTCTTCGGCGCGGGACACGTGTTGGTCCAGCATGCGGCTCAGGTTTTCCGCTTCCTCCTTCAGCTCCTCGAGCACCCGGGCGTGGATGTCCCGTTCTTTGTTGATGCGATCGATCAGCGCCATTTTTTCCCGTTTTGAAATTTTCAAATGATCGAACGAAATGTTTTTCTCGATCTTGAGCTTCCCGAGTTGTAAGGCCTTGAGGCTCAACTCCCGTTCGACTTTGGCCAGCCGGATCAAATCCGACTTGATTTCCTTGATTTGGTCGAACTTGCTGCCGATCAGGGTTGTGATCAGGTAATAGTTGCGGAACAGCTGGTCGAAATTCTTCAGAGTCATGAAGAGTTTGGCATAGCCCATGTCCCCCATTTTGTAAAGCACCCGGACGATCCGCTGCAGGTTTTGCCTCGATGCCTCGATTTTGTTCTCAAGTGCCGTCTTCTCCGTTTCCTTGCGTCGAATGTCGTCTTCCGTTTCGGCGAGCAGCAGATCGAATCGGTTCAGAGTGATGGCCAAGGCCTCCGACTCAAGCTCGATTCTGTAGATGTCGTTGAGGATGGAAACTTTTTCTCCCCGGATTCGATTGAGCTTTTCATTGATTTCCTGGATCCGGGCGGTGATGGCGGTGAGTTTCTCGCGATCCGGTTTTTCCTGATCGCCGGCAAGGAAGGCCAGGACCAGGACCACACCCAGACAAGTCAGTCGCAGGCGGTTCATTTTCTGCGGAAGATATAAATGATTCCGCCGAGGATCCCCAGGACAAGGTTGAAAAAGAGGTCGAGCAGGGAGAAACCAATCGCGTACGAAGCGTCGTATCCGTAATATCCGAAAAACTTGATCAGGACGAAATCCCGTACGCCGATTCCGTTGATGGAAATGGGGATGGAAAGAATGAACAGCAGGATCGGGATGATGAAGAAATAATCGAGGAAAGGGATGGCGGCCGTTTTCAACGATTGACCGATGAAGTAATAATGGATGATCACGTTGAATTGAAGCAGGAAAGCCCAGATCATGACCTTTTGCAGCAGTTTCTTTCGAGTCAAAAAGTCGCGGATGATTGCGTGTACGAGATTCATTTTGTTCAAAGCCCGGGAGAGCCAGCCCGGACTCCGCTGGAATCTGAGGAAAAAATTCTCCGGAATTTTCTTCCAGGCCCATATCATCAGGATCATCGCCAGCAGGCTGGCGACCAAGAACAGGTAGATGGCGGGGATTTCTTTGATGAAGCCGATCTTGACCAGCGAGGAAATCAGGGCGAATGCCAGCAGGGCGGCGATGCCGCTCATCCTCTCGTAGACGATAACCGCAAAGGAGCCAGCCAGGCCCTCGCGGATATGGCGGGTGTCGGCGATGCGCGCCACATCGCCGCCGAACCGGCTGGGCAGGAAGTGGCTGAAAAAAGTGCCCACCAGATAATACTGAATGAGAGTCGTTATGGAGTAGCGAGAGCCCCGATCGTCGAGCAGCAGCTTCCAGCGTATGGCGGAGATCAGAAGTCCGACCGCATGCAGAGAAAAAGCCAAAATGGCCAACGGCCAGTTGATCCTCCGCAAAAGACCGAAAAGGGTCTCGGGTTTGGTCTTGAAAAAAATCAGATACAGGAGCAGTCCCAAACCGAAGGTCAGTTTCAGAAGATAGGTGATCCCTTTTTTCATTGGCCGCTTCGCGGGTGGAATTTTTTGTAGGTTTTCAGTAAGTCGGAATAGTTTAGCGTGGTGTATTTTTCCGTGGTCGACAGATTGGCGTGGCCGAGCAGTTCCTGAATCACGCGCAGATTGGCTCCCTCCTGCAACAGATGGGAAGCGAATGAGTGGCGGAACAGGTGAGGATACACGTGCTTTCCCGAGTGCATCAGTTTTAGGTATACCTGCTGCAGGATGCGTTCGACCGATCGTTCGCTGATTCTTCCTCCTCGGGAATTGACGAAAACGTATTCCCGCTCCCGTGCCTCCGGATTCAATCGGTCGCGTTCCCGAAGGTATTTCCGGAGCGTCTGCCCGGCCGCGTCATTGAAAGGGACAATTCTTTCTTTTTTCCCCTTCCCCAGTATCCGGATCAGTCGCTCCTCGAACTGGATGTCACCGGTTTTAAGTCGGGTCAACTCTGAAATCCTCAAACCGGTGGCGTAGAGGAATTCGAAGACGGCTTTGTTGCGCAGTTCGAGGAATGTCGTTTCCGGCAGCAAATCGAGGAACTGGTTCATTTCGCCGATGGTGAGTATCTGGGGGATCCGTTGGCTGATTTTAGGGGAGTTGATCCCGTCGAACGGGTTTTTTTTGAGAGCTCCGATATCCACGAGATAAGCGTAGAACGACTTGACCGCATAGATTTTTCGGGCGATCGTCGTTTTTTCCCGGTTCTGGGAAAAAACGAAGGAAATGAAATCACGTACCTGCGTTTTGTCGACGGGCAACTCGCCTTTTTCAAAATAGGCCAGGAATTGGGAGATATCGGAACGATAGGCCTTGAGGGTGTGGGGGGAGAATTTCTTGATATGGCCGAGGTAATCGATGTATCTTTTCAGATACCGACTTTCTTGATCCATCTTGCCAGCGATTCCATGGCTTTTTCGGCCTTCAGTTCTTTTTTCCTTTTTTTATTTTTCATATCCAGGTTGTCATCGGGAAGGAGCCCGAAGGAGAATTTGGTCGGACGGAACTCCTGCCAGTCGGATGACGAGATATACTGCGCCAGGGCTCCGATGGCACTGGCTTTGGGCAATGCAATCGGCGGTTTGTCCAGGATCATCAGCGCCGCAGAAATGCCGCTGAAAAGTCCGGAACCGATCGATTCGACATAGCCTTCCACCCCGGAGATTTGTCCGCTGAAGAAGATCCGGTTGTCCATTTTGGCCTGAAAAAATTCGTTGAGGATCAGGGGTGAATTGATATAGGTGTTCCGGTGCATTCTGCCGTACCGTTCAAACTCTGCATTCTCCAGACCGGGGAGCATGCGGAAAATTTTCTTCTGCTCGCCCCATTTCAGGCGGGTCTGGAAGCCGACCAGTTGAAAGAAATTCCCCTTGACGTCGTCGGTCCGAAGCTGGACGACGGCGTGCGGCATCCTGCCGGTCTTCGGGTCGATGAGTCCGACCGGTTTGAGCGGTCCAAAAGCCAGAGATTTTTCTCCGCGGCGGCCGATTTCCTCGATCGGCAGGCAGGCTTCAAAATAGAGATTTTTTTCGAACTCCATCAGCTCCACGGTCTCTCCCCGGACCAGGCTATCGACAAAAGAGCGGTATTGTCCCTCGTCCAGCGGGATGTTGAAGAAATCGGCGGTTCCTTTGCCGTAGCGCGAGGCGGAGAACATTCTGCTGAAGTCGATGGTTTCGGCCTGGAGCAACGGACTGGTGGCGTCGTAGAAAAACAGGTTTTTGCGCATACTGAAACCGATGATGGCGTCGGCCAGCCGGGCGCTTGTCAGGGGACCGCTGGCGATGATGACCGGGCCCTTCCGCTCGGGGATCCCGCCGATCTCCTGGCGGATGAGCCGTATGCGGGGAAACGAGGATATCTCACGGGTGATGGCTTCGGCCAGTTTCAGCCGGTCGACCGAAAGGCTGTTGCCGGCGGGCACCCGATTCTCGGCGGCCCGCTTCAGGAAGAAGGAGTCGGCCATCTTCAGTTCTTCCTTCAGCAGCCCGGACGCCGAGGTGAGTTCGTTTGAGCCAAGCGAATTGGAGCATACCAGTTCACCCAGGAATCCAGTCACATGCGCTTCGGTCATGACCTCGGGGCGCATTTCGTAGAGGTCGACGTCGATATCCCTTTTGGCGATCTGGTAGGCCGCTTCGACTCCGGCCAGTCCGCCGCCGACGACGATGACCCGCTTATCCATCTTTCTTTTGTGAAACGATGTAGGTGCAATCGGGATAGCCGGAACAGCCGATGAAGAAGCGGCGGGTTTTTCGGGAAAACCGCTTGATCAGCGGTTTCTGGCACAGCGGGCAAGTCCCGACATCTTCACTCGACTTTTCAATATGGGTGCAGTTGGGGAAACCGGAGCAGCCGACGAAATACTGTCTCGTTTTCCGTGAAAAGCGCTTGACGAGAGGCTTGCCGCACAAGGGGCACGGTTTTTCCAGAATCTCCTCCGGGTTTGATCCCTGGCCGTCGTCATTGACTTTTTCGGTGTGGGTGCAGGTCGGATATCCGGAACAGCCGACAAACCAGCCTTTGGTTTTGCGAGAGTATTTCTTGATCAGGTCTCCGCCGCATTTCGGGCATTTCTTCCCGATCGTCATTTCCACTTTTTTCTGATGTTTGACGCCGGCCAGGTCCTTTTCCAGATTTTTATAGAATTTGTCGATACCGTCCACCCAGTCCAACTTGCCTTCGGAAACCAGGTCGAGTTCTTTTTCGAGTTCGGCGGTAAAGCCGTAATTCATGATGTCGGCGAAGTTCTTTTCGAGGTAGTCGACCACCTGCATCCCCAGTCCGGTGGGGACGAATTTCTTTTCTTCCTGAAAAACGTATTCCCTTTTCCCCAGTGTTTCGATGATTTTGGCGTAGGTCGACGGACGGCCGATGCTTTTTTCTTCCAAAACCTTGACCAGCGTCGCTTCGGTGTATCGCGCCGGCGGTTTGGTGAAATTCTGCCGGGAGTCCAAACTCAGGAGCTTGAGGATCTCTTTGGCTTTGAGGGGGGGAAGGAGGGTATCGGCGGTATCCGCTTTCAGGATTTCGAGAAATCCCTTGAACCGGATGATCTCCCCTTTGCTGATGAAAAGATAATTCCCGTTCTGGATCTCGAACTGCGTCTCTTCGACGACGGCATCGGTCATCTGGGATGCGAAAAATCGGTCCCAGATGAGTTGGTAGATTTTGATCTGGGCGGGGTTCAGTTCCGTGTGAATGTCTTCCGGGTGGTGGAACGGGGAGGTGGGGCGGATACATTCGTGAGCGTCCTGGCTTTTTCCCTTGCTTTTGAAAACATTGGGTCGGGCCGGGCAGAATTCCCTGCCGAACCGGGACTCGATGAAAAGACGGGCTTCCTCCCGCGCCTGGTCGGAAATGCGGTAGGAATCGGTCCGCA
>Ga0182021_10009905_pt1 | contig 11299 bp, 12 predicted proteins | sample 612E3MmetaG_FD_120493 | JGI IMG/M metagenome (GOLD analysis project Ga0182021, IMG submission 120493) | Permafrost microbial communities from Stordalen Mire, Sweden - 612E3M metaG (Illumina Assembly) | ecosystem: Environmental > Terrestrial > Soil > Wetlands > Permafrost | place: Sweden...
ACTGACGGCACCACCCAGACCGTGCGGCAGTACTACGCCGTTGCAGGGCTGACCGTGGTCATGCGCGAAGAGACGATCTTCAGTTACTTCTTGACCGACAACCTGGGGTTGCGGTCTGTGCACACCCGAGCGATTTTCCTGCCCTGATTTCATCAGGGTGCGAGAGGTGCGGTGGCGGGCGTGGCCGACTCGAGCGGCACCCTGGTCTCTGAGACGAGGTACTTGCCCTTTGGAGAGACTCGTACAGACGTGGGTTTGGTCACCCAGACCCTCAAAAGTGCGAGGGCGGGCCGATTTTGGCTATACTTTCCAGCGCAGCCTGACGGATACCGGACTGATGGATTACAAAGCGCGCATGTATGATCCTACCATTGGCCGTTTTGTCCAGCCGGACACGTTGGTTCCTTCTCCAAGCAGTTCACAGGCTCTGAACCGGTATGCGTATGTCAACAATAATCCGGTCAAGTATACAGACCCAAGTGGACACCGTTTTACTGACGTAATGGATCCCGTTGAGAGAAAAATCATTACACAAAAGTATCGGACGACGGCCGTGGCAATATCTGCTCCGTCATCTGGGAGCCAAAACTCTACTACATCTCAAGGGACACAAGCTGTAAACGGTGACAATGGCATTGAAAAAGAATTAAAAGACAATAACGGAAATAGCGATAATGAAAGTAATAAAAGGGATGATGTATGTGCGATAGAAGAGCCTTTCACCTTTTTATATAAAAGCGTTGATACACTATCAACTAATTTAATGGGTATTTATTTATCATATTATTCATTTACAGCACCACCTTATTCATTGATAATTCTTATAGTTGCTATACCAATGGATTATTTAGCGATTTATGAAGATAAGCTTTATTATCAGGAGTTAACTAAGCCATGTGACGAATTGGATACAAAAATGCTTTGGCCTCTGAATAAATAAATCTGAAATTTGTTTCATATTATAATATTAGGAGTAATCATGGATATTCTAATTCTGGCCTTAACACTTGTTTTCATTGTTATTGCGGGAGTTTCGGTTTTCTTGATAAAAAAAGGTATTCTAAATGTTAATAAAGTGGCAATAATTACCGCTGCATATTTCAATTTAGTACTTTATATCATTTTCTTTTTAGAAAGTTTGTCGTTTACAAGCATTCAGCAAATTCCACATCCTGTTTGGATATTTCTTTTTTCTTACACTGTTATTATATGGATTGTAATATATCCATTCACGAAATGGGCATTAAATGATATGTTCGGTAAAAAATTAAAGTGATCAAATAGTAACTAGAAAGTTCCTAAGGTGTTTCACAATTATAAAGCTAATAAAAATTCAAAAAAATTATTTCTGTTTTTTGAATATTTCTATTCTCATAAACACCTGCCGCAAGGGAGGTTAAGTCATTAACATCACTAAACTCAACCTACAATTACGCCGGCGGTAGCTACGAGGTTCAGACTGACGGAACCACCCAGACTGTGCGGCAATACTACGCCGTTGCCAGTCTGACCGTGGCCATGCGCGAAGGGACGCCCTTCAGTTACTTTCTGACTGACAACTTGGGGTTGCGGTCTGTGCACACCCGAGCGATTTCTGCGAGAGGTGCGGTGGTGGTCGTGGCCGACTCGAGCGGCGCCCTGGTCTCTGAGACGAGGTACTTGCCCTTTGGAGAGACTCGCATTGCTGATCGATATCCTCATTCCCATTTTCCTTTTCAAAACGAAATAAAGAAATCTTGAATTTCCATCACGTGTTCATAACTCCGGGGTGGCCAATTTATCTCAAAGTAATAGGTTAAGCATGGACTTTTTCCTACGTTTTCCCTATTCGTGGAGGTATTGTATATAAATAAAAAACTGATCCTTTTTTATTTGCCAAAGATGTGCTCTGCCTGTGCACCTTAAAGCATTCAATTCCGTATAGTATATTGTCACAGGAGGACACGATGAAAGCAATCATTTTATTTGATTCTTATTTTGGCAACACTGAAAAAGTGGCTCATGCCATTGCAGACAGCCTGGCAGGAAAAGCAGAAGTTCAAGTACTGCGAGTGAACGAAGTCAAAACGGCACAACTGGAAGGCATTCAACTGCTGGTCGTTGGTTCTCCCACGCGGGGATTCCGGCCCAGCGAAGCTACCCTCGCCTTTTTCAACAACCTGCCCACCGGTAGTTTGACGGGCATCCATGCGGCCGCTTTTGATACCCGTATCGACCCGGCAGGCGTCACTTTAAAAATGCTGAAATTCTTGATGAAATCTTTTGGCTATGCCGATAAAGCCATTGTCAACGAACTGCAAAAGAAAGGCGCCAGCCTGGTTTCCATTGGGCAGGGATTCATTGTCAAAGACAGCGAAGGTCCGCTTAAAGAAGGTGAACTGGGTCGAGCTGCGGAATGGGCCAAAACGTTGTTGTAAATGATCAAGGATATTTTACATTCCCAAAGGGAAGCAGGGATTCTCGAAAAGTAATTTTTTCTACCACCCATGCTCACGGGCTTAGGCGCGGTACTTGCAGAACGGACATTTTTCAGCGGGCGGAGGCGGTTCGGGCAGGCTCAAGACCTGCATGACCCGGTTGAGAAAACTCAGGAAGCCACTTTCGTCCCGAGGCACTTCGAGCCAGGTGACATCACCCACGTAGCGAATGCGGCCGCGTTCATCGCGGTCGATATCGATGGGCTCGACGCATAAAAGTCCCAGCCGGGAGATGGGTGCCAGTGCCAGCTTGCCGGGAGCGGGATGCTCCAGAGCGTAAGCATAGGCCCGCAATTGCCGCCCGTAGAACTCAATATGCTGCGGATTAGGCTGCGAGGTCTTGAAGTCGATGACGGCATAGGTTCCATCATCAAACTGTAAAACTGAATCAAAGATTCCGCGAATGAAACAGGACTTCGCTCCATCGGCAAATCGGATCGGTGTGGATTCCACCCACTTGCCGCCCAGCAGCACTTTTCCGGGCGGTAAATGAGGCAAGATCTCAGCCGTAGTCTTATCCGCAAACAACTTTTTCATTAACAGGTCAATATTGCCAAAGATGCTCGGGAAGGGCACCGGCGGGCGGTTGATGCCAAGGGCTACTTTGAGGTAGAAACAACGCGGACATTCGTCCCATAAAAAAGTCAAATCAGAGGGACTGAGTTTAAAATCAGCCATTTTATTTTCCTCCATTGTCTGAGTGGGTCACGATCTATCTGATTACCACTTGATTACCTGTACATATTATCAGAAATACAGTCCATTTAACAGGTCAAAATCATATTTATTTTATGGGTAAAATTTGCTTCGGCAGCCAGGGAAATGATAAAGAGGACAGGGATGAAAGTCTTAACTTAAGAACCTCCTGGGTAGCCAGGAGGTTCTTAAGTGGTTATTAGTGAATGAAGAAGGCCGGTACCCAGAATCCGCCGATATGAAAAACATACAGGGAGAATATTCCCACCAGCAGCATGGCGATTCCCAGGCTGATGAGAACATAATCCTGCCAGTGGTAATTCAGTTGGTATAGCCAGGTTCGCGGGCGCTGACCAAAACAGCGGAGATCCATGGCGTCGGTGATGTCTTCGCCCATCATGATGGAGTTCATCGTTACTGGTACGATTAATGGGGCCACGCGCACGATCTGTTTGAAGATGTTGCCTTTGACTCGCTCAATTTCATAGCCACGGGCGCGCTGCGCGTCAAAGGTGGTGGTGAAATCGCGCGCCAGCGTGGGCACATAGCGAAAAGCCAATTCCATCGAGTACGCAAATGAATCCGGCAGCCCCAGACCCCGGAAGGTCACGCCGTACTGGCGCGGATCCATCGTGTAGGGAATAATAAGGAAGATGGCTGAGATGCTGCTTATGCGCATAATCTGGCAGATGGCAAACCACAGCCGCTCCCAGGTGAGATCAAAGGGGATCTTCCAGCCTAAAAGGAACAAACCGGCCGGCCAAACCAGATGTCCGCCTTTAGGTACAACACCACCGGCACCACCGCCTGTAATAATGGTATTGACCACGATCATCATGAACAGGATGAAACCAATCAACAGCCAGCCCCGTCTGGTTTCCTTCCATTTCGCCTTTGAAGAAAAATACCAAGCAAAGGCAAGCACGAAGAAGAATAACAAGAAACGGGCATCCCAGAACATGGTAACCGCGAACAGGAAAGCCAGAGAAAAGATCCAGCGTGCACGTGGATCGAATTTCTCCATTAAACCATTACGAACGCGATAGTGCCATGTGACAAGCATAATTCAGATTACCGTCCGGATCTTTTGTTGACAGCAGCATATGCTATCATCAAGATCGGTAAAAGTATCAATCCCCAGATGGCATCGGTGATGGCAGAGGGAAGAAAATTGCCGAAGATGACGGTCTTAATATCTGCCCCTGAAACCCACATTTCGGAAATGGAAGCCAACGCCATGCCAACAACAACTCCGATTACCCCAAAAATTTCGGCTAAAACGATCTCTTTGCCAGATTTGTAGGTAACTATTCTCAGGAAGATCAAACCGGAGATCAGACCGATGAGACCATTGCCAAGGTCCCACCAGAACCATAAACCATATCCGGAGAGCAGATCGCTGATGATGTTACCCAAAAAGCCGGAAATAAAACCAACGATGGGGCCAAAGACAACGCCGAAGAACATGGGAATAACAATGGCCGGTCGAATGGAAACATTCCCCGCCGAGGGCAACTGGAGCAAGTTGGTGGCCAGGCCCAGGATACCATACAAGGCAGCGCCGATGGCTGCATAGACAACCTCTTTCGTTCCAAACTTCCATAATTTCTTTTGCATTTTTTCCTCCTCAGGATAAAAATTTGCTTATTATATTAACTCTGGAGGTGAGCCAGAGTTTCTGCCCGATAAAATTTGCCTGTTCTGGGTAAATATTCCATATTTAATTTTAGCAGCGAAGTCGGTAAAACGCGACACGAACGCAGCAATTTTTCATCTTTTAAGACCTCTTGCGGAGTACCGTCGGCCACCAGTTCGCCGCCGTAAACCAATAAAATCCGCGTGGCATAGATCACGGCCAGGTCTACATCATGGGTGATGAAGATGATCGAATCAAACCCGGGCATCTGCAAAATGGCGTCCATAAAAGCCTGATAGTTCCAGTAATCCTGCCCGGCAGTGGGTTCGTCCATCATCAAAATACGCGAGCGCATGGCCAAAATGGCGGCGATACTGATGCGTTTTTGCTGCCCGAACGAAAGCGCCAGCGGCGGCATATCCAGTTCACTTTTGAGGTTAACTGTCTCGATGGCCCAATCAATATTCTTTTGAATCTCTTCCGGTGAATATCCCAAATTCGTCGGGCCAAAAGCAAGTTCCTGTTTCACGGTTGGTGCAAAAAGCATCTGCGAAGGACTTTGAAATACATAACCCACGGTGTGAGCGGATTGGGCAACCGTGGTCTTGCGGGTGTCGAGGCCTTCGATCAATACCCTGCCCCGGGTGGGTTTGAGCAGCCCCAGCGCATGTTTGACCATGGTGGTCTTGCCAGAACCATTGTGCCCCAGAACGGCAATGACGTCCCCGGAATGAACTTCAAAATTAATACCTTTGAGTACTTCGGGGCTGTCTTCATTATAAGAAAAATGCACATCTTCAAATTGAATGAGTGGAGTTTTATCTTCTTTGGGTAATACCACCGGATTAAAAACAGGGGCAGGGTCTTTGCGGGCGCGTTCCATCACAACCGTTGCCGGCAGTTTAATGCGGTGATAATCCACCACGTCCATCAATCCCTTGCTGTCACCCAGGTAGGCGCATTTGCCTTCATCCATATACATGACCAGTTCCGGGTGAATGGAGAGAACATCTTCCACCCGATGTTCCACGATCATCACGGCAATGCCCTCATCCGCCAACTGGCGGAAGGCGTCAAGAGCCTCATGGGCCGAAGCCGGGTCGAGGCTGGCCAGGGGTTCATCTAGCAGCAAGATCCTGGGTTCCATTGCCAGCACGCCTGCCAGGGCGATTTTTTGTTTTTCTCCGCCCGAAGTGCCAAAAGTTTCACGGTCGCGCAGGTAAAGGATGTTCAACCGCTGCAGAGCCTTCTCGGCACGCGGCACAATCTCTTCGCGCGAAATTCCCAGGCTTTCCAGGCCAAAAGCCACCTCATTGAGCACATAACTGCCCAGAATTTGCCTTTCGGGGTCTTGCAGAACGGTGCCCACAGTCTGTGAGATCTCAGCCATTTCCATCTCAGTGATCGATTTTCCGAACATGCGAATACTGCCGCTCATCTCGCCGGTATATGTGTTTGGGATGAGCCCATTGATACAGCGCATTAACGTGGTCTTGCCGCAGCCACTGGAGCCAGCGATGAGCATCACCTGGCCCGGCTGCAGCGAAAAGCTAACTCCATCGAGCGCCAGTTCAGAACGCCGTCGGTATTTAAACGAAAGGTTTTCAACGATTAACGGCAGATCGGTCATTTTTCGACAATTACCTCAACTGTGTCGCCCACCTGGGCCGCCAAATTCTTTGCACCGCTGCCGTTGACAACGGCAATTTCGATGAATCCTTCGCTGTCTACCAATGCTACTAGCTCACCCGGCTGGCGGTGCCCGTACGAGGAAACCAGACCTCTCACTTCGACCCCTTTGAGGCGGAAGGTAATATTTGTGATTCCTTCGACAGCAGAGGCAGGCAGGTTTGTGGTCAGATTGCCAAAGATATCAATTACAGAGATCTGAGCCTTCCAGCCTTTAGCAGTCTTCTCCGGTTTAGGAAGGGAGATCCGTTTCACATCGGTGATGACCGGTCCAAGCTCGGTGAGCACCACGCCGGCAGCCAGGTGCGCCGCGACCGGTGCGAAAATATCTCGCCCGTGAAAAGTATGGCTCACGTCTTGCAGCCAGAAAGCCTGGTTAGTGAGATGCACGAATTTCTTCGGCCAGCCTTTTTGTTCGGCGTCTTCGATGATGGGAGTTAAAAGTCCATTATCCGGGGCCACAAAATACTGCGTGCCAATTTTTGCCGCAATAGCCCGGCGCTGCGTGCCCACCCCGGGGTCAACCACAGCAATATGCACCGTCCCATCCGGGAAAAAAGAATAGGCTCTCCACAGGGCAATGGCGCCTTCATGTACGTTCTGTGGAGCGACCTCATGAGTGATATCCGCGATCTGAACTTCCGGACAAATCTTCCAAATGACACCTTTCATGGTGCCGACAAATCCGTCTTTCGTTCCAAAATCAGTGGTAATAGTTAATATAGGCAAAGGACCCTCCATAATAAATGGAAATGCGTAATCACAGACTTGCGTTCATTTTCACTTCGGTGCATAAATTGTTTAAGATCGAGCTAATTCTGATGATTGGATTTTAACCCATTTTAGAAAATTTATTTGAGAGAGCATGTCTTTAGGGCAGATCCATGATGGTGATAAAAAAAGGGGGTGGAAATAATCACCACCCCAATTTTCATTTTTTTGTAATCTAACTCAATGCGATTAACAATTCAGCCCATTTTGGCGCACAAAACGAATCAAATCGGCACGTTTGGACACATTTAATTTTTGCTTCAGGCTGGCTACATGCCCTGAAATGGTGCGGGGACTGAGATGTAAATCTGCGGCAATATCACTATTGGCGTACCCTTTCACCAATAAACATAACACATCTAATTCTCTGTCGGAAAGCTGTACCGGTAATGTATTGTTATTCATTTTCCTACAACGTTAAATAATATTTCCTCTATTTTACTCTATTTTGTCCTATTTGGATCATTAATACGGGATAAATATTTTCAGTTAAAAACAGGATGTTCAATTTTTTTGACCATAATAGGTTACCCCGCCTTTTTTAGAGGAATCACTCTTCTATGCTGTTGTCTGCAATCACTTTTCGATAGGAATAGCCGCTATCTTTTATTGTGCGTTTCTCGGTAGCAAAATCTACATATACCAAACCGAAACGCTGACTGTAACCGGCAGACCATTCGAAATTATCCAATAAAGACCAGTGGAAGTAAGCTTCAACAGGAATCCCCGCTTCAACGGCGCGTGCCAGGCTGATCAGGTGGCTATGCAGATAAGCGATACGGCGCGCATCATGGATTTTCCCGCCCGCATCCGGCCCATCGGCATAACTGGCGCCGTTCTCGGCAATGAACAGGCTTTTGGGGGCATAAGTGCGGTTCACCCAATCCAACAGGTCATAAAATCCCTGTGGATAAATTTCCCAGTCAAAATCCGTGGTTTCCACCCCCCCGGGAATGTAACGCTGAGCCAATTCCGGCTGATCCGGGTGGGCCGGGTCAGCTTTGACTCGGCTGGGGCTGTAATAGTTGATACCCATTAAGTCAGTGGGGGCGGCAATAACCTCCATATCCCCTGGTTGGATGTACTCTGGCTGGTCTTTCCAGATGCCCATGCGGGTAAAATCAGCGCGCATGTCCGCGGGGTAACCCCTGCCAAACAGCGGGTCGAGCAGCCAGCGGTTGATGAACCCATCCTGAAACCGGGCAGCTTCGCGGTCGGCAGCAGAATCACTGGCAGCGTAGACGGGAGCAGGGTTCATGACGATGCTCACCCTTGCCTCGGGCACGTTGGCACGGATCACCGGTACGGCCAGGCCGTGGGCCAGCAGCAAATGATGGCCTGCCCGTAAAGCGTGCTCCAGGTTTACTTCACCGGGGGCATGCACACCAAAGGCGTAACTGGTAAAAGCCGCGCAGAACGGCTCATTGAGCGTCGTCCACATTTTCACCCGGTCGCCCAAACGGCGCGTCACCACATCTGTGTAATCTACAAAAGCCTCGGCCGTGGCCCGGTTGAGCCAGGCACCTGGCAGCGCGGCCGGCAGATCCCAGTGATACAGGGTGACGACCGGTTTAATGCCTGCAGCGAGCAAACCGTCCACCAGGTGGTCATAGTAAGCCAGACCCGCCTCGTTAATCTTGCCAGTGCCAGAAGGCATCACCCGCGGCCAGGCGATCGAGAAACGATACGCCTGAATGCCCATCTCTTTTATGAGGGCGATATCATCCTTCCAGAGGTGGTAAGAATCTGCGGCCTGATCCCCGTTATCTCCATTAATTATCTTGCCAGGGGTATGTGAGAATGTATCCCAGATCGATTCGCCGCGTCCATCGGTATGCACCGCACCTTCGATCTGATAAGACGAGGTGGATACTCCCCAGAGAAATCCCTCCGGAAATGAATGTGTTTTAGTCATGGTACCTCTCCAAAATTAATTTTAAAGATCACTCGATAATAGCTGTTACAACCACTGCCAATCGGCAAAAGTTCTGGACTCGGTGAGATAGATCTGCTTCAGCGCCGGGGTCAATTGAAAATATTCAGTGTTTGCGCTGCCGGTATCCTCGTTCTCGACCAGCAAGATCACGGCATCCCGGCTCATGATCACGCCGTGCCAGGCATTTCGTTTTACATTATAGGCGTTCATCGGCTCCAGTGAATTCGACTTCACCGATCTTACTCCAGACTCTGCGCCGCCCAGCATCAAAGTGGCCTTCCCTTTTAACAGTACAAAGACCTCATCCGTCTCGAGATGGCGTTCCATGCTAGAGATATCTACGGGAAAGAGATCATCTACATAACACAATGTGGCTACACGCCAATTATTAAACTGGATCAAGGATTTAAACCCCGTCGTGGTAAACCCGGTTACCTCTAAAATGTTTTCCTGCATCTTTTTTCTCTACCTAGAAGGGGTGGCCCCTACCCCAACCAGACCTCAATATGGCTTTCTGAACCGGGTTCCTGGTATGGCGCGATCTTCCCGGTAATTTCTTTTCCATTGATAACAAGGTGAGTGACACCCTTGCAAACATGCTGGGGATTGAACACTGTAATCCGATAAAAAGCTCCGCGGCAGCGCCGGTCAAATGAAAAACCATCCCAATTGGAGGGAATACACGGGTCTATCACCAGCCCGCGGTAATGGGCACGCACCCCCAGAATATACTGGGTGGCCGCCTGATAAGTCCACGAGGCAGTCCCCGAAAGCCAGGAGTTGCGCGCCAGGCCAAACTGCGGGTGTTCATCGCCGAGAATATTTTGCGGATAAACGTAAGGTTCGCATTCGTAAGCTTCGATCTGGCCGTTCTTCCGGGCCGGGTTGATCTGGTCGTAATAACGCCAGGCGCGGTTGCCGTTGCCCAGCATGGTTTCTGCGATCATGGCCCAGGGATTGGTGTGCAAGAAGATGCCGCCGTTCTCTTTGGTACCGGGGGGATAGGTGGTAATGCCGCCCACGCGCGAATCAAAACCATCGTAGCCGGGAGCGCTCAGTTTAATGCCGTTGCTCGTGTTGAGGTGGTCAAAGACACTTTGCATGGCGGTGCGGGCGCGATCTGGTGCGGCAAAACCGGAAAGTACAGCCCAGGATTGGGCGTTGATGTAAATTTGACCCTTACTGTTTTTGCTTGATCCCAGACTGCTGCCGTCTGCATCAAAATAACGCACATACCATTCACCGTCCCAGGCAACTGTTTCGACTCGTTGGCTCATCTGTCGGTGCTCCGCCTGTAACTTCTCAGCTTCTGCGAACTGGCCTGTCTCCTGATAGAGATCGATCATTGCCAGCAGCGCCCGTCCGTACAGATTGGCCGTGAAAAGCGATTCCGCCCCACTGGCTAAATTAACCGTATCGTTCCAATCTGCGAAACCCAGCAGGGGCAGGCCGTGTGCGCCGAGGTGAGCGCTGGTGAAATCCAAGGCGCGCTGGAGGTGATACAGTACGGTACCTTTTTCTAAAGTCAGGCCGGAACAATCCTTATCATAAAAGGGGATCGTCTGCTTCAGATAAGCCAGATCACCCGTTTCTTTCAGGTATTCAGTCACTGCCAGAATGACCCAGAGCGCGTCGTCGCTGTAAAAATGAGGGCGGTCATCCCGTTCCAGAGCATCCCCTTCACTGGCAATCATGTTAAGCGGATTGAACTGGTGCATGGCCGAGCCATCCCGTTTTTGCACGCTCAGCAGTTGATCGATCAGCTTCTGCCCGGCCCTGGCACCGCTAGCCAAAACAGCCAGCACATCTTGAGAAGAATCACGGAAGCCAATACCGCGTGCGCCGTAGCCCAACTGATAATAGGAAAGATAACGCGACCAGGAATGGGTGGTCCAACATTGACGGATGTTGAAGATATTGACCATGCGGTTCAAATCCAGGTCCGGGGTGTTCACCTGGATGGCAGAAAGGCGCTCGTCCCAGGTTTCTTGCAGTACCTGGAATGCCGCTTCCACCTGGTCATCCGTTTGCCAGTGCGCCAATAGTGAATAGACAGCCTTTAGGTTGGCAGCCTGCCCCAGCACGGTGATAAAT
>Ga0182021_10009906_pt1 | contig 11298 bp, 8 predicted proteins | sample 612E3MmetaG_FD_120493 | JGI IMG/M metagenome (GOLD analysis project Ga0182021, IMG submission 120493) | Permafrost microbial communities from Stordalen Mire, Sweden - 612E3M metaG (Illumina Assembly) | ecosystem: Environmental > Terrestrial > Soil > Wetlands > Permafrost | place: Sweden...
CGCTGTTTGAGCGCATCGGTCGCGGTGGTATGGCCGACGTGTTCAAGGCGCGCGTCCAGGGGCCGGCAGGCTTCGAGCGCATCTTTGTCGTGAAGCGCATCCTGCCCCACCTGTCGGACGACCCTGTCTTCACCAAGATGTTCATCGATGAGGCCAAGCTGGCCGCGCGACTCACCCACCCCAACATCGTCCAGGTGTTCGAGCTGGGAGCCGTGGACAACGAGTACTTCATGTCCATGGAATATGTGCGGGGCCGCGACCTGGCGGAGACCATGCGCACGCAGTGGGCGCGGGTTGGTCCGCCGCGTCCCGAGCTGGTGGCCTATGTCGGCCGCGAGATGTGTCGGGCCCTGGCCTATGCCCACGACTTCACGGCCGACGACGGGACCAGGCTGGGGATGATCCACCGGGATATCTCGCCCTCCAACGTCATGCTCTCCACCGACGGTGGGGTGAAGATCCTGGATTTCGGCATCGCCAAGGCTCTCGGCGGGGACAAGGACGAAAGCACCAAGACCGGGACGCTGAAGGGCAAGTTCGCCTACATGGCGCCCGAGCAGACCGTGAGCAACGAGGTCGATCGTCGCATCGACATCTTCGCCACCGGCATCGTGCTGCACGAGATCCTGACGGGCCGCCGGCTCTTCAAGGGCGAAAATGATCTTCAGACGATCGAGAAGGTTCGTCAGTGCGATGTGCCGCCGCCCTCGCTGCACAACCCGCTGTGTCCGCCGGAGATGGACAACATCGTGTTGAAGGCGCTGGCCAAGGATCCGCTCGAACGCTATCAGTCCGCCTCGGAAATGGCCGACGCACTTGACGACATCGTTCACGCCGCCCGCTTTCAGCCTACCCAGTTGGCCCAGCTCATGGGTAGCCTGTTCCCCACCGACACCGGCGTCGAGGCCCGTTCGTCAGGCAGTCAGCGCAGCCAGGCGGGCACCGGCTCGGTGAGCCCGTCACGTTCCAACACGGGTGCACTGCGCCTGAAGGCCACGGGGTCAAATTCCACCACAGGGCGCGCGACTTCGGCCACGGTGCCGCCGGTACCACCCGCCCGTACTGGCTCGTTGCCTCGGACGGCAGGGCTGACGCCGGTGGTGCCGCCGCCCATCCCCGACACTAACCTGCAGCGCAAGTCCTTGCTGGCGCGCAAGTCCACCTGGGCGGTGATGGGATTGGCCTTGCTGGGAGGGGGGCTGTACTGGGCGCAGTCGCGCGGGTTGCTGCATCAGCCGTCCGTGCCGGCGCCGCCGGCCATTGCGCCCGTTCCCCCGTCTTCGCCCAAGCTCGAGACACTCGACCTGGCGATCCAGTCGAATCCGTCGGGGGCGGAGGTTTTCGTCTCAGGCGAGAATGAGGCTCTTGGCAAGACGCCGTTTCGCAAGAAGTTCGAGTACCGCGAGGACAAGTCGACGTTCCTGGTGTTCCGCTTGCCAGGCTATCGCGAGCTGACCCACGAGGTGCGACCCGACTGGTCCGGTTTGGTGGTTCTGGATTCGGTTCCGGGTCAGCCAGCCCCTGAAGTCAAGCCTCCCGTTGCTGCCAAGCCAGGCAAGGGTGAGGGCCCATCCCGACCGAGTCATCGCAAGAGCCGCTCCGGCAAGGGCCACGATCCGTTCGAAGGGGGCGGCAAGCAGCGCCCGAGCCGCAATCTGGGGCGGGCTGAGAACCCATTCTGACGCCATCCTTTCCCGATCACGCTTGCCCCTGTCATGTTCTCCGGCCGTCGGATCGCCGTCGTGGTGCCCGCCTTCAACGAGGCAAACAAGATCGCGCGCACGGTGCGCTCTGTTCCGGGATTCGTGGATCACGTGATCGTGGTCGATGACACCAGCACAGACGGTACCGCGCGCATCGCCCGGCGCAGCCAGAGACGCGGCCTGGAGGTGCTCAGCCACGAAAAGAATCGCGGCGTGGGTGCGGCCATCGCGACCGGCTATGCGCGGGCGCGCTCCCTGGGCGCAGACGTCGCGGCGGTGATGGCAGGGGACTCGCAGATGGACCCGGCGGATCTAGCTGGGCTGGTGAGTGCGGTGGTTTCCGGTCGCGCTGACTATGCCAAGGGCAACCGATTTGCCTGGCCGGGTGTGTGCCGGGTGATGCCGTTGCCCCGGCTGGTGGGCAACTTCGTGCTCTCGCACTTGACCCGGCTGGCTTCGGGCTACACCCACGTCTTCGACTCGCAGTGTGGCTACACGGCCGCGAGCCGACGGGCTCTTGACGCCATCCTGGCTGGCCCGGTGTTTCCTCGTTACGGGTATCCCAACGATCTGTTGATCCGCCTGGCTGCGGTGGGCGCACGCGCTGTCGACGTGCCAGTCCGCCCGGTCTATGGGCCCTCCTGGCGTTCAGGCATCCGTATCTCGCGCATGCTGGGGCCGCTTGGTTTGCTGCTCCTGCGCGCCTTCTGCTTGCGTGTGGGACGCGGTCTCGCGCGACGGCTCTGGCGATCCGAACCTCTAGCTGAGTTGCCTCCGACGTGATCGGCGTCCTGTGCACGTCCTACCCGCGTGGTCCTGACGACCATGCGGGCTCGTTCGTGCGTACGCGGGTGCGTGCGCTCGCGGGCGCAGGACAGGCGGTGGAGGTCATCGCGGCTGGTGTGGGGAGCGCAGGCAGCGAGGGCGACGTGCGCGTGTTACGGATTCCCGCGGCGAGCGCGGCTGATATCTTCTACGCGGGCGGTGCACCCGAGGCCCTCGAGACCGGCGCGCTGGGACAGCGCGTGCGTGCGTGGCTGGAAGCCGCGCATTTCACCGCGCGCATGATGGCGCTGGCCGCGCAGCGCGCCGCCGGGTGGAGCGCGGTCGAGAGCCACTGGCTGGTGCCCTCAGCCTTGGTGGCCTGCGCGGTGGCGCCCCATCTCCGTCATCGCGCGCACGCCCATGGTGGCGACGTGTTCTTGCTCGCGCGCTTGCCCGGCGGTGCCAGTCTGGCCCGCTTCCTCTGTCGCAGTCGGGTCGAGCTGGTGTTCGCCAGCGCGGATCTGCGCGACCGCTTCGCGCGCCTGTGCGGCGACGCTCCGGAGGCACTTGGCGCGCGTACCTGCGTGCAGCCTGCCCCCTACGATTCATTGCTGTTTCGGCCGCGGCCTGCCGGCGAGCACCACAGTCTGCGTCGTCGTCTGCGACTGGAGAGGTTCACGGTGCTGGCGGCGGGACGGCTGGTCCCCATCAAGGGCTACGACGTGCTGGTGCGCGCGCTCGGGCATCTGCCGCCACAGGCTCGGCCAACCTTGGTGATAGCAGGCACAGGCCCGGAGGAACTCCGGCTGCGCCGGCTGGCTTTCGCATGCGCGGTAGACCTTCGCTTGCCTGGCCTGGTCAGTCCCGCAACGCTGGCCGACTGGATGGCTGGGGCCGACCTCTTCGTCCATCCCTGCCGCCTATTGCCCAACGGCCGCAGCGAGGGCGCGCCCCTCGTGGTGCGCGAGGCGCTGGCCGCGGGATTGCCTGTGATCGCCTCGGCGGTGGGCGGCTTGCCCGAGCTGGCCGGCCAGCAGCGCCTCACCCTGGTTGCGCCCGAAGATCCGTCTGCGCTGGCCGCAGAGATTGCACTGGCCATGGCGTGACGCGTCTTATCGACGCAACAAGACGCGCCACAGGGGCCACGGATCATCGAAAATGGCTGTCAGTTAGGTACACGGATTTCACCGGTGGGCGCCCCTAACCCTCCGACTGATGAATCAACCGCAGCAGATGAAGAGCGCCCACGCGCGGAGGTTAGAAACATGGAGACAAGCCTGAAGTCAGCTCCGGTATGGATCGTTCCGGAGGGCCCGCAAGTCGCCAGCGTGGCGGCGTTGGGAAGTGCCGCGAGCCACTCCTCGCGGGGAGCCGACCACCCGAGCCCCGCCAAGCGAGCCATCCCCGGCGTCACGACCAGGGAATATCGGATTCCCAACCTGGCACGCGCCTGCCAGGTCTTGCGCCTGTTCGCATCATCAGAGGATCCTCTCTCATCCTCTGCGGTCGCACGCCGCCTCAAGATGCCGCGCACGACCGTGTTGCGAATCCTGCACACACTTGCTGCCGAAAGGTTTTTGCAGCGGCGCGGGTTCGATTTCGTGGCCAACCCCGAGCTGCACACGGGGCTGCGTTCGAGAGCAGAAACCGCCCTTTGTGCTGCGGCGGTGCCGGTGCTGAACGACATCGCGCAACTCACGGGAGAAACCGCATGTCTCGCTCTGCTGGCCGGAGACAAGGCCCTGGTGGTCGAGACCTGCGACAGCGCTGGCGTCCCGCGCGTGGGCAACGGGACGGGCGTGGCAATGGACCTGCATTGCTCTGCGTTCGGGAAGGTGTTCCTGGCCTTTGGGCCGCGGGCATCTCTGAATAGAATTCTGGGCAGCGCGCCACTTCAGGCACGAACCCCGCGCACCCTAGCCACAGCCGAGGGGCTTGCGGCCGAGTGCAGTTGGATCGTCCGGCAGGGCTATGCCGTGGACAACGAGGAGTACGAAGAGGGCGTGCGCTGTCTGGCCGCGCCGGTCTGGGCCAATGGCAGTGTGCTGGCGGCAGCCATAGGCGTGTCGGCCCCGGCGGCCACTTTCACTGAACAGCGAGTCTCGGACGTCGCGGTGCTGGTACTGCAAGCGGCGAAGAAGCTCTCGGGGACGCAGATGTAGCGAACGAGCGGGTAGAGCCAACAGGCGGCGGCTTGCGCAGGCAGCGCCGGGCCGGTTCCTGCGAAGCCTACCGGTCTGTGCCGCGCCTTCCTGCGGTATGACCCGCAGACAAAGCCTGCTAGAGTTCGCCAGCGGATGTTCATTCTTGTCGCTATTCTGGGTCTCGCGCTGCTCATCGTGCTGCACGAGGCAGGTCATTTCATGGTTGCTCGCCTGTGCGGGATGCGGGTCGAGAGATTCTCGATTGGATTTGGAAAGGCAGTCGCGTCCTTCAAGCGTGGTGACACGGTCTATCAGATCGCACCCATTCCACTCGGGGGCTTCGTGCAGATCACGGGGCTGAACCCGCACGAGGAGTTTGATCGGAACGATCCCTACGTCTATCCCAACCGGCCGCGTTGGATGCGACTTTCGGTTCTGGTGGCAGGGCCGGCAGCGAACTACCTGACCGCCTTCTTGATCGCCCTGGTCGTCAATCTCGGATATGGCCAGACCACGGGAACCACGACCGTCGAGGAAGTGGTTGCCGGCAGTGCGGCCCAGGCAGCGGGACTTCGCGCCGGCGACGCCCTGGCGGAGATAAATAACAAGTCGGTGTCTGAGCCGTCAGCGATTACCAAGATCATTCGGGGATCAGGCGGCGCACCCGTGACCGTGAAGGTGATGCGGGGACAAAGCCCAGTAACGGTCACGATGGCTCCCCGCAAGGATCCCTCCAGCAGTGTCTACATGATCGGGGTCAAGTTCGGCGTGGTGCGCGCGCGTGGGCCTGTGGCCTCGGCGATCAAGGAATCGGCGTTACTGCCGGTAGCGGTGGCCGCCGGCATCCTGACCAACCTGTGGGATCTCGTCTCCGGCAAAGTGAAAGGCGGGCTGACCGGACCGGTGGGGATCGCGCGTGAGATGGCCAGCGCAGCCCAGCAGGGCGCCAGCAGATTCCTCGAAATCGTCCTGCTCATCTCGGTCGCGTTGGCGGTATTCAACCTGCTCCCCATTCCAGGGCTCGACGGAGGTAGGGCTGTCTTCTTGGGCGTTGGCGCGGTACGCAGGCGCGATGTCAACCCCTTGCTCGAGGCAAAGATTCACATGGTCGGCATCATGCTGCTCATGGGCCTTCTGGTCGTGGTGACCTTCGGCGATCTGAAGCCCCTGGTTCGCAAGCTGTTCGGCTAGTCGGCCAGAGGGGTTCGATGCATCGGCGCCAGACGCGCATTCACCGCGGGCTGGTTGGTGAACGGAAACTGGTGGGTTCACGCTATATGTCCGAGGCCGATTTGCGGCACGAGTACGAGGCCGAGATTGCGCCGCGAACCGAGGCGGCGCTCCGCCGCATCCTTGGGCAGGTTGTGTTTTCGTCGGGCAGGCCACGACGCGCGCTTGACCTGGGCGCCGGCACGGGAGCGGCGGGCCGGGCGCTTCGAGTTTGCTTCGGCGAAGATGTCGAGCTTGTGGCAGTGGACAAGGTGCCCGCGCCCGGGATTCTGGTTGCCGACGTGCTTCGCGGAGTGCGTCCCTCGGGCGTCAGCGGCTGCTTCGATCTGATCATGGCCGCCCACCTGCTGAACGAGCTGAGCGAGAGGCTGGACCTCGACGGGCGGGCTCGCCTGGTGGCGGGCTGGTGCCGCGATCTGCTGGAGCCGGATGGGACGTGCATCGTGATCGAGCCGGCTCTGCGCGACACCTCGCGGGCGCTGCTGGGTGTGCGCGATCGGTTGCTGGCCGCCGGACTTCGGGTGGCGGCGCCTTGTTTTTGCCAGACGGCCTGTCCTGCGCTGCAGCGCGAGCGTGACTGGTGCCACGACAGCGCCGAGGTCCTGGTGGCCGGTCGCTCGCGCGTGGACTTCAGTTATCTGGTATTGCGCCGGTCCACTGCCACCGACATCGACACCGACCGGTACCGCGTGGTCAGCGACCCCATCAAGGACAAGGGTCGCCTCCGCTTCTTCGTCTGCGGCGTCACCGGCCGCTTTCAACTCCTGCGCCTGGATCGAGATCGCTCAGCCGCAAACCAGGCCTTGGATCAAGCCCACCGGGGCGACATCGTTGTCCTGCCCAACGCGCCTATGCAAGACGACGGCATCCGGGTCATCGCCGACACCGCCGTCGGAACTGTGTAGTCGCGTGGGGAGCCGGCGGCGCACCATCGCGGGATGGGTTGGGAACCCTTTCAGGTTTCCTACATCAAATCGCTACGTGCCGGACGAGTAGTCGTCCTGGTACTTCACCTGCTCGGGTGTGAGCTTGTCGATGCGGATCCCTTGGGTGCCGAGTTTGATGGCAGCCAGCTCTTGATCCTGCTCCGGGGACAGTTCGTACACCGCCGGCTTCATGGTCTTGCCGTCGCGGGCCAGCTTGCACAGGGCCAGGTACTGGTTGGCAAACGACATGTCCATGACTTCGGACGGGTGCCCTTCAGCCGCGGCCAAATTGACCAGTCTGCCTTGGGCCAAGATGTAGACGCGGATGCCGTTCTTGAGAACGTACTCTTCGTTGGCGAAGCGGATCTCGCGCTTGCCCTTGGCACGCGCCTCGAGGTCGACCAGGTTGATCTCGCAGTCGTAGTGGCCGGTATTGCACACCAGCGCGCCTTCCTTCATCACGTCGAAGTGCCGGCCCACGATGACGTCCTTCATTCCGGTCGCGGTGATGAAGATGTCGCCCAGCTTGGCCGCCTCGTCCATGGGCATGACCCGGAAGCCGTCGAGAATGGCCTTGAGCGCTGCCGTGGGCTTGATCTCGGTGACGATGACGTTGGCGCCCAGGCCGCGGGCGCGCATGGCCACGCCCTTGCCGCAGTGGCCGTAGCCCGCCACCACGAAGGTCTTGCCTGCGATGAGCACCGATGAAGCGCGCAGAATGCCGTCCAGTGATGACTGGCCCGTGCCATACACGTTGTCGAAGTCCCACTTGGTCTCGCTGTCATTGACTGCGATGACCGGGTAGAGCAGCTTGCCCGCCTTGGCCATGGAGCGCAGACGGTGCACGCCGGTGGTGGTCTCTTCGGTGCCACCGATGACCCCCTTGGCCAACTCGCGGTGACGGTCGTGCACGCTGAAGATGAGATCGGCGCCGTCATCGAGAGTCAGCGTCGGCTTCATCTCCAGGGTCTTGTCGATGCACCAATAGAATTCGTCCTTGGTCAGGCCGTGCCAGGCATAGATGGATGTGCCCTCGGCGGCCAGGGCAGCGGCCACGTCGTCCTGGGTGGAGAGAGGATTGCAGCCGGACCACGACACCTCCGCACCAGCCGCCAGAATCGTGCGGATGAGCACGGCGGTCTCCTTGGTGACGTGAAGGCAGCCCGCGACCTTCATACCGGCCAACGGCTTGGTCTTGCGGCCTTCCTCGCGCAGGCGCAGGAGCACCGGCATGCGGCTCTCGGCCCATTCGATGCGCAAATGGCCGGCATCGGCCAGCTTGGGATTGGCGATCTTGAAGTTGGACATGAGGCCGGAAAAGCTACGAGTCCCACCATGCTTCGTCAAGCGGATTGGCCCCTGCACGTGTTTTTGCGCCCTGGGCGGGCTACAATGTCGGCGATCATGGCCGAGGTGGACCCTTCCCTGTCCGACACGACGCCGCACACGCCATCAGGGAGCGCGGCTACCGGGGCGACCGAGCGATTCGATCCGCTGGTCGGGACCGTCCTGGCCGAACGCTATACGATCGTTCGCAAGATCGGCGAGGGCGGCATGGGGGCGGTGTATGAGGCGCGCCACGCCATCATCGGCAAACGGGTGGCGGTCAAGGTCTTGCTGGAGAAATTCCTGGAGAACCAGGAGCTGATCGCCCGCTTGTTGCAGGAGGCGCGGCTGGCCAGCTCCATCGGTCACGAGAACATCGTGGACGTCACCGACTATGGCACCACCAGCGATGGTCGCGCCTTCGTGGTCATGGAGTTTCTCGACGGCGAAGCCCTGGCCCAACTGGTGATGCGTGATGCGCCTCTGCCCGTGGAACGGAGCCTCAGCATCGTCCGCCAGGTTTGCAGCGCGCTCTCGGCAGCCCACGCCAAGGGCATCGTCCACCGCGACGTGAAGCCCGAGAACATCTACCTGGTACGACGGGGTGACATCGACTTCGTGAAGGTGGTGGACTTCGGCGTGTCCAAGGCCGTGCACTCGCGCGATGAAGGCGTGGACATGCAACGCCTGACCCGCACAGGGACCGTGCTGGGCACGCCTCTGTATATGTCGCCCGAACAGGCTCGCGGCGGTGACGATGTGGACCACCGGGCCGACATCTGGAGTGCGGGGCTGATGCTCTATGAGTGCCTGACCGGCGAAGTCCCCTTTCGCGCCAACAACTACTTGGGCGTGATCTCGCAGGTGCTCACGCAGGAAACCGTGCCGCCGTCGCAGCTTCGGCCCGAGCTGGGCATACCCGCCGCAGTCGACCGCGTGGTCATGCGCGCGCTCGAGAAGGACCGCGACAAGCGCTACCAGCAGATGGCGGAGTTCGAACACGATGTGGAGCGACTGCTGGCCGGGGATTCCACGGTCGGCTTGCGTGAGGCAGCCGAGCCCAGCCCGGCGCCTGCCGGGCATCGTCTGCGCTGGCCGCTGGCAGCGCTGGGCGTGTTGGCCCTGGGTGCAGCGATCGCGGTGGCGTTGGCGGGCGGCGGTCCGCAGACGCCGGCCCCGGTAGCACCCGCGCCGCCCGAGCCGGTGTTGCCTGGGACTCGACCGGCGGCTACGCTGGTTGCCCAACCGGCCTCCTCCGCTGTTGCGCCGACGCCGACGACGCCCGAGCGCGGCCGGCGCGTGGCCAAGTCCCATGGGTCTCGCGTTTCCGGTGCTGCGGCTACCGGCCCAATCGAGCCAACCAAGAAGTCCAAGGCTGACGACAAGGTCGCGCCCTCTCCTTACCAGAGTGACAAGTGAACCGGATCGTGCCTGCCTCTCCTGGAAGGCCCTCAACTCGACGATCACGTGCACTCTTGCTCGCGACCTGGCTGGTGGGGTTCTTCGCCGCAGGCACGCTGGCGCACGCGCAAGCTGCCGATCCCGCCACGCAGGCCCGGCAGCACTACGAAGCGGGCGTCGGTCTGTTCGAGGCGGGCAACAAGGAGCAGGCTCTGGTCGAGTTCCAACTCGCACACGACCTTTCGCCCAAGAAGGAAAACCGATTCATGATCGCGCAGTGCCAGTACCACCTGGGCCTGCTCAAGCAGGCACGCGCAAGCTACCAGGAGTTCTTGGCGCAGGCGTCGAGCGGGGAGCTGACTGACATCGCCCGCCTGCGCATCGAGGCCATCAACCACCGGCCCGGTATCGTCGTCATCAACACCGTGCCCGACCAGGTGCAGGTCCGCATCGAGGGTGAAGGCCAGGTCTTCACCGGCGACGCGCCCAACGAGTTTCGCGTGCCGCGCGGCCGCTACCGGGTGACGGTGGCCAAACCCAATTTCGCCAGCCAGGACCGGGACATCGCCATCGACGTGGCTGAGACCAAACCTCTCTTCTTCAAGTTGGACCCCATTCCGGCGCGCCTCGAAATCCGCACCGTGCCCCGCAACGCCACCCTCTATGTGCGGGGCAACCGCACGCAGAACCCCTACGCGCAAGACGTGGAACCAGGGAGCTACGAAGTTTACGCCGAGGCCAACTACTATCTTCCCCGTCACGACACGGTGTCGCTGGTGCCGGGACAGCAGCTCAAACTCGATTTCCCTCTGGTCTACGTGCAGCGTTCAGGACGGCCCGAGCTGATTGGTTTCTGGATCGGGATCTCCGCGGTGGGCGGCGGAATGGCCGTAGCCACGCGGCTCGCTGCCAACAAGGCCGGAAACCTGACCCTGATAGCCGCCGGCGCCCTGGCGGGTGGCATCGGCGCGTTCGTGATCTCGGCGGCTTTGGTTCCTAGCTACATCAGGGACAACCTGGCCCTGTTCCGCATCGGCGCCGGTTGGATCGGCGATCTGGAAGGGCTTTCCCTGGGCCTGGCGCTCACGAAAAACCTTTCCGGGGCCTGGCTGGGAGGTGTGGCGGGCCTCGGCCTGGGCTCGGTGGCGGGCTGGTGGCTGGACGACCACGCACCCAACTACGGTCGCGTGGCCATGATCCAGAGCGGAGCGTTCCTGGGTGCGCTGGCGGGGGTGCTAGCAATTCCGGCTACGGGATTCGCCTTGCAATACACCACGAGCACCACCAACCCAGACGGTTCGGTGACCAAAACGCCGACGATACACAAGGACCGCGCCGGCTGGGGCATGCTGGCTGGGATGAACGCGGGGTTGGTCGCAGGGCTGGCGCTTGCCTACTTGCCGGACCAACGGAACTACGGGCCAAGTTGGCAGCGGATCATGCTGATCGACCTCGCTGCGGTGGCTGGTGGTTTCACCGGCGCGCTCGTGCAGATGTGTGTTTCAGGCCAAGACAATGGGTTCTGCGCCAACGCCGAGATCGGTCCCAAGATGGCCCGCTATGCCCTTGCCGGAAGCGCAGTCGGCCTGGCGACCGGCTTGGTCCTGACCTGGAGGTACGACAAACACAACGACAATGTCGCGCAAGGGCGCTCGGCGCGCGGGGTGCCGTTGCCTGGGGCGCTGCCAGTGCAGACCCCCGACGGCCGCTGGGCACTGGTTCCTGGCCTTGTGTCGCAAGGCCAGTTCTAGGTCTATTGAGACGGGAAAGGTGACTGTGCGGTCGTTGCCGGCTCGCGGCCAG
>Ga0182021_10009907_pt1 | contig 11296 bp, 7 predicted proteins | sample 612E3MmetaG_FD_120493 | JGI IMG/M metagenome (GOLD analysis project Ga0182021, IMG submission 120493) | Permafrost microbial communities from Stordalen Mire, Sweden - 612E3M metaG (Illumina Assembly) | ecosystem: Environmental > Terrestrial > Soil > Wetlands > Permafrost | place: Sweden...
CGACCGAGAGGCCATCGTCGCAGCGGTGCAAGAACGTCTCGGCTCGCGATGGATCGGGGCGCGTCTACCCGTGAACGACGCGCAGCGGCAACTGGGCATCACGTCGGGCACCTGGAGCACCCTCAAAGTGTGGGGCCTCGTTGCCGCTGTTCTGGCCTCGCTGGTCGCGCTGATCGTATTGATGGGCCTGCTGCTACACCCAGTGTTCACGGTGCCGGCGGGATTTGCCCTGGGTGCATGGCTGTGTCGCAAGGGCCTGACGGGGCTGCGCGACGCTACGGCCGTGGCCAACACTCCCACCGCCAAGGTCGGCAGTGCCGCCCTAGGCCTGGTCGAGCTCGAGGAACGCGCCGTCACCGACGCGCCCGTGCTGGCCGGCGTCACGGGCCGGCCCAGCGTGTGGTGGGACGTGGCTGTTCATCTCTGGTACGACGAGGGCCGCGGCGATGGCCAATGGCGCCAGGTCGCGGCGCGCTATGGCGGAACCGTCGGCGTGGTCGATCTTCAAGACGACAGCGGTACGATCCCCATCTGGCTCCCAGGCGCCACCCTTCTGCTCGAGGTCCAGAGCTGGGAATCGGGCAAGGACACGCTGCCTACGTCGGGCATGGCGCTCCTCGATGAACTTGGTTTCTCGTGGACGGGCAATCGCCACATGCGTGTCACCGAGAGTTGCGTCCAGGCGAACCAGACGCTCTATGTGCTGGGCACACTCGACGAACGGCGCAACCTGCCGACGGCCTCCGAGGCCAACGCACTGGAACGCGCCTTGCTCTCGATTCGTACCGGGCAATGGCGGCGCGCGCTGGTCGACGCCGTTCCCGAGCCCGTCCGCATGGTCGTCGCGGTGCTAATCGGCTTCCTCGGTATGGTCACGGAGGTCGGTCACGGGAGGGAGCGTGCCGATCGGGTCGACCTGGCGTTGCCGCCGGCGATCGCCCCCACTGCCCTGCTGGTCTGGAAGGGGCGCGGCGGGCGGCCGTTCGTGGTCTCGAACCGACCGGAACGCGCGGCGCTTGCCGCATTGCGCCAGCGGTCGCTGTGGGTGTTCGGCTTCGGCGCCGCCGCGCTGTGCTTCACGCTCTTCCAGCTTGTCGATCTTCTTTGGAGGAAATGATCATGGCCTGGTTAGCTGTTTTCGTGCTCGCGGTCGTGATCGTGGCCTTCGGCGTGGTCGCGCAGGCGGTGTCGCTCTACAACGGGCTGGTCCAGGTCAAGCACCAGGTCGACCAGGCCTGGTCCAATATCGACGTGCTCCTCAAGCAGCGGCACGACGAATTGCCCAAGCTGATCGATGCGGTCAAGGCGTACATGACTCACGAGAGTGGGCTGCTTGAGAAGGTGACCGACCTGCGCACGCGTGCCCAGGCGAGCGACCTGGGTGCCCCGCGGCTGACGGCAGAGGAGGCGCTCTCTCAGGGCGTGTCGCAGCTGCTCGCGGTGGCCGAGAGCTACCCACAGCTTCGCGCCAGCGAAGTCTTCATGGACCTGCAGAAGCGCATCTCCGCCCTGGAGGAACAGATTGCGCACCGGCGCGAGTTCTACAACGCGGCCGTCAATATCAACAATGTCCGCATGGAGGAGTTTCCAGACCGATTGCTCACCCCCTTTGCCGGGCTCGTCGTCAGACCCCTGTTCGAGTCCAAGGAGGCCGAGCGGGAGGACATCGACGTGGCGGCTCGGCTGCGCCTGAGGAGCGGCTCTTGACGCGACGAGTGTGCAATGCCAGGGTCGATTTCATGAAAGATCCTTGTAGGTTTGGGCGGATGCGTCGGGAGTGGATTCACCCCACAGTCGATAGCCACCGACAAAGGCGGCCGACTGGACGGACTCGATAGGGAGGACAGATGCGGTGCTCCTGATACCGGCCGGTGTGCGTATGCAAAAATGTCTTGCCGCATGCCCGGACTCCAATCGTTTGAATGACTTGATTCGCTCTTGGCTGTCTTGGCTGCTACTCGCCGCGCTGACAGCGTCAAACGCTTTCGCCGCCAGTCCTTTGGATTTGGACCTGCCGAGCCTGGATGCGCTGGTCGACTACCGCCCCAAGATTCCGTTGCGCGTGTACACAAGTGATGGCGTGCTGATTGGCGAGTACGGCGAGCGACGTGAATTCGTCGCCATCAAAGACATCCCGCTGATCCAGAAGCAAGCCCTGCTTGCCATTGAAGACGCACGTTTTTACGAGCATGGAGGCGTCGATTACAAGGGCGTTGCGCGGGCGCTGATCGCTGACCTGACCGGCGGCCTCAAACAGGGCGCCTCCACCATCACGATGCAAGTGGCACGCGACTTCTATTTGACAAAGGAAAAGCTGTTTTCGCGCAAGCTCACTGAAGTGATGCTGGCCTACAAGATAGAGCGCACGCTGTCCAAGGATCAGATCCTGGAGCTCTACATGAATCAGGTCTACCTGGGTCAACGTGCGTATGGATTCAGCAGTGCCGCGCGGGTGTATTTTGGGAAGTCGCTGAAGGAACTGAGCCTGGCGCAAGCCGCCATGCTGGCCGGGCTGCCCCAGGCGCCCAGCACGGTGAACCCGGTGGTCAACCCCAAGCGCGCCCAAGTCCGCCAGCGCATGGTGCTCAAGCGCATGCACGAGCTGGGGTACATCACGGAAGTCCAGCTGGTCAAGGCGCAGGCAGAGGACCTGCATGTGCGCATGGATGGTCAGACCTTCAGCAACCATGCACAGTATGTTTCGGAAATGGTGCGACAGACGATGGCCGCGCAGTACAACGATGAGACGTACACCCGTGGGATCAATGTCTTCACGACGCTCATCAGCGCCGAGCAAGACGCCGCGTATGAAGCGGTGCACCACAACGTGCTCGAGTTTGATAGGCGCCACGCGTACCGCGGACCAGAGGGCTTTGTGGTGTTGCCGGACAATTTGACCGCGCGCCGCAAGGCCATCGAGTCTGCCCTGCAGCAGCACCCCGCCAGTGACCAGATGCTAGCCGCTGTAATCCTTTCCATCACACCCCGCAGGCTCCGTGCCACGCTGGCCAATGGCGAGGAAATCGACCTCGCTGCAGACAAGTTGCGCTGGGCCACCGGTGCGCTTGGCCCCAAAGCTTCACCTGAACTCCGCCTCAAAGTTGGCTCGATCATCCGACTCGGGCACGATGGGAAAGGGTTGTGGAACCTGGCTCAGGTGCCGAATGTCGGTTGCGCCTATCTGTCGCTGAACAATCAGACCGGCGCCTACCGGGCGCTTATCGGTGGATTTGATTTCAATACGAGCCAGTTGAACCATGCCACGCAGGCTTGGCGCCAACCAGGCTCCGCCATCAAGCCGTTCATCTATTCAGCAGCCCTGGAGAAGGGCTATTCACCCGCCACCCAGGTCGACGATGCACCTCTCACTTTGACCAGCGCAGAAACGGGCGGTCAACCTTGGTCACCGAGGAATGATGACGACGTCTACGACGGGTCCATCACCCTGCGCCGCGCTCTGGCCCACTCCAAGAACGTCGCGTCCGTCCGGCTTTTGCGCGCAATCACCGTTCCCTACGCCCACGACTTTCTTCAGCGCTTCGGTTTTGACAGCAACAGGCAGCCACTCAGCTACGCACTGGCGTTGGGAACTGGTGCTGTCACGCCGCTGCAAATGGCTGGCGCGTATTCAGTCTTTGCCAATGGCGGCTATCGAATCACGCCCCACTTGATACAGAAGGTCGTGGACACACGCGGCAACGTGCTATTCGAAGCCAAGCCGGAGGTCATCGCCAACGAGAGCGAACGCGTATTGGACGCACGTAACGCATTTGTCATGACCAGCATGCTGCACGAAGTCACTGTCAGCGGCACCGCCGCGGCGGCGCAGAGACTTGGGCGTACCGACTTGGCCGGCAAGACTGGCACAAGCAGCGATGCTGTGGATGCGTGGTTCGCAGGCTCCAGCGGCGACATCGCAGCCGTCGCTTGGATGGGATATGACGAGCCACAGTCCTTGGGAGGCCGCGAGTTTGGTGCGACGTTGGCGTTGCCAATCTGGATGGATGTCATGCGGGTTGCACTCAAAGGCAAGCCCCAGCTGACCAAGCTGCCGCCAGCCGGCCTGTCTCAAGTCGATGGCGACTGGATGTACGACGAATTCCAGAATCAGGCTGCGGTTCGAGCGATTGACTTGGAGTCCCTGGACCGCCCGAAAGACCTACTGATTGAACGCGACAGCAAGTAAGCCGTGCCAAGGCGGTTTCACCGTGAACAAGAACCGCCGACGTATGCGGACCGCCGCTGCGCGGCAAGCCGCTTCGGGCTACGCCCTCCGCGTCTCACCGCGCAGCGACAGACTTTCACCACTCCCTGGGACATTACCCCTGAGACATAACCTCGATCGTAGTTGTAGGCCAAGTAGTCCGCCTCGGTCGGGGTCGCATTCGCGTTGACGTTTAGGTTCTCAGTTGGTCGGCGGATATCGCTGCGAAGGCATGGACTGCAGCGAGTGCCGCATTTGCTTCCCGACTCGAAATCGCTCAACACTACGGCTTTAGTGTCGAAATCCAGAAGGGAGCGATCCTTTGACCGCCTCCAAGAGCCCTGCCCCCCTTCGATGCTCGCCGTGAGTACAGAACCTATGTCCTATCTAGACGCCGAGCCGACCCTGATTGACGACACAGATTCCGACAGCCCGTGGGGCCGCTTTCGGGAGCGTGATTCACGCCGCTGCCTGGCCGATCTGCGGGAAGCGTGCCAAGGAAGCATTCCCGTCACGATCTTCGCGCCACGCGGTAGGTCCATGATCGGTTCGATCTGGGCGATCGATGACGTGAACAAGATTCTCCACTTCAAAATTGAGTCCAACGGCACGCACTTCTCCGAGATTCTGGGCTCGCACGCACCCTGGGCGGTCTTTTACCTCGGCGAGGTAAAAGTGCAATTTGCACTGCTCAACGCTTGCATGTCCGGCCACGCGAAGCTCGGAATCATGCGCACAGACATTCCCATTGCCGTCTATCGGCTCATACGCCGACGAGAATCCCGCCTGAGCGGAGTGTCCAAACCGTTGGGCACAATTCGGATACGAGCGGTGGTTGCCGACGAAGGCGACGCGGAGCCCGGTCGCATGCCGCTTGCGGACATCAGTGCGGGCGGATGTGCGTTCTTGCGGCAAAACGGCGAGCCCAGGCTCGCCATAGGCACGATGCTGGAGCGGATTGAGGTCGAACTCTTCGGAGAGGTCGCGTTCGGTTCGGATGCGAAGATTATGAATATCACGGCAGATGCGCACGATCCGTCTTTGGTGCGTGTCGGTGCCGCATGGTCCAGACTGGAAGTGGCCGGACTCGATCTACTGCGTCAATGGACCCAGCGCGGACAGTGTCGGCGCGACTTCATATCGCTCAAATTTGATCTTTGATCGGACGCTGAATTCAGCAAGGCAGAAGAAGCATTCTGCCGGCGTAGGAGGAGTTGTAGCTGTGGGTCGCTTTGGCAACGAACAACCCACCCCGCGAGCCCAACCAGACGGCGCTTTGCACGAGGCAATGCAGGACTAATGGACTAATTGCCCGATTGTTACCTGACGCACCTCATCACCGACACGGCGGACGGCCTGGATCTGAGCGCCTTCCACGCCCACTACGACAAGGACGGCCCGCGCGACCAGTCACTTCACCCGGCGACGATGCTCAAGGTGCTGGTGTACGAATACGCCAGGGGCGTGTTCAGCTCCCGAAAGATCGCGCGCACGAGGACGTGGCGTGTTTACGCCGATTTCATCTTGAGCCATATGCCGGCATTTCGGTGAGCCAGCTAACTGCTGTCTAGATTCAAGCCTGACGTGGCACGCAGCTCGATTGACGCGGCCGAGACGGTGGTCGGCGCGTGGCTCAGAAAGGCGTCGGCGGCACACTGGCGTGCAGAATCAACGCTCGGATATTGACCAGTGCCGCGGCCAGCGTGACCGGCGCGACGTGTCCGGATCCAGGAGCAGCATCTAGCCCAAGGCAAGGAGCAGCCGAATGTCCCGGACCGTCAAATGGATTTGCGATCCAAGTGCAGACCATCGAGCGAGGGCGTGGCGCGGGGGTCCAATACAACAGCAGTTCCGATGTTCGACAATCGGCGTAGCGGCCCGCCCTAACCAGTTGATGCACCGGCCTTGCTATAGCCGCGAATGCCGCAGAAAGTTGCCGGCTGTTCGCGGCGCTTGCGACGGCTCAGTCGCTGATTCTTCGCTGTTAGCCTCGGAAGTAACCCGCTCAGTGCCAGCGTGTCGTGCACGGCCGCGCGAACCAGCAGGAACGTCGTGAGCGCGACGCTGCCGCCCAGCACGGCCAGTGCGCCGAGCGCGACCCTCGCTTTGATCGACTGCAGCGGATTTGCCGTCATTTGGTGCAACCAACGGGCGTTCCGGTCGACTGAGTATTGGCCAACCGTGTTTATCGACAACGGCGCGCCAAATGTGAAGCCTTCCGCCCTCGTCGGCGATATCGTGGCCTCTGGCTGGACATTGCGGCCGCAGCCGTCGATGGCCGCAGTTCAATGTTGGCGCGTACCATCCAACGATGAATCGTTCGATCCTGTGGCCAGGAAACAGCCCTACATGCAGCATGGGTGAACGCGTCAATTCTCGCTGTTGGTGGCGACTGGCCATCGGGCTCATCGGCGCAGGCATGCTGATGTGGTCGATCGCAGCCGGCTCCGCAGCGCTGCCGAGCCGACCACTGATAGTAGGAAGCGAACAGAACTACCCACCCTTTGCCGTCGGCATGTCCGACCAGACCGCCGACGGCTTCACCGTGCAGCTCTGGAAGGCGGTGGCGGCAGAACAGGGCCTCGACTACGAAATCCGGGTTCGACCGTTCGCGGACCTGTTGCAGGATTTCAAGGCCGGCACCGTGGATGTGCTGATCAACCTCGCGCAATCCGACGATCGTCGAAGATATGCCGACTTCTCGGTAACCCACGTGGCCGTCGGCGGGGCCATCTTCATTCGAGACGAAGAGGCTCGAATCACATCTGAATTGGACTTGACCACAAAGTCCATTATTGTGATCAAAGGTGACCTGGCTCACGACTACGCGCTGAGCAAGGGCTGGAAGTCCCAACTCGTGCTGGTCGACAACGCTGAGCAAGGATTGCGCCTCCTTGCTTCGGGGGCACACGATGTGATGCTACTGGGCAAGTTGGTCGGGTTGCAGACAATCCGTGAACAGCACCTGACCGGGGTTAAGGCCCTCAAGGCTGACCTGGGGTTCTCACAGAATTTCGCTTTCGCGGTCCACAAGGGTGATGCGGATCTCCTGGCCCGTATCAACGAGGGCCTGGCCGTGGTCAAGGCCAACGGCGTGTATGACCGACTCTACGAAAAGTGGTTTGGCGTCTATGAGGTCAAGCCGACCGGTTTCAGAGCGCTGGTTCCCGCTCTTGCCGCCGCGTTGGCGATACTGACAGCCGGTTGGGCAACGCTCTATGTCCGGCGGCGCCAGCGCGATCGCCGCGCCGAGGCCCGGCTCAGGGTCAGTGAAGAGCGCTGGAATCTGGCGCTGGAAGGCGCAGGAGACGGGGTGTGGGATGCGGACCTGGTTGCCGGCGTGACCTGGTATTCCCGGCGATGGAAACAAATTCTGGGGTACGAGGATGACGAGATCAGCACGGACCCGAGTGAATGGAGCAAGCGAATCCACCCTGACGACATCACCCGCGTGATGAACGACAACGAGACTTGCCTGACGGGCAACACAGACCGCTTCGCCAGCGAATTCCGGATGCAGACCAAGGACGGCAGCTGGATTTGGATTCTGGACCGCGGCAAGGTCGTGCGTCGAGGCAAGGATGGGCAGGCCGAACGAATGATCGGCACGCACACCGCGATCAGCGAACGAAAGGTCATCGAAGAGGCGCTGCGAGAAAGTGAGGAACGCCTGCAACGCGCGCTCGATGCCTCGCACCTTGCACTTTGGGACCTCGATCTGGCAACGGGCGACATCTTCCTGTCCGAAGCCTGGTCGGAAATGCTCGGCGGCAATCGCCAGCCGACGCGCACGAACTTCGATGCGCTCAGTCTGCTCGTGCCCGACGAAGACCAATCCCGGATCGCGAAGGCCATGGGCGACACCTTGCGCGGAGTGACCTCAAGCTACGCGGTTGAGCACCGTGTGCGCCGACCGGACGGTCAAGCGCTGTGGATACTCAGTCAGGGGCACGTGGTCGAACGCGATGGCGAGGGCCACGCTCGGCGTGCCGTAGGGACCAACAGCGACATCACCGAGCGGCATCTTGCGCAGACAACTCGGCAGAGGTTGGAGTCTCGCCTTCGCGAGGCGGAAAAACTGGAGGCCATCGGCACCTTGGCAGGTGGGATCGCCCATGATTTCAACAACATCATGGCGGCGATCCTTGGCAATGTCGCGCTTGCCAGGCAAGACATCGGATCAACTCATCCGGTGCAGACGCATCTTGCGCAAATTGGCAAGGCGGGACAGCGTGCGCGAAGCCTGGTGCAACAGATCCTGGCATTCAGCCGAAACGAGCCCGGCGAGTTGGTCAGCCGATCGCTTCAACCCATCGTCGAGGAGACCGTGGCAATGTTGCGATCGATAGTGGGCTCGAACGTGCTCGTCCGCACAGTGCTACCGGAGCACCCAATTCGTGTCCTCGGCGACACGACCCAACTACAGCAGGTTTTGTTGAATCTGGGCAGCAACGCAGCTCAGGCCTTGCCGGATGAAACCGGCGTGATCGAGTTCGGACTCGAAGATGTGTCGTTCGCGGACGGTGAATTGCGCTTACCGGCCGGTTTGGTGCCTGGGCCGTACGCACACCTCTGGGTGAGCGACGACGGCACTGGAATGGACGAGGAAACGCTGAACCGAATCTTCGAGCCCTTCTTCACCACCAAACAAGTTGGTCGAGGTACAGGACTGGGTCTTGCCGTGGTCCATGGCGTCATGGAGTCGCATGGCGGCGCCGTGACCGTCGCGACGACTGTCGGGAAGGGCAGCACGTTCCACCTCTACCTGCCTCAGGTCGAAGAGGACAGTGCTCTGACACCCCTGCAAGATATCGACTTGGAGCCGCCCAAGGGACACGGCGAGCGCGTGCTTTACGTGGATGATGACGAGGTGATGCTGCTGATGGTTCAAAGCCTGCTACAGCGCCTGGGCTACCGGCCGACATGCATGATGAACGCGCGCAGCGCAGTGGCGTTGGTGGACCGCGATCCCAGCGCATTTGACTTGGTCGTGACTGACTTCAATATGCCAGACATGTCGGGCGTGGATGTGGCAAGCAAGCTGTTCCGAATCCGACCCGACCTGCCTGTGGTGATCAGTTCCGGCTTCATCTCTGAGGACTTACGTACCGCAGCCTCGCGGCTTGGCGTGCATGCCGTCATGCAAAAAGAGCACACGATCGAGGAACTCGGTGACGTCATTCATTCGATCCTGGACGCGACCGCGCGCAGGAACGGAGACCTGGCACCGTGACAGCGAGCTGAGCCGCAAGCCAGAGAAAATTCCACGCATCGGTCCGTTGAGTGCAAGTGCGTTGGTTGCATCGGTCGCCGATGCGAACAGCTTCAAGAGCGGTCGGCAATTGGCTGCGTGGTTGGGCCTCGTACCGAAGCAGAATTCAAGCGGTGGGAAATCGACGCTGCTTTCGATCAGCAAACGTGGCGATAGAGCGATAGGAAGCCGTCCAACAGATTCCATCAGGGACAGCGGCCGCGCCGCATCTAAAGTCCGAATGTACGAATGCGATCTTTCCTTTCTGCCGTCATGAACTGCAAACTTGGCAAACCGGGGGCGTCCATGTACGAGGCAGCTTCCACGACAGATACATGCAAGGTGGTAACCAAACCACTGATATCAGTCTGATCCATCGGCGCAGCAGCAGACTTGTGCCGCATCACCCCAGGGCCGCCGGCCATGAATCCATGAATAGATTCTTCAAAGTGTATTGACAAGAGCGACCATATCAGTATGCCGTCCCACTAATTCGCGAACAAAGTCGATGCAATTTGTCGAGGATCGAATCGGCAGTTGCTGTCCAACGAAACGGCTGGGAGTTGGCGTTGTGGTGGGTGACGAAGTGATCGATGCGTTGCACGAGTTGCTTGACGGTGGTGAACGAGCCGCGGCGGATGGCCTTGTCGGTGACTAAGGCGAAGAAGCGCTCGACCTCGTTGAGCCACGAGCTATGAGTAGGAACGAAGTTAGGCCACGCGCTCAAGCGCTGCGACCGGGTAAATCTGCACCGAGCCTGGATGTGATTCGGACTCGACGGCGTAGCCCTCTGGCGTCAGTTTCGTGCTGTACCAGCCGACAATATGGCCTTGCCACGCTGCCCCCGACTTTTTGCGAACGCGTTCTCCCAAGCCAAACGTCGCTGGCAATGGCGGTTGAATCTGATGATCGTTTGAAGCTCCGACCGCAACGCTATCCTGTTCCATAGTCAACCCTTTCTGAAAGGACTCTGCTGGCGCACCGAGATGCTTCCACGCGTGGCCTAACCGTCGTGGTCGAACCGCTGTCGCCGGCTTGTCGGCGGCTGTCGGTTCCAACGAGAAGTTAAGCCCACCTTCGGCAACGTAGCAACGAGCATCAAGGGCAGGGAGTGAACGCAGCGGACGCCCATAGAGATGCAAGTGGAACGTGGATCTTCCGCCGGCTACCTCGGTAGAGTGAACGTCTGCCGCGTTCAATATCAAGATATCGCCTGGACCAATCTCGACGATGGTCGATTGGACAACGGACCGTCGCTTTGAATGGTGCGCAATGTAAAGGCGATTGACCTCTCTGCCTCGAACGCCAGAAATCAATGCCCACGTCTCGTGGTTGTGAGGTCGGCTGACGACAGCTGCTCCGTCGGACACGAGGTAAAGCGAAGGACCATCGCAAGGACTTAACGCCAGCTCGTAGAGCCGTTCTTCACCGGGCTCCGCTTCACGATACTGGCAGTCCTGCCATTCTGCGGAAGTCGCAAGACGCCGCAGCCCATCTGCCATCGATTGAAGCTTCTCGTCCGATGGGTCAGATCCGGGACACACTCCGTCAAGCAGCGCAACGAAGGCACCAATTTGCTCGCTCAATCCGGAGGTTCGATCCATTGCGGGTTTAACTTTGTTATGTACTGCAGTTTAGACTGCGAACGTGGGGTTCTCATCATGTCTTCACACGAGCTGCGCGCTGGCATCGTGGTGGTCCCACACCTTAAGAAGGATCTGGGAAAAGGGCTGATAAAGGCCATACGGAAGCAGGCCGGGATTTGAGAAAGGGCTACAACAAGCGCTACCCCGTCGCCATTGAACCCGGCACTCAGTCGGAAGCATTTGGCGTCGTCGTGC
>Ga0182021_10009908_pt1 | contig 11296 bp, 8 predicted proteins | sample 612E3MmetaG_FD_120493 | JGI IMG/M metagenome (GOLD analysis project Ga0182021, IMG submission 120493) | Permafrost microbial communities from Stordalen Mire, Sweden - 612E3M metaG (Illumina Assembly) | ecosystem: Environmental > Terrestrial > Soil > Wetlands > Permafrost | place: Sweden...
GATAAAGCAAAATGTATGGAAGCAGGCATGGACGATTATTTAGCTAAACCATTCGTAAAAGAAGAATTTTACTTAATGGTAGAAAAATACGTAAGAAAGTAAACCGATTTCAAAAAAAGGAATTAAAAGTGTCAAATCTGTGTTCTAAATTATATCAAGAATACTGTTAATGTATTCTTTGAGTTTCATATATTTACCGGCTCCACCTAATTTAAAATTTAAAATGCAGAACGAGAGAACTTATATAAAGGGCGAATTAGTTTGCTATCACTGCGGCGACATCTGCAACGATAAATCTATTGTTAAAGACGATAAAATATTTTGCTGTACGAGCTGTAAATTAGTATATGAAATATTAGAAGAAAATAATCTTTGTAAATATTATACACTCGATGATAACCCGGGAATCTCACCTCCGGAAAGAAACAAAACAAAATATGAATATCTCGAAGATGAACAAATGATTTCGAGCCTCGTGGATTATACGGATGGAAAAATCACAATTTTAACTTTGCAAATTCCCCAGATGCATTGCAGTAGTTGTATCTGGCTTCTTGAAAATTTATATAAACTGGATAATGGTATAGTTTATTCACGTGTGAATTTTCCTCAAAAAAAACTGAACCTGAAATATTTAAATGACAAAACAAACCTTAAACAAATTGCGGAATTACTTGATTCACTTGGATATGAACCGATGTTTAATCTCGAAGCAATCGAGAAAGGCACAAGGAATAAATACAATAAAAAATTATACTATAAAATTGGAATAGCCGGTTTTGCATTTGGTAATATAATGCTTTTTAGTTTTCCGGAATATCTTGGTCTCGATAAAATTATTGACCCCTTATTCCGGAGTTTTTTCGGTTACCTTAATCTTATTATTTCTTTACCTGTCTTTTTTTATTGCAGTTCGGATTATTTTATTTCTGCCTATAAAGGAATTAAAAACAGGATAATTAATATCGATTTTCCTCTTTCGCTCGGCATACTTGTGATTTTTCTCCGTAGTGCTTTCGAGATTCTATCTCATACAGGAGCAGGTTATTCGGATTCTATGACGGGTCTTGTCTTTTTCTTGTTAATAGGTAAACTTTTTCAAAACAAGACCTATGATTCATTAAATTTTGAACGGTCTTATAAATCATATTTCCCGTTGTCCGTTACGGTAATGAAATCTGCAAAAGAAACTACAATTCCGCTTTCAAAACTGAAAATCGGGAATAGAATGGTTATAAGAAATGGCGAGCTTATTCCTGCCGATTCAATATTGTTCAAGGGAGAGGCGAACATCGATTACAGCTTTGCAACCGGAGAATCAATCCCCGTGAATAAAGTACTTGGTGAAGTAATTTATGCGGGGGGAAGACAATACGGTCCGACAATTGAACTTGAAGTTATTAAAAATGTTTCGCAAAGCTACCTTACACAGTTGTGGAACAGCAATTCCTTTGTAAAACAGAAAAAGAACACCATATCGGAAATATCAAATATATTCGGTAAATATTTTACGTATGCAATTTTGATTGTTGCTTTGGTGTCAACTGCAATATGGATGAATATAAATCCTTCGGAGGCACTGAATGTTTTTACGGCAATTTTAATTATTGCTTGTCCTTGCGCACTCGCTCTCTCTATGCCCTTTACGCTTGGTAATATGATGCGGATTTTCGGTAAAAATAAATTTTACATTAAAAATACCGCAGTGGTGGAAAAACTTTCTAAAATAAATACAATTGTATTTGATAAAACCGGAACGATAACTTTAAACGGGATATCGGAAATTGAGTTTATAGGAAGTGATTTGAATAATTTCGAATGCTCGCTTGTAAAATCTCTCGCAAGAAACTCTACACATCCTTTAAGTCGTGCAATCTATCAATATTTAAATGATTATAAAGATTACAATATATCCGAATTCAGGGAAATCAGCGGTCATGGGATTTCAGGAAGCATTTTAAATAATTCGGTTAAATTAGGTTCCTCGAAATTTTTGTCAGGGGATATTAAATTATTAGATTATAAGGAAAAGCAAAATTCGTCAGAAGTGTTTTTATCCATTAATGAGGATATAAAGGGATATTTCAGCTTAAAAAATTCTTACAGGGAAGGCCTGAAAGATTTAATCGGGAAACTTTCACAAAAATACGAACTTCATTTGCTCTCGGGAGATAATGAAAACGAAAAAGAATTATTAAAAGACTTTTTTAACGACAGCAATAATCTGCATTTCAACCAGGCACCGGAAAATAAACTTGACTATATAAAAGCACTGCAACTCTCCGGGAAAAAAGTGATGATGATAGGCGATGGCTTGAATGACGCAGGAGCTTTGAAACAAAGCGATGTTGGAATTTCTATTTCCGAAGATATAAATAGTTTCTCTCCGATGTGTGATGCAATTCTTGATTCCGATATGTTAATCCGGCTTCACGAGTTTATTTTACTCTCTTCAAAAAGTATGAAAATAATAATAATGAGTTTCATATTTTCTCTATTATATAATATTGCCGGTTTAAGTCTTGCAGTCAAAGGATTATTGACCCCGATTAACGCAGCAATATTAATGCCTGTAAGTTCAATCTCTGTTGTATTATTTTGCGTAATAGCAACAAATTTTATTGCTAAAAGGAAAAATTTTTCTATTAAAAATTAATGTTTATTATATTAGTATTAATAGGTGTAAGTTTTATAGTTGCGGCAGGCTTTCTTGTGGCTTTTCTGTGGGCTGTAAGGAACGGACAATATGATGATAGGTATACACCTTCGGTTAGAATGCTGTTTGACGATTCGGATATTCAAAAAAATTAAAACAATACAAAAAAAACTAATAAAATCATATAAAAATTTTTACTAATTTATGAAATTTGACCCTAGTGTTAAAATTCACGATTATTTGGTCTTCGGTGAATTCGGCGACGTGAACCCATCAATAACAGACTCTTCCACGTTTACTTTTTTAAGTACTGAAAAAATGAAGGAATTATTCGAGCACGAAATAGAAGGATGTTTCCTTTATTCAAGACATTGGAACCCGATTAATAAATATCTTTCCGGTGCTCTTGCAAGGTTCGAAGATACCGGATCGGCACAGGTGACATCTTCCGGGATGGGAGCAATAAACTGTACCGTAATGCAAATTTGCAATGCCGGGGATGAAATAATTTCAAGCCGTACAATCTACGGCGGTACTTACGCACTTTTCAAAAATTTTCTTCCGAAATTCGGAATTAAAGTAAACTTCGTAGATATTACCAACCTCGATGCAATTAAAAAGGCTATCACAGAAAAGACGAAAATTATTTATTGCGAAACAGTAAGCAATCCGCTACTCGAAATCGCAGATATACCTTCTATTGCTAAAATCGCAAAGGGAAAGAATATTAAGTTTGTTGTGGATAATACTTTCAGTCCGATGATAATTTCACCCGTAAGGCTCGGAGCGGACATTGTTATTCACAGTATGACAAAATATATAAACGGAACAAGCGATTGCGTAGCAGGGTGTATTTGTTCTTCGAAAGAATTTATAGATTCACTGAACGATGTTAATTCCGGGGCGAGTATGCTTCTTGGTACTGTTCTCGACAGCTACCGGGCAGCGAGTATTTTAAAAAATATTCACTCGCTTCATATAAGGATGCAGAAGCACAGTAAAAATGCAATGTACTTTGCAGAAAATTTTAAGAAACTCGGCATAAATACTCACTATCCCGGACTGCCGGAACACAAACAGCATAAACTATTAAACAGAATAATGAATGAAGGCTTTGGATATAGTGGCATGGTTACAATAGATGTCGGCGATGAGGAAAAAGCAAACCTGTTAATGATAAAAATGCAAAAAGCAAATATTGGGTATCTTGCAGTCAGTCTTGGCTATTTCAAAACTTTATTTAGTTCTCCTTCGCACAGCACGTCATCCGAAATTCCGGAAGACGAACAATCTAAAATAGGACTTTCAAAAAGTCTTATAAGATTTTCTGTCGGGCTCGATAACGATATTGAAGAAAGTTTTGGAAGAATTAAAATATGTATGAAGGAACTTAATATAATTTAAAAAATTATTTTATCAGTTTCTTTATAATAAGGATTATATATAAAGTTAATATATATTTTTTAGTTTTCGAAATAAGCATGATTTAATAACTTTCAATTAATATTATGTCAAATTCTTCTACTGAAAATATTGCTCTTGAAAAATTCAGTTACGATAATAAAATCGTAAGGAATTTTATGATAGCAACTCTTATCTGGGGAGTTGTTGGAATGCTTGTCGGGTTACTTGTTGCATTTCAGTTGGTTCATCCCGCGCTGTCATTTAATTTGCAGTACACCACTTTCGGACGTATCCGCCCGATTCATACAAATGCGATAATATTCGCATTCGTAGGCAATGCTATCTTTATGGGCGTCTATTATTCATTACAAAGATTATGTAAGGCAAGGATGTTTAGCGATTTGCTCAGTAAAATACATTTCTGGGGATGGCAATTAATAATTGTTCTCGCGGCATTAACCCTATCATTGGGCTTCACAACGAGCAAAGAATATGCCGAACTTGAATGGCCGATAGATATTTTGATTGCAATCGTCTGGGTGATTTTCGGAATAAATTTTTTCGGGACAATATTGAAAAGGCGCGAGCGGCATCTGTATGTGGCTATATGGTTTTATATCGCTACTGTTGTTACAATAGCGGTTCTTCATATAGTTAATTCAATCGAAATTCCGGTCACACTGTTTAAAAGTTATTCCGTTTACGCAGGCGTTCAGGATGCTCTTGTTCAATGGTGGTATGGTCATAACGCAGTTGCATTTTTCCTGACAACTCCGTACCTGGGTTTGATGTATTACTTCCTGCCGAAAGCAGCGAACAGACCGATATATTCTTATAAGTTATCAATTATACATTTTTGGTCATTGATTTTTATTTACATATGGGCGGGACCACACCACCTATTATATAGTGCGCTTCCTGATTGGGCTCAATCTTTAGGAACTGTATTTTCTATTATGCTTATTGCTCCTTCCTGGGGAGGTATGATAAACGGCTTGCTTACTTTGCGCGGAGCGTGGGACAAAGTCCGTGAAAGTGCTATACTAAAATTTATGGTCGTTGCCATAACAGCTTATGGAATGGCTACCTTCGAAGGTCCGATGCTTTCACTAAAAAATGTAAATGCGATTGCACATTTTACAGACTGGATAATAGCACACGTGCATATAGGTGCTCTTGGATGGAATGGATTCCTGACATTTGGAATTTTATACTGGCTTGTTCCAAGATTATATAATACGGATTTATATTCGAAAAAAATGGCGAACTTCCATTTCTGGGTTGGCTTTCTCGGAATTTTATTTTATGCAATTCCTATGTACTGGGCGGGCATTACGCAATCGCTGATGTGGAAACAGTTTACACCTGAAGGCATCCTCCAGTATCCTAATTTTCTCGAAACGGTTCTGCAGATTAAACCAATGTATTTTATAAGAGGAGTCGGAGGTCTGTTTTATTTCACAGGTGTAATCTTAATGGTTTATAATTTAATAAAAACTGCAAAGCAAGGAAGTCTCGTTGCGGAGGAAGAAGCGGAAGCTCCACCTTTAAGTAAAACTTATTCCGAAAACGAAAAACCGAAAACAATTTTTGCGACACACAGGATTTTGGAAAGAAGACCCGTTCAGTTTATGCTGTTATCATTGGTGATTGTATTAATCGGAGGACTTGTAGAAATAATTCCAATGATGGCTATAAAATCCAATATTCCGACAATCGCAAGTGTTAAACCTTATACTCCGCTTGAACTTCAGGGCAGGGATATTTATATAAGAGAAGGATGTCTCGGTTGTCATTCGCAACTTGTCCGACCGTTCAGGTCTGAAACGGAAAGATATGGCGAATATTCAAAAGCAGGTGAATATGTTTATGACCATCCGTTTACGTGGGGTTCAAAGCGTATCGGTCCCGACCTTCACCGCGAAGGACTTAAATATCCGAATCTCTGGCATTATTTACACATGGACGACCCGAGAAGCGTATCTCCGGGTTCTATAATGCCTCCTTACCCGTGGATTCACAGACAGGTTCTGGATATTTCTACTACAGAAGCAAAAATTAATGCCCTGAGAAGCATAGGTGTTCCGTATGAAATCGGTTATGAAAAAATTGCAAATACAGATTTGCAGCAACAAGCAGATTTGATAACCAGGGATTTGCAAAAGCAGGGCTTGGATGTTACGAGTGATAAAGAAATAATAGCGTTGATTGCATACCTGCAAAGATTAGGAACAGATATTAAACCGAAATAATATGTTTGAAGAATATTTAACATCTATCGAATTTCAAAATATAATCGCAATCAGCGTAACGGTATTATTTTTCATAATGTTCGTGCTGATTTCAATCTGGACATTCAGGATTAATAAAAAATATGTTAACGATATGGAAAATCTACCGCTGGATAAAAAATAATTTTACGAAAGACCCCTCTCCTTTTAGGAGAGGGGTAGGGGTGAGGTTGAAATGATTATAAATACGAATAATATGAAAAAACGGTTAATGTAAATTGATTTAATTAAGCTAAAGACTTTCAAAAAACAAAATAGATTTAATAATAATATTTAAAATAATTTTTAAAATGAAAACTACAACACGTAAATTTTCATATATAGTTTCTATCTTTATTTTCTATTTATTTTTTACCCCTGTCTTTATTTTTGCACAGGAAGAAACGGGCGGAACATCTACAACAACTGCATACCTGTTTCTTGCAGGGCTATTATTTACACTCGCAATACTCTTTGCTTCGTTCATGGTTTTTGAAGCATTCGAGCGAAAACCTAAAAAAGAAATTGTAAAAGAAAAAGTCGTATTGGAACAGTCAAACATTATCCCCAACCATATTTACGACGGAATTCAGGAACTCGATAACAGACCTCCGGCATGGTTTCAGCTTCTTTTTTACGGAACAATTGTTTTCGCAATTGTGTATATGATTAATTTTCACGTGCTGAAGAAATCAAATTCGAGTGTCGACGAATATATAGAAGAAATGACTTTTGCACAACAACAAAAGGATGAAATAATTAAATCGGGAGCGTTGATAAATGAAAACACAGTAACGCAACTAACTGATCCCGCCGATATTGCGAAAGGTAAAGAGATTTTCATAGCAAATTGTGTTACGTGTCACGGGAATAACGGCGAAGGAACAGTGGGTCCGAACCTGACCGATGATTTTTGGATTCACGGAGGCGGGATTAAAAATGTTTTCGCAACTATTTCAAATGGCGTGCCTGCAAAAGGAATGATTACATGGAAAAACCAGATGAATCCGAAACAGATTCAATTCGTTGCGAGTTATGTCCTGAGCCTGAAAGGAACGAATCCGCCGAATGGAAAAGCTCCGGAAGGCACAATTTGGAAAGATACTGTTTCAACGAATACTTCCGAGAGTAAACCGGATTCTACAAAAAACAAATAGGATAAAACAAAAAACAATTAACAATTAACAGAAAACAAACAACATAAAAGCAAAACATATAAAATATAAGTTAAGCAATTACATTTGTTTGATTTGATTTGTATATTTTATATAACATTAATCGAGTTTGTAAGTTAGCTCAATTGCCACGAGCTTTTAGCTCGTGGTCAGAAGAAAGAGAACTTGGGCTTTAGCCCGAATTGTATTAATTAATTTTAAATAAAAATTTTCTAAAAAATCGTCGCAAATCACAATAATCTTTGTCATCTGCGTGCTATAACGAAATGAACGAACCCGAAGATTTTCGTGACCATATATCAACCGTAAACGAAGCCGGAAAAAGGGTCTGGATTTATCCCAAGAAACAAAAAGGGAAATTTTATACTGCCCGGACAATTGTCAGCTGGTTTTTACTTTTGTTTTTATTTTGGACACCGTTCTTAAAAATTAACGGTCATCCGTTTTTATTGCTGAATGTTATAGAACGGAGATTTATTATATTAGGATTTGCTTTTGGTCCGCAGGATTTTTATTTATTCGTACTTGCGACAATAACCATTGTTATATTTGTTGTTTTATTTACAGCCATATACGGAAGAATTTTCTGCGGCTGGATTTGTCCTCAAACCGTTTTTCTGGAAATGGTTTACAGAAAAATCGAATACTGGATTGAAGGAGATTCGGTTAACCAGAGGGCACTCGATAAAGCTCCGATGAACTCAAAAAAATTCTTAAAAAAAACATCTAAGCATATAATTTTCTATGGAATAGCTTTTCTGATTGGAAATACATTAATAGCATATATTGTAGGCATAGATAAATTATTTGAAATTATTTCGCATTCTCCCACCCAAAATTTAAGCGGTTTTATAGCGTTTATTGTATTTTCAATTATATTTTATATTATATTCGCAAAATTCAGGGAACAGGCTTGCATTATTGTTTGCCCTTATGGAAGATTGCAGGGAGTCTTGCTCGATCCGAATTCCGTTGTTGTTGCTTATGATTATGTCAGGGGAGAGCCGCGGGGAAAATTCGTAAAAGAAGAAAAACGGGGGATTGGTGATTGTATTAATTGCAGTTTGTGCGTTGCGGTGTGTCCAACGGGAATTGATATCAGAAACGGAACACAGCTTGAATGCGTGAACTGCACATCCTGCATAGATGCTTGCGACTCAATAATGGAAAAAGTAAATCTTCCGAAAGGCTTGATTAGATATGCTTCGATGAAAGGTATTAAAGACAAAATAAAATTTAAAATCACTCCGCGAATTATTGCTTATTCATCTATACTTATAATTTTGTTGTCTGTGCTGGTAACGATGTTATTTATCAGAAGCGATTTGGATATAAATATTTTGCGGGCACCAGGAAAAGTTTATCAGGAACAGCCGGAAAATAAAATAAGCAACCTGTATAACATTCAGGTAGTCAATAATACTTTTGAAAATATGCCCTTGAACTTAAAGATTAATAATAACGATGCCGAAATAAAAATAATTGGAAAAGATATTGTGATTCCGCCGCAAAGCGTCGGTGATACGGAATTTCAAATAATATTTCCTAAAGATAAAATTAAAACAGCATTAATTCCGTTAAACATACAGGTATTCGCCGGAGAGAAATTAATAAAAGAAATAAAAACGTCGTTCTTAGCTCCGAATAAATAACCCCTTAGGGGTGAAATCTCGGTAGAAAATTAAATAGTTGTTAATGTTTAAACCCCTTAGGAGTGAAATCTCGGTAGAAAATTAAATAGTTGTTAATGTTTAAACCCCGTAGGGGTAGAATCTCGGTAGAAAATTAAATAATTGTCAATGTTTAAACCCCGTAGGGGTGAAATCTCGGTAGAAAATAAAATAATTGTTAATGTTTAAACCCCGTAGGGGTGAAATCTCGGTAGAAATGTAATTTATTTAAAATTAATAAATATTATTATAATAATCAGCGTAATCAGAGAAATCATTTTAATCAGCGATAAAAATAATCAGCGATATGAACTGGGGTAAAAAAATAGCAATTTTATATATTGGATTCGTCGTTATGGTTCTTGCTATGGTTGTATTTGCAATGACAAGAACTGTTGACCTTGTAAACGATAATTATTATGCAAAAGGAATTGATTACCAGAATCAGATAGATAAAATTAACAGGACGAAAGCATTATCCGGTAAATTTAAAATTGAAAACAAAGGTACCTCAATCGAAATAAAGTTTCCCAACAAACCTGATTTAAATAAAACAAAAGATTATATTTTATTTTACAAACCATCCGAAACCGGGCACGATATAAAAATGTTCATAGAACCCGACTCTATCGGATTTCAGAAAATCAGCACATCAAAACTCTCAAAAGGATTCTGGAAAATTCAAATCAACTGGACATCTTCCGGGCTGGAATATTACTACGAAGATATTTTGAATATTCCATAATACTTTTCTACTTTTTATAAATTTATTAATCCAAAAATCTAAATCATAAATAAATACTATTCTATACGTTATTCAGAATTTGTTCTTTGTAAAAGATTTATTAATCCCCCCCTTTTTGTTACAAAAATTTACATATTAATAGTAGCTATTTGCAATTTTATCTTTTTTATATTTGTTTTAAATGTACATACATTAAATATTATGTGATTGATTTATATTATTATTTTTATGATTTTAATTGATGTATTATAAAAAATAATTAATGAATAAAAAAAGAAGAAAAATAGTTATAATTGCTGCTATAGTTGTTGTTATCGTTGCAGTGTTCGTATTTCTCCGAATAAAAGAAAATTTATCTGCATCATCAAAAAATCCGGTTCAGACACAAACTATAACTTTAGGAAGTCCTGTCAGAGGTTCAATAACAAAGCAATTGGCATTCACGGGAGATATTCTTGCTATTCAGCAGGCAAATATATATTCGCGGGTTACAGGAAATATTTTGAAAAATTATGTTGATATAGGCGATTATGTAACAACAGGAAAGCTTCTGTCACAGATTGATAATTCAACGTATATTCAAACGTTAAAACAAAACCAGGGATTATTAAACCAGGCGAAAGCAGGTCTTGAAAATAATAAATTGAATCTTGAAAGAACGAAACTATTGTTCGAAAAAGGTCTGTCGTCACAGAGCGACCTCGATAATGCTGAAATGAGTGTTAAGGTCTCCGAGGCGCAGGTAGAAACAGCAGAGGCAAATGTCCGCAATGCGGAATTACAGGTCAGCTATTGTAATATTCGTGCCCCTTTCAACGGATACATTACAAAGAGGCTTCTCGATGTAGGGTCTTATGTGTCTTCTTCATCACAAACAAGTTCGAATGTAATTTTTATACTTGCGGATACAAGGTTATTGAAAATTATGATTAACGTTCTTGAAAAAGATTTACCCCTTCTGGATAAAGTGGAAAAGGTTACTATGAAAACAGATTCATATCCCGATGATATTTTTACGGGTGCGATAAAAAGAGTTTCGGAATCTCTTGATCTGAATACGAGAACCATGGTAGTCGAAGTTGACATCGATAACAAAAATAATTTGCTTAAACCCGGAATGTTTGCAAACGTAGATTTCATACTCGATGTCCATAATGATGTATTAATACTTCCGGTTCAAACAATTTTAAAAGACGATAAAGGTACTTTTGTTTATATAATGTCGCCTGATTCGCTAGCGCAAAAATTGTATGTCGAAAAAGGTATTGAACAAAATAACCAGAGCGAAGTAACTTCCGGTCTTGATGATAACAGCAAAATCGTTGTCTCCGGTCAGGAATTGCTTAAAGATGGAATGCGTTTAAGAATAGCAAAAC
>Ga0182021_10009909_pt1 | contig 11296 bp, 10 predicted proteins | sample 612E3MmetaG_FD_120493 | JGI IMG/M metagenome (GOLD analysis project Ga0182021, IMG submission 120493) | Permafrost microbial communities from Stordalen Mire, Sweden - 612E3M metaG (Illumina Assembly) | ecosystem: Environmental > Terrestrial > Soil > Wetlands > Permafrost | place: Sweden...
CCGGGTGACGTATATACTTCAATCCCCTTTGAAGAGCCAGAGAATGGTGTGGTAGAATCATTAACACCAACTACCATCGATACAGCGGGACTCTATCTTAGTTTAGCCCCCTTGCTGTCCTAATAAAGGGGCCCACCTCAAAGGGCAGAACAGTTACATTAGGCATCGCTATATTATGTTCTTCGTTGCTTACAATTAACACCGCGCGCGTGCCCTTTTGTTCTGCGCCTGTCACGGGGTTTAGATTCGCTTCGATAACAGCCCATTGAAGGTTAGCCATTAGTCTATAATCCCGATGGTCTCACCATCCACCGCTTTAAAATCGTATTCGACCTGAGCAACATCTTTTATGAATAGAGGGTCTTTAGCGACTTCCTGCCACAACTGTTTTCTTGCCTGTCGTTTTCTTTCATCAAGCTCTTTTCTTATAGCCTGCTCTACCAATGCGTTTTTACTGGAAGCAATCCCATGGGTCATCATCTCATCCAGTTCCTCCAATAATTCAGTGTGCTGGTTGAAAGTTGCTTTTTTAATTTTTCCCTTCATATTTATCTTCCTTTCCCAGTATTCTATTATACGCAAAAAACCATAAATAGCAACCAATAACAGGAAGTAATTATATATTGTAATTAGCTGAATATAATCAGTTATTCGATTTCGGTATTGGGGTTTAGTATTTAAAATAGCGTTACTGTTACAATCGCGCCTTTTTCCAGTAAATCTATATTTTCCGGGATTTCAATGTAGCCGTCGGCCTCAGCAATGCTGGTTATTGCCCCGGATTCCTTAAATACCGAGACCGCTTCATCCCCCACCAGTTTTATCGTCAGGAACTGACGCCTGCCCGTGCTGCCGGGGACACGACGGGCAAGTTTGGCTTTCACGATATCACCTTTATGCGGCGGCAGGCGAGCCATTTTCCTGATTGCGGGTATTAAGAAAAGGTAAGAATTGATAAAACAGGAAGTAGGATAACCGGGCATGCCAATCAAAGGCTTACCTTCAATCATCGCGAAGATAGTGGGTTTACCGGGCTTTACTTGGACTCCATGGAAGATAATTTCACCCCAGCCTTCAATAACGTCTACCAGCAGATCGCGCTCTCCCACAGATGATCCCCCGGAGAGCACCACGATATCGCTCTTTAATGCTTCCTTAATCGTCTCTCTCAATTCCTCGGCTTTATCGACGGCGATATCGATTTTAATCGGTGTACCGCCGCAGGCGCTGACTAAAGCAGAAATCGTGTGGGAATTAATATCAAATAACTGTCCGGGTTTCAGTTTTTTCCCAGATGCAACTATTTCTTCACCAGTCGGAACTATGGCGATTCTCGGTTTTTCATAGACCTTAACTCGGGATAGCCCTTGCGAGGCAAGCACGCCTATCTTTGCGGCATCTAGCAAAGTCCCCGCTTTCAGAATGGTCGTCCCTTCTTCGATGTCTTCACCCATTTTGCCGATGTTTGCGCCGGGCGTGACCGATTTAAAGAATTTCACTTCGGCGCCTTCCCGTTCGGTATCCTCGACCATCATTACGGCATCGGCGCCATCAGGCATCACGGCCCCGGTGGAAATTTGTATACATTCACACGATTTTATTTTCTTACCCGGATTTTCACCGGCATGAAGCTCACCGATTATTTTAAAAATCTTAGGCTTAAATTGTCCTGCTCCGAATGTATCTTTAGCCTTGACGGCATAGCCGTCCATAGCGGCGCGAGTAAAGGGAGGGACACTCATTTTAGCAATTAAATCATCCACCAATACCCTGTTGACGGCATTATCAATCGGCACGGCTTCGGTACGCGCGATGGGGTGAATATGGCGGTCAATAATTGATTTAGCTTCCTGGTAAGAGATAAGTGCACCGAAGGGTCTCATCTTGTACCCTCCCAGACGAGGTGCCCGATTTCGGGCAGGATGATTTTGTCCATTGCCAGTGTCGCTGCGCCCAGTGAGCCGGGGAAGCAGATAATCACTTTCCCGTTAATCACACCGGCTGCAGCCCGACTCATGATGCTCGCCGTGCCCAGTTCCTGATATGTAAGACTGCGAAAAAGTTCCCCGAAGCCGTCCATTTTTTTCTCCAACATCAGTTGAATCGTGTCAACGGTCACGTCTTTATGACTCAATCCGGTGCCGCCGCTGGTGATAATGACCTGCACGTCAGCCTGCTTAATTAATTCGGTAATCTTGTTTTTCAGAATCGCGGCATTGTTTTTCAGAATTGTGTAATAAACCACCTTATGCCCGCGGTCTAGTAATCGCTGCTTGATTAGTTTACCAGATTCATCCGTCTCTTCCGTGCGGCTGTCTGAGGTGACCAGCACCGCGCAACCGATGGTTTTATTTTCCAGTTTCTTGTGTTCGTAATAACCCACAGTGTCAAATCCTAATATCTAAACTCTAAATCCTAAAAAGCTGATAGCTGTTATTAGAACCTTGGTTTACAGAGAATCTCCTTCACTTTGAGGTCGAAAAAGTCATTCGAATAGACTGGTTTAAGGATGACAGCGTAATCGGCGCCTCTGCCGCTGCCGGCAATGACGAGAACGTCCTCATTGACATCTACCATACCAGTATCTGCTGCCATTACACTTATTTCAATTACGACTTTCATGCCCTGCCCTAACAAGCGCAGGGTATCAGCGATAATAGCGCCGATTTCCTGCATATTGAATTGTTTCCGCATGGCGCCGCTTACCCCACTGAAAAGGTGAGTAGTAGTTAGTATGATACCGCCGTTGGCGATGATTTTCTGACGGTTCTCCTCAGTTAATTCCTGGGTATTAGCGCCTTTAAAACCCATCGAATGAGTCACAACTACTACTTTCATCCCTTTAAAGACCTTTGTAGCGCGAGCACCGGTGTTACCGATGGTGGTGGCGACAACAATAGTCTTGATGCCTAGTTCTGACGCTCGCTTTTTCGCTATACGCAATACTTCTTCGGTATTATCGGCACCGGGTTTGTCAAAATAAACAATTTTTCCCTCCATATCTACATCTACTTCCTTTTCCTGAACAATAAATTGATAGCTTCAGATTAGCACTAATATGAGAGTGAAATCAAGCAGAGCGGGTCACAATATTAACTTCGGAGACCAAACTGCAATTTGTTTATTTGTCAAAAGTAGTAAAAATTAGCTTCAGAGGTCTTGCAATTCGTTAATACGGCGCTATAATCATAATTAGAAGGAGGCAAGTGGTTGGTCAAAAAATTGATTAATGGCTTGTCTCTGAGCATATAAAAAGTGAATATGAGCGGGTCTTATCTTCAGGTTATCGCTTAGAGAGATAGACAAAATAAGTATGAGTTGAAGTTGTGGCACGCGGTCAAAAATAAGGCTGCCGAATATTAAAAAGTTGCGTTCCATACCGTACACCACAAATGAGGAAGTTTTGTAACCTATCGAGACGAACCCCGCGTTCAAAATACTGTTTTACGCTCAGTCGGCAGCCGAAACGAGCGAATTGACGTCTATTGTTATATAATTTTATTTAGATGTCACAACTCGTAATTCATGAGGTTAAATAAGATTTCGACAAGGTTTTTTTGTCTGAGTTTATTTATTACTCTAGATAATAATCAAACTATCGGAATTATCCTCTAATTCGTTTTTTGGCTAATCCCCACCTGATGATGTGGAAATCCCGGGTATTGACTTCTTAACTGTTTTTAGCAATTCCGGGAAAGTACGATGATGAAGATATTCTCCAAAAGCGGTTCAGATAAAAAAGATAACAGCCTTGCGCTTTTCCAAGGAGAAGCCGCCGCTGCATCAGCAGAGGCTGCGGGTTGCGCTTATCAATCACCCTCGATCATTGCTGCTGGTGCCAACGGGTCCGCGGTCGCACTTCTAAGCACGGTAACTAACCTCGTTTTGGCTGCATTGCTTATCAAAGTGCCTTCTCTGGTTGAAGGGAAGACACCGATGAAGAGAACCGTAGTCATGATGGCTGCCATTAATACTATTACATGGATTCCGATAGTCTTTGTCTTCATGTTTTTTAAAACTATAAACCCGGTGCTACTTATCGGTTTGTGGATTTTAGGCCTTGTCCCGGCAACACTATTGGGGCCTTTACGGGATAATTGGCTGGCGAATATTGTGCCGTCCGATAAGATGGGGCGGTACCTAAGTTGGCGTTCCGTCATTGCCGGCATTTTTTACCTTGCCGCTTTTAATATCATGGGTTTTGCCCTGTTTAAATCAACAGGAAATATCAGCAGAGGCTTTGCAATCGTGCTTGCGGTCGCCTTTTTAGCATCGCTGGTAAGTACTTATCTTTACAGCATCATACGTTCTCCAGCCCCGATGGTTAAATCGCAAGCAGTGCCGTCACTTTCATTTCTGAGTTTCTTAAAAGGAGCCAGGAAAGAGCATCTCGGCACTTTTATTCTATTCGCTTCGCTCTTTGGTTTTGTGGTCAACCTGAGTGGTCCGCTGTTGGCTGTATACATGATAAGTGATTTGAAATTTTCGTTTATGACATATACCCTGATAACTTCCTGTGAATTTGTGGCGCGTGTTATCAGTATTACGTTCTGGGGTAAAATGGTGGATAAATCCGGTAGCCTTCGGGTGTTAGGGATAGTATCGCACTTGATTCCCTTAAGTCCGTTTTTATGGTTGTTTTCCGGAAATATAGGTTATCTCTGTATGGTGCAATTGTTTAGCGGTACCGTCTGGGCGGCTTATGACCTGAGTGTTCAAACATTCATTTACAAGTCAACGCAACCGGAACAAAGATTACATTACATCGTTTACCACCGGAGTCTGACGACTTTCGCAGCGGCGCTGGGGACACTGACAAGTGCTGTTATCTTGAACAGTATGTTCCGCGTTTTTGGCAGTCAAATATTGGGGATGTGCCTGCTTTCTGCGATATTGCGTCTAGCCGTTGTCCGATTGATGTTACCTAAACTGAAACCCGGCGGTATTCCGGATGCTATTGTCCATGAAGAACTGGCACGGGAACTGGCAATGGTCAATTATCCTACCCGCCAGGGACTTTATTATCATCCGGAAGTATGGTCACGGTTTACCAAACCGGTGGCAGCTTTCGGCACGATACTGGGCAAGGCAGTAGGCAAAATTTCACCTCGACCGGCCGGGTTGTACTACAATCCTCAGCAGTGGTCAAATTATATGGGTCAGAATTCCGACTTGCAACAGGGCATGGTTCAGGTTAGTAATTCTGAGACCGAGAAAAGCAGCCTTTACCATGATAAGAAAGCCTGGGCAGAATATATGCGACAAACTGCAGTGCAGATCGGACCTGATACTGAACATGCCAGAGAAGGTTTATTATATAACCCCGAAGCTTGGGCAGACGTGGTAAATCAAACACTAAAAGCCGAAGGTAAGGCTGCAGACACTGCCAAACCGGTACGTAAAGGACTACTTTATGACCCGGAAGCATGGGCAGCGCTGGTGAATCAAATGGCCCAAGCCGATGCCAAGTTTTCAGAGAGCTTGAAGCCGGTTCGTAAAGGGCTCTTACACGACCCAGAGGCATTGGCCAGATTTGTGAAGCAGACCACAGTGGCTGAAGCCAGAGCGATTGATAATTTAAGAGCAGCCCGTAATGGAATTTTCTATGATTCACAGAAATGGAGTGCCTATCTCAAGCAATCAATGGTACTTAACGCAACAACGATGAGAACCGCCGGTGACAGCCTGGCTAATAGACAGCCTATCTTCTATCATCCTGAAATGTGGAATAACTACAAAAATCAGACAGCTCTGTGTAAAGTGGCAAATGTTACAACAAATGCTCGCGTCTTGTCCTCTAGACAACCTTTGCTTTATCATCCCGAAGAGTGGGATAGGACTTTCGACCCGGCGATAGTACACATCGGCAGAAAGTCAGCGATTGGCACGGTAATTCATAAACAGAATCAGGCTAAGAAACCGGAGCGAAAAGTGCCGTCCAACAGCTATTATCCAGCAGCCAAACCGTCGCTGACAAGCAAACGAATCGGGGCAAAGCCCTTGATGGCTTAAAACCACTACGTCACCGAATAATTGTTAAGAACAGCCAGTAGACGAAAACGTTGATTGCCGTCAATGGCACACCAATCCTGACGAATTCCCAGAAGGTAAGAGTTTCTCCCGACTTCTGTTCCGCATTTTGAATAATAATGACATTACTGGCCGCGCCTAGAATCGTGAGATTGCCGGCAATAGTACTGCCGGCTGCTAACGCCATCAGTCCGGAGTTCGTTACGCTTATTTTCATCAGCATCGGTAGATAAAGCGCTACAAGAGGTACGTTGGAAATAAATTGGCTTAAGATAACACCGATACCCATAATGACCGGTATCGAGGTCAAATTCATTGTTGTAGAGTTAATAACATTTTGAAAAACGCCGGAGTTCCAGACACTCGCCATTAGAACAAACACGGCTGCGAAGAATACAAGGGTCGACCAATCTATTTTACGAATGACAGTAAATCGCTTCGGACTAAAAAGAATAATTGGAAGTGCGGCCGCCAGTGCAATATAGGTTAACCTGAAATCAATTTTCAACCCGGCAAATACTATGAAAATTTTTATTAGTATCAAAACCACTAGTAAGACCAGAGAGATGCGTGAGAGTTGCGCCAGTTTCGGATCTTTAATCAGTTCGGGGTTATCAGCGAATGTTTTGCGAACAAATTGCTTCCGATAAAAAACACGTAATAGAAAGTAGGCCAAGAGCAGATTAACAAGAGTGGGGAAAAAAAGATACCGGAAGAAAGTGATAAAAGGATTAGGAACATTGCCATTAACCGCAATGAGCAGGTTCTGAGGATTGCCGATGGGGCTGGTAACGGTACCAATGGTAACGGCAAAGGCGAGAGCCAGCAATAGTATCTTAGGGGAAGTATCCGCTTTTCTTGCAAGCAAGATAACGACCGGAGTGCCGATAATTGCCAGTGTATCGTTCATCAGAAAAGCAGCCGTTAGGCCCATTCCGAATAAGATAATAAGCACCAGACTGTCTAGCGATTTCGCCCGGCGAAAGAGCCGGTAGGAAAGATATGATAAATAACCACTCTCAACTAGCGCTTCCCCAACGATGAACATGCCGAAGAGAAAAAACATTACATCCAGGTTGATGGCTTTCAAGGCATTTTGAGGAGATATTTGGATCGTTGCTAACACCACGACGGCGCCTGCTAACATGATTTGCCATATTTGTAAGCGAAATTTACCAATGCGCCGAATGATAATCAGGATAAAAACGAGCGCGACTACGATAATTGGAATCATCTTTTACAATTATAAACCATCTTCGTGTATAATAATCACCATTTTTGTGTTATACTTTTTAATTACTTATGAAAAAAGATTTGATGAATATCCTGGTTTGTCCGGTGTGTAAGGAAAAGTTGACACTCACTATTGAGAATGAAAACGAAAAGGAAATCGTTACCGGTTCCTTATATTGTGTAAAATGTAGTGTGCGATATCCGATATCGGATACAATCCCCAATCTCTTACCACAGGAAAAGAAGAGTTAATCGGGACGATACGTTACCCGGCTCTGGGGGGATTCCCACACCTCGATATTATCGATAATAACCGGCGCACCAGCGAGTTTTTCCTTTAGTTCGTCAAACACAGTGGCCGCGATATTTTCCGAAGAGGGATTTATCTGGTTAAAAGGCGGCACGTCATTAAGGTTTGTATGGTCGTACCTGGCTAATATTTCACCTAGATGCTTTTTAAATATTGTGAAGTCGTAGGCAAGTCCGATTTCATCGAGTTTATTTCCCTTGACTGCTGCCACTACCTTGAAACGATGTCCGTGAACGGCTTCACATTTTCCTTCGTAACCGCGGAGTGAGTGGGCGGCGTCGAAATCCATTTCCACAGCTATTTGATACATGTTTCACCTCGTTTGTTTTCCCATTTTACTACTTCACCTGCACTGACTTCCAAGCTGTTCAGTATTTTGCTTATCATTTTCCCTAATACGGGGTGCACAAAATCGGGAGCTATTTCAGCTAGTGGGATAAGTACAAAAGCTCTCTCTGTCAATCTAGGATGGGGAACAATTAACCCAGGAATATTAATAATTTGGTTATCGTAGAAAAGGATATCGATATCAATTGGACGCGGGCTATTAGGCGGTCCGGGTTGTCGACCCATGTCCGTTTCAATTTCTTTTATAAAAGATAAAAGTTCTGTTGGTGTCAGGGAAGTAGTAGCCCCACAGACCAGATTTAAAAAATGCGGCTGGGCGGTATTACCCACCGGCGCGGTATCATATACCGAAGAGACTTGCCCCATCCCCATTTTCTGTGACAGCACGTGTAACGCCCATGCCAGATTATAATAGCGGTCGACCAGATTTGAACCCAGTCCAAGATATATTTGGATAGGTTTTGATTCTCGAGGGATTATATTAAAACTCGGCATTTTTACCTCTTTCTGTGTGCTAATTATAACATACACACTGCCGGCAATCGTGAGTTTAGTTGCATTTGGAAACCATTATATTATTTCTATTTTTGTTACTTATTAGTACTAAAAATATTTTTAATAATGGTTGTCTCCCGCGCGCATAAAGGATTAAACTAATATATACAAACCCAATAGGGCAAGTATGAACGGAAGTAAAAGAGTCGGATAATGGCAAATAAACGAGATAGAAAAAACCTGACTGAGAGTACCGACCAGATAAGTACTGATGAGTATTTATCCCTGCCTTCAAACGAGTTATTATCACGATTGGGCACTTCTTTAGACGGACTTACTGGCGAAGAAGCAGAAAGGCGTTTAGAAATCTACGGTTCCAATGAGGTTGCCAGGAAAAAACAGACCTCAATTATCCTCGAATTTCTCTCACATTTCAAGAGCCCGCTGGTTATCATCCTCATAATTGCGGCAATTGTATCCGCGGCTTTAAACCAGGTTGAAAATACGGTGATTATCCTCTCGATTGTCATGATAAGTGTGATTCTCGACTTTACGCAGGAGCACCGGGCGGAACGAGCAGCCGAGGCGCTGAAGAAAAGAGTAGCCACCACGGCAACCGTCTTTCGAAATGGAACAAAGCAAGATATCGAGGTTTTTTCGTTGGTTCCGGGTGACGTCATTAACCTTTCGGCAGGAGACATTGTACCAGCGGATGCCAGGATAATCAGCGCGCGCGACTTTTTTATCGACCAGTCGGCTTTGACCGGTGAGTCCTTTCCGGTAGAAAAAATTTCCGACCCCAATATTGAAAAAACAGAGAGTAACAAGTGGAATAATTACCTCTTTATGGGGACATCGGTAACTAATGGTACCGCCACAGCAGTTATTGCCAAAACGGGAAGTTCCACCCAGTATGGACAAATAGCGGGAAAAATTGCTGAAAAAAAGCCGGAAACCGAATTCGAAGGTGGCCTCCGGAGATTCGGCGTTCTAATTATGCAGGTGACCTTTGTCCTAGTGATTCTGGTATTTTTTATCAATGCCAGTTTTAAGCGCGGTATTCTAGAATCACTCTTATTTGCCGTCGCTCTGGCCGTAGGATTAACACCAGAGTTGTTGCCGATGATTCTGTCGATAAACCTCGCCCGCGGGGCCGCTTCCATGTCTAAAAAAGGCGTCATTGTCAAGCGGCTAGTATCAATACAAAACTTTGGTAGTATGGATATTTTATGTGCCGACAAGACCGGTACTCTCACAGAAAATAAGGTAACAGTCATCCTTCACGTTGACATGGAGGGTAAAGATTCACAGAAGGTATTCCTCTACTCTCTGCTCAATAGCCGCTATCAAACCGGACTGCGCAGTCCCCTTGATGAAGCGATATTAAGGTACAAAGAAATTAATACAGATAACTATCAGAGAATTGATGAAATCCCCTTTGATTTTGTGCGCAAGCGACTCTCCATCGTAGTCAAAGAAAACCAGGAAAATCTTATCGTTACCAAAGGGGCTCCGGAAGAGATTTTTAAAGTCATTACACACTATGAACTTAACGAGCAAATATCTGACCTAACGGACGATATTAAGAACAAGATTGATCGAGAGTATCGCGACTTAAGCGCTCAGGGATACCGTGTTCTGGGCGTTTGTTATTCAAGGGTAACAGATAACAAACCTGCCTACTCTGTATCTGACGAGAAAAATATGGTGTTTCTGGGATTCATCGCATTTGTCGACCCGCTGAAGGAAACTGCCGGTGAATCACTGGAAATGTTAAGACAAGCAGGTGTCAAGCTTAAAATTTTAACCGGAGATAATGAGATTGTTACAGGGCAGATATGCCAACAACTCGGTTTTCAAGTTTTTCAATACCGCCGCGGCAGAAAATACGATGATGCTGTTGGGCGGGTCACGCGCACAGTCGCCGCCGAACCGATGAATATCATGCGCAGCAGCGAAATAGAAGAAATGAATGATGATGCGCTGGCGACAGTGGTCGAGAGAATAGATATCTTTACGCGGGTCAATCCGGCGCAGAAAAACCGGATTATGAATGCACTCAAATCTAAGGGACATGTTGTCGGTTACATGGGTGACGGCATTAACGATACCCCTTCGATGAAAGTAGCCGATGTCAGTATCTCGGTGGTAAATGCGGTAGACATTGCCAAGGAAACGGCTGATATTATACTTTTAAAAAATGACTTGAGAGTAATCAGTGATGGCGTAATCGAAGGCAGGAAGACCTTCGGGAACACCATGAAGTATATCCAAATGGCGATAAGCTCCAACTTCGGTAATATGTTCAGTGCGGCCGCAGCTTCGTTATTTTTACCATTCCTGCCGATGTTACCGATCCAGATACTATTGAACAACCTCTTGTATGACTTTTCTCAATTGACAATACCTATGGACAACGTCGATGCAGACTATGTGAAACGTCCGCAGAGACTAGGTACAAATTACATCAGAAAATTTATGCTGGCGTTTGGGCCCATCAGTTCAATATTTGACTTTCTGACATTTTTTGTGATGATAGTCATTTTTAAAGCAAAGGAACCGTTATTCCAGACAGCATGGTTTGTTGAATCATTATTTACTCAGACTCTGGTGATATTTGCCATTAGAACAAGAATGGTGCCCTTCTGGAAGAGCAAGCCAAGCAAGGCGTTAATTTTAAACATTGCTGTTGTTCTGGCTGTAGCCATCGCGCTGCCCTTTACGTTTTTCCGTAAATACTTCAAATTCGCTCCATTGCCGCCAAAATTCCTGATTATATTGGTAGTATTCATCGTAGTTTATCTGGGATTGGTAGAATTAGTTAAATTATGGTTCTATCGAAAAGATAGGAATTAGAGCTAATCTGTAATATAAAAAGAC
>Ga0182021_10009913_pt1 | contig 11293 bp, 9 predicted proteins | sample 612E3MmetaG_FD_120493 | JGI IMG/M metagenome (GOLD analysis project Ga0182021, IMG submission 120493) | Permafrost microbial communities from Stordalen Mire, Sweden - 612E3M metaG (Illumina Assembly) | ecosystem: Environmental > Terrestrial > Soil > Wetlands > Permafrost | place: Sweden...
AGGTCAAAATCAATAGTAATTCCGGTCTGGAACTTCTCATGATTTTTAACAAAGACCAACTCACTATACGGAATACGGAATGATACAATACAAATAGAACCGTGACTTGAAGGGATTAAGTCTTTTTCAATGAAGATTGATTTAGAGGGTACGCTCCCTGTTTTTTCCTGCGGTTGAGAAAACAGGTTGGCGCTTAATAAAAAGAAAAGAACGAAATGGGTTAGTCTCTTCATTTATTGAATCGGCTAACTATTCATACTTAACATGAACTCTTTGTTATTTTTTGTTCCCCGCATCTTATCAAGCAGGAATTCCATTGCTTCAGTCGGGTCAAAATCGCTGATTATCTTTCTCAATATCCAAATTTTATTAAGTTCATCGTCACGCAACAGTAATTCTTCTTTTCGTGTTCCCGATTTGTTGACATCGATGGCAGGGAATATTCTTTTATCGGCAAGAGTTCTGTCAAGAACCAATTCCATATTACCGGTTCCTTTGAACTCCTCGAAAATAACCTCATCCATCCGGCTGCCGGTATCGATTAAGGCTGTAGCGATTATGGTAAGGCTGCCGCCGTCCTCGGTATTTCTGGCAGCACCGAAAAACCGTTTCGGTTTATGGAGAGCGTTTGAATCAACGCCTCCGGATAAGATTCTTCCGCTATGAGGAATAACCGTATTATGGGCCCTGGCAAGACGCGTAATAGAATCGAGAAGAATTACCACATCATCGCCGGCTTCAGTCATACGTTTTGCTTTTTCAATTACCATATTGGCAACCTGCACATGTCGCTCTGCCGGTTCATCGAAAGTGGAACTAATTACTTCGGCCTGGACCGATCTCTGCATATCGGTTACTTCTTCCGGACGCTCATCGATTAGAAGCAATATTATTTTAACTTCGGGGTGGTTCCTGGTGATCGAATTAGCGATTTTCTGCATCAGGATAGTTTTACCGGCTTTCGGAGGAGAAACGATAAGACCCCTCTGTCCTTTACCGATCGGGGAAAGCATATCCATAATCCTCATCGAATATTCGCCCGGCGCGGATTCCAATTTCAACCTTTTGGTAGGGTAAACCGGAATTAAATTATCGAATAATGTCCGCTCGCGGATAGCTTCAGGGTCCTTTCCGTTGACCGCTTCAACCCGAAGCAAGGCAAAGAACCGTTCTCCTTCCTTAGGAGGACGAACCTGACCGCTAACAAAATCACCGGTACGCAGACTGAAACGCTTGATTTGGGAAGGAGATACATAGATATCATCGGGTGAAGGAAGATAATTATAGTCCGCGGATCTTAAAAAACCATAACCATCGGTTAATACCTCGAGAACTCCTTTCGAGAAGGTCAGTCCATCCTTTTGAGATTGAGCTTCCAGTATTTTGAAAATCAGTTCCTGTTTGCGAAGATCACTATAACCGGAAAGTCCGAATTCTTTAGCGATCTTGTATAGATCTACAATCTTCTTCGATTGCAGTTCTGAAATGTCCATTGGCATAAGTGCGTCCTGTTTCTTTTTACGGTTTGATATTATTCTATTTTGGTTAACAATGTTGAGGAATTTTGATAATTGACAATTGTGAATTAACTGTGCAGCAGAAGACCTATGAGGTACTACCAAAACATAGTCTTCCTATTTAATATTGTCAAGCATTTTCTTTAATTATACCGGATTTTATTTCCCCTACAAGGTACATGCTTCCGATTATAACGAGAGACCTCCCCGGGTCACCCTTAAGGAATCCGTTTACGAAAGAAACCGGATCGGTCACCCGCCCGGCTTTGATGCCGATCCCTTCTGCAATTTTCTCTAATTGATCCAGTCGAATCGCTCTTTCTATCTCAACCTCCGTTATATAAATAGAGTCAAAAAGGGGCTGGAGTATAGAGAGCATCTCCTCTATCGCTTTATCTTTCATCGCAGCGAACAACAGACTTGCACTCGAATATTTCCCCCTTTCCTGCAGGAATTCAGTTGCGAAAGCCGCAACCCCCTCCGGATTGTGGGCCGAATCGAGGATTATTGTCGGTTTTGAATGAAGTATTTCATACCGGCCTGAAATTCCCGTGTTCTGAACTACATTTTTGATCCCTTTGGCAAAGGCAATACCGTCAATAACCGAAAGGGATTCATTGACAACTTTAACCGCAAGAGCTGAATTAAAAAGCTGATACTCCCCGCGTAAAGGAGTTTCATAAATTGAGAATCTAGACCGGTTAAGTTTCACGATCAAACGGCCTCCATTCATTTCAGTAAACTCCGGAATCGGATAATAGTACGACCCGGATGAGGCACAATGGCTCCTCATTACAATATCAGCTTCTTTGGGCAGTCGACCGACAAATAAAGGAACGCCGGGTTTAATAATTCCCGCCTTTTCCGCTGATATTAGTTCAACCGTTCCTCCCAAATGTTCAGTATGTTCCAGACTAATAGAAGTTATTACCGACGCTAAAGGATTTACTACGTTCGTAGCATCGAGTCTTCCGCCCAGACCGGTTTCAATAACAGCATAGTCAACATTCTTATCCTTGAAATATTTGAAAGCGAGGGCCGTAGTTATCTCGAAAAATGTAGGATGCTGAGTTTCGATATGTTTTTCAAGAAGAGCAACGAACCCTGCGACATAATCATCTTCAATCATTGCGGCATTGACCCGGATCCTTTCATTGAATTTAACGAAGTGGGGGGATGTATATAATCCGACCTTAAATCCCGCTTCCATCAAAATAGAAGCGATAAATGAAGATGTGCTTCCCTTCCCGTTTGAACCGGCGACGTGGATAACTTTAAGATCTTTATGAGGATTACCAATAATATTCAGAAGTTTGTTGATGCTTTCAAGTCCGAGCTTAATGCCGAATTGGTGTAACGAGAAGATTTTGGTTAAGGCTTTATTTATTTCCATATTATATTTGATATGAACCGGTGAGATCTGAAATATTGATTATTGAATTTTGAGAGCAAAAAGTTTTCAAGCCGTCGATTATTTCAATTCCGGCATTCGGATTTATAAAATTAACCGTCCCGATTTGCACGGCTGAGGCGCCGGCAATCATAAATTCAGCGGCGTCTTTCCAATCCGATATTCCGCCGATCCCTATAATTGGTATCTCAACTTCTCTTTTTATTTCAAATACCTTAGCTAAGGCGACCGGTTTAATGGCGGGGCCAGACAACCCGCCGGTTATATTTTTGATTTTAGGCCGACGGGTATTAATATCAAATGCCGTCCCGACCAGAGTGTTAATTGCCGATACGGCGTCTCCTCCGTTATCCTTAACCGCCTGAGCAAATTGTGAGATCCTCGACACGTTTGGAGAAAGTTTTATAATGACAGGCTTATCGGTTGACTCCCGCACGCGTCCGGTTATATCAGCAACCGCTCTAAGGTCATTGCCAAACTCCAATCCCCCTTCTTTAACATTCGGGCATGACACATTTATTTCGAATGCCTGAATTAATTCTTCCCCATTCAATATTTTAACGCATTCAACATATTCCTCGACCGAGCTGGCGGCAATATTACAAATAAGTATAGCGTTCAGTCCTTTCAGAAACGGGATTTTCTCTTTTATGAATGCTTCCACTCCGATATTAGCCAAGCCGATCGCGTTTAACATTCCGGAGGCTGTTTCCACTATCCGCTGCGGGGGATTTCCCTGCCTCGGTTTCAGTGAGAGCGATTTTGTAACAATCCCGCCCAGCCTGCTCAAATCGGTAAATTCGGAAATCTCATTTCCGTAACCTACGGTCCCGGAAGCTAGTAGAACCGGATTTTTCAGCTTTAGATTTCCAATAGATACCGAAAGATCAACTTCACTCATAGACGCACCTCCTTCGAATGGAAAACAGGTCCGTCCTTACAGACGAGAAGATAGCGTTCTCCCCCGCTTGCTTCGATAGGGCAGCCCTGACAGATCCCGAAACCGCATGCCATCACGCTCTCGACTGAAATCTGACAGTCGATTCCTGATTCATCAGCAAACGTTTGCAGCGCTTTCAACATAGGATTTGGTCCGCATCCATAGATCCTGATCCGTCTTCCTTCAAGATAATCCGCCTCCGATTTTAAAAGATCGATTACCGTTCCATGGAAACCGACCGAACCATCGTCTGTAGCGATATGAAGATTACTCAAACCGTATTTAACTAATTGTTCTTTCGAGCGTCCTCCGAGATAGCAAAGCATTTTTTTATTCTTATCAAATTTCCTGATTAAAAAAGGAAAAGGCGCGCAACCCACTCCGCCGGCGACAATTACCGAGGTATCGTAGTCCCCTTCCGTACTAAATCCTTTCCCGAGAGGTCCCAATATTTCCAATCGATCCCCCCTTTTTTTCCCTGAGAGGATCATAGTCCCTTGTCCATGAATATCGAAGAGATAAAAAACCGATTCTCCTTCTATATCGCAAATGCTAAATGGTCTTCTCAAAAGAGGGAATCCGGAATCAGTGACTTTTATATTGCAAAATTGTCCCGGGCTCGCTGATGAGGCGATAGACGGAGAATGAGTTTTCAAAAGAAAAGTAGTGTTGTTCAGGGTTTCGAGCGATTCGACAATTGAATTTTCGATCAACAATTTAAGTTACCATATTTTTCTTCGATCAATTTAATCTTATCTAGACGTTTTTGATGTCTTTCTCCAAGAAAGTTCGAATTGAGCCATACATCGGTGAGTGATTTAATCGATTCCTCACCCAATGCCTTCGCTCCGACGACTAAAATATTAGCATCGTTATGCTCTCTTGAACTCTTTGCTGAAAATTCATTATAGCATGTTGCCGCTCTTATTCCGGGAAGTTTATTGGCCGTTATGGCCGAAGGAATTCCTGTAGCATCCAAAATGATTCCGAATTTTGCCTCCCCGGTAATTACCCGTTTCGCCACATCGAGGGCGATATCAGGATAATCAACGGCTTCTTCCGAAAAAGTGCCCACATCGGTAAGAGTATATCCTTTTTTATTCAAATAATCGTAGAGAATTTTTTTCATTTTGAATCCCGTATGGTCGGATCCAATTGCTATGTGAACCGATGCACTTCCTATTTGATTTGCCTCCGGAGTTTTATGAACAATTTTAATTTTCCCCTGCCGAATCAGATCGTATGCCGACGGAGTAACAATGACCCCCTTATCAACAAGGATCTCTGTGATTCCGTTCTTAATAATCCGCTTCACATCGTCTTCAGTGATCAATTTGTACATTACCCGTAATTCCGAATTATTTTGATTTTTAAATGAGTTCCGACCTTTTATTCATCCTAAGATACTCGACTACCTGCCTTACATCCTGCGCATTGTTTCGATGGCAAACCAGCAATGCATCTTTAGAATTGATAACAATCAGGTTCTCAACTCCGATCATCGCGGTAAATTTACCCGGAGAGAAAATGTAAGAGCTGTAGGTTTTCTCGGTATAAACATCTCCCACGAGGGCGTTGCCGTCATCGTTTTTATCGGTTATCTCATAGACGGCTTCCCAGTTGCCCACGTCATTCCAATAAAAATCGGCTTTGGTCAGATAAACATTTTTCGATTTTTCCATTACGCCGTAATCAATGGAGATGCTTTTTAACTGACCGTAAACCTGAACGAGAAGTTTCTGAAAATCAGGAGTATCAACCGCCTCTTCGATTTTTCCTAAACCATGATAGAGATCAGGAAGATGAGTTTTTATCTCGGTCAGTATCGAATCAACCCGCCAGACAAATATGCCCGCGTTCCATAAAAAGTCGCCTGATTCGATAAACTCTCTTGCGGTTGAAAGATTTGGTTTTTCGGCAAAAGTAAGGACCTTATAAATATTATGTGCTTCACCTTTCTCGTCGAATTGGATATAGCCGTATCCGGTTTCAGGCCGGATTGGAGTGATACCGATTGTTACAAGTCCTTTTGATTCGCCTGCAAATTCCGCCGCGCACTTCAAGCATTTCCTGAATTCTTCATCATCTTTGATCAGGTGATCCGAAGGGAGCGTAATAACTACAGCCTCCGGGTTTTTCTTCTTTATAATCACCGAGGCAAGTCCAATACAAGCGGCCGTATTCTTTCCAAACGGCTCATCAATTATATTTGCCTCCGGAATTTGCGGAAGCTGCTCTTTGACTCGGAGTTTCTGTACTTTATTTGTAATCACATATACATTTTCCGGCTTGACCAACCCTTCCAGGCGTTTATAGGTATCCTGGATCATGGTATATTCACCAAAAATCCGGATTAACTGCTTTGGTTTTCTTTCTTTGCTTCTCGGCCAGAACCTGGAACCCACACCACCGGCCATGATAACAGCATATAACTCCATTTAATTGTCCTTCTGTTTTGGAATGACTGATTTACCAAATTTTTCGGCACGATTCAGATAATTTGTAATGTCAACTTCTTTTCCCCTTACGACTGCAACTATAACGATTAAACATGATCTTAAGGATTCAACAACATTCAGACTCGGAGCTATTTTTTTAAGATTTATCAATTCCAGGCCGCGAGCGAATATTGAATGCATATTAGAAATAATCCCGAACCCGATCCTCTTTGAGAACTCCGCATTTTCGTTCATAATCTTGATGTAATTATTTATCTCAAGTTCGGTAAACTCATATTTCATTACTTTGTTCAGGAACAAATCAAGTTCTTTTACCGGTCTTAAAACTTTATCCTCGAAATCTTCAAAACTTTGACTTGGCTCTTTATTCAGATCTTCAAAAATGATTGCTTCCTTTAATTCCTCGGCATGCGACCGTTTCGGGACATCGAATTCAACCGATTTCTGTGAAACATTTTCGAGAACGTTGCTTATATTACTCTCGTTCCTTTTGGTCAGATCAACTTTAATCGCCCCTTCTTCAAATTTATTGAATAACGCTCGTGCGGTCTGCGGAGTTACAACATCAAGAACAATATTCAGTTCCTTTACTAAGTTATAACTGTGCTCCTTAAATTTATCCGTGATTTTCAGGAAGTCGATTTTATTCCCCTCGATGAAAGCATAAAGTTCGCCAAACTTGATTCCGAGTTTTGAGAGCTCGGTAATCTTTTTGAATTTTTTAATTTCCTCACCAAGATCCGCAGTGCTGTCCAATCTTTCTCTGATAATGGCCACCGTCTCAATTTTTTCAGAACTTAACCGGAGATTATTTGCTGCGGCAACAATGCACTGGATGATATATTGTTTTGCCAGTTCCAATTCTCTAATGACCGTGAATACCCATTATCAAAAGATGTTTAAGTAATTAAAAATCAGCATGTTAAATGTAATGAAATTCAACTATTATTTTCAGGAAGATAATCCGCTGGTTTCTCTTTTATTAACAGGCAAACTGAACTTTCCGGTGCTCCATTCAGTTTAAATAGGAAAAATCGAGTATGATCGGCTTCAGATTTTCTGAGTTCATAGCCTCGGCTGCATTTCAAGATCTGTTTGAGATGCTTCTTAATGTCTTTATGCAGCTTCTTAATATAACATCCGGCAATGTCGCGGAAGCCTTAAGCATTATGTCCGACCTCGACCGGAAGTATAATCTGACTGATGACGCATACGGATTGGGCGATTTTATTCAGAACCTTAAGGAAATGGGTTACATCGCCGAGAAGAGCAGTAATGATAATACCTTAACCATGACGGTTAAATCAGAACGTGAAATCCGCAAACGATCATTGGATGAAATCTTTTCAAAAATTAAGAAGGATCAGAGCGGAAATCATCCTGCTCCGTATTCCGGCGAAGGTGATGAAAAAACCGCGGATCGAAGAAATTACCGTTTTGGCGACCAAATCGATCAGATTGACTCTACTTCCTCGATAAAAAATGCCCAAATTAACCATGGCATAAATGATTTCAATCTAACCGAAGAAGATCTTGAAATTGAGGAACGGGATTATAATTCTGCGTTTTCTACAGTTCTGATGATCGACATCTCGCATTCTATGATTCTTTACGGAGAAGATCGAATTTCTCCGGCCAAAAAAGTAGCTATGGCTTTATCGGAACTCATTACCCGCAAGTATCCGAAAGATGGTCTTGATATAATTGTATTCGGCGACGAGGCCTGGCCGGTTACAATTAAGGATTTACCTTATCTTAAAGCAGGACCCTATCATACTAATACGGTTGCCGGCATCGACTTGGCAATTAACATATTAAGAAAAAAGAAAACAAAAAATAAACAGATTTTCATGATAACCGACGGAAAACCCACATGCCTGAAGATCGGGATTAAATATTATAAGAACAGTTTCGGTCTCGACCGGAAGATTGTGAACCGGACACTGGATCAGGCCGCCCGGTGCAGAAAATTGGGGATCCTAGTCACAACCTTCATGATAGCAAGCGACCCGTATTTAAAAGAATTTGTAAGAGATTTTACGAAAATTAACAGGGGCAGGGCATACTACAGTACTCTTTCAAATTTAGGGGAATTTATGTTTGAGGATTTCGTCAGGAACAGGAAAAAAAAAGTAAGATAAGGGAATCGGATAATGATCGGAAATATCGAAAATATTACAACCCTCGGTGAGTTAAAAAAAAGCGGTTACCGGCCAATCGGAGTTAAAGAAGAGATCAGGAAAAACCTGATACTTGCACTGCAAAATAATTATAATCCGTTTGAACAAATTATCGGTTATGATGATACGGTAATTCCCGATATCCATACCGCCATTCTGTCTCGTCATAATATCGTGCTCCTCGGATTACGCGGACAGGCGAAGACAAAAATTGCACGATTGATGACTAACCTTTTGGATCAATTGATACCGATTATTAAAGGATCGGATCTAAATGACAATCCTTTCTCCCCTCTTTCCAAATACGGTAAAGAACTAATCTCAGAATTGGGGAACGATACGCCGATTTCATGGTTGAACCGCGAAGAACGCTATACGGAAAAATTAGCAACTCCGGACGTTACCGTGGCAGATTTAATTGGTGATATCGATCCCATCAAAGCAGCGTCTCTAAAACTTCCCTATTCCGATGAACGCGTGATTCATTTCGGATTGATACCCAGATCCAATAGAGGTATATTTGTCATTAATGAACTTCCCGATCTGCAAGCCCGGATTCAAGTTGCGCTTTTTAATATTCTTCAGGAGAAGGATGCCCAGATCAGAGGATTTAAAATAAGGCTGCCGCTCGACATCTTTTTTATATTTACGGCAAATCCGGAGGACTATACTAATCGAGGTTCCATAGTAACGCCGTTAAAAGACCGTATCGATTCCCAGATTTTGACACATTATCCTAAAAGTATCACTATTTCTCGCAGGATTACCGAGCAGGAGGCCAGGAATCTACCGGAGCAGTATGAAAAAGTGCGGGTCAGCGAGTTGCTTAAAGATCTAATCGAACAAATAGCATTCGAAGCACGTAGTTCCGATTTTGTCGATCCCAAAAGCGGCGTGTCAGCCAGATTAACCATCTCCTCTTATGAAAATCTGATCAGTTTCGCCGAACGGAGGGTGCTGCTTAATCATGAATCATCTACAATCGCGAGAATATCAGATTTAACGGGTGTAATTCCCTCCGTTACGGGGAAAATTGAACTGGTATATGAGGGGGAGCAAGAAGGATCTATTAAAGTAACCAATATCCTTATAGGAAAAGCAATTAAGTCGTTATTTATAAACTATTTTCCTAATCCGGACACACGAAAATTGAAAACCAGCAACCAGACTTATTTCCCAATTACCGCCTGGTTTTCAAAAGGTAATAAATTAGATTTGTTCAACACCTGTACAGATAAGGAGTATGAATCAAAACTTACTTCTGTTCCCGGATTAAAGGACCTTGTACGAACTCAGATCAAGAATATCGATAAAAAAGAAGAACTTTTATTCATGGAATTTGTTCTATTCGGTCTCTCCGAATTCTCTATTTTAAGTAAATTACCGATTTCATCCGGTACGGAATTCAAGGATATGATGAGCACCATGTTAAACCCGATCGGAAATTTTCAAAATGAAGACGATGAACTTGTATAATAACTGAATTGGATTTGAAAGCCTTGTTAAAGCCCTCTTAAAGCCTTCTTGAAGCCTTCTTGAAGCCCTCTAAAGGCTTAGGTCGGCTTGAGCTCGGCTTGAGCTCGGCTTCAAATAGGCTTTCATCAAAGGGAAAGACTCCCCATTATTTGAATAAAAATGAATCATATTGAGGCGAGTGGTTGTAAATGATTGGCCGGAGGGAAATGATAACGGTTAAAGTGGACTTATTATTAATAAAGTCATAAGAATTAAGCCAGAGCCGCAAAATAATATAGCGGCTCAGACTTACGTAAGTTTTTCTATTGATTATTCCACATGTTTAGTTTTAAAGCCTAATAGCATCCAGCGGCGGGATAAGAGTAATCCAACCGGACTGATAATCGCGATAAACCCGTAGAACAGCCACATTGTTTGAGTATTCATTGCCGATGGAGGAGTGTTTGCGGGACAATAATGCATTAAAAACCATCCGGAATAAAGGCTGGTCACGATTTTCGTCAAGAACCAAGGAAACTGCCCGATTCCCATATAGATACCGGTCATATTCTTCGGAGCAATCTCAGCGACCCATTGGAGAAAACGCGGCTGCCACATAGCTTCACCGATTGTCATGATAATCAGATAAATCATTAATGTCGTAATATTTGCTCCCAACGCCAGGATAAATGTAGGTGAAGCCATTACAAAAGTACCAATTATCATCATCGTATAGGCGTTTTTCTTTGCTGTAAGGGCTGCCACCATAGGAGTAAGAATGAAAATCAGAATTGGGTTCAAGTTCACAAAGAATTCGAAATTATCTTTAACAAAACCGGCAAAAGCCCTGCTCGTATATAACGGAAGAGTTAACCAATTATGGGCGAAAAGAGTCTGAACAGGGATCAGGATAAAGATAAAGTAGAGGAAGCGGAGGTCTTTTAGCGGAAAATTCTTAATGTAGAATTTAAGCTTCTCTTTTGCCGACATCTTAGAGAGTTCGTCATCTCCTTCGACGTCGGACTCACCTTTTTCTTTACTTGCCGTGGCAATAGCAGATTCAACTGCTTTTTTAGTCATTACAAAATAAACTGTCGCAATACCTGCCACAGTCAGGATTGCGTAGACCCAAAATACACCGAGGATTCCAAATGACTTACGGATCGGAGGTGATATAAGTCCCGGAAGAAAACCTCCTAAGTTCATTAATGCATATAACATAGCATATCCCATCGCAGCAGTTTTCTCGGTAGTAAATTTTTTAACTCCCGCATAGCAAGCCGGCATATAAATGCCATAGCCAATTACCACTCCAAGTATGCCAAGCATGG
>Ga0182021_10009914_pt1 | contig 11293 bp, 3 predicted proteins | sample 612E3MmetaG_FD_120493 | JGI IMG/M metagenome (GOLD analysis project Ga0182021, IMG submission 120493) | Permafrost microbial communities from Stordalen Mire, Sweden - 612E3M metaG (Illumina Assembly) | ecosystem: Environmental > Terrestrial > Soil > Wetlands > Permafrost | place: Sweden...
CGATTATTTCACCAAGAGCCGGCAGGTTTTTGATGATCTTCCCCACATCATAGAACGCACGATCCGGAACTGGAAGATCCGCGAGGAACACCAGAGTGTAGAGAGGGAACTGATAACAAACAAGTCCATTCTCGAGACACTGATCAACAACCCGGTAAATTCCATCATACTTCTTGACAGGGATGGGACCATACTTGATTTGAATGGAACCCTTGCAGACCGGCTGGGATTGAACGTGTCTGATGCGATCGGTAAATGTGTGTACGATCTTATTCCTGAAACGCTTGTACACACGCGGCGTCCGAAGATCGATAAGGTCTTTATGACAGGGGTAGCAGCCCGGTTCGAGGATGAACGGGCTGGGAAATGGTACGATAATTTTATCCAGCCTGTCCCGGATAGTGACGGGACCGTAATTAGAGTGATCATCAACGCCCATGATATCACCGAGAGCAAGATGGCAGAGGCCGAGCTCCGTAAGCGCGAGGAAACCTGGAAGAAGCTCTTTTCGATCTTACCTATCGGCGTGTCTGTTGTTAATGATGAGAATGTCGTTGTTGATTTCAACAAAACACTCTCTGATATCCTGGCAATGCCGAAAAAATCATTGGAGCAGAAGTCGTATGAACATCGGAAATACCTGCGATCTGATTTAACTGAGATACCAAGGGATGAATTTCCCAGTGTCCGTTCTTTGCGCGAGCACAGGACGATACGGAATGTGGAGATCGGCGTTGTCAGGGAAACAGGAGGTGTTACCTGGACAGAAGTAAGCGCTACTCCCCTGTCATTATCAGAAAAATCTGCTATCCTTGTCACCACTGATATAACTGAGCGCAAGCAGGCAGAAGAGGAGCGCAGAGTCAACCAGTCCCGGCTCGAAACAGCGATGGAAATCGGAAATTTTGCCTGGTGGGAGATGGATCTTCCCGGCGGAAATGTCAGGTTCCATGATCGCAAGGCAACCTTCCTCGGGTATCCCCCCCAACGATTCAAGCATTATACCGATTTTACTGATCTCCTGCACCCGGATGATCATGTACCGGCCATGCGGGCAATGAGGGACCACCTCGAAGGAAGAGCCCCGACATATGATATCGAATACCGGATTCGTACGGAAAATGGAACATACCGCTGGTTCCACGATATCGGCGGGATAACCCGGAGAGACAGTGACGGCAACCCAGTAACTGTTACGGGGATAGTGGTCGATATCACCCGGACAAAAGAAGCAGAACTGGCCCTACGGGCAGGTGAAGAGAAATACCGGTTCCTGGTAGAGAACGTGGAAGACATTGTCTGGCAAACGACTTCCGATCTCCAATTCACCTACCTGAGCCCTGCAACGCAGAAAGTGACCGGATATGCCCCCACAGAGCTTATCGGTACATCACTTTTCTCTCTCATGACCGAACAATCGGCTGGTGTTGTAAAAGAGCGACTCAACCTCAGGAAGAAGGAGTTCAAACTGGGGAAAAAAGAGCTGGCCACTGTTTTTGAAGTCGAATTAATGAAAAAAAACGGTGGTACCCTATGGCTGGAGATAAGCTCGAAAACTGTTGCAGGCCCTGACGGGGCTCTTCTTGGTTTTCAAGGAATCAACCGTGACATAACTATTCGCAAGCGGGCTGAAGAAGAGCTGAAAAATTCCGAACTGAGGTACAGGACGCTCTATGAAAATTCCGGTACCGGGATTATCACTATTGACACAAACGGAGTGTACCTGCTGATAAACAAACAGGCAGCAGAAAAGATGGGTGGTGAACCGGAAGATATCATCGGAAAAACCTTATTTGATTTTCTTCCCTCAGATGTCGCGCAACACTACCTTGAGAAAAACCGGGAAATGATCGCATCGGGAACCGGAAGAGAATACGAAGAAACATTTGAATTGAAAACCGGTTCACGAACTTTTCTTATCGTCGATCAGGTAATAAAAAATACAAAAGGAGAAGGAATTGCACTCCAGAGCAGCAGTATTGAAATTACCGATCGAAAGCGAGTTGATGAGGCGCTTCGCGAGAGCGAGGAACGATACCGGACGCTGATTGACGAACTGCCGGACTACGTCCTTGTCCATCATCAGGGCGAGCTGCTCTACGTGAATGAATCCGGTGCTAAGAATCTGGGGTACCTTCCTGAAGACCTGCTCCACACCAATATACTCCGCTATATTGCACCTGACTGCCACAAGATTATCAGGGAATTTCTGAAGAAACGAAATGCGGGGGCATCCCTTTCTCCCTATGAAGTGAAAATTATTACCCGTGACGGGTCTGTGCGCTGGGTTGAGATCAGGGGCGCTCTCATCACGTTTGAAGGCCAGAGCGCGAGCCTGAATGTCCTGACAGATATTACCGAGAAAAAATCTGCAGAAAAAGCCCTCGCAGACAGTGAACTAAAATTCCGGACTCTTGCTGATTTTACGTATGACTGGGAGTACTGGGCCAGACCTGATGGAGAGTTTATTTACATTTCACCATCCTGCGAGCAGATTACCGGATATACCCCGGAAGAATTTTACCGTGACAGGACCCTCTTGTCCAGAATCGTTTATCCGGATGATCAAGGGATTTTTACAAAGCATCTGGAAACCCTCGAAACCTCGCCGGAGAAGGAGGTGGTCGAGTTCCGGATCATCGCAAAGATGGGGGATGTAAGGTGGATAAGTCATAAGTGCCAGCGAATCTCCGGACCCGATGGGGAGAATCTCGGGAGACGAGTGAGCAACCAGAATATTACCGGGCGCAAGCAATCAGAGGATGCTTTACGGTCTGCACATGAACGCCTGTTGAGTTTTGTCGACGCAAACATTGTCGGTGTTATTATTGCCACTCCCTCGGGAAGTATTATCGAGGCAAATGACTATTATCTGCGATTGATCGGGTATTCACGGGAAGAATTTGATAATGGTCTGGTCGATTGGCGTCGGTTAACACCGCCCGAATGGATCCCTGCCGATAACCAGGCTGTAGAAGAACTAAGAGAGCGTGGAGTAAGTTCTCCCTATGAGAAGGAGTATCTCCGGCGGGACGGAAAACGGGTCTCGATCTTCCTTTCTGACGCAATGCTTCCAGGTCCCGGGGAACAAATTGCTGCATTTGTACTTGATATAACCGAACGAAAGGAGGCAGAAGCAGCCTTGCGGGAGAGCGAGGAAAAATACCGGATTCTCTTCAATCGTATGGCAGAAGGGAATGCGCTCCACGAGATTGTGTACGACCCTTCAGGAAATCCCGTAGAATATCGAATTCTCGATATGAACCCATCATTCGAAGGTATTACCGGACTTGGACGGGAGGAGGTTATAGGAAAAACCAGTCAGGAGGCATATGGAACCGTTACACCGCCCTTCCTGGATATCTATGCCCGGGTTGCTGACTCAAGTGAGCCCGAGGTGTTTGAAAGCTATTTTGAACCAATGAAAAAACATTTTGCAATATCCGTTTATTCTCCGGGAAAAGGAAGATTTGCCACGATATTCCAGGATATAACCGAACGCAAATTGGCTGAATCCATATTGCGGGAGAGTGAGGAAAAATTCCATTCTATGGTCGACACCTCACCAGATATTATCTGGGAGATTGACAGACAGGGAAATTTTACTTACATAAGCTCCCAATGCAGAGAACAGCTCGGGTACTTACCTGAAGAACTTATCGGAAACCCCTTTTTTTCAATTATCCGGCCGGAATCCGTTCCTGAAATTACATCCCTTTTCTCCGCACACGTTCAGGATAATAGTTCCTTTGCAACACTTGAGGTTCCTTCACTCCGTCGTAACGGAAGCCCCTGCATCATTGAAATCCGTTCAGTGCCCATAAGAAGAAATAACGGAGATCTTACCGGATTCCGGGGAATTGCCCGGGATATCACCGAAAGGAAACAAGCAGAAGTGGCTCTGCTGGAGAACAAAGTCAGACTTGCCACAGCAATGGACGTCGCCGAGCTGGTAGACTGGGATTACGATGTTGCGTCCGGTATGTTCATGTTTGATGACCGGTTCTACGCTCTCTATGGAACAACTGCTGAACGTGAAGGAGGAAATCTTATGTCTGCCGAGGTCTATATGCGGGAATTCGTTTATCCCGAAGATCGCCCTGCTGTCCTTGCCGCACTCCGGAAAATTCTTGCAACAACCGATCCCGCATATACCGGTCAGGTGGAACACCGCATAACCCCCCGTGACGGAAGTATTCGGACTATTATCGCTCGGTTTGTCCCAGTCATTGGTCCTGAAGGAAGAGTTATCCGGACCTACGGCGCTAACCAGGATATTACCGATCGCAAGATGATGGAAGAAGAGGTGCGATCTCTCAACCGGGTCCTTGAACAGCGGGTTGCCGAGAGGACCGATCAGCTCAACACCTCTCTTGATGAAAAAGTGCTGCTGCTTCGTGAGATCCATCACCGGGTCAAGAACAACCTCCAGATCGTGGCAAGCCTTTTCAATCTCCAGTCCCGTTATATTGTCGATCAAACAGCTCTTGAGTCGATCCGGGAGACCCAGAACCGGGTGCGTGCGATGGCACTCGTCCATGAGCGTATTTACCGCTCGGAAAATGTGGGATCAATTGATTTAAATGAATATCTCACATTCCTTGGGGAGCAGGTCTTTCGTTACTATGGAGTGAAATCCTCCCAGATTACCCTTTCGCTCTCCATATCTGCCATCCGGCTGGATATTGATACTGCAATCCCCCTTGGTCTTGTCATCAACGAAATGCTCTCCAATTCGCTCAAGCACGGGTTTCCCGATGGCAGGAAAGGTACTATCTCTATTGCCTGCTGCGAATGCGATCAGGAAATCTCTCTTGTTTTCAGTGATGACGGTATGGGATTTCCGGAGGGATTAAACTGGAAGAACCCCCCCTCCCTTGGGCTTCGCCTCATCATAAGCCTTGTCAGGCAATTGAAGGGGAAGGTCGAGCTCGATCCTTCACCCGGAACAACGTTCCGGATTACCGCTCCCCTTGTTCACTATGCAAAACATGAGGAAACAGGATCGATGCTGAATTAAATCTCCGGGATCCACGGATCTTTTTTTCCCTCAGTCAATCCTTAGGCTTCACGTTAGGGTTTCACGCCGGGATCAGAATTTCTCCGGAAACCTCATTGCAAATACCGCCCCGGTTTTCCCTGTTACGATCATTTCGCCACCGAGCTGCCCTACCAGAACCCTGACCAGCTGAGTCCCGAGAGTCGTAGCGCTCCGGCTTGTGTAGTCTGCCGGAAGTCCTACCCCATCATCCTGAACCGTCAGGTTAAAACGGTGATCGGTTCCAAGGTGCATACTAACCGAGATCAAGCCGGTTGGGCGCCCTTTGAATGCATGTTTGAGCGAATTGGTCACCAGCTCATTGATGATCAGTCCGCAGGGAATGGCCATATCAAGGTTAATATTGATATGAGCGACATCAATTTTGGTCTCGATTTGTGTCTCCAGCAGAGACGAGTTCAGCAGGTCTGTAACAAGACTGTTGATGTAATCTGATGCGTCAATGAACTCCAGGCTCTTGCTCTGGTACAGGCGCTCGTGAACCAGCGCCATCGTTTTGACACGCTGCTGTGCTTCCTCCATCATCTTTACTGATTCCGGATCGGTGAGGTACTGGGACTGAAGAAGCAAAAATCCGTTGATGACCTGCATGTTGTTCTTGACCCGGTGGTGGACTTCCTTAATCACGACATCTTTCTCACGTAGTGATGCTTCCAGGCGGTTGGTGGCAAGACGCAGGTCGGTAACGTCAAAGTGAATCCCGACCCAGGAAGTGACTTTTCCGTTGTTGTCACGGATAGGAGCACCCCGGCTCATAATATATGTTCCTTTACCTGATCGGTCAATGATCCGGTACTCGTAGTCCCAGAAACACCCGGTACGGACACACTGTGTCCAGTCAGTTGCGGTTCTATCCCGGTCCTGGGGAGGGAGGCGAGTGAACCAGCCCCCGTTCTTACACTCCTCAAACGACATTCCCAGCAGTTCAATGAATGATTGTGAAAGATAGGTAAAGCTGCCCTGGGCATCAGCCATCCATACCCCGAATGGGATCAGTTCCCCGATCTTCCGGTACCTGTCCTCGCTGGCATGCAGCGCTTCTTCAGCCCGTTTGCGCAGGGTAATATCCGTGAGAACGATCAGTGTTGCCGGGGCGCTGTCAAACTGGATCACGACCCCCCGGACCATGACATTCCGCACCGTGCGGTCACGGGAGATAATTCCGATCTCGTATAACTCGACAGTCTTTCCTGCAGTCCGTTGCCCCATTGCTGCGGCGACAACAGGCATTGAGCCGGGTTCGATGAACTTGTCAATGGTCATCCCCGTGATCTCATCAGGATCATACCCCAGTACATGGGCTCCGGTCGGATTAACATAGAGAAGGACACCATTACGATAGACGATGACATAATCCGGCAGCTGGTCTACCAGCGTGCGATATCGTTTCTCGCTTTCGATGAGTGCCTCTTCTGCCTTCCTTCGTTCTGTAGTGTCCCTGAGAATACTGATGATTGCAGTCCCGGCCCTGTACTGGACCGGGCGGCTGCTGATCTCTACCGGTACGATTCGCCCGTAATGTGTAGTAAAGGTGGTCTCAACAAAAGTCGACGTTTGCGTGTGAAGATCGTGGATCAGTGCAGACCGGATCCGGGCATATGCTACAGGATCGAGTTCAACTAGGGTCTTAATCGCAAGATTTTCGGATGAAAATCCGAAGATTTCGCTGGCAGCCCGGTTTGCTTCAAAGATCCTGCCGTCAAGATCATGGATCAGGATAGCGTCGCTGGCGAAATCAAAGAGGGTGCGGTATCGTATTTCGGACTCATCAAGAATATCCTTCATCCGTTTTCGTTCTGAGATATCAACAACTGAACAAATCACCGTTGAATCCTTCCCCAATGACGCAGTTACAAGGGCCCAGATCGCGGATCCATCTTTTTTTGAAAATTCCATCTCGCTATCAGCAATCTGGTGCTCCTTCTCCAGAGTTGCAAAGAATTGTTCCCGATCCGCTGCATCTGGCACCAGCAGGGAGATATCAGCTGAACGCAGCTCATCCTGACCATACCCGAGAATTGCTGCACCCTTCTCATTGATCTCAGTAATTTTCTCTGTTTCCCGGTCAAGGGAAAATATCCCTGCCTGTGAGCTTGAGAAGATTTCACGGTACCTGCGCTCCTGGTTCAGCTCATCAATTTTTGATGAAAAGAGCACTCCAATGGTCACAAAGACATAGAACCACGCACTGCTCTCCGCAAAGAGCCGGATGTCAAATGTCCCGTACACATATACAAGTGCGAGATAGACCCACCCAAGTACAATAGTAAAGTAAACTGAATAACGGGGGAAGATGTATGCGAGCAGGAGAATGGGCAGGATATAAAAATACGGGAATATCCCCTGGTAACCGCTTTTTAAGGAAAAAATTGTTGTCAGGATAATGATCACGGTGATACCGAATGTCACCAGAAGCCATACAATTTTTGACCGGGGAATAATTGTCATTGGTCCAAACCTCCTTCCACCCTAAAACACAATCGGACCCATGGAGTCCGGACCTGTGTTTGCTGTATGGTGATCTCGTCTGGAGGGATTATTAAAGGATTGCCACGGTAACCATTTCTTTGTAATAAAAAAACTCTGAAATCTAGTGGAATTGGCTCTTCCTTTATGCGTAGTATATATATAGGATTTCATTGCTATAACCTATTATAAGAAATCGGCATCGGGCTGATACAAAACCGGGATGATGGGATGGCAGGAATTCAACCTACGAAAGTATTGATCGTCGAGGACGAAGGCGTTGTAGCACTCTCCCTTCAGGCAGTGCTTAAAAAAATGGGATACGAAGTTGTCGGTATGGCGTTTACCGGTAAGGAAGCGATCCGGATGGCTTTCGAATCCAGGCCGAATATAATCCTCATGGATATTCACCTCAAAGGAGACATGGATGGTATCCAGGCAACCGAGAAGATCAACGAATCAGCAGATATCCCGGTCATATACCTGACCGCTTACGCTGATGACGATACGGTGAAACGTGCCTTAAAAACCCGGTCTCACAGTTATCTTGTCAAGCCCTACAACCCCCGGGAACTGTACTCCAACATCGAACTTGCTATCTATAAAAGAAGGTTACGCGATCGGGTGGGTACCCACCGGGAGAACCTCGAGCTGCTCTTGACCCGGATGGCAGACACGGGAATCATCATTGATATAAGGAATATGATTGTCTATGCCAGTCCATCATCAGAAGTATTGACCGGCTGGAAGGCTGAAGAGATTGTAGGCAACAGTGTGTTTCAGGTTCTCGATATTTCCCCTTCCCGGGCTGGTGACGTACCTGATGAGACTGTCAACCAGGTACTGTCGCTTAATGCCGTCGATTACCTGCCCCCGCTTGCCGTGATCAAGGCAAAAAGCGGGAAAACAAGGACAGTTGATCTTAAAACCGCTCTCATCAGGGATGATTCCGATGAACAAAAATATATTCTCCTCCTGATGCACGAGCGGAAAGCTCCAAGTTTAGAAGAGAAAAAAGAGAAATAGAAATTTTTAATCGTTGAGGGGATTATCTTCCTTCATCCCATGATGCTTTTTTAAAAAACTCCGTATCTTTTCCGAATCCAGAAAACCCTGGTCAAGCTCACCGATGATCCGGTCAATCTCAGAAACCTGTTTCAGGATCTTCTGGTTGGTGGGCGTATCATCCAGTCCGGCAAGTATTGATATTACTGACAGGGGGTTTCGGATCTGGTCGTTAAGGATTGCAAACTGCCGGAGGTTGCTTTCGATGCGGATATAACTTTCATGAAGAACGCGCTCGTTTTCCCTGCGTTCCGTAATATCGGTAACAACCGCCTGGTACTGGTTGACCTGATCATTTTCATCAAAAAAAGCCCGGACATTCCAGTGCTGCCATCGGATCAAGCCATCCATGTGCAGGATCCGGAATTCAGTACTGTCAAATGGCTCTTTCAGAGTCAGGTGATCTATAAAGTTCCTGAAGCCGTGTTCATCCTCCGGGTGGACGGGAGGGTGGAAGATAAATCCGGTAATATCGCTTCTTGAATGGGAAAAATAATTGAGGAATGCATCGTTTGCAAAGATGACTGTCCAGTCAGGTCGGAACCGGATAATAAGTTCTGTCTGGTCTTGCACTACCTCGCGGAACCGCCGTTCACTTTCTGCCAGGTTCTCTTCTGCCCGGATCTGGTCAGTGATGTCCAGCATCACACCAATCAATCCCGCGGTAGAACCATCGTTATAACTAAATGTTGCCCGCTTGAATATCACGTCGCGGAATGTCCGGTCGGCATGCAGATATTTTGCCTGGTAGACCTGGATACCCCGGTTCCTGACAAGGGCACGGTCTTTCTGGTGGGTAATCTCAGCAAGGTCGGGGGGGAAGAGTGCTTCATCGGTCTTTCCGATGATCTCCTGGGCTGTCCTTCCTGCATATGCTTCAAACCCTGCATTACAGCCAATATATCTGCCCTCATTGTCCTTGTAGAAGATGGGGCTGGGAATGGTGTCGATGAGTTGCTGGAGGAACTGTACCTGATCCTTGAGGGATTTTGTCCGTTCCTTTACCCGCTCCTCCAGTACTTCGTTCATTCGCATAAGGAACTGCTCACCCTCCTTGCGCTCCGTGATGTCGTACCGGGTTCCCTGGAAATATCCGGTTGAGGGATCAGTTCCGGGCATGAAACGGCCTATCTCCTGTAACCAGCGCACAGTTCCGTCAATCCGCGAGATCCGGTATTCGATGCTGAATGAATGCGCGTCTCCCTCGGATGCCAGACGGTACCTGGAGATCACTCTCTCCAGATCCTCCGGATGGAATATCCCTTCCCAGGTTGGGGATCCGTTCAAAAATTCCTTTTCGGTATACCCCGTAATTTTCTCTACGGCACCGTGGAGGAAGACCGGAAAACGGTCAGTGGTCATTCGAAACGCTATTCCTAAAAAGTTCTGAACGAACCCCCGGTACCGTTCTTCGCTTTCCTTCAGCTGCCTGTCAAGCCTGAACTTATACAGCGCAATTTCGATCGAGGTTTTTAACTCCCGTTCATCAAATGGCTTGAGGATATACCCATACGGCTGTATTATCTTTGCCCTTTCAACGATCTGTGCGTCTGCAAATGCTGTCAGGAAGATTATCGGAACTTCCTGTCTCCGGGTAATATTAACCGCAGCGTCAATCCCGTTCATGGGACCAGCGAGAAAGATATCCATAAGGATCAGGTCTGGATTATACATGGCCGCGGCAGTAACTGCAGACTCACCCGTACTCTCAATCGAACAAACGGTATATCCCATCTGCCTCAGACTTTCTCCGAGATCTTCTGCGACAATCTGTTCGTCTTCTACGATAAGAATCGAAGCCGGATTCATCGGTTACCAGTACCTCCAGTTAATCCGTTTAAAGACCGGGTGTCACGTCTTCCTGACCATTTCTTCAATCTTATCCTCCCTACCCTGCTGCATAATAGATTGAGATTGCCCCGGAAATCAGGTGTCAGGATCTCCATACGTTTACCTGATAATGAAATCCCGGAAATAGCCTTATATATATTGATCCTTTTGTCGATCTCTTACATTAATCTGTCTCCCCGGATACTGTGGATAAAATATATGTGATTTTTTAAAAACCATAAAGTCCATTTTTTTAAAAACATATGTTTAATTCCCGGCATTAACGGCAGACCGCTCCCAGCCCGATAATTAGAGAGACGTTTTTTATAGAAGGATTGATGCCGAAATCGCGTTCCGGGATCCTTTTATATGACTACTCCCGGATGATCTACGATTTTGAACAAAATCTGATATCTTTGGAACTATGGTTTAATGTTACAATATTTCTCCTCCCGGCTGTTAGTGTCATAAATTGTAATGTGGTATCAGCATCTTTTTTTTATCTCACCGCGTATGAGGTATGAAATGTGCCCTCACGCTTACATCCCCTATAAACCTGTCAATCCCAAGACTCGTCTCTCCTGCGTGCTCAGTCAGGAAGAAAGAGAAGCGTTTGCCCGTGCCATGCTGGAAGATGTGATCCATGCGGTAAAAGATGTGAACTGCAGTCCGGTTGTCGTGGGTACTGAATTATTTGACAGTGAGGAAATCCAGATTACGGTCAGCGACTCTGATCTCAACCAGACCCTCAATTCCCTACTGCCCCAGTCCAGTGGAGCGATGTTGATCATTATGGCCGATCTTCCTCTTGCCGATGCCCCGTCAATCAAGCAGGTAATTTCCACAGAAAAGGACATGGCGATTGTACCGGGC